>ERZ1108170.1744-NODE-1744-length-12825-cov-2.635395_pt1 | contig 12825 bp, 5 predicted proteins | sample MGYA00403705_ERZ1108170 | MGnify/ENA primary metagenome ERZ1108170 (study PRJEB35170, sample SAMEA104062422) | human gut metagenome | biome: human gut; feature: human-associated habitat; material: faeces | place: Denmark | collected 2012-06-15 ...
CCCGGGTCGGTGCCCAGTCCGTCGACCGCGATCGAATCCATGCCATGCCTGTTCATGATGGACGTGAAATCATACGTCATTGTCCGACAATCCTTTCTCAGTCCGTGGTGGCCGGTCCCAATCTAAATCGGGCTCCTGACGGTGCCGTGGCCGTGGGCGGCGATTTGACCGCGTGGCGTGTTAGGATATGCACTGTTGTGAGGCAGTGATCCGTTATCAGCGGGGAGTCTTCGGAAGAACGGCGGCAATCGCCCAGTAGAACCGACGGGATCGGCCCGAGACAGCCGAACACAAGCGGTCGCGCAGGCTCGCGGCTCCGAGTGCAACAGTTCGGAGCGGCGCAACCGGTGCGATAAGCGAGGTGGTACCGCGGTGCGGAGCGCATACCAGCGCCCGTCATCGTCCTCGTAGGCAGGAACGGCAGACAGGGCTGTTCCGGGCGGAACACAGTCAGTTCCGGCTGCGAGGCGATTGACGCGATCGGCCCCACGGTTCGGTACGTGACATTCGTGAACCCAGCCGGCACACGTCGGCGCCCGGCAATCGCCATCAATGACGCTCCTGTAGGACCAGTGCACAGTACTAACAGGAGATTTACGGTGAGCGAAAACGTATATCCCAAGGCGAGCGAGGGCGGCGAGACCGCGCACGTCGCGCCGAACCCCAGCTTCCCCAAGCTTGAGGAGTCCGTGCTTGACTACTGGGACAAGGACGGCACCTTCCAGAAGTCCATCGAACGCCGTCCTTCCGGCGATCACAGCCAGAACGAATTCGTGTTCTTCGACGGCCCTCCGTTCGCCAACGGTCTGCCGCATTACGGCCACCTGCTGACCGGTTACGCCAAGGATGTGATTCCGCGTTACCAGACCATGAAGGGCCACAGGGTCAATCGTGTGTTCGGTTGGGATACGCACGGTCTGCCGGCTGAGCTGGAAGCCCAGAAGGAACTGGGCATCGATTCGGTCGATCAGGTTAAGGAAATGGGCATCGACAAGTTCAATGATGCCTGCCGTGCCTCCGTGCTCAAGTACACCAACGAGTGGAAGGACTACGTGCACCGTCAGGCACGTTGGGTCGATTTCGAGCATGGCTACAAGACGCTGAACATTCCATACATGGAATCCGTGATGTGGGCGTTCAAGCAGCTGTACGACAAGGGCCTCGCATATCAGGGCTACCGCGTGCTGCCGTACTGCCCGAAGGATCAGACGCCGCTTTCCGCGCATGAGCTGCGTATGGATGCCGACGTGTATCAGGATCGTCAAGACACCACCGTGTCCGTGGCCGTGAAGCTGCGCGATGAGGAAGACGCCTACGCGGTGTTCTGGACCACTACGCCGTGGACCGTTCCGACCAACTTCGCCATCGTGGTCGGCGCCGACATCGACTACGTCGAGGTCCGCCCGACCGAAGGCAAGTTCGCTGGCAAGAAGTTCTATCTGGGCAAGCCGCTGCTCGGCTCCTACGCCAAGGAACTCGGCGAGAACTATGAGATCGTGCGCGAACTCAAGGGTGCCGAAATGGAAGGCTGGCGCTACTACCCGGTGTTCCCGTACTTCGCAGGCGACGAGAACGCCGTCGAAGGCAAGGTTCCAGGTCCGGAAGGCTACCAGATCTTCACCGCCGACTATGTCGATACCGTTGAAGGTACCGGCCTCGTGCATCAGGCTCCGTACGGCGAGGACGATATGAACACGCTTAACGCCAAGGGCATCAAGAGCGTTGACGTGCTCGACGCGGGCTGCAAGTTCACCGCGCTGTGCCCGGACTACGAGGGCATGTACGTGTTCGATGCGAACAAGCCGATTCTGCGTAACCTGCGTGCCGGTGACGGCCCGCTGGAGCGTATTCCGGAAGACCAGCGCGCGATTCTCTTCCAGGAGAAGAGTTACGTGCACTCCTACCCGCATTGCTGGCGTTGCGCCACACCGCTCATCTACAAGCCGGTGAGCTCGTGGTTCGTGTCCGTCACCAAAATCAAGGACCGTCTGCTCGAACTGAACCAGGAGATTAACTGGATTCCGGGCAATGTGAAGGACGGCCAGTTCGGCAAGTGGCTTGCCAATGCTCGCGACTGGTCGATCTCGCGCAACCGTTTCTGGGGTTCGCCGATTCCGGTGTGGGTGTCTGACGATCCGAAGTATCCGCGCGTTGACGTGTACGGTTCGCTGGACGAGCTGAAGGCCGACTTCGGCGACTATCCGCGCGATAAGGACGGCAATGTCAACATGCACCGCCCGTACATCGACGAATTGACCCGCGTCAACCCGGACGATCCGACCGGCAAGAGCCATATGCACCGCATCACCGACGTGATGGACTGCTGGTTCGAATCCGGTTCCATGAGTTTCGCCCAGTACCATTACCCGTTTGAGAACAAGGAAACGTTCGAACAGCATTTCCCTTGCGATTACATCGTGGAATACATCGGCCAGACCCGTGGCTGGTTCTACGTGCTGCACATCATGGCGACCGCACTGTTCGACAAGCCGGCATTCAAGAACGTGATCTGCCACGGCATCGTGCTTGGCTCCGACGGCCAGAAGATGTCGAAGCATCTGCGCAACTATCCGGACGTGAACGGCGTGTTCAACGATTTCGGTTCCGACGCCATGCGTTGGTTCCTCATGAGCTCGCCGATTCTGCGCGGCGGCAATCTGATCGTGACCGCCGATGGCATTCGTGACACCGTTCGTCAGGTCATGCTGCCGGTGTGGAGCTCGTACTACTTCTTCACCCTGTATGCGAACGCTGCCAATAATGGTGCCGGGTTCGATGCTCGTGCGCTGCATGCCGATGAGGTTGCCGCACTGCCGGAAATGGATCGCTATCTGCTGGCACGTACCCGCCGACTGATCGAGAAGACGCAGCATTCGCTGGATGACTTCCTGATTTCCGACGCATGTGAAGCCGTGTCCGATTTCATCGACATGCTCACTAACTGGTACATCCGCAACAATCGTGACCGTTTCTGGAACGAGGATGCGAACGCGTTCAACACGTTGTACACCGTGCTTGAAGCATTCATGCGCGTGATCGCACCGCTTGCTCCGATGGAAGCGGAAGCCGTGTGGCGTGGCCTGACCGGTGGTGAATCCGTGCATCTGGCCGACTGGCCGTTCCTTGCCGACGAGCAGACTGGCGAAGCGAGCGAACTGGGCCGTGTGCTTGTTGACGATCCGGCTCTGGTTGATGCGATGGAGAAGGTGCGCGAGGTCGTGTCCGGCACCCTGTCTATGCGTAAGACGAAGCAGATTCGCGTGCGCCAGCCGCTGTCCAAGCTGACCGTTGTGGTGGAAAACACTGCCGCCGTGGCCGCATACGACGAGATTCTGAAATCCGAACTGAACGTGAAGAACGTTGAATTGTGCACGCTTGAAGATGCCGAAGCTCAAGGCTTGAAGATTGTCAACGAGCTGCGTGTGAACGCTCGCGTGGCAGGCAAGCGCCTGCGCAAGGACGTGCAGTTCGCCATCAAGGCTTCCAAGTCCGGCGCATGGCATGTGAACGCCGAAGGCGCTCCGGTATGTGAGACTCCGAACGGTGAGATCGTGCTTGAGGAAGGCGAATATGAGCTGATCAACAGCGTGGAGGAGAAGAACGCCGAAGAGGCCGCCAACTCCGTTTCCGCAGCGCTGCCGACCGGTGGCTTCGTGATCCTCGACACCGAGCTGAACGATGATCTGATCGCCGAAGGCTATGCGCGCGACGTGATTCGCGCTGTGCAGGATGCCCGTAAGGCCGCCGATTTGCAAATCTCCGACCGCATCGCACTGAAGCTCGTTGTACCTGCCGAAGACGTGGCCAAGGTCGAACAGTTCAAGAAACTCGTCTCTTCCGAAACGCTCGCCACCTCTTTCGAAGTGACGGCCGGCGATGAGCTGAACGTTGAGGTTGCCAAGGCCTGATCTGGCTAATTGATGAAAACTGACGGCTGAAAGCTGACTAATGCCGGTTAGCCGGTGAACGGTCGCCAACATAACAGGTCCCGAATCCGATGGATTACTCCAGAAGGTTCGGGACCTTTTTGCATTTGCCTGCGGAACTAGATGAGTCTTAGGGGAGGTCTCGTGCATATCATGAGAACTGGATTCAAGACCTATGGATAGTGCGTTGAGCCATGGTAGTATAGGGGTCTTGCTCGGGTGTATCTGCGAAGGGGTGGATCATGGACTTGTTGGCACACAGAGATGCGGACGGTAATGTGCAAACGCTGCATGGTCATCTCCATAGTGCGGGTGATTTGTCGGAAAGCTATGAATCGAAATTCTCTCAGATTTCACGAATGGCAGCGCTTCTGCATGATGTTGGAAAGATTGCACAACAGTTTCAAACGTATCTGGTATCGGGTAATGGGCGTCGTGGTGAGATTCCTCATGCGAGGCAGGGTGCGTTTGTGGTCAATGATCTGCCGATTTCGAATGAGGCGGAGGAAGTCGCGAAAGAGATTCTCGAACTTGTCATTGCAAAGCATCATGGGGAGCTTCCCGATTGCATTAATGAAATCGGTGATGAGGCATTTCTTACAGGTTTTACGGAATCAGATAAGCTGAATCCTAAATATGCGTATAGGGAAATCAAACAAGGATTGCATGAGCTAGACCTTGACTTGCAAGGTGTATTTCGGCAGGCCGTGAAAGATGTTCGTGATTTTGCGGAACAAATTAATTCGATGAGATTGTCACGAGACAGTCTTCATTTTTACTCGGGATTGCTGGTCAAATATGTTTACTCTCGTTTGATTGATGCCGATAGGACAGATACGGCTTGTTTCGAGACAAAAGAGAAGTATCATCCAATCAGGGCGGATTGGCTGGAACTGATTTGCCGTCTTGATGAAAATATGAAATCTTTCGATTCGACATCTGAAATTAATAAAATCCGTCAGCAGATTACGGAACAGTGTCGTCAAGCTGGAAGCAGAAAGACCGGCATTTACCGATTGTCGGTTCCGACCGGAGGCGGCAAGACGTTGGCTTCGTTGAATTTCGCACTACATCATGCTTTGAAAACAGGGAAAAGGCGAATCATTTATGTGATTCCGTACTTGTCCATTACATCGCAGACCGTGGCGACATTCCGGAATATGCTCGGTCTGGATGCCGACAGCAATATTGTGCTGGAACATTATTCCACTGCAGGTCTGCAGAATTCCAGTAACACGGGATCTGCTGGCACGAGTGAGGAAGAGGACGCGAGGGAACGTCAACGCAAACTGGCGTCGGAACGTTGGGATAATCCGATTATTGTGACCACGATGGTCGAATTCTTGGAAACGGTTATGTCGGCACGCGGCACGAAACTTCGGAAATTTCATAACATGGCTAATAGCGTCATCATTTTTGATGAGATTCAGTCACTTCCGTTGAATATTATCAATCCGTTCAATGAGATCGTGAGTTTCCTTTCGACCGTATTGGATTCGACTATTCTGCTGTGCTCGGCTACGCAGCCTTTATTGGAGCGAACAGCGCGAAAGAATCTGCATCTGTCAAGCAATCCTGATCTTATCGATAATACTGGTGGTTACGAAGAGAAGCTCAAGCGTACCCGTATTGTTGCTTCGCAGAAGAGTAAGAGCTGCGAGGAGTTTGCGAATATCATATACGAGCAGGCACTGCGGAACGGCAATTGTCTGTCTATCGTCAATACGAAGAGTGAAGCTCGCAGAGTATATCAGTGTTTGCAAGAGCTTAATGCTGATGGGCATTTTGAGCTGATTCATTTAAGTACTGCCATGTGTGGTAAGCATAGGGCGGATCGGTTGGCGAAAATAAAGGAGTTGACTGATCCTCGTGATTCCAAACCGGTGATTTGCGTAAGCACGCAGCTTATCGAAGCGGGAGTGGATCTTTCCTTTGCATGCGTGGTTAGAGCGATGGCTGGTTTGGATAGCATTATGCAGGCGGCTGGTAGGTGTAACAGGAATGGTGAGTCGCAGGAAATCAAAGACGTATATGTCTATCCGTTGCAAGGCGAGGAGAGGTTCAAGGACTATCTTCCAGAGATCCACAGAGGCAAAAAGCTTACTTTGCAGATTATGGGTGAGTATCCTGATGTTGATTTGCTTTCCACCAGTATGCTCAATGAGTTTTATGGCATGTTGCTTCAAAGTGAGGATCGAGATGGCGGCAATAGTTTGCTGGATGGTCCGCTTAGGAAAACGGAGAACGCTGGAAAAACGATTTATGAGTTGCTGGCATACAACAAGAGTCAACGTGAGCAATTCGGGAGTAATACAACGGGGGAGAGGTATGAGCCGTTCTTTGCGCAGGCTTTCAGAACGGTCAGCGATGAGTATCGTGTGATTCCGAAGAACACGCACAATGTCGTGGTTCCTTATGGCAATGCGATGGAATTGCTGGATATGCTGCAGTATGGTGAGCTAAGGGAGAAAATTGCAATTTTACGGCGGCTGCAGGAATATACAGTTTCCATTTTCGATTACGAGTACAAGGATTTGAATGGGAAACGCGCGATTTCCATTGCTAATGAGGATTTCGACATTTATGTTCTGAATGGAGATTATTACAAAAGCGAATATGGTGTGGTGGCAGAGGCGGATATGTCTCTGTTGATGATATGAAATGGCAGTAGTTCTCTTGCAGATCGATGAAGATCTGCAAGAGAGCCTCGTTTAGATAAACACGCATATTGTACATATTTTCAATCCACGCCATGAATGTGGCGACGGTAGGAAAACCTACCTATACAAGGATAACTGGTTGGTTATTGTTTGAGAAACACTAATAAAGTTCTATGTTCAATAAGTGTACCAGTATGTTATACTGGTAATGGCAGGTTGAGGGAACGCTTAACGAAGGAGTTATATGCAACGACATCGCAATTCAATTGAATATGAAGTATCGGGTAGATACGCATTGTTTTCGGAAGTGGCAACACGTATTGGAGGTGAGAAGTTTTCGTATCAGGTGCCGACGTATCAAGCTTTGAAAGGCATTACGGAAAGTATCTATTGGAAGCCGACTTTTGTGTGGGTCATTGACGCTGTTCGTGTGATGAATAGGATTCAGACGGAAGGCAAGGGGATTCGACCCATTAAAATAAGCGGCGGCAATGATCTTTCGTACTACACATATCTCAAAGATGTGTGTTATCAGGTTCTGGCCCATTTCGAATGGAATGATCAGCGTGAAGATCTCGCCGCTGACCGTGACGAAAACAAACATCATAATATCGCCTTGAGATCCGTTCAGAAAGGCGGTCGCCGAGACATATTCTTGGGGACGCGCGAGTGCCAGGGATATGTGGAGCCGTGTGAGTTCGGATCCGGAGAAGGATTCTATGACGGTTACGGTGAATGGAATATGGGCTACACGTTCCATGGATTCACGTATCCGGATGAAAACAAGGATCACGATTTTGTTGCACGGTTCTGGTCGCCTGTTATGACTGACGGCATCATCGAATTTGAACGTCCGGACTCCCGGCAATTGGATAGACGAATTATCAGACAAAACCGGAATGTCAAAGAATTCGTTTTGGGAAGCAATCTGCAGCCGGTGGGAGAGGAGTGAGCGATGAGCTTATCAGACAATCTGCTGCTTATCAACGAATCCGTGCACAACGCTGCCGGAAAAATACCGAAAAACGACGTCGGCAGCTCTACGACCGACATTAGGAAAACGTTGATTCCACCCGGACACACAACACTTCCGACTCAGTTGACGGTGGTTCTGAACAAAAACGGAGAGATATTACGGCTTTCAAGGGATAATCAAACGATTATTATCCAATGCACGGAAAACTCTATGGGACGCACCAGCAAGCCGGTGCCGCATCCTCTGTTTGATCAGCTCCAATATCTCGATTTGCATTTCGACGAGAAGAAAACCTCCATGTATTTGGAGCAGCTTGCCGCTTGGAAGGGTGATAACGTCAAACTCAATGCCATCTATCGATGCGTTTCGGAACACAGCATCAGCGAAGAAGCCGCTCGGTTCAATGTGGAAATAACCGAAAAAGACCGAAAAGCAGGCGTTTGCTTCGAAGTTGAAATTGGGCTGCGAAACTCAGATGTCTCGAATGATCCCGATATACAGGCACAATGGATTTCCTATTTACGACATGATCGTCAGAAAATAGGAAAGGATATGTTTGGAGAGGACCTATATACTCCGATCTTGAACTTCCCTAAGAAAATTGTCAGTGTAAATGGCAATGCCAAACTGTTATCGGCGAACGATTCATCGAATTTTACCTATCGAGGGCGCTTCGCTTCCAAAGAAGAAGCTTTGCGAGTCGATGGTGAAACATCGCAGAAGATACATTCGACGCTGCAATGGTTGGTCAATAATCATGGAACGATTACCGATACTCAGGCCATAGTCATCTGCTCGGTGAAAAACCCCAACGAAAAGCCGAAACTTGACCCGCAGGAAGGCTCTTATGATTTTGGCTCTTTGTTCTCACCGGCTGTAGTCGAGCCGGAAACTCCACGCAACGATGTTGCAGATGCGCTGATCGCAACAAACTTTCAATACGCAAAAGTTTTTTCGAAGGTACTGCGCGGATATGGCAATGCTAACAAACTTAAAAAGCATACCGATCCAATGATGATCGTCATTCTGGATGCGGCGACGTCTGGACGTTTGAGCGTTACGTATTATCGTGAACTTTCGAGAGACGAATATGTCGAAAGTATCCTGCAGTGGCATGTTGATGCAGCATGGCCGTTGAAAATATACGACAAAGAAAAGGAGAAGTTTGTCACATATGAAGGTGCGCCACCATTTGCTGACATCATCAGCTGCGCATACGACGTGTCAGACAGAAGCAGCAAAGCCTATAAACGTTTTGCGAAAAACACGAAAAAGCAGCTTATAGAATGCATGTTCGGAGGAGAATCGCTTCCCCGTTCCATATTGGACGCCACATACCACAGAGTCACTAAACCTATGGGATATGACGTTCCAGGAGCATGGCTAAGAGATTTTGAAATCGCATGCAGCCTATGGAAAAAACATTACATTGATGACGCGAGGAAGCAAAACAAACAGGAGGACACGATATCCATGTACCTTGAACCAACACGAAATGACCGCGACTACTTATACGGGAGATTGCTGGCACTCGCGGATCGCTTTGAAAACGGCGTCCTGTACAAGCAAGGAATCAGTGACACCCGTCCGACCAATGCCGTTAAGCTCATGAGCAATTTCGTCGCAAAGCCGTTTACAACATGGGGAACGCTGTGGAAGCAACTGATGCCCTACCTGAAATCAGCGAATGGCGCGCCTTGGTTCCAGAACAGCGTGGATGAGGTCATGGCGCTTTTCAAAGAAGGAGACTTCGAAGATAACCGTGCACTTTCACCGCTCTTTCTGCTCGGTTATTCATGCCAGCGAAGGGAGTCTATGCGTAAAGCGCAAGAAGCATCCCAGAAGAGCAAAGAAAACTAGCGTTTAGTTTTTGAAGTTATCGACGTTGATTATCCAAGAAAAAGTTAAGGAGTCATTATCATGGCAGCTTTGGAAAATAAGATTGATTTCGCAGTCGTTTTTGCGGCTAATAATGCCAATCCTAACGGTGATCCGTTGAATGGCAATCGTCCACGAACCACATCGGAAGGGCTGGGCGAGGTTTCCGATGTTGCGCTGAAAAGGAAGATTCGCAATCGCCTGCAAGATGCTGGTGAAACGATTTTCGTGCAGTCCGATGACCGTTCCGATGACGGCGCAAAATCATTGTCGGACCGTTTCAACACATATATGAAAACCTTGCCGAAAGAAGAGCAGAAGCAAAAGAACCTGGTGTTCCAGAAAGTGTGCGAACAGTGGCTTGACGTACGCACGTTCGGACAAGTATTCGCGTTCTCCCATGATGTATATCGCATTCATCGCTTATTTCCTTATCTCCCTGCCGGCCGGCTATTTCTTCGGTTTCATCATGGACTGGGGAATTATAGGAATATGGATGGCATTTCCTTTCGGACTGACTACAGCCGGAATACTCTATTACCTACGCTTTAACCGTGATACGAAATTAAAATAAAACCACCATGAGCCTGCCCAACCGTTCCACCAAGCTGAAAGTTGCATTCGGCTATATCCTGCTGACTGCACTGCTCTTTATATCCATCGGATATATTTATCAGGAGATGAAGTCACTGACCGGAACCAGCGATGATGAAGCCATCCTGAGCCAACGGCGCCATGTCACCAATCAGATTATCGGCCAGCTTTATCAGGCGGAAGTTATCGGACAATCACTCAGTACAGGACAACTAGGACAGTACTACCGATACAAACGTGCCATGAAACAGGCCAACACAGCGCTGGACTCCCTGCGCACACTGCTGACCGACAGCATACAACTGGCACGGCTGGATACGGTGGGAATGCTTTTCATGGATAAAGAACGGAATATGCGCAACCTGCTAAAAGCAATTCAGGACGGCGGAACAGATAAAATTTACAAACAGCATATCGACGAACTGATTGCCGAGCAAGACTCTTTACTCAGCCTTCCCCACGTGCGCAAAAAAGTAATCACACACACCAATTCTTATATTATTCGTAAAAAGCCCAAAAGCTTCTTCAAACGACTGGGAGAAGTGTTCGCACCCGGGAAAGCGGATTCCACACAAGTCAGCAATGTGATTCAGGAAGAATATACCGATACGCTGACCGAAGCATACAGCCCGGCAGACACGGTGGTCACCATGCTGAAAGACATACAGAGCCGGGTGACCGACACCCATCAGGAACGGATGGAAATGGTGAATCGCCGCACCCAGTCCCTGCGCCTCAGCGGCTTGAAACTAAGTCAGAAAGTCAATCAGCTATTAAGTACCATAGAGGAAGAAGAGCAGGCTCTGGCACAAAACAAACATATACAAGAGGAATACATCCGCCAAAGCTCTATCCGCACAGTGGCAGGAATCGCCATTGTCGCCGTGGTTCTGGCTATTTTCTTCCTGGTCCTGATATGGAGGGACATCACTCGCAGCAACCACTACCGCCGAGAACTGGAAAAAGCCAAACGCCGTGCCGAAGACTTGCTGGTGGCGCGTGAAAAACTGATGCTGACCATCACACACGATATCAAGGCCCCCGTGGGTTCCATCTTGGGCTATACCGACCTGCTGGAACGGATCACTACCGAAGAACGCCAGCGTTTCTATCTGAACAATATGCAAAGTTCAGCCAATCACCTGCTCAGCCTAGTCAAATCCCTGCTGGATTACCACCGGCTGGACGCACATAAAATGGACATCAACCGGGTATCATTCAACCCCCACCAACTGTTCGACACCATTTATATCAGCTTCAAACCGATGGCGGACTCCAAACAGCTGGAACTGAACTATCATTGCAACGAATCATTAAACCGCGTATACATAGGAGACCCGTTCCGTATCCGCCAGATAGCAGAGAATCTGCTATCCAATGCACTGAAATTCACCAAAGAAGGAAGCATCACTCTGCAAGCAGCGTTGGAAAACGGCCAACTGCATTTCAGTATCAGTGACACAGGATGTGGTATCAGCCAAGAAGAGCAACAACGTATCTTTCAGGAATTCACCCGGCTCCACAACGCACAAGGACAAGAAGGATTCGGCTTGGGACTGGCCATCACCCGTAAACTGGTGCTTCTGCTCGAAGGAGATATCAAGATAGAAAGCGAACAAGGGAAAGGCAGCCGATTCCATGTATATCTGCCTTTGCCTGAGGGGCCTTCCCATCCGGATGAAAACCCCTCCGGACCGGAAGCGGAACATACTCCTGCTTCCCCTGACGCAACCGGAATCCGGCAAATAGACACTCCCCGCAAAGACAGTGAGCCGATCCACCTGATTTTAATTGACGATGACCGCATACAGTTACAGCTTACCACCGCCATGCTGGAACGCCCCGGAGTGACTGTGACCTGCTGCCATCATCCCGAAGAGCTTCTCAACAAATTGAAAGACAAGCGCTTCGACGCCCTGCTCACCGACATACAGATGCCTGCCATGAACGGATTCGATTTATTGAAAGCCATCCGCACGCTGGACACATCATGGGTGCGAACCCTGCCGGTGATCGCGCTGACCGCCCGTAGCGATATGGACGAAAATTATTTCCGTTCACATGGCTTTGCCGGTTGCCTGCACAAACCTTTCACCATAAACGAATTGTTTACAGCCATCTTCCAGGCCACAGGAAAGGACGTATCCGCCGCAGGAAATCCGGCTCCTCACACAGCACCGGCCAAAGAAAACCATCCCCAACAAGAAACGTTGGATTTCTCTGCCCTGACCGCCTTCTCGGAAGATGATCCGGAAGCAGCCGCAGAAATACTCCGCACCTTCATCAGCGAAACAAAAAAGAACCGAGAGTATATGGAAGAAGCGTTGGCGAAAAGGAATATGGAAGGCATCACGGCAATAGCTCATAAACTGTTGCCGCTGTTCACCATGCTGGGAGCCACCCGTTGCATTCCTGCACTGACATGGATGGAACAAAGACGAGGGACAACCGAAATCGGAGAAGAAGCGATAGAGAAAACAAACTTTATAATAGAAGAAATAGAAAAAGAGTTTGGACCTGAAATGAAGGCGTTAGTAGACGGAATATCTAGAATTAATAAACTTTCTTTGTCTGCTGATAACGAAGCATTAGTTTCATATCATAAGAAAATATTAGTCGGCTTATCAGGTGACGTACGTATCATAATTTTAAAAATAGCAGATAGACTTCATAACATGAGAACCCTTATGTACATGACTCCTGCAAAACAGAAAGAAAAATCTAAAGAAACAATGGATATTTACGCTCCAATTGCAGACAGGTTAGGTATTTCCAAAATTAAAATTGAATT
>ERZ1108170.1768-NODE-1768-length-12728-cov-3.638207_pt1 | contig 12728 bp, 8 predicted proteins | sample MGYA00403705_ERZ1108170 | MGnify/ENA primary metagenome ERZ1108170 (study PRJEB35170, sample SAMEA104062422) | human gut metagenome | biome: human gut; feature: human-associated habitat; material: faeces | place: Denmark | collected 2012-06-15 ...
TTCCGATCTGGCATTGGCGGTTAAGATAAGGAGAGACAGATAATGAAGAGATTGTTATACTGGCTGTATCTGCTTGTTAAAAGGCAGTTAAAGAATCCTGTGATTGTCGTGGTGCTTATTGCAATGCCTGTTGCAGCGTTAATAATTACGAATACAGCGTCTCTTAAGGAGAAAGAGCCTGTAAGGGTTGGGATAGTGCTTGAAGATGACGATAAGATTGGCATAATGACAAGAGATTATCTTGTAAATGGCGATTATTCAGTTCAATTCTACGAAGCAGAATCGCAGGAAAAGCTTGAGCAGGATATAATGAATAAATACACAGAGTGTGGCTATGTAGTTGGTACCGGGCTTAAGGATAAGCTTGACAGTGGCAGCTACAGAGACATTATAGAGCTTATTATATGCAGGTCAGATTTTGTCAGCTCAATGACTGATGAGATATTCTTTTCTGCTATGTTTAAGGCATATTCGCCTGAGGTTGCAGTTAATTATGTTGATTCTGTAGACATATTTAAAAAGCATTCAGAAAAGGCAGAAGAAGAGATAAGAAAAGGGTACGAGGAATACATATCCGGAGATGACACATTCAGAATTGATTTTAAGGTGCTGGATGGTGTACAGGATAATGGGACACAGCTTGAAGATAAGACAGGAGAGTTTCCGTTAAGGGCATTACTTATAATTCTTGTATATATAGGCGGACTTTTTGGAATCGTGGAATATTATCTTGATAAGAATTCCGGAACATTTATAACACTGCCTCGTATGTACCGTGTGGCAGGAAAGCCGTTGTATGCATTCATATCATGTGTACTTTTTGCAGTATCAGCAATGTTAACACTTGCGGTGGCAGGACAACTTAAGGGGGCAGCAGATATACTTCATATGGTTGTGTATGTAATAGCGGTTACTTTATTTGCATGGCTTGTGGCAATACCTGTAAGGAGAGCCAATGCAATGATTTCAATAATACCGGTGCTTCTTATAGCGTGTCTTATATTATGTCCGGTATTCATTAACATAACGGCATATGTGCCATTTGCAAAATATATAAGAGCATTGCTGCTTCCGTGGTATATGCTTAAGTAGGAGGATGGGATACGGTGAATAATAAGAAAAAACGTATATTTGACATTATCCAGATTGGATATGCGGGCGATGTTGCAAGCCGTACATTTGATATTGCGATAACTGTTGCAATTATAATCAACCTGTTCATTGCGATATTTGATACATTTGAACAGTCAATTCCGTACCAGCCTGTGTTAGATGTTATAGAGTGGATTACAGTTATCGGCTTTACAATTGAATACATACTGCGTGTATGGACGGCAGAATATCTGTATCCTAATAAATGTACAGGTATTGCGAGAATAAAATACATCTTATCAGTAAGCGGTATTGTTGACCTTTTATCGTTCCTGCCAAATTATCTGCCTGTATTCTTCCCGGCAGGAGCAGTTGCTTTCCGTATGTTCAGGGTTATAAGAATCCTAAGGATATTCCGTGTCAATTCATATTATGATGCGTTAAATGTTATAACAGAGGTAATAAGGCGAAAAAGGGACCAGATATTATCCTCTGTATTCATCATTGTGATGCTTATCATAGCATCATCACTGTGCATGTACAGTTTAGAGCATGAGGCACAGCCGGAAGTGTTTAAGAATGCATTTTCAGGAATATGGTGGTCGGTATCAACACTTCTTACAGTAGGTTACGGCGATATCTATCCTGTGACAGTGCTTGGAAAAATGTTCAGTATTATCATTACATTTCTTGGCGTCGGAATGGTCGCTATTCCAACAGGTATCTTATCTGCAGGTTTCGTTGAGCAGTACAGCCTTATTAAGAAGTCTACAGATTACCTTATGGAGAAGGAACTTAAGTTTATTAAGCTTATTATAACTAAGGACCACAACTGGAATGAAAAGAAGGTATGCGAGCTTAGTCTTCCGAGAGGACTTATTCTTGCAGCAGTGTTAAGAAATGGTGATACTTTGATTAAATCATGTGATATAGTATTCGTGTTCTCAAAGCGTTATATGGCAGATGCACAGACAATAAGTGTATAGATGGTGAATGATTATGATGATATTTGTGACAACGACAGATGCATTAACTGATGAAAAGTTATATGAAAAGGCCTATTCGCTTATTCCGGAATACAGGAAAGCTAAGGCTGATAAGATGAAAATGCGTGAAAATAAGCTGCAAACCGTGACGGCAGGCCTACTTCTTAATTATGCGGTAGGAAAATGGTCTATAAAAACAGGAGAAAGAGATTATAAAACAGATGAAAATCTATATGAGAAGGTGGATATTATTTCTGTGATTGAAGCAAATAATCCGTACTTTGATTATGAAATAGCATATAATTCGCAAGGAAAACCTTATTTTTTATCAAATTGTGAAATTTTTTTCAATATCTCACATTCGTCTAATTATGTAGCGTGTGTAATAGGCAACAGACCGGTAGGAATTGACATTGAAAAAGCCCGCAAAGGTAGACAGAATCTGGCAAAACGCTTCTTTGACGTATCAGAAGCAGAATGGATTAAAGAGTGCGATAGTGATCAAAGATTCTTCAGAATATGGACATTAAAAGAGGCATATGGCAAGGCTACAGGCCAAGGTGTGCTTGACATTTTAGGTAAAATAGTTTATAGATTAGAGAAAGGGAAAATGAAAGCATATATGTGCGGACTTCCCCAGAATTTCACTATTGTAGAAAAGGAAGTTGATGGATTCAGTTTATCGGTAATACAATTGTGAAATATATATCCAACTATTCATTATACAGTTGAAAAATATTAATAATGGCGGTATAATATAGAATATGTATATCTATGGAAAAGCCTAAGGAGGGTTTATGAGCAGAAATCATTTTAATGAATTAAGTCCATGTGAAGCATTAATTATGAAGCTTATATGGGAAGCACCACAGGATATTCCTGTACAGGAACTTATTGATCAGTTAAGAGACGATTATGGTAAGGATTACGCAAGAACAACAGTTGTTACTTTCGTAGGTAAGTTGAAGGACAAGAGATTTGTTGATACATACCGTAAAGGAAAGGCAGCTTTCATTCATCCACTTCGTTCAGAAGAAGAATATAGAAGACAGCTTTTAAAGGAAGAAGCTGATTTCTGGTTCAACGGAAAGGCTGTTGATATGGTTGCTTCTATTTGTGAATCACAGAAGTTAGAAGACGATGAAGTTAAGAGAATTAAGAAGATTCTTAATGGTCTTAATAAATAATAATTTTATAAGCAAAAGCAATAAAAAACATCACCTGATACGAAAGTCGGATTCGTCAGGTGATGTTTTTTGTTATGCATATATAATATAATTAATGGTTTTTATTCTGATATTCAAGTGCTGCTGTTATGAAGCCTCTGAATAATGGATGTGGACGATTAGGTCTTGACTTTAACTCTGGATGAGCCTGTGTGGCAATAAACCATGGGTGATTCTTTAATTCTATCATCTCAACAATTCTTCCGTCAGGAGATATTCCTGAAAGCATCATACCATTCTCAGTAAGAACTTTTCTGTAATCATTATTAACTTCATATCTGTGTCTGTGACGTTCATGTATAAGCTCTTCGCCATAGAGTTCATAAGCCTTGCTTGATTTATCAAGTACACAAGGATAAGAACCAAGTCTTAATGTACCGCCGATATCATCAATGCCTTCCTGGTCTGGCATAAGATGTATAACAGGGTGAGTTGTGTTAGGATTAAGTTCAACACTGTGTGCGTCGTCATATCCTATAACATTTCTTGCAAATTCAACAATTGAAAGCTGCATTCCCAGACACAATCCTAAGAATGGAATATTATGTTCTCTGGCATAACGGATAGCTTCAATCTTTCCTTCTGTACCTCTGTCACCGAATCCACCTGGAACTAATATGCCAGATACGTCAGAGAGAAGCTCATCAGCAGTTTCAGGAGTTACAGTTTCTGAATCAATCCATTTGATAGTTACATCACATGAATTATATACACCACCATGCTTTAATGCTTCTACAACACTGATATAAGCATCATGAAGCTGGATATATTTACCGACTAATGCAACAGTTACCTTCTTAGTAGGATTCTTCCAGGCCTTGCACATCGCTCTCCATTCATCAAGGTCTGGTTCTGGACAGTCAAGGTGTAAACATTCACATGCTACCTGTGCAAGATGTTCTTCTTCCATCGCAAGAGGTGCATCATAAAGAATCTCAACATCTAAGTTCTGAAGTACATGAGACTTAGGTACATTACAGAAAAGTGCTATCTTATCCTTGATACCAGCCTCAAGTGGATGTTCGGTACGGCACACAAGAATATCCGGACGGATTCCCATTCCCTGAAGTTCCTTAACACTTGCCTGAGTTGGCTTAGTCTTCATCTCACCAGATGCTTTAAGATAAGGAATAAGTGTTACGTGAATAAGAATTGCGTTCTCATGTCCGACTTCATGCTGGAACTGTCTGATTGCCTCAAGGAAAGGCTGACTCTCGATATCTCCAACAGTACCACCAACTTCTATAATTGCAATCTTAGTTTCATCAGTTGAATAATCTCTGAAAAAACGGCTCTTTATTTCATTAGTAATATGAGGGATTACCTGGACTGTGCCTCCACCGAAATCTCCACGGCGTTCCTTCTGTAATACAGACCAGTATACTTTACCGGTAGTTACATTAGAATTCTTATTAAGGCTCTCATCAATAAATCTTTCATAGTGACCAAGGTCAAGGTCTGTCTCAGCACCATCGTCAGTTACGAAAACTTCTCCGTGCTGGATAGGGTTCATAGTACCTGGATCAATATTAATATAAGGGTCAAACTTCTGCATGGTTACAGAAAAACCACGGGCTTTAAGCAATCTGCCTAAAGATGCGGCAGTGATACCTTTTCCTAAACCGGAAACAACACCGCCTGTTACAAATACATATTTAACAGCCATCTTTTCCTCCAATCTGAATGTGTAATCAAAAAAATATGCAATATTATACAGCCCTGTATTATAAATTTCCATAGTTTAAAGAAAAAAACTAAGAATATAAAGTAAATATAAACATCTTATTAAACACTTAGATTTTGGTTGATTTATATTTTTTCCTTCTTTATAATGAAAACAGACTTATTTGGAAATGCTTAAGATAAGTACAGTATCATATCAGGAGAAGAGTATGGATAATTATAACAACAACGGTTATGACAATGGTTATAATAATAACGATAACCGCAACAATAATCGTAATAACAACAATAATAACAAGAAGCCAAAGAATGTTAACCTTATAATATTCATTATTATAGCGGCAGTTGTAACATTTATCGGACTTACGCTTCTTAGCAATATGTTTAGGAATGCAACTTACAAGGAGATAAGCTACGACCAGTTCATGCAGATGATTGATGAAGATAAGGTAAAGAAAGTAGCATTAGAGCAGGACAGAATTCTTATTACACCTGTTGAAGAGGAGAAACAGTCTGGAATAGCAGGAGTTTCATACACATATTATACAGGGTATGTTAATGATGATACTCTTGTACCACTTCTTAAGAGAAAGGGCATTGAGTTTGAAGGATATATTCCAGATTCGAGTTCTTCAATTGTAGAATTTCTGCTTGCATATGTACTGCCATTTTTATTCATATATATAATCTTTGCATTTGTATATAGAAGAATTGCTAAGAATGGTGGAATGATGGGCGGAATGGGCGTTGGAAAGAGCAATGCCAAAGTATATGTCCAGAAAAAGACAGGTGTTACATTCAAGGATGTTGCAGGTCAGGATGAAGCTAAGGAATCACTTACAGAAATTGTTGATTTCTTACATTACCCTGAGAAATATGCCAAGATTGGTGCAAAGCTTCCTAAGGGTGCACTTTTAGTAGGACCTCCGGGAACAGGTAAGACGCTTCTTGCTAAGGCTGTAGCCGGTGAGGCAGATGTACCGTTCTTCTCACTTGCAGGTTCTGATTTTGTAGAGATGTTCGTTGGTGTTGGTGCATCACGAGTAAGAGATTTGTTCAAGGAAGCAACTAAGCAGGCTCCTTGTATTATATTTATTGATGAGATTGATGCGATTGGTAAGAGCAGAGATTCCAAGTATGGCGGTGGCAATGACGAGCGTGAGCAGACATTGAACCAGTTACTTGCAGAGATGGATGGTTTTGATTCATCTAAGGGAATATTCATTCTTGCAGCAACTAACAGACCGGAAGTGCTAGATAAGGCTTTACTTAGACCAGGTCGTCTCGACAGAAGAATTACCGTTGACAGACCTGATAAGAAGGGAAGAATTGAGACTCTTAAGGTACATTCTAAGGATGTGCTTATGGATGATACAGTTGATTTTGATGAGATTGCAATGGCAACAAGCGGTCTTGTTGGTTCAGACCTTGCCAATATCATTAATGAAGCTGCTATTGCGGCAGTTAAGAATGGAAGAAACGTTGTTACCCAGAAGGACCTTCTTGGTGCTTTTGATACAGTTGTAGCAGGTAAGGAGAAGAAGGAAAGAGTTCTTAGCAAGAAGGAAAAGCAGGTTGTTGCTTACCATGAGATTGGACATGCCCTTATAAGAGCTATCAAGAATAATTCTGATCCGGTCCAGAAGATTACTATTATACCTCATACTAATGGTTCACTTGGTTATGTGCTTAACTTCCCAGAGGAAGAGAAGCATCTTGAGACTAAGGATGAACTTATGACAGACCTTATATCACTTGTTGGTGGACGTGCTGCAGAAGAAGTTGTATTTGGTTCAGTTACTAATGGTGCTTATGATGATATCAAGAAAGCAACTAACCTTGCCAAGACAATGATTACAAGATATGGTATGTCAGACAGATTCGGACTTGTTGCATTATCAACAGTCGAAGATGAGTATCTTAGCGGAAGAGCATCTATGAACTGTGCACAGGCAACAGAGGCTGAAGTTGATGACGAGGTAAAGAAGCTTATTGCGTCATGTTATGAAGAGGCTAAGCAGATTATAAGAGAGAACAGAGAAGTAATGGATCAGCTTGCAAGATATCTGTATGACCATGAGACTATCACAGGCAAGGAATTCATGAAGATATTCAGAGAGGCAAAGGGAATCCCTGAACCGGTTGATACTTCATTATTCTCAACATCAGAGAAGGTTGCAGAGAGTGTAACATTTAATGAAGATGGAAGCTATTCATCAACAGTTAGTGGTGAGCCAGAAAGCGATATATGGAAGAACATTGGTAGTCATTCAGACGATAATGAATCTGATGATACAGCTAAAGAAAAAGAAGATGATTAATAATAAAGGGGCATATCACAATGTGATATGCCCCTTATATCAACGCTTATTCTTTTCAGATATGTGTGAATGATATCCTGACGAAGTGCTTTCAATAGATTGTGAAGCAACGTCAGCAGCATCTTTAAGAGCGGTCTGTTCAGATTGTTCTTTAGCAGAACTGATTCTGGATTCAATTTTTTTAAGAAAAACATATGTAAGATATTCGCGGGACGGAGTTGGGATAATACATCCATAAATGTAGCGTTCTCCATACAACTGGCTGCGTATGATAAAACATTTAAAATGAAAGTTAAACTGCTTTCCGTTTGCCTGATCTGAAAATGTTATATATGTATTATTATAGTTATATAATAGTTCGTTGCTGGTTGAAAATGAAAGTCCTTTATCACTGACATCAATTAACGTTACCGGAATATCAGTTTCTGTGGTATCTGATGAGATATGTCCCAAAGCCATGGTTGAAATGCGCTGATTAAATCTTCTGTCGCATTCAGAGGCAATGCTGGCAAAAACATTGGTCGAGATTTTGTAGTAAGCAGATGCGAAACCGGTTGATTTATAAGTGATAGTTTCTATGTTAATATTCTTCCAGACTACACGGTTCTTTGTTGCTGGGTCTATGGTATAAAGACTAAATAAAATATCCTTATAAGAAGAAAAATCTATTACAGCACCTTTTGATGTAAAAGGCGCTAAGAGAATGTAGCCATTCTTGGATGCAACAACAGAGGAAGGCATCTCGTAGCTGACATTATCTATGGATATTTCAATTGAAATTGGCCCGCCTACGGGAATATCAGATATTAACATAATACAACTCCCTTACATTAATAATTAAATATAGAATATCATAAAATTGCTGATTAATAAACGAAAATATGTTATATTTTTTTACATAGGGAGGAGATGCTATGAGTTTTACACATTTGCATGTGCATACTGAATATTCATTGCTGGATGGCTCCAGTAAGATAAAAGAGATTACTAAACGGGCAAAGGAACTTGGCATGGACAGCCTTGCAATAACAGACCATGGTGTGATGTATGGTGTTATTGAATTTTACGAGGCGGCTAAGAAGGCAGGAATCAAGCCTGTTCTTGGCTGTGAGGTGTATGTAGCGCCGGGGTCAAGGTTTGATAAAGGCGCAGGACAGAGTGAGGATAAATATAATCACCTTGTATTGCTGGCAGAGAATAACACCGGATATCAGAATCTTATGAAGATAGTCTCAAAGGGGTTTACAGAAGGCTTTTACTATAAGCCGAGAGTAGACAAGGAAGTCTTAAGAGAATATCACGAGGGAATTATTGCTACGAGTGCGTGTCTTGCAGGTGAGGTGCAGAGATATCTGTCAAGAGGCATGTATGAGACTGCAAGAGATGCTGCCCTTGAACTTCAGGATATATTCGGAAAGGGAAATTTCTTTCTTGAATTACAGGATCACGGAATAGCAGAACAGCATTATGTCAATCCACAGCTTATGCGTATGCATAATGAGACCGGAATTGAACTGGTATGTACGAATGATGTTCATTATACCTATGCAGATGATGTAGATGCACATGATATATTATTATGTATACAGACAGGTAAGAAGCTTTCTGATGAAAACAGGATGCGATATGAGGGTGGACAGTTCTATTTAAAGTCAGAGGAAGAGATGGCGGAATTGTTCAAATACGTACCGGAAGCAGTTGAGAACACTCATAAGATAGCAGAAAGATGTAATGTTGAGATAGAATTCGGAGTTACAAAGCTGCCAGCATTTGATGTGCCTGAAGAATATGGAAAGAATTCATGGGTGTATCTTAATGCTTTATGTTATGAGGGATTAAAGAAGAGATATCCGGACAAGACCGCAGATGTATGCATTGAAGATATTATAGAGCAGGCAAAAGCATCAATAGTTGCAGACAGAAAAGATGTTGTTATAAAAAGGGCAGAGGATTCGAATGATATATTCCAGAGACTTTCTTACGAGCTGTCAGTTATCTATTCAATGGGATATGTCGATTATTTCCTGATTGTGTGGGATTACATTAATTATGCCAAGACACATGATATTCCGGTTGGACCCGGACGAGGCTCGGCGGCAGGAAGTCTTGTGTCATACTGTCTTGGAATAACAACGCTTGACCCTGTTAAATACAATCTTGTATTTGAACGATTCCTGAATCCTGAGCGTGTGTCCATGCCCGATATTGACGTGGACTTTGCACCAGAAGGCAGACAGAAGGTTATTGATTATGTTATAGAAAAATATGGTAAAGAATGTGTGTGCCAGATAATCACATTTGGAACTATGGCAGCAAGAGCCGTTATTAAAGATGTCGGAAGGGTTATGGATCTTCCATATGCGATGGTTGATAACATTGCGAAGATGATACCACAGAAGGTTGGTGTTACGATTGACAGTGCAATGAATGGTGACGCAGACAGGGACATTAAGCCAAATGCTGAGTTTAAGGCATTGTATGAAGCTGATGAGACAGTGAGGGATCTTATAGATAAAGCAAAGAGACTTGAAGGACTGCCAAGGCATGCTTCAGTGCATGCATCAGGTGTTCTTATCAGTCAGAAGGATGTTGGAGAGTATGTTCCGGTTGCAGTTGGAGCAGATAATGTTAAGGTTACGCAGTTTGAAGGTCCTACTTTGGAACATTTGGGACTGTTAAAATTTGACTTTTTAGGTCTTAGAAACTTAACTGTAATCCAACAGACTGAAAAATGTGAACAGCAGATTGACCCTGCATTTTCGGTGGATAATATACCATATAACGATAAGGCTGTATTTGAATGTATAAGTCAGGGCAAATGTGCAGGTATATTCCAGTTAGAGAGTGGCGGAATGAAAAACTTCATGAAAGAGTTAAAACCGGATTGTTTAGAGGATTTAATTGCCGGTATATCGCTTTACAGACCGGGACCAATGGATTTCATACCACAGTATATTAAAGGAAAAGAGAACGCGGGAAACATAACCTATGAATGCCCGCAGTTAGAGTCAATCTTAGAGCCGACATATGGCTGTATGGTTTATCAGGAGCAGGTTATGCAGATTGTCCGTGACCTTGCCGGATATTCGTGGGGCGGTAGTGATAATGTGCGAAGAGCAATGGCTAAGAAAAAGCTTGATGTAATGGAGCAGGAACGTCAGAATTTCGTATACGGTAATGAGGCTAACGGAGTACCAGGCTGTATTAAGAATGGCATAAGTGAACAGACTGCCAATAAGATATATGATGAGATGAAGGACTTTGCAAAATATGCATTTAACAAATCACATGCGGCATGCTATGCGGTTGTGGCATATCAGACAGCATATCTGAAAGTACATTTTCCTGTACAGTATATGGCATGGCTGATATCAAGTGTAACTGATAAAACAAGTAAGGTCGCAGAATATATTCTTGCAGCTAGAGAGATGGGAATTAGTATTCTTCCTGTTGATGTCAATAAATCAGTTGCTGAGTTCGGTGTTGAAGGTAAGAACATAAGGTTTGGATTTAATGCGGTAAAGAGTATGGGGAGACCTACAATTACTGCAATTATTGAAGAAAGAACCAATAATGGCGATTTTCACTCCATGCAGGATTTTATTACAAGGATGGCAGGGGTAATTAATAAGAGAACAGTGGAACATCTTATACTTGCAGGTGCATTTGACACATTTGGTAATACAAGACGGGGCATGATGAATGTCTATGAGAGAATGATTGATAGTGCTGTTAAGCAGAATAAAGATGCTATTTCAGGACAAATGTCACTATTTGATTTCGTAAGTGAAGAGGATAAACAGAGCCTTGAAATGAAAGTGCCTGATATTCAGGAGTTTGAAAAGGAGGATCTGCTTGAACGGGAAAAAGAAGTTCTCGGTGTATATGTAACAGGACATCCGCTGGATGAATATACTGGTATGTGGGAGAAGCATATTTCTGCGAGAAGTACAGATTTTCTTATTGATGAGGAAACCGGACAGGCAAAGCTTATGAACGGTTCAAAGCAGACGATAGGTGGCCTTATAAGTAACATTAAGGTTATTACTACCGGTTCAGGCCAGCAGATGGCATACCTTACAATAGAAGATTTTGTTGGAAGTGTTGAGGTAATTATGTTTTCAAGAAATTATCAAAAATATAAAAGACTTTTTGATACGACCAACAAAGTATTTGTTACGGGAAGAATACAGGCAGATGCCGACAAACCAGCGAGACTTACGGCAGACAGTGTTGTGAGCTTTGACAGTGTTCCAAGAAGATTGTGGCTCAGGTTTGACAGTCTTGCTGAGTATGAGACACACAGGGATGAGCTTGCTGATATTTTCAAAGAATCGGACGGTAAAGACACAGTTACAATATATTGTGTGGCAGAAAAACAGAGAATAGCGCTTCCACAGAGTCAGTGCGTGAAGGTAACATCAGACCTGCTTTATATTCTTAAGAGTAAATATGGTGAGAAAAATGTTGCTACAACATAAATTTTAATTAACATTGGTAAAAAATTATCAAAAAAAGAAGATTTAACATATCAAGAAGCTTATGAATGTATGAATGAGATCATGGATGATCAAGCTTCTGATATTCAAAAAGCTGCTTATTTAACAGCACTTTCATTAAAAGGTGAAACAATTAATGAAATAACTGCAAGTGCTAAAGGAATGAGAGAACATTGTGTGAAGTTATTGAATGATCAAGATGTTCTTGAAATTGTAGGAACTGGAGGAGATGGATCAAATTCTTTCAATATTTCTACAACTTCATCTATTGTGATTGCTAGTGGTGGTGTTAAAGTTGCTAAGCATGGAAATCGTGCAGCAAGTTCAAGAAGTGGCGCAGCAGATTGTTTAGAAGCTCTTGGAGTGGATATTACAATCAATGAAAAAAGAAGTAAGGAATTACTAAACGATATTAATATTTGTTTCTTATTTGCTCAAAACTATCATTTAGCGATGAAATATGTTGCACCAGTAAGAAAAGAACTAGGTATTCGTACAGTCTTTAATATTTTAGGACCACTTACGAATCCAGCAGGAGCGACTTATCAAGTAATGGGAGTTTATGATGGATCATTAGTTGAACCACTTGCTCAAGTTTTAAGTAATTTAGGGGTTAAAAGAGCTATGGTGGTTTATGGAAGAGATGGTTTAGATGAAATCTCAGCATCTAATGAAACTTTTGTTTGTGAAATTAATGAGAATCAATTTAAAACATATACAATTTCACCTGAACAATTTGGTTTACAAAGATGTTTAAAAGATGAGCTTGTTGGAGGAACTCCAAAAGAAAACGCTCAAATTACACGAGATGTTTTAAATGGTAAACAAGGTGGACCTAGAACAGCTGTCTTAATGAATGCGGGGGCAGGTTTATATATTGGTGGTAAAGTTGATTCTTTACAAGCAGGAATTGATTTAGCA
>ERZ1108170.1774-NODE-1774-length-12672-cov-5.846715_pt1 | contig 12672 bp, 8 predicted proteins | sample MGYA00403705_ERZ1108170 | MGnify/ENA primary metagenome ERZ1108170 (study PRJEB35170, sample SAMEA104062422) | human gut metagenome | biome: human gut; feature: human-associated habitat; material: faeces | place: Denmark | collected 2012-06-15 ...
TGGTTTTATTTACTGCCAGGGCCGCTTAGGGCCTGGAAAATTTAACGAACTATTGATAAAAAATACAAGCCATACCAAGAGCATGAGGTTTCGTAGATAATGGGGACAGGTAGATATTTGTAATGGGTGCTCGCTTGTTCTGCTTTTCAACGTACTCACTTATAGCCTGCGCTGTAACAAATGGATCATATGCTGGTGCATATATATTCGAGTCCATATCTTTAAAGCACTCCGTTTCTATAGCCGCTTCAGCCTCATGCGCTCTTAAGATATTTTCCTGAAACATACCAGGACTAATGGCTGGAAAACCAAATAACAACACTTTTTTTCTTGCATCCTTTGTATATCAACATGTATTGAGTGTGATAGATGCCCTTTTCATCTATCACTCCTGTGTCACTCTCTATCACACTTTTCTTTTCATTTAATACGTTATTGGTTGAAAATCAATTTGATAAATATGCCGAAGGAAATTTAGGTTTGCTGCTTTATTATCAGTATCTTTGCCAGATATTACTTAAAAACAGTGACTATGACAAAAAAAGAAGCGATTAAGCTCTTCGAAGAGCGTAAAGTCCGGACCGTTTGGGACGATGAACTGGAAAAATGGTACTTTTCTATTGTAGATGTAATAGGTGTGTTAACCGACAGTCCTGATCCTCGAAATTATTGGAAAGTATTGAAAAATCGGTTGAAGAAGGAGGGAAATGAAACGGTTACAGCTTGTAACCAGTTGAAAATGACCGCTTCGGATGGCAAAAAACGATTGACTGATGTAGCCGATACCGAGCAGCTTCTCCGAATCATCCAGTCTATTCCTTCCCCGAAGGCAGAACCGTTCAAGTTGTGGCTGGCACAGGTCGGTCGAGAGCGTATCGAGGAGACCATCGACCCGGAGCTGACCATTGACCGCGCTCTGGAAACCTATCTCAAGAAGGGTTACAGCCGTGAGTGGATCAATCAGCGGCTGCAGGCCATCCAGGTCCGTAAAGAACTGACGGATGAATGGGATGCCCGCGGTGTGCAGAAAGGCGTAGAGTACGCCATCCTCACGGACGAGATTTCCCGAGCCTGGTCTGGCATGTCCACTCGGCAGTACAAAAATCTGAAGGGCTTGAAAAAGGAAAACCTTCGTGATAACATGACTACGCTGGAACTGGTACTGAATATGCTGGCGGAGGCCACTACCACTCAGTTTTCAAGAGATCGCAAACCAACGACCTTCCAAGAGAATTTGGCAGTTGCCAAGGCGGGCGGTCAGGTGGCTGGACGAACCAGAAAAGACATTGAGTCCCAGTCAGACACGCCGGTCATTACTGCTAAGAATGCCGCACAGCTTAATCAGGTAGTGACAGATCTGCTGGAAGGAGCAGTCTCTGACACAACTGAAGAATCAAAAGACAAGTGAGTTCTGTGCATCAAGTTTTTCTTGCTGTCATACGACGTTTTTTAAAGCAAATTTCAAAAAATCTATAGTGTTGAGTTATGACAGCTAAAAGCCTTGAAATCGTATGATTTCAAGGCTTTTTTGCAACTTTTGAGAGCGAAATGCACAGTGCGAAAATGCGTGAGAACTCCAAAAGCGCACAAAAAAGCGCACAACTGCCTTGAAAAAGTTGCTGCGGCTGCTTTTGCATGATATACTTAAAATATCAGTGAATTTAAAAACAGTATTCAAGGGGCTGCCAGCGATGAAGAAAAAACTTTTTTGCATTTTCGGTTTGATCCTGATCGTCTCGGCTATCGCCTATTTTTGCCACGATCACAGCGTACTTCCGCTCGACGCTGAAAACGCAAACGATATCAGTTTTAAAATTTACCCTCAAAATGAGCCGAATTATATGGTGACAAACGATGACCGAGTGAAAGAGATCGTGCGTGCTATCAATGAACTGGATGTGCAGGAAACAACGGATCAAGTAGACAGGATGTCGGATAGCTTTTACTATTTTTGGATTCAAATATCGGACAAAGATATCCCTGTTGAACTGGATGAAGATACCATTTCGATCAATAATGAACGCTATCAGGCGGACACATCGGATTTACGCGAGCTTTTGGATAAGACGTATCGTGATGTGATGAGCGGTGTTATCGATTGATGAAGATAATATCCGCGTTTAAAGGAAAAATTGCTTGGACTTCGATTTGTAGATAGCAAAGGAGCGGGGCGCAGCTCCGCTCCTTTTTTCTGTTTTCACCCCTCCAGCGGCTTGATCTCCTTATGCTCCACGCGAGGCAGCTTGCAGGCATCGGCAGGATTGAAGCGCAGATAACCGACTGCCACCGCCTGCTGCAGCGCCTTGTGCAACACACCATGCGTAGCAGCAGAGTTCCGCTATCCTCCACATTCCCGTCATCATCCCTTGTGCTATACTCCCGATAGGAGAGTATAGAAGTGCGCCCTTTAGTTCCTAAAGGGATTTCCCTTAATACTTTTTCATCAACTTATTAAAAATGATAATTCCTGTGATAATTTGAAACATTAAATATCCGCTGAGATAGAGTATGATCATGCGAGCATTGTCGATAACTTCCAATGCTCCGAGAATACTGAAAACCAAAATAGAGAAACAAATAACCACCAGTCCTATGCCGTAGGCATATCTTCCGGCTCTATCTCTAATTTTTGTTTTCAACTCGTCATGTTGCTCAATTCGGTCGTTCTCCAAACGTTCTTCGTATTGCTCTTTATTCTTGGGGGAACTCCAATAAAAATATTTGCATATCATCATAATTCCAGGGAAGATACCTGCGCCAGCAAAGCCCCATAAAATGCCCTCTAACTTTGTTTCAATCAATAGCGCAACAATCAAACAAACCACCCCGAAAAGCACATATAGTATCCCGGTTATCAAATTACTCTTTTTCATTTTCTGCACCTCTTTCATAGATAAAGATTTCTTCAATCCGTTTGCCAAAAAAGTCTGAAATTGCAAAAGCTAATTCCAATGATGGATTATACTTTCCTGTTTCGATTGAACTAATGGTTTGTCTTGAAACACGAAGCATTTTTGCAAAATCATCTTGATTTAATCCTCGCTCCTTTCGTAACTGCTCAACTTTATTCTTCAAAAAAACGCCTCCTTGCATGACAAGTTTCCTTTACAAACTTACTATAGCATGACACACTCATCTTGTCAAGTTTCCTTTACAATATTTACTTCTTTATCATGGGAAAATTACAATTTATTCATACAGTAAGAGTGCCCAAACATTTTTTGTCCGGGCGCTCTCAGTATCAGTCATGGATCATCCGCTTTGGCAATATCTGTCGAAAAATTCACCGACGCCTCGCCGGAGTCTGATTTTTCCGTGAGCGGGCAAAAAAGCGCCCGCCAAATGACGGGCGCTTCCCCTTTGTTCACTTCAGGTATTTTGCGACTTCCTGCTCAAGCTCCTGCCACACGGGATATTTCGCGCCGTTTTCATCGAAGAAAGCCTTCAAATCGCGGTTCAGCGCGCTCATTTCGTCGACCGCGTTCATCGCATGGTCGGACGCGCAGATCTTTCCGAGGCTCGTGGCGGACATGAGCTTAAAAAAGCGCAGACAGGTCTTGCGGTACGCCGCGCCTTCAAACTCTGCGTCGTCCTTCGGTAAAATTTCATGTCCCGCGTTTTTGATCGCACGGTAACCCTCGATGTTGGCGTCGATCAAGCGATTTAAGTAGGCTGTGTTGCCCTTGAGCTTTTTGAGGTCGCCGTCGACCTTGTAGCAGGCGAACGCCACCGGCAGCACGAACGCCGCGTGGCAGAGAAGATAATCCTCCATATTCGGCTCGTAGGCTACCTTATATTTGGTGCCGTCAAAGATCTGCCCGATGAGCGTTTCGTTCGACGGCGCACCCGCGATCTGGCCGATGGTGATCTTTTTTAGGTCGATGGATGCCACATACTCCCGCTCCCGATGGCCTGCCGAGGACGCAAAGGCAAACATCACGTTTTTCTCCGGCAGCGAAGCGCTCAGCGCACTTGCGCGCACGTCGTTTCCCACAAAGACGATATTCTTTGTCGGATTGGTCCGCAGGGTATCGAGGATCGCGTCGAGCTGCGTATAGCGCAGGACGACGAAGATCACGTCGTACTTGTCCTCCGCTTTCAGCTCCGTCACGACCGGAATACGACTGACCGACATGCGTGGCGAAAACTTATCCTTGATCCGAAGGCCGTTTTTTTGGATGCTCTCACCCCACGCTCCCCGCGCCAGCAGCGTGACGTCCTTTCCCGCGCGGAAGAAATTCCGCGCCAGATTGCAGCCGAGCACGCCCGCGCCGAATACTAAAATTTTCATAGCCAAGTCTCCTCTTATCCTAAAAATATCTGTTTCCTTCGTTCAGCCCCGTCTCGCTATGCTCTCGTTCCGATTTTCTTTCGTTTTACATCAGTTAGTCATCTCTAACTGAAACATAGCAAATGACAGTGCAAAAGTCAAGATGTCTTTTTACCGCTCTCCGGTGCTTCCTTGCCCTTTTTCATCTTCTCCTTCACTCGATCAACAAATCCCCGCTTCAAAAGGGGCTGCGCATTGTTCATCTGTACTGGCCTGTTTTTGTCACTTCGCCAGATTTGTTCAAAAAATATCTGCTTTTGCAAATTTAATCTTGCTTCTTCCGGATATTTTCATATAATGTTGACGATTGAACAGGAGGTACCACCATGTATGTTACCTACAACAACCTTTTTAAGCTCCTCATCGACAAGGGCTTAAATAAAACGGAATTTGCGCGCGAGGTCGGCATCAGCTCCAACACGCTCGCCAAGCTCTCGAAAAATGAGCTTGTCTCGCTCGAGGTGCTTGTGCGCATCTGCCGCCAGCTCGACTGTTCGCTCGGCGACGTGGTGCAGCTCGCCCCGCCCGAGCCGCCGATCAAAAGCGGCCTTGAGCGCATGAAGAAGCGAAGACCCACCCACGAGAAAGGAGGCAATGCGTACCGCCATGAGTAACGAAACCAAGGAGACCGGCTCCAGCTTTATGGAAAAGCTGTCGACGGTCATCGTCGACAAGCGAAATCTCATCTTTCTGCTCACGATCATTCTGCTCGTATTCTCCGCCTTTTCCCGCAACTGGGTCGAGGTCGAGAGCGACCTGACGTACTACCTGCCGTCTGATTCCGAGACGAAGCAGGCGCTCGACATCATGGACGAGCAGTTCACGACCTATGGCACGGCCGAGGTCATGGTGGCCAACATCACACCAGAGCAGGCCGCCGCGCTCGAGCCCAAGATCAAGGAGATCAAGGGCGTGCAGAGCGTGGACTACGACGAGACCACCGCACATTATAATAACCTCTCCGCCCTCTATTCCATCACCTTTGCCTACAGCGAGGATGACGAGGCCTGTCTCGACTCGCTCGAAGCCGTGAAGGAATACCTGTCCGACTACGATCTGTATGTCGACACGGACCTTGGCAACACGCAGCAGGAGACCATCGACCACGAGATCAGCGTCATCATGGTGTATGTCGCCATCGTCATTGTCATCGTGCTGCTCTTCACGTCCGAGACCTACGGCGAGGTGCCGGTGCTCATTCTGACGTTCGTGGTCGCACTTGTGCTGAATCAGGGCACGAACTTCCTGATGGGCAAAATCTCGTTCATTTCAAACTCGGTCACAAGCATCTTGCAGTTAGCGCTGTCCATCGACTACGCCATCATCTTCTGCAACCGATTTAAAGAGGAGCACCGGCTGCTGCCGCTGCGTGAGGCCGTCATCGTCTCGCTGAGCAAGTCGATCCCCGAGATCGGTGCGAGCAGCCTCACGACCATCGGCGGCCTTGTCGCGATGCTGTTCATGCAGTTCAAGCTCGGCCCCGATATGGCGCTGTGCCTCATCAAGTCGATCTTGTTTGCGCTGCTCGCAGCGTTCATCGTGATGCCCGGCCTTCTGATGCTCTTCGGCCCGCTGATCGACCGCACGCAGCACCGCAGCTTCGTGCCGAAGATCCCGTTCGTCGGCAAGCTCGACTATGCCACGCGCTACATCATCCCCATCGTCTTCGTGGTGCTGGCCGTCATCGGCTACCGTCTCTCATCCGACTGCCCCTATGCCTACGGCTACGGCCTCATCTCCGCTCCCAAGCAGAATGAGACGCAGTTTGCCCAGCAGATGATCGAGGATAACTTCACCTCGAAGAACATGCTGGCGCTCATCGTCCCCACGGGCGACTACGACAAGGAGTCCGCCATCTTAGACGAGCTCGGCCAGTACGACGAGGTCGACTCCACGATGGGTCTTACCAACATCGAAGCGCTCGACGGCTACATGCTCGCCGACAAGCTGACGCCGCGTCAGTTCGCCGAGCTTGCGGGGCTTGATTACGAGGCCGCGCAGGTCGTTTACGCCGCCTACGCCGCGCAGCATTCAGAATATGGCAAGCTTGCGGGCAATCTTTCCACCTATAAGGTGCCGCTCATCGACATGTTCCTCTTTGTCTGCGATCAGGTGGACGCCGGCGTCGTCACGCTCAGCGACGACCAGACACAGATGCTCCAGGACGCCGAGGTCCAGATGAACAGCGCCAAGGCGCAGCTCGAAGGCCCGGACTATGACCGCATGCTTGTCTACCTCACGCTGCCCGAAAGCAGCGACGAGACCTACGCCTTCACCGACAAAATTCTCGAAATTGCCGAAAAGTATTACCCCGATGAAAACGTCTACCTCGCGGGCGAATCGACGAACGAATACGAATTCGAAAAGTCCTTCGCCGTGGATAACAAGGTCGTCAGCATCGTATCGGTGCTCGTGGTTATGCTGGTGCTGCTCTTCACGTTCAACTCCGCCGGTATGCCGGTGCTGCTGATCCTCGTGATTCAGGGCTGCATCTGGCTCAACTTCTCGTTCCCGACCATCACGGGCAAGTACATCTTCTTCTTAGGATATCTAATTGTTTCTTCCATCCAGATGGGCGCGAATATCGACTACGCCATCGTCATCGCCAGCCGCTATCAGGAGCTCAAATCCAAAATGCACCACCGCGACGCCATCGTCGAGACGCTGAACTTCGCCTTCCCGACGATCATCACCTCCGGCTCGATCCTCTCGATCTGCGGCTTTTTGATCGGCAGCATGACATCTGAGCCCGTCATCGCGGGCATCGGTGAGAGCCTTGGCCGCGGCACGGTCATCTCCATCATCATGGTCATGTTCGCCCTGCCGCAGATCTTGCTCATCGGCAGCGGCATCGTCGACAAAACCTCGTTCTCCGTCCCGTCCATCACGGAAAAGAAATCGGGTCACGGTAAGGTCTCCGTCAACGGCATGGTGCGCGGCAACATCAACGGCACAGTGCATGGCATCATGCACGCCACGGTCGAGGGCGACATCGACCTGAATCTGATCTCCGGATCTGCAAATGAGGAGCAAGACGATGAAGAAGACTAATCATTTCTATCGCTTCTGCGCGCTTGCACTCTCGTGCCTGCTGCTCATCTCGCTTCTCCCTGTCACGCAGGTCTTGGCAGACGGGGACGGCGCCATCCACATCAAGAGCGCAGAAGACTTACGATCCCTCGCGCATTCCTGCACGCTCGACTCCTGGTCGCGCGGTAAAGCCGTTGTGCTTGACAACGATATCGAGCTGACCGACGATGACGAGCTCCCCATCCCGACGTTCGGCGGCACGTTCAACGGCAACGGCCACACCATCAGCGGCCTTTCCATCACACAGAGCGTCTCCCCCGCCGGTCTTTTCGGCGTGCTGCAAAAGGACGCCGTCATCAAAAACCTGAATGTTGAGGGCACGGTCACCCCGTCCGGCGACAGCGAAAATATCGGCGGCATCGTGGGTGAAAACCACGGCACGATTGAAAGCTGCACATTCAACGGAAGTGTTTCCGGAAAACGCAGCGTCGGCAGCATCGCGGGCCGCAACCTCGCCACGGGCATCGTGCGCGCGTGCGAAGCCTCGGGCGCGATCTTCGGCCAGAGCATGACCGGCGGCATCGTGGGCGAGAACCTCGGCTCCATCGTCTCCTGCCGCGGCCGCGCGTATGTGAATATCGAAAGCACCGACCCCAGCATTGACCTGAGCGACCTGAGCCTCGATTTCTCGCTCGACCTCGCCAAGCTCTCCCGCGCCGACACGCTCAACACCGCCACCGACACCGGCGGCATCGCGGGCTATTCCTCCGGCGCGATCGCGTCGAGCACGAACTATGCCGCTGTCGGCTACCAGCACATCGGCTACAATGTCGGCGGCGTGGTCGGCCGCAGCAGCGGCCAGATCCTCGCGTGCAGCAACGAGGGTGCGGTCTGCGGACGCAAGGACGTCGGCGGCATCGCCGGCCAAATGGAGCCCTATGTGCGCACGCAGGTCTCCGCCAGCCAGCTCTCGCGCATCCAATCGCAGATCAAGGAGCTCGACTCGCTCGTCAAAAAGGCCGTCAACGACGCCGAATACGGCTCGAGCGAAATTTCCGACCGTCTCGACCTGATCTCTGGCTACCTCTCCGACGCATCGGACGCGGCGAACGACGTGACCATCGACGTCGACCCCGACGCCATCCCCCAGCCGAGCATCAGCATCGACGGTGATTTTGACCCCGATGACTTCGATCCTGAGAATCCCACCCTGCCGGATATCAACGTCAGCTTCGATCAGGATTTTGACGTCTCCGACGTCGTCACCGTGTCGAACATCAACATGGTCGTTGGCTCGGTCACCGCGGCGAACAGCCAGCTCTCACTGATCACCGAAAACGTCAAAAACACCAGCACGGCTCTTTCCGCCGATATCCGCAACATCAGCAGCAAGTTCAACGAGCTCACGAACACGATGTTCTCCGCCATCTCCTCGCTCACCGGCGGCACGGGTGATCTGATCGTCGACGCCTCGAGTGTCGATATCAACTCCGTCACGCTCGGTAAGGTATCGCTCAGCCGCAACAGCGGCGCGGTGTACGGCGACGTCAACACCGGCGGCATCGCCGGTTCCATGGCCATCGAATACACGCTTGACCCCGAGGACGATGTCACGGGCCACCTTTCGAACATCTACCGCAAGCAGTATGAATACAAGTCCATCATCCAGAAGTGCGTCAACACCGGCGATGTGTCCGGCAAGCGCAGCTATGTCGGCGGCATTGTCGGCCGCATGGACCTCGGCTATCTGACTGCGTGTGAGACGTCGTCCTGCACCATCACGAACGAAAACGGCAGCTATACCGGCGGCATCGCCGGTCTCACCGGCGCGACGGTGCTCGGGAACTTCTCCAAGTGCACGCTCAGCGGCAAGAAGTATGTTGGCGGCATCGTCGGCTCCGGCGTGCAGGAAAATGTCGACGGCAGCGGCAGCAGCGTCCGCTGGAACTACTCGCTCGTCGACATCACCGACTGTCAGCAGTACCAGGGTGCGATCTCCGGCAGCGACACGGGCACATTTGAGCATAACTACTATGTCTCCGACGATCTCCCCGGCATCAACCGTCAGGGCTACGCCGGACGGGCCGAGCCCATCAGCTATTCTCAGCTGCTCGCACTCAGCGACCTGCCCGAGAGCATGAAGTCCTTCACGCTCACCTTCGTTGCTGACGATAAAACTGTGCTCAGCCGCACTTTCAACTACGGCGACTCCATCGACGAAAGCGACATCCCCGAGCCGCCCACCAAGAGCGGCTGTCACGTCCACTGGGACCGCACCGACCTCACGAATCTGCACTTTGACACCGTCGTCACCGCTGTTTACGAGGCCTACACCCCCGGCCTTGCCTCTGAACAGACGCGAGAGAGCGGACAGGCGGTCATCTTGGTCGAGGGCAACTACAACGACGGCGACGCCATCACCGTGACCGCCCAGCCGCTCACGCCCGCGGCGTTCGACGTGCAGTCCGGCACTGTGCTCGACCGCGTGAAGGGCTACTTCTCCTGCCTCAGCCGCGGCGAAATGCCTTCGATGGTTGCCAACGCCGAAGTGCTCGAGCAGTGGCGTATCGAGCTTGCCGACGACGGGCAGGACACGCACACCGTGCGCTATCTCCCGCCCGACGGGCAGAAGGAGCTGCGCATCTACACCCGTGAAAACGGCGGCAGCTGGCAGGAGGCCGACTGCGGCACGATGGGCAGCTACCTCACCTTCTCCACGAGCGGCGACAGCGTTGAGTTTGCCGCCGTGCGGACGCTCGACGTCTGGGGCATCTGGCTCGGCGTGCTCGCCGTGCTGGCTGTTCTGATCCTTATCATCGTTCTGCTCGTCCACCGCCACAAGCGCAAGGCGCGCAGACGCGCCGAAGCGCTGGCGCGCAGCGCGAGCGCCGTCTCGCAGGCCGAGCAGATCGTCCGCGGCGAGGACGCCAATGCGTCCACAGCAGACGAAGCCCCTGCCAAGACGGGTGCCCCCGCGTCTACAGCGGTCGAAGATGCCACTCAGGCGGATGCGCCTGTGTCCGCTGAATCTACGGCAGTCCCCGCCGCCGTGGCAGTAGCAGCGACCGCTGCGCCGGTCGTCACCGCCGCGGTCGAGGGCGCAGAAAGCGTTCCCACTTCCGAACCCGCTCCCGCAGCCGATCCCGACTCCATCGAGGCGCGCCTTGCGCGCGCGGAAGAGGAACTTCGGCTTCTTCGCGAGGAGCACGAGGCACGCGAAAACGTGCTCACGCAGCCCGCAGTACCGCCCGCGCCGAAAAAGCGCAGGCACCGCCGCTTCCTCCCTATTCTCATCACGATTTTAGTCTTGCTCGGCGCGGCTGCGGCGTTCTTCCTCCACTCCGACTTTAGGAAGGACCTCGAAGCCTACCGCCTTGTCGAGGCGCGTGTCAAGGAGGACCCGATGACCATGGACGTCACGGTCGACGCCTCCTATGGCAAAATCAGCCTGAGCGCGGATGCCTCCGTCGCCCGCACGAAGAAGGACGGCGCTCCCATCACCTGCATCGACCGCGACGGCGCGGCGCTCTACTACGCAGACGGCGCGATCTACCTTGAAAACGGCAAGTCCTACGCTGTCGGCGGCGCATTCCCAAATTACGCCGAGCTCATGGATGAGACCGCCGAGCTCTGCCGCACGCTCACGGTGACGAAATCCGTTGACGGGCAGGAAAAGCGCTACACCCTCACCGCCGAGGGCGACGACGCGAGCACACTGCTGCGCCTTCTCACCTCGGACGAGATCGCGAACGCCGCATCGCTCTCCGCGATTTGCGTCGAGCTCACCGCCGAGAGCGGCGAGCTGATGGACGTAAGCTTCACGGCGGAAAACTCCGGAGCTCTTCGCGTGGAGGCCGCCGCGCACTTCACCGACGCGCTCGCGCCGGTGATCCCCGATGATGTGCTCACCGCCATCCATTCGGGCAGCAATGACGACGCTTCCACGCTGACGGACAACGCGCTCCGTCTGCTGGGTGCCTGGGGCGAGCTGACCGCGGACGATTTGTCCGCCGACATCGCCCTTTCCGCCGACTGCGGCCCGATCGTGCTGAACAGCACGCTCCAGTACGACCGCAGCAGCAGCATCGACGGCCAGAGCTACGGTAGCATCCAAAAAAACACCCTCGCCGTCTACTTCTCCGGCAGCAAGATCTGCGACGCGGACGGCAACAGTGTCGACACCGCGAGCCAGCAGCTCGTCGATGCCACGTCGCTCATTGACCTCTGCTACCAGTCCATTCTGAACGGCAGCGCGGGCTGCGATAAGGTGAGCGACGGCTATCTCTACGGTCTTTCGCTCGACTCCGACGCGATGAGCGAGCTCGCCGCCGCCATCGCGCCGGATGTCAAGGCACAGGATGTGACCTTCTCCTCCGGACGCATTTCCGTCCGCGTGAGCGAGCAGGGCGAGCTCCAGTCCGTCAACATCTCGTGCAGCGGCGCGCTGCACCTCATCCTCTCCGACGCTCCGGTGTCGCTCTCCGCCGTCATCACGCCGGCGGATCGTGCATTCTCGATTCCCCAGCCGGCGCTCAACGCGCTGAAACAATAGAAAAGCGGAGGGAGATTCATACTATGGGAAATCGCATCATCAGCATCAGCCGCCAGTTCGGCAGCGGCGGCCACGAAGTGGCCGTGAAAACAGCGGATCTCCTCGGCATCCGCGTCTATGAGCGCGAGCTGATCCGCCTCGCGTGCGAGTACGGCGAGCTTTCGGAAAAAACGCTCTCCCCCTCGGACGAAAAGGCGACCAACCCCTACCTCTTCCAGACCGTGCACGAGGGCAACCACCATGTGCTGCGCGGCAAACCGACGAGCGAAGTGCTCTTCGCCCTGCAAAGCCACGAGATCCGCCGCATCGCCCGCCACGAGGAGTGTGTGTTCGTGGGGCGCTGCGCAGACTATGTGCTGCGCGGCGAAGACGTGAGGCTTCTCACCGTGTTCGTCGCCGCGCCGGACGAGCACCGCATCCAGCGCAAAATGGCGCAGGAAAAGCTCACGCGCGACCAGGCCATCCGCCTGATCCGCAAGATGGACAAGCAGCGCCGCAAGTATTACGAGAGCTACACCCACAAGGCCTGGGGCGCGCCGGAGGGGTATGATCTTTACCTTGACACCGGTGCGCTGTCGACCGCTGACGCGGCGGCGGTCATTGCGGAGCGCTTCCGCAAGCTGTAAAAAATTGGGGACCACCGAACGGTGGTCCCTTCTTTTTTGCGTCCCGAAAGGGCTGCGGTTTTCCCCGCCTGACGCGGGGAAGCGAGCAAAGGGGGACATTCTCTCACGTGAGAGAATGTCCCCCTTTGCTCGCT
>ERZ1108170.1784-NODE-1784-length-12637-cov-6.039898_pt1 | contig 12637 bp, 8 predicted proteins | sample MGYA00403705_ERZ1108170 | MGnify/ENA primary metagenome ERZ1108170 (study PRJEB35170, sample SAMEA104062422) | human gut metagenome | biome: human gut; feature: human-associated habitat; material: faeces | place: Denmark | collected 2012-06-15 ...
CAAATTCAAATTCATGGGTATGTTTACGACTAGAATCATCGACCCAGATTTCTGGTTCAATAATTTTATCAAAATTGGAAATCCAGTACGGCTGCCCGAAATCAATCTTGCAGGGAGCATAGTAATCCGGGGTAAAGAAGGAGAAGCAGATTCCATCATACGCATTGGTTGCGTATTTCCCAAACGCCTCATAGGTTTCATGTTCTCTAGACGAAAAAACAAACGGAGGACACTGCTTAAAGAATTCTTCAACCTCACATCTGGCAGTAGCATCAAGCTTCATAGTGCCAGCACTCAAAATCATATAACCAACGCCACGTTCTTTGAGTTCCAACAGGATATCTTTCCACAGCGGGAGGAAATACTTAGAAATCACAGGGCCGGCAAGCACAATATAATCCACATCGAGTTTTGCGATGTACTCAAGCTGATTCTTATGAGGATACAGCCGCTTTCCGTAACTTGTTGTGTAAGTTTGATAATCTGAAACGACTGTCACATTCTCTGCGCCCAGAATTTTCTTAAGCACATACTCTACACCCAAACTAAAAAAGCCGTTTCCGATATTCGTGCACCAGAATCCAGTGCAATACGCCACCTTCATATCTTTGTACTCCTCATCAATGAAATATTATCAACCACAAAACAGCCCAGACTCATCTCAAAGAGTCTGAGCCGTTTATTCCTTATAAAGCTCTACTAATCGTCCTCAGCCGTGTGATCTACACACTGCCGCTATGTCTTGTACCGCTACAATAAACGCTGCTACGGAAAATTCACGCTACGGTAACCTACGGTAACCGCTGTCTTTAGTCCTGATGGTACCAATCCTCGCTATGGTAGCTCCTGCCTTTAGTCCTGACAGCACCAACGCTCGCCACGGTGGTCCCTGCCTTTATTCCCGGTTCCACTCATCCACGCTGCGGTAGTTCCCTTGCTTATGCCGGATTACCACACACGAATGAGCATCTCCGTAAGCATGAGATTCTCACATCCGCCTTGTTATCTCCAAGACCGGGATGAAATCGCAGATGATGTTATCATTGCTCAGCCCCGATAACACTATGTGATAATCGCCACAGTGTCGGTAATATCATCACGGTGCCATCCGGCATAAACCCGCGAGCTACCGTCGCATCCATAAAAGTGCTTTTTCAGAGCATAAACGCCTCAATTCACACTCGTTTTTCCCTTACTCACGCTTGGGTTCTCGGCATTTTGCACTATCAGGAGTGCTATATCGCCCCTATACAAGGCATTTTGCTAACATCCCAGCTTAACTCTACTGTAAGAGCTGCATTTATACCCGATTCCGCTCTGGAATTTCTTCCAATTTTTAGCAGCTTAAAATGTACGAAATCGTCGATATTTAGTGGTTTTCTCCACTCATTGCAGTGGTTTGGCCCTCAGAAATTCCCTCGGTACTTTCAGGCATAAACAGGATCTTCACCGTAGCCAGCATGATCTTCAGGTCCTCGACCAGGCTGGGGTGGGCAATATACATCAGATCCATTTGCAGCTTATCATACGGTGTGGTGTTATATTTTCCGTATACCTGTGCATAACCGGTGAGGCCAGCCTTTGCCTGCAGACGCAGCGCAAACTCCGGCATTTCTTCACAGTACTGTGCGGCAATCTCCGGGCGCTCCGGGCGGGGACCAACGATGGACAGGTCACCCTTGAGGATATTCAGCAGCTGGGGCAGCTCATCCAAGCGGCAGGCACGGATGATATGACCGACCTTGGTGATACGGTCATCCTTGTCACCGGTGGAAAGGCGAGCCACACCGTCCTTTTCAGCATCCACACGCATCGAACGGAACTTCAGGATCTCGAAGGGCTTACCATCCTTGGTTAGACGCACCTGCTTATAGAATGCAGGGCCGCCATCCGACTTGACTGCAATGGCGGTAATCAGGAACAACGGGCTGAGCACGATCAGTGCAATCAGCGAAAGCACGATATCCATTGCCCGCTTAACGAACAGATACTCCGGCTTTGCCATGTAACGGCCCACACGCAGGACAGGCAGGTGAAGCATGTGCATCGGCCAGGCACCACTCATCAGGACATCGCCCACACGGGGAATAATCAGGGTGTTGATGTTGTTCATCACACAATATTTCAGAATGATATTGCGCTCATGGCTGTGGACACCGCTCAGGAAGACCGTTTTCGCGCCGTTCAGCACCTCCAGATCGTTCAGGCATTCGTCAACGGTCAGCACCTTTTTGACATCATACTTGCTGTCGAGGCCGTAGTCCTTGATCAGGTTTTCCACTCCGCGCCGGACATCATATACCACAATGGTCGGCTGCGGCGGGAAGGGCTTGTAGTACCATTTATGTGCACAGGATGCCCAAATGGCCGCCATGACCGCCTGTCCGGCGATTGCAGCAATGCCAGGCAGAAGGTTGCACAGCTTCGTGGACATCAGACAGATGACAATATAGAGGATGCCATCTGTGGCCATCGCTGCCAGGACCTGACCGTACATCAGCTCGGAAACTCGCTGCATGGACATCCAGAATGCGTCATAGGTCTTGCCCAGCAGAATAAACAGCACCGCATACAGGCCCAAAATAACTGCATGGCCTTGCCAAGTTCCATCCATCGGTGTTTTTGCCGCATAGTACCAGATCCAGCAAGCCGCAAACGGAAGTGTGATCATCACCACATCCAATACCTTTACGAGTCTCAACATTACATCGTGCCGAATTTTTGTCATAATTCCCCAACTACTCCTTTGTTCTCGATTCAGCGCTTCCGGCTCTTTTTACAGCCATTTTGAGGACCATGAAGCCGCTTGCCCCGACATTTTCGTCGTTATCCACTTCCAGGCAAATAAAAACCCTGGGCGACAGATTCGTCCAGGGTCATTTCAAATGCGATGCGGCCACGCTGTTTCAGCAGGTTTCATTTTCCTGTGTCATTCAGAGGTCTGGTGGGGCAGCTTTCCTGTGCTGCTCAGTCCGCAAGCCAGCCCTCCCGAGCCAAAATCAGGAAGTTATTGTACCATCGCTTTCAATCAGGCGGTTTCTTGCTGGTTATGTACAATCGCAGAGACCGTCGGGTTATCCCCAGCCGCAACTCCAGGGGCACCTTTCATCCCCGTGGGAAAAGATGCCATGACTCCTTGGATCTTTTTCTCATCACAACCACTATTCTACCATAAATCCCATTATGTTACAAGATTTTGCGGTAGGTTTGTGGTTCAGACGCCTCCAAAAAAGGGTCCGTAAAATCAGTTTTTTTCCATATTGTATCCAAGATTCTCCAATATCGTCTTTCCACCTGCAAAAAAGCCGGTTCTACGCCTTAATTTTCTGGTTCTACCCTCTTCCTCTGTAAAGGGCACCTGTCTATTTTTGACCTGTGCTGGGGAGATTTTACAACTCCCCCTTCCTACTATATTGGACGCTTATTTCAGATTTTTAATCACCCCCGGGGTCCGTAGAGGGAAAAACGCCTTTTCTCCACCCCATATAGGAGTTATTGCTCTCTCCTCCGCCGGGAGCCGGGTAGCGATCACAGGGGGCACCCTATTCCATGGACAGGGAAGCAGGCAATCAAGGCACCACCACCCCAGAGCCCCACAAGATTTTCCATAACCCCTCTTATAAGCACCAGCAATTGGACACATAATCCGTTATCCTATTGTCAGACCCCAGGTTCCATGGCAGGCCGGAGGTCCTGTTTCACAAAGTAAAGAAAGCCAGCGGTAGCGTTCCACACGATCGTAAGGCGAAGGACCAGATGTAATTCCAACGTCAGACCAGGCCCTCTGCCCAGTAGGAATTTCCAGGAAAAAAGCTGCATCAAAAGCAGATAGTGCACCACCAATGTCCCACTCTGGCAGGGCTCTCTTGGGTATGTACTGTTTGGTACAGGGTCAGGGTTGTCGTGTATTGCGACTTCCTTTATATATAACTAAAAGGCAGCTTGGCGCATTTTTTGCTATTTACATATATATTTTATACCAAATTTTGCGCCACCAGCTATAGTCACTGTTTCATCAACGTCCAGAAAGTTTTATTACGATTCTCATTTCTTTTATTCTCTCTATCACTTACAATCTTAACACCATAACATGGAAGAAATTTATTCAAACCCATCTGACCCGGCTCTCTCCCTTGATATCTTTCAATATAGCCAAAACTCATAATTTTTTCTGTCATTTCCTCTGGATCCATCGGTTGATTGAGGTGCGCATAGAGCCAATCTTCCAAATTCTTGAACCGATACGTTTTGATGGGTTGGTGTAGGTTAAACATCGCATACTTCATAAATGACTCAGGATAATTCGTTGAGCTCATAATGTCATCAAGCATTTCGATATCGTGCTCTACCTGTTGAAGCCCCAGCGGATTGATATGGTATCCTGTGACTACATTGTGTTCCAAAATTTTGCTCTTATCGATTTTCTTCTGAATCGCCTCCGGATTGTCACTATGCAGGTATTTATCAAATTCTTCTTCCCCTGCCATGTACGCCTGCGCTGGCAAATACTTGTTCAATAGCATGCTGCGAAACTTTTTCAACCCACTGTTTGTGCCCCAGTACCAGTCAAGACTATAATCCCTGAAATAAACAGTACAGGTGTCATCTGCATCCAGGGAGCGCTTGCGTCCGAGCGACTGAGCTATTTCCAGAGGATTCCATTGATCGATAAAAATATGCTTCACGCCCCGATCTTTCAATCCGATTCCCACACCCATAGCCTTTGTCGTGAACAGAATATCCTTTAGCTGTCGGCCATCCTTCACACAGACCGACAAATCGCTATACTTTTTCCGGTATCTTTCGTTGAAAGGGGAACAATAATAGGCGGCTGTGTCGCCAAATATTTTTTCCATTTCAGCCAGATCATCACCAAGCTCCACGAACACGATCGCTTTTTCGCCCACTGGAAGGCGTTTCAGAATTGTCACCAGATTGTGTCGGGCATAGAAATAGGCGGCTTTGACGTACTCATAGTGCTGCGGCAGCCTATAGATCCGTTCAGGCTGCGTTGGACCGCCTTTTTCTTCCAGAAGTTTCCAAGTATCCCGCCCGGTCGCACTCATATAAATCACGGTATGATCCTTCTCTGCCTGTAGGAGGGCATCAAGTGAATAGTGTGTATTGATGTTGAAGGCTGAGAACTCGGACCAGTAGTGGCATTCATCCGCAATGATAATTCGATGTCTGTCCAATAGCTTCTGAAGGCTTCTATGATCGGATGCGTCTCCTTTACAGAGCTGCTCAAGTTTCTGGTAGGTTATAACGGTTAAGACCTCTTCATACAGATCCCATTCCTCTTCCGAAGCATCGCCGAACACTGTCAAGTATTCTTCCCTGCGTCGGTTTTCCAGATCTTCATGCAAAAGCGTCAATGGGCAAAGCATAAGGATCCGGTTGTCACAATTTCCCTCCAAAAATTGATCAACCGCCCATCCAGCCATCTTCCGGATAACGAATTCACTCTTGCCCCGTCCGGTCCCCATATCCAAAAGGACTCTTCCATTTCCCCAATGCTGGAACGCATCACCGATCAGCTCCGAGGCATACGCCCACCGTTCCTCCGCCGCCGGGGCGTCCTCTCCTGTCTGTCCTAATGGCACAATTGCTTCTGGGGGCACCACCTCCACCTCTGGCACACCCTGTACGGTTCCATCCCCAGCGTTCTCCCATGCTGTCAGGGTCCCTACCGCATCTGGCACGTTCCCCTCTGCAGTGTCCGGATCATCGTCCGGTGGGCCATCCGGCGCAGCCTCCACCATACCACCCATGGAGGTATCCAGCACATCAGCCTGCACAACGTTCTGCGGAGCGTCCGACAAGCACTCCCATACCGTGTCCTGTGGGGTGTCTGGCACCCTCTCCGGTCTCATAGTACAGGGGATATCCCCGGCGGCTTGCTCCGTGGCGTGGCTGGCCGCCCTCTGTGCCTCCTGCTCCGCCCGCTTCTCCTCTGGGGTCATCCTATTCCAGCACAGAAATCTGTCTACCTCCTCTAAGGACTCCTGCACGGTCATCGTCTTTGGGTCCTTGGAGGGGTGAAATTCCGGCTCGTCCCCCTGGGGCACCATCAGATGATCAAAGACACCTCCAGGCGTCATTGGTTTCTCTATAGCTGTCTTCATTGCGTCTGGTCCTCCTATAATAATAAGGCGCACAGCCCAGCCATCTTGCCAGACCATGCGCCGGTTAGTATGCGCCTGCCCAGAAAAAATCTCTGTTCAAACGCCTTGTTCTGTGATATTATAGGAATGAGAATGAGCATCACACATCATTCCCGTCCCTATAGCCGCTTTACCTGGTCGCAACAGGTAAGGCGGTTTTTGTTTTACTGTTGCACATGGGCCCCTGCCTCGAGTGCTGCCGCCGCTTCTGCAAACGTCTGCATGGCGCTGCTGTAGCCGATTTGGAACGAGTGCTCGGCAACGGATGCGACCAGCCTTTCTAGAATTTCAGATAGGATCTCATTCTGCACTTCGCTCAGATACGGTCGAATAAGTGCCGCCGCCTGACGACTGCTTGCATCTACGGCATCCTTTAACTTCTCCTGACTCTGCTTGATCTCGTCAGCGGTCTGAAATACATCCTTTAAAAAGCTCATTTTAATCTCCTTTTTTATGTAGCACCTTCCGGGGTGTTATTGACCTTCTGCGCCTTGAGCCATTCCATCAGCCCTTCGTAGGCGATTCGATAGCTGTTGCCCACCTTTATCACAGGTTTTTACCGATAAACGCCTTGCATGAGTCAGGCACTTTTGTTTACGATGGCATATTACCAGCACATGGCTCATCAAAATCGTAATTCGAGGCCCTCTGGTACACCTCCTCGACAGTCTCATCCGTCACACATCTAATCAGCAGCTCCGGCTCTCCCTCCTTAAAGGTATCAATGATGGTCCGGGGCTGCCGCAGTGGCTTTACCTTTTTGGCTGGGTTATCTCGCTCCTCCAAATAGCCCTCCTCCACCAGATAATTGAACCAAGTGCGCCAGACCTTCAGCAGGTCGTTGATGTACCGGGGCGTGTTGCCTGCATCCTGCTTTTCCTTCATCAGGTCCCGAAGGTGCCGTGGGCGCACATCCTCCAGTTCCGTGATCTGCTTCCGTTCCAGAAATTCCAGCAAGAACCGGGTAGATGCCCGATAATTCCGCAGAGACCCTTTTGCCAGGTGACGGCATTCACAGTCATACAAAAATTCGTCCCGAAGCTCTTTCAAACACATAAAAAAACACCCTTCCTTTTGCGGCGGACCACAAAAAGAAGGGCGAAAAATTCCTAGATATGGTTGTCGTACCTAGTCAGGCTTGTTCGTAGTTGAACAAGACAAACTCCAGCAGACAAATCAGGCGATTTTTAACGACAGAACGTCATTAGCAGTTCTCAGCGAAGTACTTAATGGTACGAACCATCTGAGAAGTGTAAGAGTTCTCGTTGTCGTACCAAGACACGACCTGGACCTGGTAGGTGTCGTCGTCGATCTTAGCGACCATGGTCTGGGTAGCGTCGAACAGAGAACCGTAACGCATACCGATGACGTCGGAGGAAACGATCGGGTCCTCGTTGTAGCCGAAGGACTCAGAAGTAGCAGCCTTCATGGCAGCGTTGATGGACTCAACGGTAACGTCCTTACCCTTGACAACGGCAACCAGGATGGTGGTAGAACCGGTGGGAACGGGCACACGCTGAGCAGAGCCGATCAGCTTGCCGTTCAGCTCAGGGATGACCAGGCCGATGGCCTTGGCAGCACCGGTGCTGTTGGGGACGATGTTCTGTGCGCCAGCACGAGCACGGCGCAGGTCGCCCTTGCGCTGAGGACCATCCAGGATCATCTGGTCGCCGGTGTAAGCATGAACAGTGGTCATGATGCCGGAAACGATGGGATAGGTCTTGTTCAGGGTGTCGGCCATGGGAGCCAGGCAGTTGGTGGTGCAAGAAGCAGCGGAGATGACCTGATCCTCAGCGGACAGGGTCTTCTCGTTGACGGAGAAGACGATGGTCTTCAGGTCGTTGCCTGCGGGAGCAGAGATGACGACCTTCTTTGCGCCAGCCTGGATGTGAGCCATGCTCTTCTCCTTGCTGGTGTAGAAGCCGGTGCACTCCAGAACGACATCAACGTTCAGCTCGCCCCAGGGAGCATCCTTGGCGTCCTTAACAGCATAGATCTTGATCTCCTTGCCGTCGACGATGATGGAATCCTCGGTAGCCTCGACAGTGTGCTTGCCTTCGCCGATCTTGCCGCAGAAGGAACCCTGAGCAGTGTCGTACTTCAGCAGGTGAGCCAGCATCTTGGGGCTGGTCAGGTCGTTGATTGCGACGACCTCGTAACCCTCAGCATCAAACATCTGACGGAAAGCCAGACGGCCAATACGACCAAAACCATTGATAGCAACTCTAACAGCCATGTTAATAATACCTCCTAAATGTTCTTACCCTTTTTTATCGGATAATCTCACGGTGTCTTTATTGTAGTCCAAAACGCGAAAAGTTTCAAGTGCCTGCTAAAAAATTAACAACTCGTTTGTTCACTTTTTGGCTTTTGTATGATTTTTGTCCCTTATCTGGGCCGGTTTTCAGCAATTCAGCCAACAGAGTGCTGGCCTTTACTTCTTTCTGGCCGCAGGCCCTGCGGTGCGCACGGTGCAGAACACGCCCAGCGTCCCAAGGCAGGCCATGCCCAGACCAAAAAAGATGGAGGGCAGCGCCGTGAGGACGAACTGTGAGGGCATCGCCAGCGTCAGGGTCTGGGGCAGCTCCCAGCAGAATCCGAGGACAAAGGCTGCCAGACCGGAGGCGCACAGGGCTTTTCCATCCGACGTTTCGGGCAGCCAGAGCGCCCGCACCAGACTGGACAGAAAGACGAGCATTCCCAGCAGCACCCAGACCTGCGCCGTGGGTGAAACGCGGTGCCAGCTGGAGCTGTTCTCCATGAAGCGGCTCAGAACGCACCAGTAGAACACCAGTGTGCCCCAGATGCCGGAGGCCATGCTCTTTGTGGGCGGCTGCCAGTCCTTCCGCAGCCAGCTCTTCGCCAGCCGGGCCAGCCACTGGCCACACAGAATTTCCAGTATCGCGCGAACAAACGAGCCTGCGCCAGTCATTCCAACGGCGAAGCGCAAAAATCCTGCGGCAGTAAAGAATGCCCCTGCCATCGCCGTGACGATGCCAGACGGTTTGCAATGGTTTTGCAAGTTTTTCGGCTCACAGGCCAGCTTCCGGCCCGCAAACAGGCTCACCAGCACCGCGATGCCCAGCGCAGCATACCGCAGCCAGACCGAACCGGCGATGCACAGGCCGCTTTCCAGGTCGGTCCAGAAGCCCAGATCCAGGCCCCGGCCAAGGGCCAGTGCCGTTCCTACAACAAAAACAAGTGTGAGTAATGGATTCATCAGCGTTCCTCGATCGGTTTATATTTCTGGCGCACGCCCAGATACTTGTAGGCGGGCCGGATGATACGGTTGGCGAAGATGACCTCCTCCACGCGGTGGGCGCACCAGCCCGGCACACGGGCAATGGCAAACAGCGGGGTGTAGATGTCCTCGGAGATGCCCAGCATGTTGTAGATCAGCCCGCTGAACAGGTCCACGTTGGCGCAGACGGGCTTTGTGCTGCCCTTTTCCTCGGCGAAGATGCCGGGGGCCAGCCGCTCGATGCTGCACAGCATGTTGTACTCTTCCTCAAAGCCTTTCTCGTAGGCCAGGTGTCTGGCGCGGTTCTTCAGGATGACCTCGCGGGGGTCGCTCATGGTATAGACTGCGTGGCCCATGCCGTAGATGAGGCCGGAGCCGTCGCCCGCCTGCTTACGGAGGATGCGGCGGAGATACTCGCGGACCTCGTCGTCATCGTCGGGGTGCTCGACATGCTTCAGGATATCCTGCAGCTGACGGTTGACCATCAGGTTCGCACCACCGTGCTTGGGGCCTTTCAGTGCGCCGATGGCCGCCGCGATGGCCGAATAGGTGTCGGTGCCCGAAGAGGACAGCACACGGGTGGTGAAGGTGGAGCAGTTGCCGCCGCCGTGGTCCGCGTGGACCAGCAGGCACATATCCAGCAGCTTGGCCTCCTCGTGGGTGAACTTCTGGTCTGGGCGGTAGGTGCTGAGGATGTGCTCCGCCGTGCTCTGGCCGGGCTTGGGCAGATGGAAGAACATGCTCTGCTTATCGTAATAGCGGCGCTTCATCTGGTAGGCGTTGACCATCATGGTGGGCATGCTTGCAATGAGGTTGATGCTCTGGTTCAGGATGTTCTCCAGGCTCAGGTCCTCGGCGTGCTCATCGTAGGAATACAGGCCCAGCACACAGCGCTGCAGCTTGTTCATCACGTTGGGCGAAGGCGCGTTCATGGTGTCCATGAAGCCATCGGGCAGTGCACGGTGCTCGGCCAGCAGCGCACAGAAATCATCCAGCTGGGTCTGGGTGGGCAGGCTGCCGAACAGCAGCAGCCAGATGACCTCCTCAAAGACGAAGCGGTCGTTGCGGTAGGCTTCTTCCACGATCTCCTCGATGTTGACACCGCGGTAGATCAGCTTGCCGGGGATGGGGATGACATGCCCCTCCTGGTCCTTTTTGTAGCCGACGACATCGCACACGTTGGTCAGGCCTGCCAGCACACCGGTGCCGTCCGGATTGCGCAGGCCGCGCTTGACCCCCAGCCGCTCACTGGTCTCCGGGTCGATGTAGTTGTTGGCAATGTACTCTTCGCAGAGTGTCTGCATCGTCTGCGGGTCCAGCGTTGCCACTTCTGCATGTTGATAGTTCATGCGCAGATTCCCCTTTCTGTTTTGAATTTCTTATACCTTTCCCTGCCATCCGCGCTGATGGCACATGTCTATCATAGCGCTTTTGTGAAATAAATTCAAGAAGAAGATGAAATCTGCGCTTTTTCTCCGCATGTTCCTGCTACACTGGCCCAAACGAAACTGCCTGTCCGGGAGGGGCTGCTATGAAACGTTCCTTTTTTCTGCTCTGTGCCGTGCTGTTCGTGCTGGGCAGTCTGCTGCCGCTGGCCGGATACCGGCTGGCCAAAACCGTGCTGGGGCCTTTGGCACCGGCGTCGTCCGCCGCGGCCCCGGAACCGGAAACGCCCGATGCCGCCTCTCTGCCGCCCTCCGACCGGGACAGCGAGACCTTCCTCATTGCCGACCAGAGCGATGGCGCGGTCGTGTCGGTGCCCCGCCGGGACTACCTCATCGGGGCCGTGGCGGCGGAAATGCCCATCACCTGGCCGGACGAGGCGCTGAAAGCCCAGGCCATCGCGGCCCACAGCTACGCCCTCTACTGCCGGGACCACGCACAAGACCCCGCCGCAGGCTGGCTCACCGCCGACCCGGCCCGGCGGCAGGGCTATCTGACCGATGCCGTTCTCCGCAGCTATTGGGGCACAGCCTATGAGGCCAACTACGCCCGGCTCTCGGCTCTGGTGGATTCGGTCCTGACGCAGGTGCTCTACTATGAGGACGCCCCCGCCGGGACCAGCTATTTCGCCCTCTCCAACGGGCAGACCGAAGCCAGCGAGAACGTCTGGGGCACCGCCGTCCCCTATCTCATCCCGGTGGACAGCAGCACCGACCAGAACGCCGACAACTACATCTACACCGTCTCGTTTTCTGCCGCACAGCTACAGCAACTCCTGACCGGGCTGGGCCTCACGCCCGACCTCTCCGCGCCGGAGGGCTGGTTCGGGGAGGCTGCCCTCACTCCCTCCGGCTATGTAGCCTCCCTGCCCGTCTGCGGCCAGACCGTGACCGGCCCGGCGCTGCGGAAGGCGCTGGGCCTGCGGAGCGCCTGCTTCACGGTGCAGTATCAGAACGGCAGCTTTTTCTTCACCACCAGAGGCTATGGCCACGGGGTCGGGATGAGCCAGTGGGGAGCCAGAGCGCTGGCCGAGCAGGGGCAGACGGCTTCGCAGATCCTCGCCCACTACTTCCCCGGCACCCAGCTGCGGCAGTGAGCCGCGCCGACAAAAAACCGCCGTGTGCATCTGATCTGCACCCGGCGGTTTTTCGGTATCTTTTACTGGAACAGACTGTCCAGCCAGCTCAACACGCTGCTCTGAGTCGTCGTCTCCGTCGTGGGGGTCTGTTCCACCACGGTGGTCTCGGTGGCCGTCTCCGCAGCCGTCTCCTCGGCCACGACTGCGGCCTCCAGCTCTTCCAGACCGATGCCGTCGTCGTTGGCATCGGAAGTGATGTACCAGTAGCAGGACGCCCCAGCGATCGAGATGCTGGCGCTGGACAGCGGCACACGGCCCGCAGAAACGCCGTTCGCCGGGTCTGAGCAGTAGAAGACTCCGTTCGTGTAGTCGGTCAGCAGCACCGCGTGGGGCTGGCTGCGGTCATACAGGACGATGCCCTCCGGGTGCTCCTGCAAGATCCGGATGAGGGCTTCGGTCTTGGCCGCCTTGCCGGAAGGAAGGGTAGCGTAGCCAACGTGCATCGCATTGTATGTAAAACTGTGGGACAGACCGCCGGCCCACGCCGTGCTCTTGATGCTGTTCTCGGTCACATCGACCCAGCCGTCCAGACCATCAAAGTAAGCGCGGCGGCGCAGCATCATCGCGGCCGAAGCCAGTGTGCAGGTGCCGCCCCGGCTCTGCTTGAAGTAGAACCCGGCGTCAACGTTTAAGTCCACGGCCAGAGCCGCA
>ERZ1108170.1796-NODE-1796-length-12567-cov-2.441416_pt1 | contig 12567 bp, 6 predicted proteins | sample MGYA00403705_ERZ1108170 | MGnify/ENA primary metagenome ERZ1108170 (study PRJEB35170, sample SAMEA104062422) | human gut metagenome | biome: human gut; feature: human-associated habitat; material: faeces | place: Denmark | collected 2012-06-15 ...
AACAAAGTAGTTGACCCCGCCGCGGGTTCTTACTTTATTGAAAATTTAACAATTTCTATTGCCACACAGGCATGGGAATTATTCTTGAAAGTAGAAGACGAAGGAGGAATGCTGGAAGCAGTAAAAGCAGGAAAAGTACAGGAAGCGATCAACGCAAGCAACAAGGCCCGCCACGACTCCGTTTCAAAACGCAAAGAAATTCTACTGGGTACCAACCAATATCCTAACTTCAATGAAAAAGCAGGCGAAAAGGCTCCTGTAGAAGCCAAATGTTGTTGTGGAGGCAATCATGACAACTGTGAAAAACCGTTTGCCACATTAAACTTCGACCGTGCTGCCAGCCAGTTTGAAGTACTTCGTTTGCAGACAGAGAAATCCGGCAAACGCCCGAAAGCATTTATGCTAACTATCGGTAATCTGGCCATGCGCCAAGCACGTGCCCAATTCTCATGCAACTTCTTGGCTTGTGCCGGTTACGAAGTAATCGACAATTTGGGCTTCCCCACAGTAGAGGCCGGTGTCGAAGCAGCTATGAAAGCCGGTGCAGACATCGTAGTTATCTGTTCCAGCGATGATGAATACGCAGAATATGCTATTCCTGCATTCAAGGCATTAGATGGAAGAGCCATCTTCATTGTTGCAGGTGCTCCTGCTTGTATGGAAGAGCTGAAAGCCGCAGGCATCGAAAACTTTATCCATGTACGTGTTAACGTATTGGACACATTGAAAGAATACAACGCTAAGTTAGGAATTAAGTAAGGAAGAACAATGAAACCGAATTTTAAAAATATAGATATATATGCCGGATTCCAACCTCAGAATGGTATGGAGTGGCAAAAAGAAAACGGCATCACCGCCGACTGGAAAACGCCGGAACACATTAATGTGAAGCCTGTTTACACTAAAGAAGATTTGGAAGGCATGGAGCACTTGAACTATGTAGCAGGTATTCCTCCTTATCTTCGCGGCCCGTACTCCATGATGTACACTTTCCGTCCTTGGACTATCCGCCAGTACGCAGGTTTCTCCACTGCCGAAGAAAGCAACGCATTCTATCGCCGTAATTTGGCATCAGGTCAGAAAGGCTTGTCTGTCGCATTCGACCTTCCGACACACCGCGGCTATGACCCCGACCATGAACGTGTAGTAGGTGACGTAGGTAAGGCAGGCGTGTCTATTTGCTCATTGGAAAATATGAAAGTTTTGTTCGATGGTATTCCTTTGAATAAGATGTCTGTTTCCATGACCATGAACGGTGCCGTACTTCCCATCATGGCATTCTACATCAATGCAGGTTTGGAACAGGGAGCTAAATTGGAAGAAATGGCCGGAACCATCCAGAATGATATCTTAAAAGAGTTTATGGTGCGTAACACATATATTTATCCACCTGCCTTTTCCATGAAGATCATCTCTGACATATTTGAATATACCTCACAAAAAATGCCTAAGTTCAATTCTATCTCCATCTCGGGCTACCACATGCAGGAAGCAGGTGCCACAGCAGATATTGAATTGGCTTATACACTGGCTGACGGTTTGGAATATCTTCGGGCCGGAGTCGCTGCAGGTATAGACATCGACGCATTCGCTCCACGTCTGTCATTCTTCTGGGCTATCGGCATGAATCATTTTATGGAAATTGCCAAAATGCGTGCCGCACGTATGTTGTGGGCAAAGATTGTGAAGCAGTTCAACCCGAAGAATCCGAAGTCGCTGGCTTTGCGTACGCACTCCCAGACTTCCGGCTGGTCGCTGACAGAGCAAGACCCGTTCAACAATGTAGGTCGTACTTGTATTGAAGCTATGGCAGCAGCATTGGGACACACCCAGTCACTGCACACCAACGCGTTGGATGAAGCAATTGCATTGCCCACCGACTTCTCTGCACGTATCGCACGTAATACTCAGATTTATATTCAGGAAGAAACATATGTTTGCAAGAACGTTGACCCATGGGGTGGTTCTTACTATGTAGAATCTTTAACTAACGAACTGGCTCACAAGGCTTGGGAACATATTCAGGAAATTGAAAGCTTGGGCGGTATGGCGAAAGCTATCGAAACCGGAGTACCCAAAATGCGTATTGAAGAAGCTGCGGCACGTACTCAGGCCCGTATCGATTCCGGTGCCCAGACAATTGTCGGCACTAACAAATATCGTTTGGAAAAAGAGGATCCTATCGATATCCTTGAAGTAGACAATACAGCTGTACGTTTGGAACAAATTGAAAATCTGAAGCGTTTGAAAGAAGGCCGCAATCAAGCAGAAGTAGACAAAGCTTTGGCAGCCATCACCGAATGTGTAAAGACAGGTAAAGGCAATTTGCTGGAACTGGCTGTAGAGGCAGCTCATGTCCGTGCTACCTTGGGCGAGATTTCGGATGCTTGTGAAACAATTGTAGGACGTTATAAAGCAGTAATCAGAACTATATCAGGCGTGTACTCATCAGAAAGTAAAAAGGATACAGACTTCGCAAAAGCTTGCGAACTGACCGAAGAATTTGCAAAGAAGGAAGGCCGCCGTCCGCGTATCATGATTGCCAAGATGGGACAGGACGGACACGACCGTGGTGCAAAAGTAGTTGCAACAGGTTATGCCGACTGTGGTTTCGACGTAGATATGGGACCGTTGTTCCAAACTCCTGCCGAAGCTGCTCGTGACGCAGTGGAAAACGACGTTCATGTAGTAGGTGTTTCTTCATTGGCTGCCGGACATAAGACACTGATCCCGCAGATTATTGAAGAATTAAAGAAATTAGGTCGTGAAGATATTTTAGTTATCGCTGGTGGTGTTATCCCCGCTCAAGACTATGACTTCTTATACAAGGCAGGTGTTGTAGCAATCTTCGGCCCCGGAACTTCTGTTGCCAAAGCAGCTGTTCAGATTATGAACATTTTACTGGACGAAGAGGAATAAACTTTTTCACCTAAATAGTTTATCATTTTAAACAATAGTAAAGAATCTGTTTACACTTATTTTGTGTTTACAGGTTCTTTACTTCATTCAAAACAATGGATTATAGCAATTAGAACAAGTATAAATTAAATCCATTTCTTCTAAATTACTAAAAAAACATCAACAAAATTGATATTAGACAACACAAGTAACACAAAAAGAAAACCAGAAAAGCTATCGGCCTTGTAAAACAAAGGTTATGTTAAGCAAAAAGGTGGTACAAAACTTTCAAGAAAAAGTCTGCCCACCTCCTTTAAGAGAAAATTTATGTGTTAGAGAGAATTATCAATAGTTCTTCGTACAAAGTGAATTAAAGTCTGTTTCAATTTTAGGTATCTCCCACACCCAACCTTGTGCATCTTTATCCTTTTCAAGGAAAGTACAGAAAGCTATATCAAAATTTGATCCACGTTTAATAGACAAATGCAAACGTTTCAAATCATAAAAACGAAAACCTTCACCCCATAATTCCACCCGGCGACTATTCATAATTTCCTCTGCCAAAGCATCACCGATATTTCCTTTTGAAACATAAGAGGGATCGCGGGTTATCTGGAATTTAGTAAACACAGTCTGCGCCTCACTATCTTTTCCTGCACGAGCTAAAGCTTCAGCCTGGGTGAGATACATTTCTGCCAAACGCATAAATGCGACATCACCTACAGCATCGGCTGTAGAACGGGCAGTAAACTTACGGTTTTGATAAGCATTCTTTGCATAACTTGATGACGGAACAGATGCTTCCCCAGTCGGATCCCACCACGCACGCCGTAAGTCTGTTTCAGACATCGTTTCATAAGCATCCACATTTATGCACTTCACTCCCTGACGAATGGCACTGGAGTTAAAGTTCCATGACATATATGCATAATAAGAATAAAAATAAACAGTCTTATCATCGGGAGTCATTGCAGCATACATCGCTTCTTTAGTGTCCGTCGTGATATTGGCAAACCCACAATTCAACTGACTGCCAGTCATCAACCGGTGACCACCTGCTTCAGCTAAAGAAATAGACTTCCCTGCATAAACCGCCGCATTATTATAATCTTGCATGGTCAATGCTACACGTGCCTTCAATCCCCATGCCACCATCTCGCTATAATGATTGACATCATTTACTTTTATTCCACTCAAAAGTATACAAGCCTCATCCAAATCATTATTGATTTTAGCATAAACATCTTCTACGGAATTACGTGCCTGCTCTTCGGCCACAGCTTTTTCACGATAAGGAATTCCATCCTGTGTATTATCCTTGCCGGCTTCATAACGTTTTGCATAAAGCTGTACCAAATTAAAATGAGCCCAAGCACGGATACACAAAGCTTCTCCCTTTATCTGGTCAAACAATTCCTGGCTAGTTATTTCAACTTCCTCCAAACCCGCCAAAATTTTGTTAGCATTCAGAATCCATTGATAATAAATTTGCCAGAACTTATAATTATAACCATTCGTTTCATTCATATTGCATTGCCATCCTAAATAGGCCGCCTTCATCCATGTATTTGTCTGCCAATTCATATCATCAGCCTCTGCATCACGTGACATCATAAAACCGGGTTCACCGCCCAAACACTGATATCCACTTTCCTGAGAAACCATCTCTTTATGAATTCCATTCAATGCTATATAAAGATTGTCCAACGAGGTGTTTATTGTCGTTTCTGAAACAGAGGTAGACGGAATGGTATCCAGATAATCACCGGCACAACCAGATAGGAACATTACTCCAACTGTCGCTAATCCTAATGTTATATTTTTAATTGATCTCATAATTCTTTTATTTTTTAGAATGAAACATTAAGCCCTAACGTGATATTACGGGACGGCATATACTCATTATAAGTTACACCGGAATAGTTGGCCATCGGGTTCAATCCCTGACGGGCTTTCAACATGAACAAGTTTTCCGCAGTCAGATTCAAACGGGCGCTCTTAAGCATCACTTTGCTCAACCAAGCTTTTGGGAACTGATAGCCAATAGTGACAGATCTTAAATTAAGATAATCCGAGCTGGTAAGCCAACGAGTTGAATAAGACTGACCAATATTCGTGGTATGAGCTGCACTATTGTCTATGCGGGGAACCTCAGTAATATCCCCTGCCTGTTTCCATGCTTTTAACAAATCCGGACTTTGTGCATAACCAAATTCAGTCATACTCATCATGGTAGCATAATTAGTATCCAAAACCTGACCGCCCAACTGGTAAGAGAATACAGCAGCCAAATCAAAGTTCTTATAACTAACTCTGACATTAAACCCACCATACACATCAGGAATAGAAGAACCACTGAAGTCGTATTTAGCATAAGTATACGAATTGGTCAATTCCTTACCATCAATAGTCACTACTGTTTTTTTATACTCATCAAACTGGCTCTGTGTAATGTTTCCATCCCCTGTTCCAATATTCCCTTGATTATATTTACTTACATCAGCCACATATAAACCATCACCGGTCTGAGGGTCTACCCCATGCCATTGACGAAGCCAGAATTCATAAATGGACTTTCCTTCCAACCACTTTTTAGAACCACTGATATATCCATTTTCTTTCATTGTAGCCGGCAGGTTCTTGATCTTATTCTTCACAAAAGTAGCATTGGCCCCAACTGATACACTCCAATCTTTATTTTTAAATGCATTATAATCCAACTCTATTTCCACTCCTGAATTAGTGACCTTACCAATATTCTGTATAATGGATGTTACTCCGACAGAAGCGGGCTGAGAAACATCAAACAACAAATCCTTGGAATCTTTCTTAAAATATTCAATAGTACCCGTCAAACGGTCAAACAAGCCAAATTCAAGAGCAATATCCGTAGATATCTGTGTTTCCCATTTCAATGAGGGATTGGCTATCACCGTGAAGTAGGCTCCAGCTTCTGAACCATTTTTATATCCCAAACCATATAAGGTCTGATAAGGATAATAATCAGGATCACCATCACTATCCAATATATTATCATTACCTGTTTCACCGTAAGAAGCACGTAATTTCAAGTTATTCACCCATTTCACATCCTTCATAAATGCCTCTTCACTAATTCTCCAGCCTGCTCCGAACGACCAGAAATCCCCCCAACGGTTCTCTTTTGCAAAACGCGAGGAACCATCATGGCGATAAGAAAGTGAAGCGTAGTATTTATGAGCATAATCATAATTGATACGGCCAAAGTAACCTTCCTTTTTATAGGTGTTCGTATAGGAGCTAAGTGAACTGATATTTACGAAATTACCAAATTCATACATACCCGAAACTGTTTCCTGAGTCTTCATACCATATAAATACTCATACTTATAAGAATAGTTTTCATGTCCTAAAAGAACGTCAAAGTTATGATTTCCGATAGACTTGTTATAAGTTATCAATTGATTAAAGGTCTGAGTCAGCGTCCGGGTAGACATCTGGTTCAAACGGCCCGGTCCTGCAGTACCATCGCCCACATAAGGATTTTCATAGACTTTACGACGATAATCAATATTATTGATAGAGTAATTGGCTGTAAGGTTCAACCCTTCAACCGGAGTCAAAGTGAGATAAGTATGTCCAGTCTGATTAACACGCACTAGTTCACGTTGATTGAACTCTGTTTCAGCTATCGCATCACGTCCATTATTCGACAAGCGAGTTCCTTCATAATCATAAATATATTCACCCGGATCAGTAGTTGCCTTACCATTAGCATCCAAATAAGCACCGGTTTCCAAATCATGTTTATGAACGGGATATATAGGAGCCATGGTACGAATAAAACGTGTAAGGTTACTATATGAACTCGAATTTCCCGAATCTGAAGTTGAATAATTGGATACCGTACGCGTTACTCCCAAATTCAAACCAGTCTTGAACCATTTAGTAGGATACACATTATAATTCAAACGACCAGAATAACGTTCAAAGTCAGTCTTAATCATATAACCATCGTCATTTAAATAACCAACAGAAGCATAAGTATCACTTTTTTCTGTTTTTGTATTATAACTCAAATTATATTCCTGACGATAGCCGGTCTTGAAAGCTGCATCTTCCCAATCCAAATCATCTCCCCACTTCAATGCATCGGCTGAAGAATTCAGCTTTCCATCAGTTCCGACAATGGCATCATCTGCGACACCAACAAAAGGATTATATTTCAACGTACTTCCAATTTTAGATGTTGCCAATGAGGCCGCCGTTGCGACATCTTTACCAGATGTAATATAGGAATTCTTCAACATCTCCCATTGTAAAGGATAGTAATCATAAATTCCCACCTTTTTATAATCTTTATAAGCCCTGTTTGACCATCCTTGGTTAATAGTCAAGTTTACTCCTGTTCCACCTGACTCTTTACCTTTTTTAGTAGTAATCAAAATGACACCTCCCGGCGCGCGTGAACCATAAATAGAAGACGCAGCAGCATCTTTCAAAACAGAAATATTCTCAATATCCTGTGGATTAATAGCATTAATATCCCCTTCCATTCCATCAATCAGCACCAAAGGAGATACTGATGAGCCTTTACCAATAGTTCCTGTACCACGAATATTGAATTCTTTGTTACCTTTCAATGAACCACCATCACTACTTGTTGAAATATTCATGCCAGGAACAACTCCTTGCAGAGCTTCAACCGTAGAACTAACAGGACGTGCCGCAATCTCTTTCGCTCCGACAGTAGATACAGCACCGGTCACATTCACTTTCTTCTGCGTTCCAAATGCAACGACTACCACTTCATCCAAAGTCTGGGTATCATCTTTTAAAATAACATTCAAAGGGGTACCATTCCAAAGAACCTCTTGAGTAATGTAACCGACAAAAGAGATCTGAATGATATCTCCTTTTTTTACATTTGACAAAGAAAAGTCACCGTCAAGTCCGGTAATAGTACCATTAGTCGTACCTTTCACTACTACAGATGCACCAATGACAGTTTCACCCGTAGCATCCTTGACAACTCCTGTACATGTACCACTTTGTTGTGTGATTTTCACATCGGTAACGCCGGGATTGGCGACCGCGTATGCTGCTCCGGTAGAGGCACCCATTAGGAACAGCAACATACTGACTGATTTTAGTCGTTTTAACATAGCTGTGATTTTTTAAAGTTTATTGAAAATCAAGTAATTCCATTTTCTTAGTTCCTTCAAACTATGTTTTTCAATTTAATTTAGATTAACGGTGCAAATATATAACAATTTTAATATATATAAAGAATCTATTGAAAAATATTTTTAATATGCTCTGATTTTTAACGTTTGAGATGTTCAAAGCATCTTATTTAAAGAGAGAACTGGTAACTTTTACGGAACTTTCTTGAAATGATTTATATTGTTTTTTCATTGAATATTTACCGTTTGTTTGGTAGTTGGTAGAAAACAGGTAACGTTTATTGAGATAAGAACCAAAAGAAAACAGGTGATGTCAGTTCATGCTGTTTGTCTATTGCTAGAGAAAATATACCTTTTATCTATAAAATGTGAAAGAATTGCAGGAAGGGTATATTCGCTTTGATTGAACCTGTGTTTGGCTGCTGTGCTATATGCTTTCCTTAGGAATGCCATACATACGACGAGTATATGAACGTCTTGATGGTTCAGAATGATATGTTGGATTCTGCCAAGTTGGAAGAAGGAATAGAAGAACATAGAAAGGAATAGCGAAAGAGAGAAAGAAGTCCCAATAAGCCGTAGTCGTAATCTTAAGTCCTTGAACTTGCTATGGGGCAAATTGCATAGGGCACAAAGTTGTCCCTTGAGGAGATAGAAAAGTTGGAACATTCCTTGTCCTGCGGTGACAGAAACATTTCTGTTATCGCAGGACAAAGGAATTTACATTAATAAATAAGCGTACCTGAGATACACCAATAACTATTGCTTCCCCCTTCGGGAGCACCCTGCGGTATTTTTACGGTGATGCTGTGTTCACCCGCTTCCAGATCACCCAAATAGATGTATTCGGGATTGGTCACCGTACCCGGACACCAGTTGGAACGGCTCAAGTCGGAAGAGCTCAGTCCATTGGAGAAATTACCCGAACAAGGATTCCAGTTACGATAAGTTCCACAATCATCCCGCCAAGGTACGAAAGAGATCACCTTTTCACCGTCCAAATAGAGAGTATTCGGTTTCTGGTTGAACTCATCACCGCCTCCCCAACCGCCATGTCCCGTGGTGAGGTAGTACAGACGGGCATTCTTGGCAGGCTCCTTCAAGGTGAATTTTACGATCAGAGAATCCTGACGCATGAAAATCGGATAAGGCTGTCCTGCCTGCTCTAGATAATTCACTGTATTGAACAGCGGAAGAGTATTATAAACCCGATGTTCTTCATCAGGATAATACTTCAGTTTCAACGACAGACGATGCCCTTTGGCATCCCAGTTGCCGATGTAAGCGCCAATCCAAGCTTCTCCTTCCAACTTTTCGGCCAGTGGGGTTACCTCCATTTTGTAAAGTACGGAGTCCACCCAGTCCTGCCCCTTCACCTTATTATAATTGAACTTGCGCACACCGAAACCGGTGAAGAAACGCATCAATTCTAAAGGCACATCATACTCCGCTGTAGAAATCAGCCCGTGGTAATCCATATTTTCCGAGTGAAAAGAGGGAACTTTTTTCAAATCACGCATGGCATCAAGAAAAGACAGCCGCTTGCTTTCCGGTATCAGAAAGACAGAACCGATGCGGTCGTAAGCATCGCCGTCCGAGTATTGAACAACTTCCGCAAAGACGGTGCGATTCTTCACATAGTCGGGTAACTTCACTTTCTTTAACAGAATGGTGCCGCCTCCAGCACTGTATTGTACACCTTCTTTCAGTACTTCGGGCAATTTAGTGTTGTTGAAGCAGATGCTCTGTTGGTCGAAGACCGGAATTGTGATAACTCCACTTTAGTTGATGGTATATTGGTAGTCGGCCGCATCCATGCTTTCCCCCCACGACTGTGGCAACACATCCTTTCCTTTCTTCAGCGGGGTAATATGGGTGGCTTCCTGAATCATGTCACCGTTTCGCACGACCCTCAGTACCAATCCGTCAGGTACACCCACATTGGCTTGCGGAGTACCACGAAAAGGGATGTCGTTGGTATACCATACCTCGATAGTGTTGGAATTGATGGATGTTCGCAAAATTTTGCAGTTCATCCCTAAGTGTTTTCCTTCGCCCGTTTGCGTGAAGCCTTTGCCGAATTCGAAGGGAGTGACCGCAGATATCACTTGTCCGTTGGGGAGTTCAGCCCTGCGGTATGCCTGCCGGGTGGTGTAGTCGATGTAACTGTCGGTTACAGGTGTCTTGTCTTCCGGGCGGGGATCGGGACGGTCATTTTGCTCCGGCCATACGTTGGTCAATGATACGCGGTCACCGGACACGGTCATCAACAAATGTCCCGGCCGGACTCTCCCTTTGTAATTCGATTGGTAGGTCACCTCGATACCTTGCGCATTCTTCACTTTTCTAGGGTAGTTCTGCGCGTAGATCGTTCCGGTGCTAAGCAGGAAGCACAAGCCGATTCCTACGTCTTTCAAGATGGTTCTTTTCATTTTTTCTTATTTTAAAGTATGATATAACAATTCGTTTTACATGAAACACAAAATCCTCCCTTCACCCTATCCGACTCGTTACCAGCGATCTGCGGTGTAGGAACGTCCGTAATGCCCTTTAACCGGTATGTAGGCAGTGGCATTTTTGTAGCCCTCGCGTTGTAATGACGGATGCTCTCCTTGAGTCAATGTTTGCAGGCGACGGTAAGCGGTAGAACGAGTCATTCCGCAGACCTGCTGCATCCGGGCGCAGGTGATGCTGCGATGATCTTTAAAATATTCACTCAGCAACCCGTCTACTTCGATAGGCGACAAGTCCACCGTGTGCACCTTGTATCGTTCTCTTACAAAATGCGCCCGGTTTATAATACTCTTCTTGAAACTTTTTTCGGGCTGAAAGTTGATTCCTGTTATCTGTACTGTGCCACGGGTCATTTTCTTAGGATTTTCACTCTCTGTGGAGCCGATGCTGACAGAGAAATACCCTAATCCGTTGATATGGATTCGCTTGCCGTCACCTAATTTCTCGGACAGAATATCTATCAGTCCCTCTACCACTGCCGCCCAGTCCGAACGGCTTACTGAAGTATAAAGTGTAGTTTCGTGTATCAAGTCCTTCGAGTGAATCGTCTGCTTGTTGGTATTTCTCACATGGTATTTTTTCTTTTCCCCGTCATTTGCCGGAGATTCATAGATATCAAATTTAATGTCTGACATAATGTACTATGTATTTGTTTTATTTATAGGATGTTATCGTGCAAACTTACAGAACATTCTGTTGCTTCACCTTAGTGAAGCGGCAGTTTCACCCGTGTGGCAATGGCTCTTCACTAAAGTGAGTAGGCAACTTCACGTCAGTGAGAACCCAGATTCTTCCGGACGAAGATACGGATTCTTTCGTCCTCTTGCAAAGATTCTGCCGTAAATGTTTCACACGTTGGATTTATTTTAAATTGTCGGGCAAAGTTCTTGCAAAACTCTGTTTTGCAGAACTATCTTCACACCTCAAATCAATAAAAAAACAGATTTAATGGAAAAAGAAAAAGACTCAAAACTGAAACAAGCCATGAAAGGGCTTGATTCGTTCCTCACCACTCATTATTCCTTTCGTTACAACCAAATAACAGAACAATGCGAATTTCATGACAAGCACAAGTTCGATAAATACCGTGTGGTGGATGAGCGAGAATTCAATACATTGGTTATTAATGCAATAGAAGAAGGTGTGAACTGTATGGACCGTGATATGCGCCGTTATTTGGGTTCGTCACGCATTCCTTCTTTTCACCCCGTGACAGCCTATTTGGAACATCTGCCACACTGGGACGGACACGACAGAGTAAGCGAGCTGGCACGCTCGGTAAGCGATGAAACGCAATGGGTGGAGGTGTTTCATATCTGGATGCTGGGCATGGTGATGCAATGGAGCGGTAAAAACCGGATGCATGGCAACTGCTTGATTCCCATTTTGGTTAATCCCCTTCAGGGACTGAAGAAGTCTACCTTTTGCCGGTCGCTCCTTCCACCAGCGTTACGTGGATATTATACCGATGACTTCGATGTAACTCGCGAGGGGGATGCCCTGCGCAAAATGCGCTCTTTGGCTCTTATCAATATAGACGAATTCAATCGGATGGAAGAAGGTAAACTGGCACGGTTGAAGAATCTAGTCCAAATGAGCGGTCTTAGTATGCGCCGTCCGTTTCAAAGCAGCTATAGCCAGCAACCGCGCCTTAGTTCATTTATTGGCACTTCCAATTTTTGCGATCTGCTGACCGATTCCTCCGGTAACCGCCGTTTTTATCCGGTGATGACCAAAGGGAGTATCCGTTTGCCTCGCATCAATTATAAACAACTTTATGCTCAGTTAAGAGATGAACTAAAACATAACCGCCGCTATTGGCTCTCACCCACAGAAGAACAGGCTGTCAGTTTACGTAATGACGCATTTTTGCGCCGCCCCATAGAGGAAAGCCTTTTTTATAGCTGCTTCAGTCTGCCCCAGGATGGGGAGAAGTTTCAAAGATGGACTATCGGACAGATTTATGAAGTGATGAAAAGGGCCAGTCCCG
>ERZ1108170.1804-NODE-1804-length-12525-cov-3.606656_pt1 | contig 12525 bp, 11 predicted proteins | sample MGYA00403705_ERZ1108170 | MGnify/ENA primary metagenome ERZ1108170 (study PRJEB35170, sample SAMEA104062422) | human gut metagenome | biome: human gut; feature: human-associated habitat; material: faeces | place: Denmark | collected 2012-06-15 ...
ATGCGCCTTTTACGCAACCGAAAACACCAATCGCAACCGCATGCATCCTATTCAGAAAAGAAAAAGCCGGCGGAGAGAAAGGCCGCCGGCTGAGAGAGAGAAGAGAGAAGAAGGGTTCAGTTATGGGGTTCTTCAGGAACCTCGCCAGCTGCCGTAACCGCTGACATGTTCTATATAACCGCCCAAGTCTTGGAAGAATGATGCGTGTTCCTGTCAATTCGCTGGGAAAAATGTATCGGACATGTAAGCGGAACATACACATTCGTGAATTCCGTCGAATGACCGCAACATTACTTCCGATTTGCCCAATCGCACGTCCATATCACTCACCCACTCTGCAAAATCATCCATTTCACTGGACGATATGTCGAGCTTAAGATGCTGCCACTGTCTTTCTCGGAATACCGAAATGCATTTGCAATCAACAGCAAATGACAATGCGCTGTTCGACCGGTATCTCACATATGGAGGACTCCCCCAAGTCATGCAGGCACAGAACGCAAGTTGCACAGACAGCACAACACCCCCGAACCGACCGGATAGACCGGAAATCGCAGGTTCGGGGGCGAAAATCAGCGGGGCTGACGGAAGTGGCGATCGCCAATCGGCGTGAACGGTGTGTGCGGCTCGAGCTGATACCAGTACGCGACGGAAGCAACGTCGTCCTGACGCTCGAAATTGCCACCCTCTTCAGTGCCGATCTGCTGCCATTCCACACGCAGATCGTGCTCGAAATAAATCGGATCGGGAATGTGCCAGCGATACAGTCCACGGGTCACAGGCGTATTCACATCCCAATACGCGCTTTCGCGATGCGAGGCGAGACGCTGTGAGTAGAACGGGAATCCGACGTACGGCGCGCAGAACGTCTGCTCATGCATGCGCCCATGCTCGTCAAAATCAGCGAAACTCCACGCACCACCGAAATAATCCTCAGCACCAGTACTGCACCATGTAGGGTACTGGTCGTCTCCATCGATGTACATTTTGACTTCACCCTCGCCCCACCAGCGGCTTTCCAACGCGGTGAGCGCCAGATATGTGCCGATATACGCGCCACGCCCCTGCACGCCGTCAAGCACCACATAATCGCGAGCCAGTTCGGTGACACGTTCGCGACGCCACTGTGCATGGAAACGCATGGTGCCGGCCGGAAGCGAGTCATATTCGGTGTAGTCGATCTGGTAGAAGAACGCAGGAACGTCTTCATTGTGATCGTTGCGGAGCACGATGCGCGCATGTTCGAACGGCATGGAGAAATAGCAGTTGAAACCGCGATTGGGTACGACCACCACCGGCATCGAGTTGACTCGGCAGGCCTGCGCGTGGCCGCAGCAAAAGAAGTCGCCGATCGGGCATTGCACTGACGGGGTTTCCTCGCCATCCCAATAGAATTCCAGGATCAGGTTACGAAGCACGTTCGGGCCGGTAGGCGACGTGCGATCGGTGACGGTCATCCAAATATGGCGGATCACGCCCGGACCGTCCACATTCATCAAAGTGACGCTCTCCCCCGCTTTCACGGTTTGGATGCAGGGGCTGCCTTTGCGCGACGGGCCAAGCGCACTGGCCGCAGTGGCCGCAGTGCCCTTGCCGCCTGTGGGATTCTCGGCGTTCACACAACGCGTGCGTCCCGGCGCTGTAACCGCAAGCGAGTCCAGCGGATTGCGCGCGGAGAACGCACCCAATGAATCGACCTGCATATCATGATACGAACTTTGCTGCATAGCGCTCCAATCGTTATGTTGAGTCATCAGCGCCCCTTTTCCTGCTATTTTACGGCACCCACAACAGTGCCTCACAGAGATTCGATCCAAACACGTGACAAGATTTTCTGCTACACGGCTTTTTAAACCCCAAGAAAGTGCAGACAGACACGGGAAGCACTCTATAACGGGCGGGACTCGTAGATTATTTGGCAGTCGCCGAAGTAGAGGGCGTCACGCCAGGAGTACTTCTTGCGGGCCGCCTCCTGCTGCGGCTCCTTGATCGGTACGAAGAACCAGCGAATCAAACCGACCACCATGTCTTGTACGGAATGCCAGATGCCGATATACGCGGTTAACGCCCAGAACGTCACGGCCGCATTCCGCCAGGTGGCGCCCGAATTGGATATTGTGGACATTTGCATGAATGGTTCGGAATTAGGCGCGTCCATCTTCCACGAGCGCTTGGAGCAGTTGACTCATGAGCAGCCACAGCTGCGTTTCGGTTTGCAGTTGGGATCGCATGCCATTCATGTGGCGCATGATGAAGTTGATGATGAGGTTGCCGATCTTGCCGCTTTGCCGAACGTCAAGTTGGGTTTGACCAATGCTGGCACCACGTATTCGGAGGTTGCTGCGTTCGCGCATCTGCCGTTGGATTTCGCACGACTGCTTTATTTCGTGAAATGCTCGAAGAAAATATAGCAGGATGGAATCATATGTGCTAAATTAATTAGTAAACATGTTTAGCCAATGATGGCTTTGAGGAGGATTCGAATGGCCACTATCAGAGAGATAGCAAAACGGGTAGGTTTCTCCCAAGCCACTGTTTCGAGGGTTTTGAAGAACGATCCCACCTTTTCGGTGAAGGATTCCACCCGCGAGAAAATCCTAAACGCCAGTCTGGAAATGGGGTACAAGAACGTACCGCAATACCAACGCATCACCATTCCGCAAGATGTTGCGATTCTCGACAATGTCGTTCCCGACGAGGGTTTGCAGGACGCGTATTTCGACGAGTTGCGCGAAGTGCTCGTCAAGCATGCCGAAGAGCAGCTCATGAACGTAACCATGCAGGAGGACGTGGATTCGCTGATCGCCAACGCCGACAAATACGCGGGCTTCATTTCGATTGGCCCGTCGCCGTTGGATCGTAAGACGTTGCACCGTCTGCATAAGAAACTTCCCCACGGCGTCTTCATCGACATCAATCCTGCGCCGGCATTGTTCGATTCGGTGCAACCCGATTTGGAACAGACGATCTTGGATGCGATTGACGCGCTTATGGCGTCCGGCTGTTCACGAATCGGCTTTATTGGCGGCTTGGGCAACATTATGGGCGAGCATGAATATCCGGAAGACGTTCGTACGTTCGCATTTCGCAATTGGGCGCTGCGTTTGGGTTTGGATGTGCAGGGATTGGTGTATGCGGATGGCCCGTTCACTGTGGAAAACGGCCGTTTGCAGGGGCGTCAGTTGGTGCAGGATCATGCTGATGATTTGCCAGATGCAGTGATCGTTGCCGCCGATCCGTTGGCGGTTGGCGTGCTACAGGCGTTTGCCACCGAAAATGTGATGGTACCGCGAGATATCAAAGTAATCAGCATCAACAATCAGGAGATCGCGAAATACACGTCTCCCGCATTATCGTCGTACGACATCAGCCAGGACGAACTTGCGAAAGCCGCAGTACTCATGCTTGCCGAAGCACTGACCGCCAACCGAAAAATCAGCCAGCATATGCGAATCTCCACCAGTCTCGTCGCCCGCTACAGCTTCACCCCGCAAGACTGAAAACAAAAACTCGAGATACAGCAAGGACCGGCATCCTGTTACGAAGCCGGTCCTGCAATTACGTTTCAGCAATCGCGCCTCAACGAAGGAGGTGGGCGTCGCACCAGACGTGCTCGACGGCCCAAGTGGCGGGGTTGAGCAGAAGCACGTCGGCAGCATAGCCGGGGGCAAGCAGACCGAGCGGCTGCTTGGTGACCGGGTTCGCACGATCGAAACCGAATGCTTTGGCCGGAGTCAACGTGGCGGCTTCCACCGCGTCGGTAGGCGTGAATCCTAATTCGAGCACCGCACGCTGAACAGCCTTTTCCAACGTCAACGTGGAACCGGCTATCGCACCATTCGATGCAAGACGAGCATGACCGTCAATCACATTCACATCCAACGCACCCAGCAAATAATGACCATCCGGGCAATCGGTGGCAGCCATAGCGTCGGTCACAAACGCAATGCGATGCGGGGCGAAGCCAAATCCCAAACGCACCATCGGATCCTGCACATGAAAACCATCATTAATCAACTCAACAGTGACGCGCGGATCCTCAACAGCAGCCGGAATCGGACCAGGCTCACGATGATGCAAACCATTCATCGCATTGAACATGTGCGTCATAATGCCAGCACCCGCATCAAAACCTCTGCAGGCGGTTGCATAATCGGCATCGCAATGTCCCACCGCAGGAACCACTCCAGCCGCAGCAAAACGACGAATCGCATCAATGCCATGCGGTAGTTCGGGGGCGATGGTGATCTGTCGCAAACAGCCGTTCGCAGCATGCAAAAGCCGATCAACATATTCAGGAACCGGATCTTTCAAGCATTCCGGATCATGCGCACCTTTGCGAGACAACGCAAGGAACGGACCTTCCAAATGCGCTCCAAGAATGTCAGGGCGAGCACCCATCATGCCACGCACGGTTTGAAGATTGGCGCACATCACGTCGAGCGGGTTGGTGATCAAACTGAGCACCTGACGGGTGGTGCCGTGCATCATATGACCTGCGCGGGCCATGCGTATGCCTTGCACACCGTCATCGAAGGAACTCCCCCACGAACCGTGCGCATGAATGTCGACGTAACCGGGAGTCATCATGCGGCCTGCAGCGTTGGTCACGAAACCGGCCGAACCGGTCATGGAATCGCCGGAACCAACCGAACTGACCGAATCGGAATCAGCATCGGCATCCAAACCGACGCTTGCGCAGGCCGCAGCAAAATCATCGTCCCGATTCCCAGTCGCCATAATCGCGCTACCATCGGAAACCAGCCAATAATGTTCCGCAACACCTCGCGCATCGACTTTGCGCGCATTGTGAATCGCAAACGGACGGGCCGACTGCGCTAACGCAACGTCCACCTCATTCGCAAACCGCTCCCGAGACTGTTCCATATTCAAACCTTCCGACTCATTCACAGCCATATTCCTCAATTAGCATCCAATTCTTCCAGTCAGCGGAAGAATTACCCCGCTGACAAGCCCATCAACAACCCAATTCCTCCAGTCAGTGGAAGAATCCTCCCGTTGACAGGCCAAAAACGTCCAGAATGTTCCAGTAGTTCGTTCGGCATGGAGGTTTGCGCGTATACGCGACCCAGGAAGAAGCCGAATGGCGAAACGCAACACGGGATGATGATCGCCAGCATGGTGTTAATCAGGTGCAGTGCATGGAAAATCGAGTACTGCGGAATGGTGAGTATGCATCCCATGACCACGCCGATGGCGATGGCGTCGGGAATCTGGTCAAGTCCGACGGCAAACCACAATCCGTTGCTGCTAGTCAGCTGCGATGGGGTTTTGGTGGATGCGATGATAGCCCAGTAGATCAGGAACAGGAAGTAAATCAACGCTACGACGAGCACGATTACGGTAATGGTTTTGGCAATCAGTGACGGGCGCATGGAGCGTGGCAAATCACGCTCGGCTGCTTCACGTTGCTTTTCCATCATGCGTTCCGCTTTTCTGCAGGCGCGTTCGTCTTTTCTTGTTTCGACTGCGTTGCTCATTGCTCGTTCGCCTTCCTCTCGACCAGTGCGTAGATCATGGCGAGAATGCCTGCGATCAGTGCCATAACGATGACGACTGCCTTCGGTGACCTGACGGAAGAAACTGGAGTAGATGGCATAGAAGAATACGATGGCGAACAGTATGCCGAATGGTGCCATGAACGCCCATCCTGTTCGATTCTCGCGGCGTTGCGCTTCAGTGCGCTTTTTGCCATAGAAGAGCCTACGTACCATCTACGTAGCCATAACGTCTCGGAACCACTTTCGGCGCGGAAAGTCTCACGACCCATATGACAATTGAACGTCAAACAACAACATGACGCTTATCCGCAGCACGGAACAACGAAAAACCTCTCACCAGAATCATGCGAGGCTGCGCCTTTTAAGATTTGCCGTTAGGTTAGTAGCTAAGTAAATTAGATGGCCCTGCACCAGCCAGTGTTCTCCAATTCACATTTGACGGACATCGACTTCTCCATTAAGAGACGCCACTCTGGGAGATAGACACGCCCCTGACATTGACTTCATGTCCACACTCAACCAGGGTAAGGTCGAGCGTGAACATGAAGTCAGCTTGAGTCGATTAGAGCTGAATCACGACTCCCTCCCAACGAGCGAGCTCGCCGCGAGCGATCGATTTCACGCCATGCGCAACATCATAAGTGCTGAGCAGTATCTGCGATTCCGCGACGCCATCGCCGAGCAGCTCCGCCACTTCCCCCGGCAGACCGGCGGATCTATCGGTGAGGTTGACGACAACAAGAATCGTATCGTCGCCGCTGGTGCGGGTGAAGGCATACACCTGCTCGTCATCGGCAGCAAGCAGATTCCACTCGCCCGTCGCGACGGTCGCATTGTCGTGGCGCATGGCGATGAGCTTCTTGTAGAAGCCGTACACGGACTCCGGATCGTCGAACTCCTCGGCCGCGTTGATCTCCACATGGTTCGGATTCACGCCGATCCACGGCTCCGTCGCCGCGTCCGCCGGGGTGAAGCCGGCATACCTGGAAGCGTCCCACTGCATCGGCGTGCGCGAATTGTCCCGTCCGATGAGCGCGAGGGCCGCCATCATGGACTCGGACGACTGGCACCTGGCCTCCTCCACGCGCTGGCGGTAGGCGTTGATGGCCTCCAAGTCGCGGTACTGGCCGAGCTCGGTGAAATGGGCGTTGGTCATGCCCAGCTCCTCGCCCTCGTAAATGTACGGGGTGCCGCGGTGCATGTGCAGCAGCATGCCGAACGCCTTGGCGCTCAGCTCGCGCGACTCGCGGTCAGAGTCGTTACCCCAACGGGAGACGACGCGCGGCTGGTCGTGGTTGCAGAAGAACAGGCTGGCCCAGCCGGCATTCCTCACGGCCTCCTGCTGTCTGCTCATTCTATCTTGAAGTTTTTTAGGAACAAAAGCGTGTGTATCCCATTTTGATTCGGGGGATTGATCGATACTGACGTGGTCGAACAGGAACAGCATGTCGAGTTCCTTGTGGGCTGGATTGGTGATGAACTCGTTGCGTTCCGGAGTGATGCCCGGCGCCTCGCCCACGTTCATGTAGCCCTCACGGCCCTCGAACACCTCACGGCGCATTTCGGCGAGGAACTCGTCGAGCCGCGGACCATCGGAACAGAACGGGCTCGCGTTCGTGTATCCCTCTTCGCCTATCTCTCCCTCGGACAGTTCCGAGTCGACCTCTCCGGGCAGCCGTCCGTGGCTATCGAGATGTTTCGAGATCAAGGTGATCACGTCCATGCGGAAGCCGTCGATGCCGCGGTCCATCCACCAGTTCATCATCCTGTACACGGCCTTGCGCACCTCCGGATTCTCCCAATTCAGATCCGGCTGCTTCCTGGAATACTGGTGGAGGTAGTATTCGCCGCGCTTCGGATCGTACTGCCAAGCGGAACCGCCGAAATACGAACCCCACCGGTTCGGCTCGGCGCCCGGAGTGCCCGGCTCGTGGCCCGGCCTGGCCGGACGCCACCAATACCAGTCGGCGTGAGGGTCGTCCTTGTCTCGGGAGGCCTGGAACCAGGCATGCTCGTCGGACGTGTGGTTGACGACGAGGTCCATCACGATCTTCAGACCGCGCCTGTGCGCCTCGGCGAGCAGCTCGTCCATGTCCTCCAACGTGCCGAACAGCGGGTCGATGTCCTGGTAGTCGGAGATGTCGTAGCCGTTGTCGTCCTGCGGCGACCTGTAGACCGGGGACAGCCACAGCACGTCCACGCCAAGATCAGCCAAATAATCGAGACGGCTGGTGATGCCCTTCAGGTCGCCGATGCCGTCGCCGTTCGTGTCCTGGAAGGAACGCGGGTAGATCTGGTAGACCACCGCGTTGGCCCACCACGGGTTCGGGGTCGCGCCGTTGGAACGCACGGCGTCGGGAAGGACGGAACGATTGAAATCAGTCATTTCGATGAGGCTCCTTTGCTTAAGTGAAATGGGTGAACTTTACTATGTCCAATGGTATACAAAGCGTTTTTTCTTTCTTGCCCGCGGCGCGTTTCGACAAGCGGGAAATGAATGCTGGCGATGAACGAGACAATCGCTATTCCTCGAAAACCATAGCCTCCCCATAGGAGACGCGTTCCGAAATGGATTCCCCAGCTTGCAGCAATCGGACGTCGCCACTTTCGGGACGGATGACGCGGCCCGGCCTGCGTGCGGTTATGCGCGTCAAAGATTCCTTCATACGCCGGGCGACCTCGCCGTTCGGATCGACGCCGTTCCAATAGCTTTGGAACGCCTGCCACACGCCGACATACTTCACGCCGAACTCGTCCTTCAGCAGACGCACGGTGTGCGAAAGTCCTTTGGGGAAGCGGCTTGGATCCGCACCGAACGAGCGCAACGTGCCATTCTTCCGATCGACATCGGACCATCCATCGTCAAGCAGCACCCAGGATACTGGTATGTTCTTGCGACGGAATTCCTCCATTTTGGCGATGATTGCCCGTTCGCTGACGTCCTGCCCGAGCGAATCCCACGTACACCATCCAAACCCGGCAAGTTCCTTCGGGAATGCGCGTTAGGAACGCATGCGGATATGCGTCCGTGTGACGGCAGCGCGCACGCATTCATGGATGGCCCGATATGGATCATCGGACACGGCGGCAACGCCCAGCATCCCATCCAGCCGGGTGAAGCCCATCGCGTTGGTGGACGCCCGCAACCGCAACCGTCCGTCGGAAGCCTCCCAAATCGGCACGGATATTACCCTCGCGCACTGCCAGCATCGCGTACCGCGTATCGGAGGAGCGCCACAGCAGAAGCTGGGTCCGTTCGGGAATGTCAGAGAACGTCCGCTCCCATATCGGACGCATCCACCATTCCTTGTGCTGGTACAAAGACAGAATGCAGCCGTCGTGCGGCACGTCGACGTTGAAACAGACCTCGACCGCGCAGAACGGATTATACGTGTCCTGCTTCTGGAACCGTACAGCACGATGCGCGGGCTGGAAGACATGTCCGTGGCCGGGCACGACGGATCGGATGTGGCCGCCAGCATCAAACTGACCACCATGGCGCAGCCCGCGCGCGGAATCGGACGAATAGCGATTGGATGGCCGGCAGACGGGAAGGGACGTCGGACGGGACTCCAGCCGATCGAGTAAATAAGCGAATAACTCGGTTTCGTATCAAAAAAATCGAGTTTTTCGGGTTTGGGGGTACGCTTTCGATGCGATTCGACGGAAATTGCGCCCCCATATATGCATCGGGATTCATTCGATGATGGAAAACCGACTTTTTCGAATACGGGGGCAGAGCGATAGAAGACAAAGGTATAAAGGTATAAAGGTCAGGCATGCAGAATCGACGCGCAGCCGCTGATATATACGAAAAAGCGGGAATCCTCGAAAAAGGGGAAACGAGGATTCCCGCTCGGCGCTGTGAAGAAGTTTTACTTCACAAGCAGACGGCCTACGGCCGCGTTGTTCCTGCCTTCGCTCGCCTATCGGCTCGCTCAGGAGGAACCTATGAACAGTCCACAGGACTGTTCACTTAACGGCTCCCCTCATCACTCCACCGACGACCCACTTTTGGGCGAAGATGTAAACGATGAGGACCGGAGCCATGGCCATCAGGTAGGACGCGAAGGCCATCGGATAGTTCGACGTGAACTGGCTTTGGAACACATACTGTGCGAGCGGAATCGTCTGATTGCTCTGATCAGTCAGCGTGATCAACGGCAGCAGGAAGTCGTTCCAAGCCCACAGTGCGGTCAAAATCGCAATCGTGGCATTAATCGGACCCATCAGCGGGAAAATAATCGTCCAGAAAATGCGCCAAGTGGAAGCACCGTCGATGCGAGCCGCCTCTTCCAACGAAATCGGAATCGAACGAATAAAACCAATCGCAATAAACAGATTCGTACCAATACCGAGAATCGTATACAGAATAATCAGACCAAGCTGATTATCAAGATGCAACGAACCCATTTCCTTCGCGATCGGCAGCATGATCACCGTGAACGGCACGAACATCATCGCAAGGAAGAAGTAATACAAGAAGCGGAAGAATCGCTTATCCATATTCCTTGCCACAGCATACGCGACGAACGTGTTCGTCAGCAGCGTCAACACCACCGCGCACACAGTGATGATCGCGGAATTAAGCGCGGCCTTCGGATAGTTCACCTTATTCCATGCATCGGCGAAATTATGCCATTCCCACGTGGTTGGCAGGCTGAACGTACCAGCCTCGCCCGGAGTCTTCAGCGCGGTGACCACGGTGAAATACAGCGGCACGAGCACGGTGAGGCTCAACACGGTCACAACCGCGGTCAGCCACCAGTTGACCTTGTGATCTCGGCGGATTTTCTCCGGCTTTGCTTGCGCTTGAACGCCAGTCTTTGCAACAGTTGCGCTAGTCATGATATTTCCTCTTTACCTTCAGACTTTCAGACCCTTGCTCAGACCTTTTCCTTGCCGCTGAAGAACTTCAGCTGCACAAAGGCCAGGATTGCCAGCACGATGAAGAACGTGACCGCGTTCGCCATCTGGTAGGAGTATTCGCCATTACCAAGGCCGTTCTGGAAGATCAGGTAGGAGACGGTTTCGGTCTTGGAATCCGGACCGCCCTTGGTCAATGCCATGACCTGGTCGAACGCGCCGAGCGAGTTCTTGAGGCTCAGCACCATGTTGATGGTGAAGAACGGGCCAATCAGCGGGAACGTGATCTGCCAGAAGTTCTGCCAGGCGTTCACGCCGTCGATGGACGCGGCCTCATAGATTTCGTTGTCGATGGTCTGCAGACCCGCCAAGTACAGCAGCGTGGAGTAGGCCACACCCTGCCAGATGGACAGGAACACGATCGGGAACCATGCCAGATCCGGATTGGAGATCATGGATGTGGACAGCCAATCGATGTGCAGCGCCTGGCCGAGGGCCGGCAGCGGGGTCATGAAGATGTACTTGAACACGTAGCCGATGACCAGCACGGAGAGGGTGTAGGGGATGAAGAAGACGGCTCGGAAGCCATTCTTGAAGGCGATCTTCGAGTTCAGCAGCACCGACAGGAACAGGGCGATCACATTAATCAGCACCGTGATGAGAATGGCGATGAGGAACGTGAACAGGTAGGCATGGCCCACTCGGTTGTCCTGGAAGAGGGCGATGTAGTTCTTCAGGCCGATGAACTTGTAATCGCCGTAGCCCTGCGAGTTGGTGAAGGAATACTTTATGCCGTCAAGAAATGGCAGGTACAGGAAGAAGGCGAAGATGATGGCCGCCGGAACCACCATCCAGTAGTAGGCGGGGTCCACTTTGCGGGTGGAGAAGGCGGAGACCTTCTTCTTGGCGGGTTTCTTGGCAGCGGTCTTGGTTGCGGTTGCGTGTGACATGATGTTCTCCTCTCCTACCGATCACTCGAAGGTCCTGGCTTGGACCTTGTCCCATTCGGTCTGCATCTGGTTCAGGAAACGGTCGGTGTTGCCGGAGGTCACCATGGTCTGCAGGTAGCCGCCGATGTTGATGGACGAAGGAATGTAGTGGTCGCAGAAGTCGGCCAGTCGGTTTTCCTCGAAGAACGGGCGCACGGTTTCCAGCGCATCGTTGCCGAAGTAGGTGTCCTTCAGCGGCGTGATGGCGGACTGGGCGTCGGCGTAGGCGTCAAGCTGATCCTTCTGCATGAGGAATTCGACGAGCTTCATCGCTTCCTTGGGGTGCTTGGTGTTCGCACCGATGGTGAGCATCACGTCGTCGCCGGCGGTGAGGATCTGCTCGCTGGCGTCATCGGTGGCCGGCATCTGGGCGAAACCAAGTTCGATATCGGGGTTGATCAGCAGGATCTGCGGGATGGCGTAGGTGCCGAGCGGGATGATCGCGGCCTTGCCTTGGGCGAAGTTCTGCGTGCCCTGCTGGTAGGTGACGCCGGTGTCCGCAGTGGAGTAGGTGAAGAGCTCGGATTCCTTCTCGACTGCGGTCTTCCACAGTTCCTGGAACGTGGTCTTGCCTTGCTTGAGCTCGGTGTACTTCGATTCGGGAACCAGCGTGCCGGCCAGGGAGGCGAGCGGTGCCTGGGTGGTCCAGGCGTCGGCCACGGAACCCTGCAGCGGGTTGATGCCGGCGTCCTTGAAGGTGTTGAGCATATCGGTGAACTCGCTCCAGGTGGTCGGCAGGTTCTCCGGGTCAAGGCCAACCTTGCGGAACAGAGCCTTGTTGTAGATGTAGCCGGAGGCGTTACCCGCGAAGGGCAGGCCATACAGGCGCTTCTTGGAGGAATCGGTGGTCTGCACCAGATTCTTGGCGATCTGCACCATGCCGGGGTTGAGGGTGTCCACAATGGGTTCATCGGTGAAGTCGTAGAACACACCGGAGGCGGCGAAGTTGCCGAAGCTGATGTCGCCGTTGAAGGTGATCACGTCCGGCACACGATTCTTGACGAAACGGGTGCGCAGATCGGTCTGGGCGTTGGCGGAGTTGTTGATGTTGACCTTGATGGTCGGGTTCTGCTTCTCAAAGTCGGCGACCATGGACTTGAACTGGTCGGCGGCCTCGGACTTGAACTGGAAGAAATCCAGCGTGACGG
>ERZ1108170.1806-NODE-1806-length-12519-cov-3.244464_pt1 | contig 12519 bp, 9 predicted proteins | sample MGYA00403705_ERZ1108170 | MGnify/ENA primary metagenome ERZ1108170 (study PRJEB35170, sample SAMEA104062422) | human gut metagenome | biome: human gut; feature: human-associated habitat; material: faeces | place: Denmark | collected 2012-06-15 ...
ATGCGCCCGCCCTACGGCCTGTACGAGCCTTTTCATCGCGCCAAGGTGAACCTGCCCATCATCATGTGGACGGTAGATACCAAGGACTGGACGGGCAAAACGCCCTCTGTGGTGCTTTCCGCCATCAAAAAGGATGTGCGTCCCGGCGCAATCATCCTGATGCACGATATCAAGGACAACACCGCAGAATCCGCCCGCATGACCGTTGAATACCTGCAAAAGCATGGCTATCTCTGCGTCACGGTGGAGGATCTGCTGTATGGGCTGCTGCTCGTCTCCGGCAACGACGCGGCGGATGCGCTTGCGAGATATACCGCGGGCAGCATTGAGGATTTTGCCGCGCTCATGAACGAGAAGGCGCAGAACCTCGGCATGACGAACTCCTCCTTTTCAAATCCGCACGGGCTTGACGCTGAGGATCACTATTCTACCGCGCGCGACATGGCCGTGCTGATGGACTACTGTATGCGCAATGAGGACTTTGCACGAATCATCTCCGCCTCGTCGCGGCAGGTGGGCGAGCAGTGCTATTATAACCACAACAAGCTGCTCTGGCGCTGCGAAGGCTGCATAGGCGGGAAAACCGGCTATACGCTCGCCGCGGGGCGCTGCCTTGTGAGCTGCTGCGAGCGGGACGGGACGCGGCTCATATGCGTCACGCTGTCCGCCCCAGACGACTGGAACGACCATTGCAAGCTCTACGACTGGGCTTTCTCGCAGTATTCCGACCGCAGAGCGCTGAGCGACGGCTCATTGCCGGAGGTACCGGTGACGTCAGGGACTGAGAGCGCGGCCGCCGTCCGCCCCTCGGAGGAGCTTTCACTTTTCCTGCCGCGTGACGCGGAGCTTACGGTGAGATACGAGCTGCCGCGTTTCGTGTTCGCGCCGGTGAACATGGGCGAGCATGCGGGGCGCTATGAGATCAAGTACAACGGCGAGGTGATCGCGGACGGCGAGCTTGTCTACGCTGCCGATGTGCCGCGGATCAGGAAAACTTATAGCTATCTACATCTACGATTGGAGCTTGCATAATGCAGGAGAGACTTCAGAAGATAATCTCCGCCTCCGGACTTATGTCCCGCAGAGCCGCCGAAGAGTGCATAAAGGTCGGACGCGTCAGCGTCAACGGCGTGGCGGCAGCCCTCGGTATGAGCGCGGACACGGAGACGGACAATATACTGGTGGACGGCAGACCGCTGCCCACCGCAGGGGAAAAGCTGTACATAATGCTCAATAAGCCCAAGGGCTATGTCACGACGCTGCACGACGAGAAGGATCGCCGCTGCGTGACGGAGCTTCTGAGCGGGCTGCATGCGCGGGTGTACCCTGTCGGGCGGCTCGACATGTATTCGGAAGGGCTGCTGATATGCACGAACGACGGCGAGTTTGCCAACCGGCTCATGCACCCGTCGCACGAGGTGGAGAAGTGCTACCTCACCTGGGTGCAGGGCGAGGACGTCGGCGAGGCTGTCGAGTATCTGCGATACCCGATGGGGATAGACGGATACATGACGCGCGGCGCGGAGGTCGATATAATATCGCTGCTGCCGGGCGGCGCGGAGCTTGCCATACCTATACACGAGGGGCGCAACCGTCAGGTCAGAAAAATGTGCGCCGCCGTCGGGCTCAGGGTCACGAAGCTGCGCCGCGTGCGCGAGGGCAGCGTTGAACTCGGCGATCTTCCGGCTGGGAAATGGCGCAGCCTTACGGCGGAAGAAATAGCCTCGTTTGACAGATAAATAAATTTCCCGGAGAAGGACATTATGGAACACAATAAAAAAACAGCAGAGGCGGAGCTTGTCGTCATCGGCGGCGGCCCCGCGGGCATGATGTGCGCGGCAACGGCGGCGGAGCGCGGTATGCGCGTGATACTGCTGGAGCCGAACCGGCTGCTCGGCCGCAAGCTGCGCATCACCGGCAAGGGAAGATGCAATGTCACAAATAACTGCGATATCAAGACGTTTATGGAGAATATCCCCGGCGACGGGAGATTCCTGTACTCTGCGCTGAACCGCCTGTCGCCGACGCAGACTATGGAGCTTTTCGAGTCGCACGGGCTGAAGCTCAAGACCGAGCGCGGGAACCGCGTGTTTCCGGTGTCCGATAACGCCAACGACGTCGCGGGAACGATGGCGCACTGGTGCGAGCGCGCGGGCGTGCGCGTCATGCATACCCACGCCAAGGGCGTCCGGATAGAGAACGGTATAGTCACAGGCGTTCCGACCGACGAGGGAATGATAGACTGCCGCGCGGCGGCGATATGCACCGGCGGGCTTACATATGCGCTGACCGGCTCGACCGGCGACGGCTATAAATTCGCCCGCAGCGCGGGGCATACTATCGACACGCCGTGGCCGTCTCTCGTTCCGCTTGAAAGCGACGATGATTACTGCGCCGAGATGCAGGGCTTCGCGCTGAAAAACGTGACGCTCTCGGCCTATGAGAACGACGTGCTGATATACCGAGAGCTTGGCGAGATGCTGTTCACGCATTTCGGCGTCTCGGGGCCGCTGGTGCTGTCGGCAAGCTCACACATGCGGCACATGGGCAAAGCGAAATACCGGCTCGAGATCGACCTCAAGCCCGGGCTCGACGAGAAGAAGCTCGACGCGCGTATCCTGCGCGACTTTGATAAGTATGCGAACAAGGAGTTCAAAAATTCACTCACAGACCTTGCGGGCAAGTCGATGATACCTGTTCTCATCAGGCTGTCGGGCATACCGGAGGACACCAAGGTCAACTCCATAACCCGCGAGCAGCGGCATCAGCTGCTGCATCTGTTCAAGGCGTTTCCTGTGTCCATCGGCGGCATGCGCCCGATAAAGGAGGCCATCGTGACCGCCGGCGGCGTGAGCACGAAGGAGGTAAATCCGCGCACCATGGAGTCGAAGCTGGTTGGCGGCCTGTACTTCGCGGGCGAGGTGCTCGACGTCGACGCCTACACCGGCGGCTTTAATCTGCAAATCGCGTGGTCTACCGGCCGTCTGGCCGGTCTGTCCGCCGCACAGGAGGAGGAACAAGCATGAAATACGTTTCTGTTGCGATCGACGGCCCCTCGGGCGCCGGAAAATCCACCGTGGCGCGCGCCGCGGCGGCGCAGCTTGGCTACGTCTATGTCGATACGGGCGCGATGTACCGCACCATCGGTCTCGCGGTCTGCCGCAGGGGCATTCCCGGCGAGGATACCGAGGGCATCAGGTCGGTCCTGCCGGACATCCGCGTCGGCATCACCTATGAAAACGGCGCGCAGCATGTGCTGCTGAACGGCGAGGACGTTTCGAGCGAGATCCGCACGCCGGAGATCGCCTATTATGCCTCCCGCGTGTCTGCCGTGCCCGAGGTGCGCGAATTTCTGCTGAACACCCAGCGCGACATGGCGAAAAACGGCAATATCCTGATGGACGGCCGCGACATCGGCACGGTCATCCTGCCCGACGCGCCGGTCAAGATCTTTCTCACCGCATCGGCTGAGTCGCGCGCGGAGCGCCGCTATAAGGAGCTTGCCGAGAAGGGACAGCAGGTCACGATGGAGAGCGTGCTGCACGACATCAACGAGCGCGACCGTCAGGACATGAACCGCGCCATCGCGCCGCTGCGGCAGGCAGAGGACGCCGTGCTGCTCGACACGAGCGCGCTAACCCTCGAGGAGAGCATCGCGTCCGTTCTGCGCATCATTCGTGAAAAAACGGAGGAGAACAAATGAAATTCAAGTATCACCGCTGGTTTCAGTGGCTTGTCGTGCCGTTCGTAGCCCTTGCGTTCCATATTTACTTCGGATACCGCATCATCGGCCGCGAAAACATCCCCGAGGGCGGCTGTGTCGTCTGCCCGAACCATATCCAGCTGTCCGACCCCCCGTTCGCAGCGGTCGCACTCAGTCACAGGACGCCGCTGCGCCTGATGGCGAAAAAGGAGCTGTTCCAGGGCAATAAGCTGTTCGCATGGCTGATCGCGGCGCTCGGCGCGTTCCCGGTCGACCGTGAGGGCGCGGACATCACCGCAATCAAGACCGCGCTTTCGAGCGTGAAGGCCGGCCAGAAACTCATCATCTTCCCGCAGGGCACGCGCGGCGCGGCCGAGGGCGAGACCAAGAAGGGAGCCGCCATGCTCGCGGTCAAGAGCCGCGCGCCTATCCTGCCCATGTACATCACCGAGGGCAAGGGCTTCCGATGCCGGGCGACCGTCGTCATCGGCGAGGCGTTCACGCCCGACCCGAAAACGAAGGAGTACGGTGCGCTCGCAGATGACATCCTCCGCCGCATCTACGCGCTGAAGGAGAAGGTATGAGCGTTACGGTAGCGAAAACCGCCGGATTCTGCTTCGGCGTGCGCCGCGCGGTCGATCTGGCCGAGCAGCAGACAAGGCAGGGCGGCGAGATCTACGCCTACGGCGAGATCATCCATAATATGCACGAGATCGCGCGTCTGGAAAAGATGGGCGTGCACACCGCACAGACGCTGGACGGGATCCCGGACGGCGAGCGGGTGCTCATCCGCGCGCACGGCGTGGCGCGGTCGGTCTACGACGCATTCCGGCAGAAAAACTGCGAAATTTATGACGCGACCTGTCCGTTCGTGCAGAAAATACACAGGATCGTCGACCGCGAGAGCAGGGACGGACGCCTCGTCCTCATCCTCGGCAAGGAGGGCCACCCCGAGGTAGAGGGCATACGCGGCTGGTGCAGCGAGAGCGTGGTCATAGACGGAGAACAGGCAGCGCAGACGTTTGCGGACGCACTGGAGCCCGCGTCGCGGCCGGTCTCCCTTGTTGCCCAGACCACGGTAAACCGGGCGATCTGGAATATTTCTGTGTCTATCCTAAAAAAAAGGTGTACAAACCTCAAAATTTTTGATACAATATGTAAAGCGACGGATGAGCGTCAGTCGGAGGCTCGTCTGCTTGCCGGTGCGTCCGATCAAATGATTGTGATCGGCGACAGAAAAAGTTCTAACACGAAACGGCTCTATGAGATCAGCCGTTCGCTGTGCCGCAACGTGCTTTATATCGAGGATGCCGCGGAGCTTACTACGCAGGAGCTTCTCCGGACCGGAAATATTGGCATCACAGCAGGAGCTTCTACACCGGCATGGATAATTAAGGAGGTCAGTAACATGATGAGCGATGAAATCAAGATTGAAAACGGCGAGGACTTTGCAGCAATGCTGGAAGAGTCCTTCAAGACTTTAAATAATGGAGAAAAGGTAACCGGCACCGTTGTAGGTATTTCCAACAACGACGTACAGGTCGATCTGGGCGTTAAGCACACTGCGTATATCCCGCTGAGCGAGCTGTCCGATGACCCGAACTACGATGTCGCAGCCAACATCCACGTTGGCGACGAGATTGAGGCTGTTGTTGTCCGCGTAAACGACGGCGAGGGCACTGTTACCCTGTCCAAGAAGCGCGTAGACCAGCTCAAGGGCTGGGAGACCGTAGAGAAGGCATACGAGGAGCACACCGTTGTTGAGGGCACCATCGTAGAGGAGAACCGCGGCGGTGTCGTTGCAACTGCATACGGCGTTCGCGTATTCATCCCGGCTTCTCAGACCGGCGTTCCGAAGGATCAGCCGATGAGCCCGCTGGTAAAGACCAAGCAGTCCTTCTATATCACCGAGATCAACCGTCAGCGCAAGCGCGTTGTTGGTTCTATCCGTCAGATCCAGCAGGAGGCTCGCAAGGCTGCTGCTGAGCAGATCTGGAACACCATCGAGATCGGCAACGAGTACGACGGTGTTGTCAAGTCCCTGACCTCCTACGGCGCATTTGTAGACATCGGCGGCGTAGACGGCATGGTACACATCTCCGAGCTGTCCTGGGGCCGCATCAAGCACCCGTCCGAGGTCGTTTCCGTTGGCGACAAGGTCAAGGTATTCGTAATCGGTCTGGACAAGGAGAACAAGAAGATCTCCCTCGGCTACAAGCGCGAGGAGGACAATCCGTGGAACGTATTCAAGTCCAAGTACGACATCGGCTCTGTTGCTGAGGTTAAGATCCTCAAGTTCATGCCGTTCGGCGCATTCGCTGAGATCGTACCGGGCGTTGACGGCCTGATCCACATCTCCCAGATCGCGGATCACCGCATCGCTAAGCCGGAAGACGCTCTCGAGGTCGGCCAGGTTGTCGAGGCTAAGATCATCGACATCAACGACGAGAAGAAGAAGGTTTCCCTGTCTATCCGTGCTCTGCTCGAGGACGGCGAGGACTACGAGGACTAATCCTCTCTTCCCAAACCGCAAATGCAAGGAGGCACCTGTACATCTGTACGGGTGCTTCTTTTTGCTTTGGAAGCGGCGGCATAAAGCTGCGTCTGCCGCATAGGCTCTCCTGAGGAGGGGATAGGATGCGGCGCAGGAGAAAACGTGCAAAACGCTGGGCGGCGCTGCTGCTCGCGCTGCCGCTGGCGGCCGGTATCGTCCTCTTTGCCGCGCATCTTCACCGGATCTTCCTCGAATATGCCATCAACGAGTGTGAGGACAACGCGCTGATGGAGATCGGCAGCCTGATGGAGGACGAGGTCTACGCCCATCCCGAGCGCTATGCGTCGCTCGTGCAGCTCGACTACGACAGTGAACGCCATGTCACCGCGCTGCGCACCGATGTCGTCGCCATCGGCCGCATCAAGTCGCGGCTCGTGAACGGTCTGTACGACCGCCTCGACGAGTTCGAGCAGACGGTGATCGAGGTGCCGCTCGGCTCGGTGCTCGCGCCGCGCTTTTTCTCCGGCAGAGGACCGAGCCTGCATTTCGGGCTGGCCGGGCTGACGCAGATGGAGGCGGAATTCGTCAGCAGCTTTTCCGCCGCCGGCATCAACCAGACGCGCCACTGCATTCTGATCGAGTTCCATGCCGGGTTCCGCATCCTCACGCCCTTCGGCGGCGAGGACCGTGAGATCGTCTCGACCTTTCCGGTCACGGATACGGTCATCGTCGGCACTGTGCCCGAGCGCTATGCCTACATCGGCTCGGCCGGCGAGGGCCTGCTCGGGGAGGTGCGCGACGGCTCGGCGGAATGAAATCCGAAAAATCCGAAAATAAGACTTCAAAAACGGGTAAATCTTTGGTATACTAAATCTGTGTGGAAATTTTCTGCACACCAAAGGAGTTTAACTATGGACGCACGTGAACAGATCGCCGTGCTGCGCGAGCAGCTGCGGTATCATAACGAAAAATACTATAACGACGACGCGCCCGAAATTTCGGATTACGAGTACGACATGATGCAGCGTGAGCTGCGTGCGCTCGAGAAGGAGCACCCCGAGCTGGCGGATGCAGATTCCCCGACGCAGCGCGTCGGCGGCACGGCGAGCGGACGCTTCGCCAAGGTGACGCACGCCTATCCGCTCGAGAGCTTGCAGGATGTGTTCTCGTTCGACGAGCTCGGCGAGTTCTACACGCGCGTGGAAAACACGGTCGGAAGCGCGGAGTACGTTGTCGAATACAAGATCGACGGCCTTTCGGTCGCGCTCGAGTACGTCGACGGCGAGTTCGTGCGCGGCGCGACGCGCGGCGACGGTCAGGTCGGTGAGGACGTCACGAAAAACCTCAGGACCATCAAGGACATTCCGAAAAAGCTGGAAAACGCGCCGCCGCATCTCATCGTGCGCGGTGAGGTCTATATGAAAAAGTCCGTGTTCGACGCGCTGAACGCCGAGCTCGAGCTGCACGAAAAGCCGCTGCTCGCCAATCCGCGCAACGCGGCCGCAGGCTCTCTGCGCCAGAAGGACAGCAGGATCACGCGGGAAAGAAAGCTCTCGATCTTCTGCTTCAACATCCAGAACAGCGACGAGCTGCCGATGGAGAGCCATGTGCAGGCGCTCGACTATCTGAAAAGCCTCGGCTTTCCGACAAGTCCACGCTATCCGGTCTACACCGACCCGAAGGACGTACAGCACGAGATCGAGAACATGGGCGAGACGCGCGGCGAGCTGGATTTCGACATCGACGGCGCAGTCGTCAAGGTCAATTCCTTCGCGCAGCGTGAAACGCTCGGCTCGACCGCGAAATTCCCGCGCTGGGCGGCGGCGTACAAGTATCCGCCCGAGGTCAAGCAGACGCTCTTGAAGGACATCGTCATCACGGTCGGCCGAACCGGCGTGCTCACGCCGAACGCCGTGCTCGAGCCGGTGCGGCTCGCCGGTACGTCGGTCTCCCGCGCGACGCTGCATAACCGCGATTTTATCCGACAGCTCGACGCGCGCGTGGGTGACATCGTTTCCGTGCGCAAGGCGGGCGAGATCATTCCGGAGATCATCGGCGTGGAAAAGGATCGGCGTCCGCTGGATTCCGTGCCGTATGAGTTCCCGAAGTTCTGCCCGGTCTGCGGCGCACCGGTCTATGATGACGAGGACGAGGCTGCCATCCGCTGCACGAGCGCTTCCTGCCCGGCGCAGCTGCTGCGCAACCTGATGCACTTCGCGTCCCGCGACGCGATGGACATCGACGGCTGCGGCGAGGGCAACCTGCAAAAACTCATCGATGCCGGACTGGTGAAGTCCGCCGCCGATCTGTACGACCTGACGGTCGAGCAGCTTTTGCCGCTCGGCAAAAAGGTGGATACCTGGGCGAACAACCTCGTCCGCTCGATCGAAGCGAGCAAAACGCGCGATCTGTCGCGGCTGCTGTTCGCGTTCGGCATCCGCCACGTCGGCCAGAAGGCAGGCCGCATCCTCAGCGACCACTTCGGCTCGCTCGATGCGCTGCTGACCGCGCCGGTCGAGGAGATGACCGAGATCCGCGACATCGGCCAGACCACCGCCGAGAGCATCGCCGCATGGCGCGCCCTGCCGCAGTCGCACACGCTCATCGAGAAGCTGCGTGCGCACGGGGTCAACTTCATCGGCGAAAAGACCGCGAAGAGCGACCTGCTCGCCGGAAAGACCATCGTCGCGACCGGCAGTCTGACGCTGTACACGCGCAAGGAGATCAACGACCTCATCGAGTCGCTCGGCGGCAAGGCCGCAGGCTCGGTCTCGAAAAAGACGAGCTATGTTGTCGCAGGCGAGAACGCAGGCAGCAAGCTGCAAAAGGCGGCGGAGCTCGGCATTCCGGTTCTGACCGAGGAGGAATTCCGGCAGATGATCACCGAAAACGAGCAGCCGGAGGCTGTTCGATAAACGATAAACGCATCCAAAAGATTTTACAGATAAACAGGAGGAAACAGACATGGCAATTTCCAGAAAAGAAATTGAGCACATCGCGTCCCTGGCACGTCTGGACTCGACGGGCGGCATCTTTGACCGTCTGGCGGACGACATGCAGGGCATCGTCGCAATGGTAGACAAGCTCGCAGAGCTTGATCTCGGCGACATCACCGATGTCATCAACACCGAGCGCAAGAATGCGTTCCACGAGGACGAGGTCATTCAGGAATACACGCCGGACAAGCTGATCGAGCCGAACGCACCGGACTTCCAGTGCGGCGGCGTAGCAGTTCCGCGTGTTGTCGAGTAAGGAGGGGACAGAACAAATGGCACTTTATGAGAAAACCGCGTCCGAGCTGTCCGAACTGCTCGGCAAAAAGGAGATCTCCGCAGTAGAGCTGGCAAAGGATGTTTTTGCACGCACGAAGGCGGTAGAGGACAAGGTTCAGGGCTACGTTACCGTAGCCGAGGAAGCAGCGCTTCAGCAGGCGGAAGCTGTTGACAAGAAGCGCGCAGCAGGCGATACGCTTTCCGCTCTGGCCGGTATCCCGATCGCCATCAAGGACAATATCTGCACCAAGGGCACGCTGACCACCTGCGCGTCCAAGATGCTTTATAACTTCAAGCCGCCGTACAACGCGACCGTCATCGAGAAGCTGACCGCTGCTGACGCTGTCATCACCGGCAAGGCAAACATGGACGAGTTCGCGATGGGCTCCTCCTGCGAGAATTCGGCAGCACACCCGACGCACAACCCGCACGGTCTCGACCGCGTACCGGGCGGCTCGTCCGGCGGTTCCGCCGCTGTCGTTGCGGCAGGCGAAGCGCCGCTCGCCCTCGGCTCGGATACCGGCGGCTCCATCCGTCAGCCGGCGTCCTTCTGCGGCGTTGTCGGCCTCAAGCCGACCTACGGCGCGGTTTCCCGTTACGGTCTGATCGCGTTCGCATCCTCCCTCGACCAGATCGGTCCGTTCGGCCGCTCCATCGAGGACGCTGCGATGCTGCTCGACGCCGTTACCGGCCACGACCCGCTGCATGACTCCACCTCGGTCAAGACCCCGTTCGAGGGCTCCCTGCGCGCAAACCTGAACGCTGACGTCAAGGGTCTGAAGATCGGTCTGCCGAAGGAGTATTTCGGTGAGGGCATCTCTGACGCGGTCCGCAAGAACGTCATGGCGGCTGCCGAGGCCTACAAGGCGATGGGCGCAGAGGTATTCGAGATCTCGCTGCCGCTCGTTGAGTATGCACTGCCGATCTACTACATTCTGTCCTCTGCCGAGGCTTCTTCCAACCTCGCCCGCTTCGACGGCGTAAAGTACGGCTACCGCACCCCGAACGCAGGCGACGACATCACCGAGCTGTACACCAAGAGCCGTTCCGAGGGCTTCGGCGCCGAGGTACAGCGCCGCATCATGCTCGGCACCTACGTGCTGTCCTCCGGCTACTACGACGCCTACTACAAGAAGGCGCGCGCCGCTCAGCGCAAGATCCGCGAGGAGTTTGCAAACGCATTCGAGAAGTGCGACGTCATCCTGACGCCGGTCGCGCCGACTACCGCCTACGAGATCGGCTCCAAAACGACCAATCCGCTCGAGATGTACGCAGGCGACATCTGCACGGTTTCCGTCAACATCGCCGGTCTGCCGGGTCTGGTTCAGCCGTGCGGCTTTGACGAGAATCATATGCCGGTCGGCATGCAGCTTATCGGCCCGCGTTTCGGCGAGCAGACCCTGCTCAACGCAGGTCTGGCCTTCGAGCAGGCTTCCGGCCTCAAGAACATCATCGCGGCACTGTAAGGGAGGAAGACAAACATGAAATACGAAGCTGTCATCGGTCTGGAAGTGCACGCGGAGCTGTCCACTAAGAGCAAGATCTACTGCTCGTGCTCCACGGGCTTCGGCGCACCGATCAACACCCATACCTGCCCGGTCTGCACCGGTATGCCGGGCGCACTGCCGGTCCTCAACAAGCAGGTAGTACACTATGCCGCCAAGATGGGCAAGGCGACCGGCTGCACGGTCAACCAGCTCTGCAAGGCGGACCGCAAGAACTATTTTTACCCCGACCTGCCCAAGGCATATCAGATTTCTCAGTTTGATGTGCCGATCTGCGAGAACGGCGAGGTATTCTTCTATGTCGACGGCGTAAAGCACTCCTGCCGTCTCGAGCGCATCCACTTCGAGGAGGACGCAGGCAAGCTGCTGCACGACGAGATCGACGGCACCATCGTCGACTTCAACCGCTGCGGCGTGCCGCTGATCGAGATGGTAACCCGTCCCGATCTGCATTCTTCTGCCGAGGCGAAGGAATTCCTCGAAATGATCAAGACCACCCTGTCCTACCTCGACATCTGCGACTGCAAGATGGAGGAAGGCTCTATCCGCTGCGACGTCAACGTTTCCATTCGTCCGGAAGGCTCCACCGAGCTGGGCACCCGTGTCGAGATGAAGAACATCAACACCTTCTCCGGCGCAGTCCGTGCGATCGACTACGAAATCGCGCGTCAGATCGAGGTCGTTGAGAACGGCGGCGAAATCCAGCAGGAGACCCGCCGCTGGGACGACGTGAAGCTGAAGAACACCGTCATGCGTACCAAGGAGGATGCGCAGGACTACCGTTACTTCCCGGACCCGGACCTCATCGCTGTCGAGATCTCCGACGAGTGGATGAAGCAGATCGAGAGCGAGGTTCCGGAGCTGCCGATCACCCGTTACGAGCGTTATCTGAACGAGTACGGCATGACCGCGATGGAAGCGCGTCTGATCTCGGACAGCTTCGAGAAGGCCGAGCTGCTCGACGCTGCGGCAAAGCAGGTCAAGCCCAAGGCTGCTGCAAACTGGATCCTGTCCGACATCTCCAAGTACCTGAACGACAAGGCTGTCAGCCTCAAGGACACCAAGATGACCGCAGACAAGCTGGTCGCTCTGGTCAAGCTCATCGAGGCGGGCACCATCTCCGGCAACGCCGGCAAGAAGGTTCTGCCCTCCATGTTCGAGACCGACGAGACCGTTGAGGCCATCGTTGAGCGCATGGGCCTCAAGCAGGTTTCCGACGAGGGCGCGATCCTCGCCATCGTACAGGACGTTCTCGCGAAGAACGAGAAGGCTGTTGCCGACTTCAAGGCAGGCAAGAACGTCACCGGCTTCCTCGTAGGCCAGTGCATGAAGGCCTCCAAGGGTCAGGGCAATCCGCAGATTATCAACAAGCTGATCGCAGCGGAGCTCGCAAAGCTGTAAATTTTAATGAGAAAAGACCGCCGAAAGGCGGTCTTTTTGCGGCCTTTTTCCGGCGGGATATTGACAACAGCGGCTCCGGCGGGTAAAATATCAAGTTGCATATGCACGATATAAATCAGCAAAGGAAAGGTATTTGACATGGCT
>ERZ1108170.1810-NODE-1810-length-12481-cov-10.288830_pt1 | contig 12481 bp, 9 predicted proteins | sample MGYA00403705_ERZ1108170 | MGnify/ENA primary metagenome ERZ1108170 (study PRJEB35170, sample SAMEA104062422) | human gut metagenome | biome: human gut; feature: human-associated habitat; material: faeces | place: Denmark | collected 2012-06-15 ...
CATGCCCTCATGCCGCCGTTGCTGCCACTCCGCTTACGGTCTATTGCGGAAGCCTGCGGCGGGGTGAGGGCACCCCGCCCTACGATTTGCTCGAAAAGGGGTACGTAGGGCGGCCTGCCCTCAGGCCGCCGTCGGCAGCCGTTCAAATATGCTGCAATTCCTGTAATCCGTCCCGCAGCCCCGCCAGCAGCGCGTCCACGTCATCGGCGGTGTTATCGGCGCAGAAGCTCACGCGCAGGGCGGTGCGGACGGTCAGGTCGGCGCAGCCCATGGCCAGCAGGGTGTGGCTCGGCTCGCCCTTGTCGCAGGCAGAGCCGCCCGAGACATAGACCGCGCGGGTGTTCAGGTAGTTGATGAAGGTCTGGCTGTTGATGCAGCCGGTGGAGAAATTCACGATCTCCCCCACCGCGTCGTCGGGCGAATTGAGCGTGATGCCGTCCAATTCTTCAAGTCCCGCGCGCAGCTGCCGATTCAGCGCGGCAATGTGTGCAATGCGGGGGCGCAGCTTCTGCTGGCCCTGCGCGGCAGCCACGCCGAGACCCACAATGTAGGGCGTGTTCTCGGTGCCGGGGCGCAGGCCGCGCTCCTGATGGCCGCCGAGATAGGGCGGTTTGAGCGTCTGGCGCTGGCTGTCCCGGATGAACAGTGCGCCGACGCCCTTGGGCGCGTGGACCTTGTGGCCGGAGACGGAGAGCGTATCGACCTCGCGCCATTTCTGCAGGTCGATGGGCATGCGCAGCCACGCCTGCACGGCGTCCACATGGAAGTGGGTGCGGCTGTTGCGCGCCTTGATGCCCTTGCCCAGCGCCGCGATGTCCTGCACGGCGCCGGTCTCGTTGTTGACGGCCATGCAGGCGGCCAGCACCGTGTTTTTGTCGATCTCGGCCAGGAATTTCTGCGTGTCAATGCGTCCGTCCGCCCCGGGCATGACCTCGACGACGGTGAAGCCTTCGTCCTTCAACGCGCGGATGGGGCGCTGCACGCTGGGGTGTTCAAAGCCCGTGACGACGATCTTATTGCCCCAGTGCTTACGCGGGCGGGCCGCACCGGTCACGGCCATGTTGTTGCCCTCACTGCCGCAGGCCGTGAAGTAGATTTCATCGCTGCGGCAGTGCAGCGTTTTAGCCACGCGGGCGCGGGCCGCGGCAATGGCATCCTGCGCGGCAACGGCGGGGTCATACAGGCTGCTGGGATTGGCCCAAAGCTCAGTCAGCGCCTCGCTGACGGCCTGCGCCACCGCCGGGTCCACCCGGGACGTGGCGGCGTTATCAAGATAATGCAGCTGGGGGTCGGAAAGCATAGCACTCATTCCTCACATTATTGCACAAAATTATACAGATTAAATTATACACGTTCGCCTAGCAAAAAACAATATTCAGAAACAAAAAAAGGCTTCCCCTGTGGGGGAAGCTGGCCGCGAAGCGGACTGATGCGGGCAGAGTTCATCCTGATTGCCCATTTACGGGCTGTAACTCGGTAGGGGCCGGGCATGCCCGGCCCGCGGCTTACCGGCAAATGTGCGATTGTGGGAAGGCCGCAGGCCGCACATGTGCGGCCCCTACCGGGTGGTATCCCGTTGATACGCAATACCGGCAGGCTTGCCCCTCATCCGGCCCTGCGGGGCCACCTTCCCCCTCAGGGGAAGGCTTGGAGAAATCACTCCCCAAAATCCTCTGCGGCCTTCTGCATCATCTGGCGGATCGGCAGGTTGTACGGGCAGCGCGGCTCACAGGCACCGCACCGGATGCAGGCACCGGCCTTGGTCTGCAGCGTCGCATAGCGCTCGCGGCCCCACTGCTGCAGGCCGTAGCGGTTCAGATACCCCTGGAACAGGAACACACTGGGGATGGAAATCCCCACCGTGCAGGGCGCACAGTAGTTGCAGCGGCGGCAGAACTGGGTGCCCAGTGCGTCGCGCACCTTCTGGCAGGCGGCCTCCTCCTCGGGCGTGAGCGGGGCGGTGTTGGCCGCGCCCGCCACGTTGGCGTTCAGCTCCTCCACCGTCGCCATGCCGGGGATGGACACCGTGACTGCCGGGTTGGACAGCACGTACCGCAGTGCCAGGCGGCCATCCTCAATGGCACCGCCCGCCAGCGGCTTCATGTCGATAAAGCCCTTGCCCGCCGCGGCGCAACGGTCGATCAGCTCCCTGCCCTGCTGCTCCACGATGTTGTACGGGAACATGATCGTCTCGATTTCGGGGATGTCCAGCGCGGCCTCAAACACAGCGGCCAGGTGCGCCGTGATGCCGATATGCCCGACGATGCCCCTGGCCTTTGCCTCGAGCAGTGCCTCCATTGCGCCGCCGGGCGCCAGAATGGTTTTCAGGCCGTCGAGGCTCGGGTTGTGGAACTGGAACAGCTCGATGTGGTCGGTGCGCAGGTTTTTCAGGCTCGTGGCGATCTCGGCCTCCATGTCGGCTTTGGTCAGCGCGCGGCATTTGGTCGCCAGAATGAAGTCATCCCGCAGCCCGGCCTCCTCCAGCGACTGGCCGATCCATGCCTCGCTGACCGTGTAGGCGCGGGCAGTGTCGATGTAATTGATGCCCGCCTTATGCGCGGCGATCAGCAGCTCCCGCGTGCCGGGCTGGTCGATGCGCTGAATGGGAATGCCGCCAAACCCAAGGCGGGAGATTTGTAAGCCTGTGGTGCCGAAATTGACGTATTGCATGGTGTTTACCTCTTGTATTGCTCTCCGTTTGCTGCAGGGGTCGATGCCTGCATCCTTTACGCTTATTATAGCAAATCCAACGTAAAAATCCAGTCCCCCTAAGCCCTCCCCCGCGTGGGAAGTCAACCGGCTTGCAAGCTTGGTGCTATTCTTCTATAATAAACAGTACAAAAACGAAATTTTTGCGGGGTACAGCCACCTCTACGACCCGCTGACCGGGCGCTGGCCGTTTCTTGCGGGGCCGGAGTGCAGCTACGGTGCGTGTGTCGATTTATTGGTGGAGGAATTTTTGCCCAACACAACTGCTGGCACCTAACGGCAGCCGCGACCACTAGATGCCCGGAAAGTTGTGTCCGCGGTGTCACAATTATCCACAAACAGACCCTATGGATGTTGAAAATTTCGGCGTTTTTCTGTGCACTTTTTCACCCCTGCCCACTTGCGGCGGGGGCTTTTTTCGTGGTATGATTCATTTTGTAATAGTTTATCGCTTTTTAACTGTGAGGAACAGGAATGTTTAATAAAAAGAACCCCATGCGGTATTTCTCCGGCAGCACCTTTGCGCGGCTGCCGCTGTATAAGCTGGCCGCGGGCGGCACGGCGGTGGTGCTGACCGCCAGCATCGGCCTGGGCGCGTTTGCGGCCAGCGTCGGTCCGCTCTCCGCGCCTGAGCCCAGCCCCACGCCCATCGTGACGGCCACCCCCGAGACGGCGGCCACGCCGACCCCTTCCCCGACACCGAGCCCCACGCCGGAGCCGGACAAGCCGCTGACGATGGAGGCCAGCGTCATCCAGCAGGACGTCGGTGTGACGCTCTATGTCGAGAACGCCCCCGAGCTCAGCCCCACGCCCGATGCGTCCGCCTCGCCGTCCCCGACGCCGTCCAAAAGCGCGAAGGAGGATGACGCCGAGAACGAAAAGACCCCGCTGCTGGGCGTGGCGGCAACCATCACGCTGACCGACGCCAAGGGCAATGCCACGGATTACGAGCTGGATACCGAGACCGGCACCGCGCTGGCCGAGGACGTGACCCCCGGCGACTACACGCTGGCGGTCCAGCCCATCGAGGGCTACACGCAGCCCGAGGCCCAGACCGTGACGGTCAAAGAAAAGGTCGTCTACAAGGCGGACGTCAAGGCCGTTAAAGAGAAGATCGTCCAGGCAAGCCAGGTCAACGAGAGTGCCGAGGACTCCGGCGTCAGCAACGCGGGCTCGGCCCCCATCGTCAACGAGGTCACCGACACCGTGACCTACGCCGACAGCGCCAGGACCGAGACCGGCAGCAGGACGAGCTACACAGCCAAGCTGAGCAGCAGCGGACATCTGCTGCTGGCCGACGGCACCGAGACGCCCTACCTGCCCGTTTATCAGGACGGCACGAAGGACCTGATCGGCGCAATGCGCGATACGAGCTACGCCGCCAACACGGCCACGGCGGCCTGGCTGCCCGGCGCGGCGGATTCCGTCACGCTGCTGGGTGCGGCCAACACCCGCATGGCGTGGGTACACCGCACGGACGAGCCGGTGACCGTACAGGAGGACACCGACGGGGCCGCCCCGACTGCCGAGGAGACCCCTGTCCCGGCGGATCCCACGCCGGAACCGACCCCCGAGATCACGCCCGATCCGACCCCGGAGGCGACGCCCGCCCCCACCGAGGCCCCGACGGAGACCCCCGCCGAAACGCAAACGCCTGCCCCGACAGCAGCCCCTACGGAAGCCCCGACAGCGGCTCCGACGCAAGCACCCACCCAGGTGCCCGACCCGACGGCGGGCTGGCCGGATAACATTGCGGTGCAGGAGCTGGCCAACTACGGCTTTGCCGTGACCAGCGCGACCACCACGATATACGAGTACACCGGCTGGCAGGATATTGACGGCGCAACGTATTATTACGACCCGTCCACCCACCAGCCCGTCACAGGCCAGCAGGTCATTCAGGGCAATGTCTACACCTTTGCGGCGGACGGCGCACTGAACCGCACGGCCCGCGGCATTGATGTCTCGAAGTTCCAGGGCAGCATTGACTGGAACGCCGTCAAGGCGGACGGCATCACGTTTGCCATCATCCGCTGCGGCTACCGCGGCTACGGCAGCGGTGCGCTGGTTGAGGATTCTACCTATCGCCGGAACATTCAGGGCGCGATCAACGCGGGCCTGCGCGTCGGTGTTTACTTCTACAGCCAGGCCATCAACGAGGCCGAGGCCGTCGAGGAGGCCAGCATGGTGCTGAGCCTGGTCAGCGGCTACAGCCTGCCGCTGGGCGTCTACTACGACACCGAGAGTGTCGGCGGCGGGCGCGCCAACGCCCTGAGCGCCGCCGAGCGCACGGCCTGCGCCGTCGCCTTCTGCGAGACGATCCGCAGCGCGGGGTACAGCGCGGGCGTTTACTCCTATGCCAGCTGGTTCTATAACGCGCTGAACTTTGCGAACATCAGCAAGTACAACATCTGGATCGCCCAGTACCGCGATACGCTGAGCTTCAGCTACAAGCACAATATATGGCAGTACACAGGCTCCGGCAGCGTCAAGGGGATCTCGAAGCCGGTGGATATGAATATTGGGTAAAATAAAAGCACCTGCGTTTTCGGACGCAGGTGTTTTTGCGTTATGGAAGCCTTCTCCCTCGGGAGAAGGTGGCCGAGGCTCCGACCGAGGCCGGATGAGGGCAAAGCCCGCCATAGCGGCCAGTGAACGGGCTGCAGCGGCAAGGTCTGCCCTCATCAGTCAGCGGACGGGGCCGCTGACAGCTTCCCCCAAGGGGGAAGCCTTATTTGTTTGTGTAGCAGCTCATCTTCGCGCTGCTTCCGCCCCTGACCTGCCCATTGCCGTGCACAATATATTTATACGTACACAGCTCGGCCAGCCCCATGGGGCCGCGGGCGTGGAGCTTCTGGGTGCTGATGCCCATCTCGCAGCCAAGGCCGAACTCGCCGCCGTCGGTAAAGCGGGTGCTGGCGTTCACATAGACCGCCGCGCTGTCCACGCAGGTCGTGAACCGCTGTGCCGCCGCGGCGTCCGCCGTGACGATGGCCTCGCTGTGGTGGGTCGAATGCTTCGCAATGTGGGCGATGGCCGCATCGACGTCATCCACAACGGCCACGCTCAGCTTATAATCCAGATACTCGGTGTCAAAGTCCTGCGGCGTGGCAGGCACACCGTCGATGATGGCCGCGGCGCGCGCGTCCAGATGCAGCTCCACCGGGGTGATGCCGGCAGCGGCGCGGGCATCGACAAGGCGGGCCTTCAGCATCGGCAAAAACTGCGCTGCCACGTCCCTGTGGACCAGCAGCGCCTCCTCGGCGTTGCAGACGCTGGGGCGGCTCGTCTTGGCGTTTTCCACAATATCCACGGCCATCTCCAGATCGGCGGCCTTGTCCACGTAGACATGGCAGATGCCGGTGCCGGTCTGGATGCAGGGCACGGTTGCGTTCTCGACGCAGGCGCGGATCAGCCCGGCCCCGCCGCGGGGGATCAGCAGATCGACCAGCCCGTCCGCGGTCATCAGCTCGTTGGCGCTGGCGTGGGAGGTGTCCTCGATGAGGCTCACCGCGCACTCCGGCAGGCGCACCCTGCGCAGACCGGCGCGCAGAGCCTCCACGATGGCGTGGCAGCTGGCCCAGGCGTCGCGCCCGCAGCGCAGGATGCACGCACTGCCCGCCTTGATGGCCAGCGCGGCGGCGTCGCTCGTGACGTTGGGGCGGCTCTCATAGATGATGGCGATGACACCCATCGGCACGGCGGTTTTTTCGATCAAAAGGCCGTTCGGGCGCACAATTTTGCGCAGCACTGCGCCCACCGGGTCGGGCAGGGCCGCGACCTCGCGCATACCCTTGGCCATGTCGGTCAGGCGGCCCGGCGTCAGCGCCAGACGGTCCAGCATCACGTCGCTGACACGCCCGCGGGCGTTCTCGACGTCCTGCTTATTGGCGTCCAGAATTTTATCCTGCGCGGCGATGAGCGCAACGGCCATCGCCTCCAGCGCGGCGTTCTTCGTGTCGGCGTCGGCCAGCGCCAGCGGCAGCTTTGCGCCCTGCGCGGCCTGCAGAATTTCCTGCGTAGTCATGGGGTCAGACCTCCCTTATGCCTTGCGGCCCACGAACCGGGTGCCGACGGGCTTGCCCTCGACAATGTCGTACAACACCTCGGCGTGGGCACCGTTGGTAATGATCATGTCCACACCGGCCTCGGTGGCACGCTTGGCGGCGGTGACCTTCGTCAGCATGCCGCCGGTGCCCAGGGCCGAGCCCGCGCCGCCCGCCAGCATCTCAATTTCCGGCGTGATCTCCTCGACCACCGGGATGAGCTTTGCGTCCGGGTGGGTGTGCGGGTCGGCGGTGTACAGGCCGTCGATGTCGGACATCAGCACGACCAGATCGGCGTGGATGCACTTGGCCACCAGCGCGGCCAGCGTGTCATTGTCGCCCAAAGAGTATTCCTCGCAGGCGACGGGGTCATTCTCGTTGATGATGGGGATGGCGTGCAGCTGCAAAAGACGTTCCAGCGTGTTTTGCAGGTTGTGCAGACGGTTTTCGTGGTCAAAATCCTCCCACGTCAGCAGCATCTGGGCCACGGTATGGTTGTATTGGCCGAACAACCGGTCATAGGTATACATCAGCTCGCACTGGCCCACCGCGGCGGCGGCTTGCTTGGTGACAAGGTCGCCGGGCTTTTCAATTTGCAGCTTGCCTGCGCCGAGGCCCGTGGCCGCCGACGATACGACGATGAGCTGATGTCCGGCGTTCTGAATATCGCTCCACACCCTGACCAGATCCTCGGTGTGGCGGATGTTGAGCAGCCCGCCGGGATGTGCCAGCGTGCTGGTGCCTACTTTAACGACGATACGCATAAAATTTCTCTTTCTATTCCTGTTTGGCAACCGCTTTGTAGGGGCGAGCATTGCTCGCCCGTCAGGCGTCTGCCGCGCGGGGTATTTTCCTGGAAAAGCACTTTTTTCCGTCAGGTCTGCGGGCGAGCAATGCTCGCCCCTACATTCTCGGAAGGGGTCACTTCTTCCCCAAATCCTTTGTCTTTTCAAACGCGGCCAGCACGGCGTCGGTCACGGCACCGCGGAAAGCGCGCTCCTCCAGCAGGCGCACGCCCTGAATGGTCGAGCCGCCGGGGCTGCAGACGGCGTCCTTCAATTCGCCCGGGTGCTTGCCGGTCTCCAGCACCATCCGCGCGCTGCCCAAAAGCATCTGGGCGGCGTACTCCTGCGCCTTGGCGCGGGGCAGACCTGCGGCGACACCGCCGTCGGCCAGTGCCTCGATGAACTGGTACGCCCAGGCCGGTCCGCAGCCGGACACCGCGCTTGCGGCGTCGATCAGGCTCTCCGGCACGGCGTCCAGACGGCCTGCAGGGGCCATGGCGGTGAGCCACTCGGCCATTTTTTCCGGCTCCACATCGTCAGAGCAGTACTGGATCATGCCGTCGCCCAGCGCCACGGGGGTGTTGGGCATCATGCGGATGATGGGATAGCCGCTGCCCGCCATCTGGCGGATCTGCTGCATCGACAGGCCCGCCGCCATCGTGACCAGCACAAAGGGGCGGCTCTCGGCGCGGGCCTCCAGCGTTGGGGTCAGCTCGTCGAGCATGTCGGCCATCATCTGGGGCTTTACGCCCAGAAAGATGAAGTTGCAGATGCCGGCGACCTCCTCATTCGTGCCGCAGGCGCAGCCGAGCTCGTCCGCCAGCGCCTGTGCCTTGGCAGGCGTGCGGTTGGCCAGCAGCACATCGCCGGACCCGGCGCCCTTGCAGACCGCGCGCGCCACAGCCCCGCCCATGTTGCCGCAGCCGATAAAACCGTATTTCATGGTAAACCCCCTATTTTATACTTTATATTCAGTACTTATAGTAGTGCAAGGGAGAAGGTTTGTCAACGGGAAAACGGGCTTTCCCCGGGGGAAAGATACAGAAAGTCCATCACATCTTTTTCTTGCCCTTATCCTGCAAACGCGGTATAATAAAATAGAATATTTGTAAAATTCCGTCCGCCGCTGCACGGCGGGCACCAGGATAGAGTTTGGAGGCAGTACCATGTCTGAATTTATTCCTCTTTCGGTTCCGAATTTCGGCGCGCGCGAGGCCGAGCTGGCCGGGCAGGCCATCACGTCGGGGTGGGTGTCCACCAGCGGCGGCAAGGTCACGGAGTTCGAGGAAGCGCTGGCCGCTTACGTGGGCATGCCCCGCGCCGTGGCCTGCAACGCCGGTACCAGCGCGCTGCATCTGGCCGCTATGGCCGCCGGCATCACCCGCGGGGATGAGGTCATCGTCCCGACGCTGACCTTCATCGCCGCCGTCAACCCGCTGACCCGCTATGTCGGCGCGGAGCCGATCTTCATCGGCTGCGACGACTCCCTGTGCATTGACCCCGACGCCGTCGAGGATTTCTGTGCGAACCGCTGCGAGCTGCGGGACGGCAGGCTGTACAACAAAGCCACCGGCGCACACATCAAGGCACTGGAGGTCGTGCATGTGTTCGGCAACATGGCCGACATGCCCCGCCTGATGGCGATAGCCAAGCGCTACGGCCTCATCGTCATTGAGGATGCCACCGAGGCACTCGGCACCCGCTGCACCGACGGCCCGTTTGCCGGTAAGTTTGCGGGCACCATCGGCGACATCGGCTGCTACAGCTTTAACGGCAACAAGATCATCACCACCGGCGCAGGCGGCATGGTCGTGTCCAACCACGCTGACTGGGCCGAGCACGCCAAGCATCTGTCCACCCAGGCCAAGACCGATCTGCTGCAATTTTTGCACGATGAGGTCGGCTACAACTACCGCATGACGAACGTGCAGGCATCCTTAGGGCTTGCCCAGCTCGAGCGGCTCGAGGGCTTCATCGCCCACAAAAAGGCGCTGTATGACCGCTATGTGGCCGCGCTGGACGGCGTGAAGGGGCTGCGCATCCTGCCCTTCCGCGAGGCGGAGTGCCGCTCCAACCACTGGTTCTTCAGCCTGTATCTGAAGGATTCCGGGCTGGACCGCGACACTGTGATCGAGAAGCTGCAGGCGCAGCACATCCAGACCCGCCCGGTGTGGGCGCTCATCCATGAGCAGGCCGACTACCCCCGCAACGAGGCTTACGGTCTGGACAAGGCGCTGGACTACCGCAAGTACATTGTCAACCTGCCCTGCTCCACGAACCTGTCTTTTGAGGACTGTGACCGCGTGATCGAAGCGGTGCTGGGGCTGTAAGTGCCCTTGCCTCCCTCTGCGAGGGAGGTGGCCCCGCAGGGCCGGAGGGAGAGAACCTTGCCATTGCCCGAAATATTTCGGATAGCCGTAAGGCTCTCTCCCCCACCCGCTGCGGCGGGAGCCCCCTCGCAGAGGGGGCCAAGTAATTGCAAAGGGGGACCACCCTTGATAAAAGTAGAAGAGCTTTTTATTGCGCCCACCGCCACGGTGCTGGAAACGCTGCGCAAGCTGGACGAGACCGGCCAGCGCATCCTGTTTATTGCACCGGAGGGACATCTGAAGGCCGTCATCACCGACGGCGACATCCGCAAGTTTTTCCTGCGCGGCGGCACACCGGACCAGACCGTGGACCACGCGGCCAACTATCATCCGCTGAGCGTCTCGGTGTCCGAGCGCGGCAAGGCCCGCAGCATTTTGCAGGAGCATTGCATCGACGCGCTGCCGGTCCTGAACAAGCGCGGCATCATCACCGACATCATCTTTGCCCACGGCCTGGATCTGGACAACCGCAAGCAGGTCGATATTCCCGTTGTGATGATGGCGGGCGGGCTGGGCACGCGGCTGTACCCGTACACAAAAATTCTGCCCAAGCCGCTGATCCCCGTGGGCGAGCAGCCCATTGCCGAGCTGATCATGGACCGGTTCCGGGACTTCGGCTGCCACAATTTCACGATGATCGTGAACTACAAAAAGGGCATGATCAAGTCCTATTTCAATGAGCTGGAAAAGGACTATACCGTGGACTTTGCCGACGAGGAAGTGTTCATGGGCACCGGCGGCGGGCTCTGCCTGCTGAAAGGAAAAATCAAAGCACCGTTCTTTTTTACGAACTGTGACACGCTTTTGGATGTAGACTTCGGCGACATTTATGAGTACCATAAATCCCACGGCAACCTGGTCACGATGATCTGCGCGTTCAAGCACTACACCGTGCCCTACGGCGTGGTGGAGCTGGGCGAGAACGGCAGCATTGCCGCCATGCGCGAAAAGCCCGAGCTGGACTTTTTGACGAACACCGGCGTCTACGTGGTGGAGCCGCGCGTCGTGGAGGAAATGCGCGACGGCGAGAAGATCGGTTTCCCCGATGTGATCGAGCGCTACCGCCGGGCCGGGGAGAAGGTAGGCGTCTATCCCATCAGCGAGAGCAGCTGGATGGACATGGGCCAGCTGGAGGAGCTGGAGAAGATGAGAAGAAAGCTGGAGAATCAGCAGTAGAAAAGAGAGGAGTTAGGAGAGAGGAAAGAGCATCACCGTAAGGCCGAAGCCTTCCCGGTGCGTCATCCCCTATCTCTTCACTATAAAAACCGGAGGTTTTTACCTATGCCTGTAACGATCATAGCCGAGGCCGGGGTCAACCACAACGGCAGTCTGGAAATGGCCAAGGAGATGGCCCGCGTTGCTAAAGAATGCGGCGCGGACATTGTAAAATATCAGACCGCCGTGCCCGAGCTGGTGGTCAGCAAATTTGCCGAGAAGGCCGAGTACCAGAAGCAGACCACCGATGCCGCCGAGAGCCAGCTGGAGATGATCCGCAAGCTGCATTTCTCGTTTGAGGCGCATAAAGAATTAAAGGAATACTGCGATTCCATCGGCATCCAGTATTTAAGCGCGCCGTTTGACGTGCCGAGCGTGAAGTTTCTGGGCACGCTGGGTCTGCCGCTTTTAAAAATTCCCTCCGGCGAGATCACGAACCTGCCGTATCTCGAGGCCATGGCCGCGCAGAAAACGCCGGTGCTGCTCTCCACGGGCATGAGCACACTGGACGAGATCACCGATGCGCTGGGCGTGCTGGATGACGGCGGCTGCCCCGAGGTGACGATTTTGCACTGCAACACGCAGTACCCAACGCCCTACGAGGACGCAAATCTGACCGCCATGATCGAGCTGTACGACCAGTTTGGTCTGCCGGTAGGGCTGTCCGACCATACGCCCGGCTGGGAATGCGACGTAGCCGCGACGGTTTTGGGCGCGCAGGTCATTGAAAAGCACTTTACGCTGGACAAATCCCTGCCCGGCCCCGACCAGAAGGCCAGCCTGGACCCCGCCGAGTTTGCGGCGATGGTGCTGGCCGTGCGCCACGTAGAAGCCGCCCTCGGCGACGGCCACAAGCACCTGACCGCCAGCGAAGCCCCCAACAAGGCCATTGCCCGCAAGAGCATTGTGGCCGCGCGGCCCATCAAGGCAGGCGAAGTGTTCACCGCCGAAAACTTGCTGACCAAGCGCCCCGGCGATGGTATTTCCCCCATGCTGTGGTACACCGTCCTTGGCCAGACCGCCAAGCGCGACTTTGCCGAAGACGAAAAGATCGAGCTGTGATTTTTACGGGGGGTCTCCGGCCTTTTTGCAAAAAGGCCTCGGCGAAAAACTCTGAATAGAAATAATAGAATTGGGACTTCATCGTAATATCCGTGGGATGGCTCCCTCTTAGCCGCTTTGATGCATTTTAAGCGGCAATATTGGGCAGGGTTTATTCCGTGATTTTTTATGCACGCAATAAGGAACCACCCCTCAAGCCGCATCGCGTCCAGCTCCCCTCCAGGGGAACCAATACAAAGTTAAGGCAACACCGCACAATTCCCACCTGACGGCTTAAGCACCGCTCCGGCGGCTG
>ERZ1108170.1822-NODE-1822-length-12404-cov-3.200340_pt1 | contig 12404 bp, 14 predicted proteins | sample MGYA00403705_ERZ1108170 | MGnify/ENA primary metagenome ERZ1108170 (study PRJEB35170, sample SAMEA104062422) | human gut metagenome | biome: human gut; feature: human-associated habitat; material: faeces | place: Denmark | collected 2012-06-15 ...
GCGGCGCACCGCTGTATCGGCGGAAGGTCTGCCCTCTGCTGACAGGAAAATTTTTATTCCTTTCCGCCGCGGAGGATGAAAATCCCGTGTTCCAGCGGCTCCAGCACCGCTTCCAGGTTTTCGCACGCCCCCTTCGGACTGCCGGGCAGATTGACGATCAGACTCTTCCCCCGGATGCCGGCCGCCGCGCGCGACAGGCATGCCTTCGGCGTGATCCGCATGGACGCCGCCCTCATTGCCTCGGGAATACCCGGCGCGAGTCTGCCGCACACGGCGATCGTTGCCTCGGGCGTAACGTCGCGCTCGGCAAAGCCTGTGCCGCCTGTCGTGACGATCAGCGCGATGTTTTCCTCGTCGGCGGCGCGGATGAGCTCCTTTTCGATGCACCCGCGCTCATCGGGCACGAGCACGATCTCCCCCACCGTGTAGCCTGCGCGCTCGAGCAGCGCCTTGACCGCAGGGCCGCCTGCGTCCTCCCGCTCGCCGCGGTACGAACGGTCGCTGACCGTGATGACCTTTGCTGTGACCACCGCACTCACCTCCCGAAGCCGCAGTGCGGATAGGTACAGCTTTCGCAGCCGAGACACAGTCCGCCCTCGCCGAACGCGACGAAATCGCGCTTTTCAAGCCGCACATCCGCTGCAATGCGCGGCAGGACCAGATCGAAGATCGTTGCTTTCGCGTACATTACGCAGCCGGGCAATCCCATGACCGGACGGCCGTCGCCGTAATAGCCGAGCAGGAACATCGCGCCCGGCAGCACCGGCGCGCCGTAGGTCACGATGTCCGCGCCGCTCGCCTTGATCGCGCCCGGCGTCGAGTCGTCCGGATCGACGCTCATGCCGCCCGTGCACAGGATCATGTCCACCGGTCTGCGCTTCATCTGCTCGATGGCTGTGAGGACGTTCTCCTGTCCGTCCTCGACCAGTATGTGCTCGGTCATTCGAATGCCGAAGGCGGCGAGCTTGCGCTCGACGACCGGCGTGAAACTGTCCGGGATTCGTCCCTTTGCGACCTCGCTGCCGGTCGTGATGACCGCCGCCGTGCGCCTGACAAACGGGCGCACCGACAGCAGCGGCGCGCTGCCTGCCGCCTGCTCGGCCTGCCGCAGCTTTTCCTCTCGGATGATGAGCGGAATGACGCGCGTCCCGGCGAGCTTGTCGCCCGGATGCACCGTACCGCCGCCGCGCCGCGTCGCGATCATCAGCTCGTCGATGCTGTTGACCGCGAAAAGCCGGGCGCTGTCCACGAGAAACACGCCCTCGATCGCGCTCTTCAGCTCGATTTTTCCTTCTTTTGTCTCGCTCCATGTCATGTTTTCCCGGCCGCACAGCGCCGCGAGACGCTCTGCCGCGTCGTTTTCGTGCACCATGCCCGGCTCCATCTCCCAGACGAACAGGTTTTCCTTGCCCATGGAGAGCAGCACCGGGATGTCCTCCTCAGTCACAACATGGCCCTTGCGGAAGCGCGGTCCCTTGCTCACGCCGGGAATGATCTGTGTCATGTCATGACAGAGTACATGACCGACCGCATTCTCGGTTCTGATACGTTTCATATGCTTTCCACCTCGATCTGATCGCCCGGGCGAATGACGCCCTCATTCAGCACGACCGCAAAAATGCCGTCGGTCGGCATGACGCACATGCCCGTCATGCGGCGTATCTCGCAGTCATTGTGGCACTCCTTGCCGATCTGCGTGACCTCGAGCCGCACCTCGCCCGCGCGCAGCACGGTCCCGACCGGCAGCGTCCGCAGGGTTATCCCCTCGGTGAGGATATTTTCCGCAAAGTCGCCTGCGGCGAGCGTCAGTCCTTCTTTTCTCATCTGGTCCACACTCTCGTTTGCGAGCAGACTCACCTGCCGGTGCCAGTCGCCCGCATGCGCGTCGCCCACGATGCCGTGATGCGGCCGCAGCGATATTTCCGCGACCGGATGCTTTTTTGTACCTTTTTTCTCACTGATACAGACCGAAACGACCTGTGCCATAGCTGTTTTCCTCCTGTTTTTATCCGCCGATGCGGTTCATGCCGCGCAGGCTGTCGCTCGTGCGGCCGTCCGTGATGTGATGCTCCTTCGGCTTGCCGCCGATGCCCTCCGCGATGGCGCAGACGAGCGCTTCGCCGTGCTTTCCGCGCAGCGGGATTTCGCGCGCGGAGTGCAGACACGGCTTGAGCATTCCGTCCGGGGTAATGCGGATGCGGTCGCAGTCCGCGCAGAAGCGGTGACTGAGCGGCCGGATGAGACCGACCGTACCCTTCCAGCCCTCCGGACGCCACAGCTCCGCAACGCCGTCCGACGGCACGCGCTGCGCTTTCGGCAGCACTTCAAGTACCCGTTCGGCCGGGATAAAGCGTTTTCTGTCCCAGTCTGCGCACTCTCCGATGGGCATAAGCTCGATAAAGCGCACATCGAATGCGCCGTCCCGTGCAAGCTCCGCGAGCGCCGGTATCTCGTCGTCGTTCACCCCGCCCATCAGCACCGCGTTCAGCTTGATGTGCGTAAAACCGGCGCTTCGCGCTGCATCCAGACCGGCAAGCGTGTCGGAGAGCGAGCCGATGCGCGTGATTTTTCGGTATTTTTCGGGGTCGAGCGTGTCAAGGCTGACGTTCAGCCGGTCGAGACCGGCGCTTTTCAAACGCTCTGCGTACTCGGCCAGCCGTGCCCCGTTCGTCGTCATCGCAAGCTCGCGGATACCCTCGATGGCGCGCAGACGGTGCACCAGCTCGTCGATGCCGCGCCGCACGAGCGGCTCGCCGCCGGTCAGCCGCACCTTGCGCACGCCGAGCGACACCGCCGCGCGGACGATCTCCTCGATCTCCTCGAACGACAGCACCGCCTCGTGCGGCAGCTTGGGGACGCCCTCCGCGCCCATGCAGTACACGCAGCGGCAGCTGCACAGATCGGTCACGGAAAGGCGCAGGTATTTAATTTTTCTTCCATACTGATCTGTCATTTTATCCTCACTCCGTCAGCGGCATAACATCCTCCGGCGCGATATGCAGGGTGATCGTGTCGCCTGTATGCAGTGCTTCCGCTTTTTCGCTCTCCATGCGCAGCAGCGCCCCTCCCGGCGTTTTCAGCATATACACGACGGAAAACGGGTTCGGAATGACGCGCTCGACCGTACAGGTGATCGGGTTTTCCGTGCCGCTGAGGGTGAAATAATGCGCACGGATACCGGCATATGCCGTATTTTCGCGCAGCGGCAGCGCGGTTTTGAGCGAAACGCCCCAGTCCGCACAGTAAAGCGTGCCGCCGGCGCCGGCCTCGGCGCGCGAGATATTCTTGCAGCCCGAGATGCGTGCCGCGCCCACGGTCAGCGGTGCGCGGAACAGCTCCGCGACCGTTGTCTTCGGGTCGGATTTGCCCTCGTTCAGCACGCAGACCGTGTCGCACAGGCGATAGATCTCGTCGCGGCTGTGCGAAACGAACAGCACGCCGCCCGGGAACGAACGCAGCGTATCGGCGAGCTCGAGCTCAATTTTCCACTTGATGTGCTCATCGAGCGCGGAAAACGGCTCGTCGAGCAGCAGGATTTCGGGTTTTCCGACCAGAATGCGGGCGAGCGCAGCGCGCTGCTGCTGACCGCCCGAAAGGTTCGCCGGGAGGCGCTGCGCCAGTTCCTCCAGCCCGAGTGTGCGCAGGATGCGCTGTGCGGCGGCCTTCCGCTCTGCGCGCGTACCCTCGCGCGTTCCGGCGCAGACATTCTTCTCGACCGTCATGTGCGGGAACAGGGCGTACTGCTGAAACAGGTAGCCGACGCCGCGCTGCTGCGGCGGCAGGTCGATATGCTGCTCGCTGTCGAACAGCGTGCGGCCGTTCAGCACGATCCTGCCCCGGTCCGGGCGCACGATACCGGCGATGCAGCGCAGCGTCATGCTCTTGCCGCAGCCGGACGCGCCGAGCAGCGCCATGGTCTCGTTTTCCGCCTCGAACGCCACGCGCAGGTGGAACGAGCCGAGATTTTTCTCGATGTCGACCGAAATACTCATGCCGCCGCCCCCTTTCCGCACTTTTCCAGCAGATTGACCGCGAGCAGCACGACCGCCGAAATCACGAGGTTGACCGCGACCCAGAAAAACGCCTGCCGGTCGTCGTTCGTGCGCCAGAGCTGATAGACCGTCGTGGAGATCGTCGCGGTGCGGCCGGGCGTGTAGCCTGCGATCATGCTCGTCGCGCCGTATTCGCCGAGCGCACGCGCGAACGCGAGCACGGTACCTGCAAGGATGCCCTGACGGCAGCACGGCATGCGCACGCGCCAGAACACCCACGCATTCGAGCGGCCGAGCGTGCGGCCTGCATCCGCCAGATTTTCGTTAAAGCTCTCGAACGCGCCGCGCGCCGTGCGGTACATCAGCGGAAAGATCACGACCGCCGTCGCGAAGATGGCGGAATACCAGGTCATGGTCAGCTTGACGCCCCAGTGCGCGAGCACCCATGCGCCGACCGCGCGGCGCGGGCCGAGCACGCGCAGCAGCAGATAGCCTACGACCGTGGGCGGCAGCACGAGCGGCAGCGTGAACACCGCATCGAGCACGCCCTTGACTGCGCGCGGCAGCCGCGCGACGTAATACGCCGCCGCGATTCCGGCAAAAAAGATGATGACGGTCGAGATGAGCGCGATGCGAACCGAGTTGTAAAGAGGATACCAGTCCATGAATTTTCTCCCTGTTTGCAAAAAGAGGGCGAGAAATCTCGTCTCTCGCCCCTCTATTGTATCAAATTACGCGAGCGGCGTAAAGCCTACGCTTTCAAATACCCTGCCTGCGTCCTCGCCGGTCAGGTAGTCGAGAAATGCCTTTGCCTTGTCCGGATGTGCGCTGTTCCTGAGGACAGCCGCCGGATAGATGACCTGACCGCACATATCCGCCGTCGCCTCGTCGACGCTCTCAAGACCTGCGGAATAGGCATCGGTCGCGTAGATGATGCCGCAGTCTACTGCGCCCTCGCTGACCTGCGTGGTGACTTCCTTGACGTTCGAGCCGTAGGTGAGCACGCCTGCGTCCGCGAGCGACTGCTCGTCCAGGCCGTAGTGCGCGAAGATCTTCCGGGTGTACTGGCCGACCGGAACATCGCTGTTGCCGATGGCGAGGAATACCTCACCGGCCCCCAGCTGGTCAGCGAGCTTGTCAAAGGACTCGATGCCCTTCGGGTTGCCCTCCGGAACAGCGAGCACGACCTTGTTCTCGAGCAGGTCGATGCGCGTGCCGTCCAGCAGCTCGTCCAGACCGTCCGGGTTCTTGTCCGCATCGTCCTTGAAGCTGCCGTCGAGCGCGTTCATCTGCTTAGGTGCGGCGGAAATAAAAACGTCGCAGTCCGCGCCCTCCCTGATCTGGCTGAGCAGGTCGCCAGAGGAGGCGAAGTTGAAAGTCAGGGAAACATTCGGGTCGACCGTCTTGTAGTCCTCTGCGATCTGGTTCAGCGTCTCGGTCATGGAGGCCGCCGCGAACACGGTCAGCTCGGTCGTCTGCGCAGACTGGGTGTCCTGTGCACCGTCCGCCGTCTGAGAAGCCTGACCGCAGCCGAAAAGCGCGGTCAGCATCAGTGAACACACGGTCATTTTAGCGAATATAGTTTTGAATTTCATGTATTTGTCTCCTAATCAACGAATTACATGAGTGAAATGTAATATCGCTTCGAGCACACCGCCGCCGACCGCAATGGCCTTGTCCGAGGCCGTCGTGCAGTTGTCCGGGATGCCGCGCGGGTCAACGTCGCCGCATTTCATGCCCTCGAACACGACCGCGCCCTCCTGCATCAGACCGCGCAGACAGCCGTCGATGCTGCACAGCATCGGCTTTCCGTCAACGACCGCCGCGACGTCGCCTTTTTTGACCTGCGCGCCGATTTCGAGCTTCGGCTCGAACACGCCTGCTGCCGGGGCGCGCAGCACACGCTCCGCCGCATAACCTGCAATCACGCCGGGCACGCCCGTGTTGGGCAGCGGCGAGCCTTCATACAGCACGCGGCCGAGCGTGTGGCCGCGCATTGTCTCGACCGCCGCATGGCAGTCCGCGCCTGCCGTGAAGCCCGGCCCGACCGCCACAACGACCGGCGCGTCCGTGATGCGCGTGCCCAGATTTTTCTTTGCCAGAATCGCGTCCACAAGGGCGTCCGGCTTCAGTTCACGCACGCAGTCTGCCTGCGGGTCTGCGAGCACCGCGACCCGTCCGCTCTCCGCGAGCGTTTTCGCTTCAGCGGCGTCCTTCGCGAGCACCGCCTCCACGCCCTCGACCGTCGCGGAGCCGTGGCGAATGGCCTCGGAAAAGCACACCGTCCGCCGGATGGACGTTGGCTGCGGCAGGTCGGTCATGACGATTTTTATGCCCGAGCGAAAAAGTCGGAGTGCGATTCCTGTTGCAATATCGCCCGCGCCGCGGATCACGATCAGCATTTTCATCTCTCCTTTTCGTTGTTGTTTCATAAATATAACGTAATGATTATAGAAGATGCGCGGCGAAATGTCAAGCCGTTCTGGACTTTTTCCGTGAATTGCGCTATGATAGGTGCAGTAGAATGCCGGGAGGAAATATAATGCAACTGTATGAAAGGCTGGGCGTACCCTGCGGCGTGACGGCGGTCATCGGCTCGGGCGGCAAGACAACGCTGCTGCGGACACTGTCGCGCGAGCTGCCCGGCACGGTCATTCTGACCACCACAACGCATATCCTGCCATTTGAGGGCGTGCCGCTGCTGACCGCTCCCACCGAGGATGAGGTACGCGCCGCACTCGCGCGCAGCCGCGTGCTCTGCCTCGGCACGCCGGCCCCAGAGGGCAAGCTGACCGCCCCTTCCCTGCCGTTTTCCCTGCTCGAGCAGCTTGCGGACTATGTGCTCGTCGAGGCCGACGGCTCGCGCCGTCTCCCCCTCAAGGCGCACGCGCCGCATGAGCCGGTCATCCCGAAGGAGGCATGCTGCGTACTTTGTGTCGTCGGCGCACGCGGCTTTGACCGCCCGATCCGCGAAGCCGTGCACCATCCCGAGCAATTCTGTACCCTGACCGGCGCAAGACTGGACGAGCCTGCCTCGCCTGCCCTTGCTGCCCGCGTGCTCGCCGCAGAAGGATTCACGCAGACGATCGTACTGACCGGCGCAGCAGAGAAGCAGCGCTCTGCATTTTCCGCCGCCGCGCAGCAATACGGTCTGCGCGTCATTTCCATATAGCAGAACGGCCGTCCCGAAGTCCGGAACGGTCGTTTTTTTCTGCATAAAAGGCGAAGACCGACTGTCAACTGGTAAACAGCCGGTCTTCCAAAGAGAAGTAATAAATAGCAGGATGCAAATTAAGAGAAAAGATAAGAGAGACTTACTCGGTAACGAGCGGCGTAGACAGGTAGCGGTCGCCGGTATCCGGGAGCAGCGCTACGATGGTCTTGCCTGCGTTTTCCGGGCGCTTGGCCAGCTCTGCCGCTGCCCACAGAGCCGCACCGGAGGAAATGCCGATGAACAGGCCTTCGCTGTGGGTGAACTTGCGCGCTGCATCGAAGGCATCCTCGTTCTTTACACGGACGACCTCGTCGTAAACCTTGGTGTCGAGCACATCCGGAACGAAGCCTGCGCCGATGCCCTGAATCTTGTGCGGGCCGCCCTTGCCGGTGGACAGGACCGGAGAGGTATCCGGCTCAACGGCAACAACCTTGACGTCCGGGTTCTGGTCCTTGAGGTACTTGCCGGTGCCGGTGATGGTGCCGCCGGTGCCGACGCCTGCAACAAAAATATCGACCTTGCCGTCGGTCTGCTTCCAGATCTCCGGGCCGGTGGTCGCATAGTGCGCGGCCGGGTTTGCCGGGTTGACGAACTGACCCGGGATAAAGCTGTTCGGGGTCTCCTTCGCAAGCTCATCTGCCTTCGCGATCGCACCGGACATACCCTTTGCGCCCTCGGTCAGAACCAGCTCCGCGCCGTAAGCCTTGAGCATATTGCGGCGCTCGATGGACATGGTCTCGGGCATGGTAAGGATGATGCGGTAGCCGCGGGCCGCCGCGACAGCCGCCAGACCGATGCCGGTGTTACCGGAGGTCGGCTCGATGATGGTAGCACCCGGCTTGAGTGCGCCGGAAGCCTCAGCCTCGTTGATCATGGCGTTTGCGATACGGTCCTTGACCGAGCCTGCCGGATTGAAGTATTCGAGTTTTGCAAGGATGGTGGCGTTGGCGCCGACCTTCTCTGCGAATTTTTCAGCTGCGTACAGCGGAGTGTTGCCGATCAGATCAGCAAAGCTCTTTTTAATATCAGACATGGGGTTTTACCGCCTTTCAGAAGTTCAGAAATAGTCAATTTATGCTTGGATAAGAGATGCAGTACCGAAAAATCAGTTTCGACATCGGCACATTCGCGAGAGTATCACAGCTTCATGCCGCCTTTCTATATCTCAGTATTCATAGGTGTTTTCTATGAATTGAGGATACACCTATTTCTCCTGTTTGTCAATAGGGATTTTAGAAAAAATTTCGGACTGTCGAAGAGAAGCCAATTTCCATAGCAAAACAGCGGGCGTTCACCTCGGTTTTGATACTTTCGGACGACTCGTGTTCTGCGTTCGTCAGAACACAGATTGTCGGAAAAACGAAGTTTTTCGACAGTCTCTTTTTATTCCATGCTTTTTATTTTTTGCAGACTGTGCTATGATACAGATAGATAAAACCTACCCCCAGGAGCGTGAACACTATGAAACTGTATACCTTTGATAATGGTGACGGCGTAAAGCGCGTCGGCGTAGAGCTTTCCGGTTTTCCGGGCCTCATCCGTGATGTGCGCGATTTCGGCCTTCCGTACCGCGATATGACCGACCTCATCCGTCACATCACCCCGCTCGAAAAGGAACGCATCTCGGACCCCGAGGCCGCGCTCGACGGCCGTCCGCTGCGCCTGTCCTCCGTCCGCGTCTGCTCGCCTATTCCGCATCCCGAGCAGGACATCATCTGCCTCGGCGTAAACTACGCCGCGCACGCAGACGAAAGCGCCCAGTTCGACCGCAAGGCCTTTCTGCTCGACCGCAAGAAGGCGACCTATTTCAGCAAGCGCGCATATCAGACGAGCGGCCCGGACGACCTCATCCCCTCCTACCCTGAGCTCGTGACCAGTCTCGACTACGAGGCGGAGCTCGCCGTCATCATCGGCCGCGACTGCAAAAACGTCTGCGAGCGCGACGCTGCGGCCTGCATCTTCGGCTACACCGTGCTCAACGATGTCTCCGCACGCAATCTTCAGACCGAGCACAACCAGTGGTATTTCGGCAAGTCGCTCGACGGCTTCACCCCGATGGGTCCGTGCATCGTCACCGAGGACGAGATCCCCTATCCCCCGGCGCTCTCCATCTCCTCTACGGTCAACGGCGAGCTGCGCCAGCACTCGAATACCTCTGACCTGATCTTTTCGCCGGAGGAGCTGGTGCGCTATCTCATGCCGCGTATCCCGCTGAAGGCGGGCGACGTGATCTTCACCGGGACGCCCTCGGGCGTCATGCTGGGCTACCCGGCAGACCAGAAGCGCTGGCTCCGCGCGGGCGACACGGTTGAGGTCACGATTGAAGGAATCGGCACTCTGAAAAACTCCTTCCAATAAGAGCATACACCCCCGAGCGCTCAAGCGCTGGGGGGTGTATGCTCTTTCAGCCTGCGGCTTCGCCGGTTTCATCCGTCTGCGCGGCGAACTGGCGGCCGGTGTGGTCGATGGTGTAGCTCTCGTGGAGGATGAGCTGGCTGATGGGCAGGACGGTGTAGCCCTCCCGGATCATGCACTCGAGAATCTCAGGCAGCGCCTCGGGCGTGTGGAGCGCGGCGTTGTGGAACAGGACGATCGACCCCGGCGCGAGCTTCGAGGTGACGCGCTTGCAGATCGTCGGCGCGTCGTAGTCCTTCCAGTCGAGACTGTCGACGTCCCACTGGATCGGCTCCATGCCCATCGAGCGGATAGCGGAGATGACGTGGTCGTCGTACTCACCGTAGGGGCAGCGGATGAGCGTCGGCGTGACACCGGTGCTGGCGCTGATGCGCTCGTTGCTGGCGGTGACGTCGGCGATGATCTGCTCAGCGGTGAGGGTGTTGTAGTGGTCGTGGTGGTTCGAGTGGCTCATGACCTCGTGCCCCGCGTCGTGCAGCGCCTTGACCGACTCGGGGTATTTCTCCGCCCAGTCGCCCACGACGAAGAATGTCGCCTTGATGTCATAGCGCGCGAGGATGTCGATGAGTATTTGCGTATCCTCGTTGCCCCACGCGGCGTCGAAGGAGATGGAGCAGAACTTGCCGTCCGTGCGCTCGACCGAGTAGATCGGGAGCTGCCGCTTCGCGGCGGCCGCGCTGACGGAGCCGGGGTAGCTGACGGCGTAGAAGATTCCGGCGGCCAGAGCCAGCGCCGCCAGCACGGCCACGACCCTCCGCCTTACGAGAAAGACCTTTATTGAGCGCTTGCGCATGCTGCATCCCGTCCTTTACCGATTTGGTAAAAGCGTATGCCGCGCGCGGCGGGATTATGTCTCCAGCGCCGTGAGCACGTCGCCGAGCAGGTACAGCGATCCGCAGCAGAGCACCGCGCCGTGCGCGCCCGCACGCGCCTTCGCAAGGCGGACACCCTCCGCGATGGAGAAACACGCCGTGACGGGCTTTCCGAAGGCACGCAGCCCCTCCGCGAGCGTCTGCGCGTCCAGCGCGCGGGGGTTATCGGGCGTGACGGTGACGAAGCCCTCCGCGAGCGGGGCGAGGGGGGCGAACATGTGCTGCCAGTCCTTGTCCGCGAGGACGCCCGTCAGCACCGTGAGCGGGCGGCTTGGGAGATAGGTGCGCAGGTTCTCCGCCAGCGCCTGCACGCACTGCGGATTGTGGCCGCCGTCCATGAGAAAGAGCGGCTCGCGCCGCACAACCTCGAGCCTCCCCGGCCAGCACACGCGCGCAAGCCCCGCGCGCACGGCGGGCTCCGGAATGTTCCAGCCGCGTCCACGCAGCACGTCCACCACCGTCAGCGCGACGGCGGCGTTTCGCAGCTGGAAGCCGCCGAGCAGCGGCAGGCGCAGCATCGACCGTTCGCCGAAGCTGAAAATCTGCCGCTGGAGCGACGCGGCGGTCAGGCGCAGGGAGGAGAAGTCCACCCGATGCAGCGGCACGCCCAGCGCGCGGCAGCGCGCGGCGATGACATCCTCCGCGGCCGCGCCGGAGGGGTAGAGCACTGCGTCGCAGCCGGGCTTGAGAATTCCGGCCTTCGTCACGGAGATTTCTTCGACGGTGCCGCCGAGGTACTGCATGTGGTCGAGGCCGATGTTCGTGAACACGGCGGCTTCGGGCGCGGGGATGACGTTCGTGGCGTCGAACTCGCCGCCCATGCCAACCTCGCATACGACGATGTCGCAGCGGCTGCGCAGGAACCAGAGCATGGCGATGGCCGTGACGAGCTCAAACTCGCTCGGATGGTCGGGCATGGCGTCGGCCTGCGCGCGCACCTCCTCGGTGAGGGCGCAGAGCGCGTCGTCCGGGATCTGCTCGCCGTCGACCTGGATCCGTTCGTTAAAGCGCACGATGTAGGGCGAGGTGTAAAGCCCCGTGCGCAGCCCCGCCTCGTGCAGGATGGAGGCGAGCATGGCGCAGGTGGAGCCCTTGCCGTTCGTGCCGGTGACGTGAACGAACTTCAGCTGCCGCTCGGGGTTTCCGAGCCGGTCGAGCAGGGCACGGATGCGTGTGAGCCCCGGCTTTGTCCCGCGCCAGTCGGTCGTGTGGATATAGGCGAGGGTTTCGTCGATGTTCATGCCTGCTCACTTCCCGTCACTGCGACCGGCGGCCACAGGCGCACGGCGGAGAACACGCCGCTGCGCCCGAGCATCCAGACGATCAGAATATCCGCCGCGCCAGTCACGGCGAACTGCACGCTGCGCGAGGCGAGCTGGGCGAGGAAGAACGCCTGCTTGCTCGCGCCGCCGTAGACGAGGGCGAGCGCGCCGCTCTGGTAGAGTACCGACCCGAAGACGAGCGCGGGCAGGAACGCCAGCGCGATGCGCGGCAGCGTCAAACCGCGGCGGGCGAGCATGGGGCGGAAGAGTCCCGCACACAGGCCGTACAGGATCGGCGGCACGCAGAAAATGGGGTTATAGCCGTACGGAGAGAACAGGCAGCCGATGAAGTCGGCCGCGAAGCCCGCCATCGCGCCGGGGATGGGGCCGAACAGGAGTCCCGCGATGAACAGCGGCACGGCTTCGATGGAAAAGCGCGTCAGCTCGTTCGGAATGAGCGACATGAGCCGCGATAGCACGACGCTCAGCGCCGTCAGCAGTGCGCACCCGGCGAGCACGCGGACGGACATGGCCTGTTTGGGGTTGTTGGACATAAAAAATACCTCCTGACTTTGATAAAAGTGGGAGGTAGCAGTTATCATATGCAAAAAAATGATGGCGCCCGCTGTGGAAGCTGGAATGGCATCGC
>ERZ1108170.1828-NODE-1828-length-12347-cov-9.659453_pt1 | contig 12347 bp, 10 predicted proteins | sample MGYA00403705_ERZ1108170 | MGnify/ENA primary metagenome ERZ1108170 (study PRJEB35170, sample SAMEA104062422) | human gut metagenome | biome: human gut; feature: human-associated habitat; material: faeces | place: Denmark | collected 2012-06-15 ...
AGAGTGATAACTCCGTCAGCGATACCTGGCTGTGTGCCGTTTATTGCTATAGAATAGATAACCTTTGCGTCACCTGTCAGCTCAGCAAGCTTCCTTGACTGGGTGTCTGTATTCTTAGGGTTCACTGCAAGGAGTAGATTCCCTCTCTTATATACAAGTGGCTTTCTGCTGATGATCTCAAGGTTACTCTTGTCCAGCAGATCGGCCTGTGAACGTCTGAGAGAAGTGAGGGCCTTCACTGTATTGAGCAGTGAGTTCTGATCTGCCTCGGAAGCCTCAACATTTGCGGCATTTTCTGCAGGATCAACCGGCAGATAGAGCTTGTCGGCAGGCGCTGATGAGAAGCCCATGTTGTCACCGCTTGTCCACTGCATAGGAGTTCTTGAGCCGGTTCTTGTAAATCCGCCCTCCTTGCTTGCCATGCTTCTGAAGCTCATGGCGATCTCATCGCCATAGTAGATGAATGGATTGCCAGGCATTGTCAGTAAGAATGCGTAGGTAATCTTTAACTCATCCTCCGAGAGTCCGTAGCTGATACGTGTAGTGTCGTGATTTCCTGTGATGAGGGCTATAGCACCCTTGTCCTTTATCTGCTCGTATCTTCCCATGTATTCATCAATGAAGTGGTCGCAGGTTCCTTTGCTGTCAGCCTTGAAGAAGCTGTTGTTCTCCGTGCTGTCGTCAAGTGACTCTGGAAGAGATGCAAATGCATTCAGGTGAGCTTCGTAATCTCTTACCAGAGAGTTATATCCGTTGCCCATCCAGTCGAGATAGAAGTCCATGTCGAAGCCGGCCTTGATTGACTGTTCAGCCTTTCCCCACTCAGATACAAATGCTGACTCAGGGTACTCAGCGTGTATATCGCCGAGAATGTCCTGCCATACGGCAACTGTTCCGCTCTTGTTCGCATCATCATGCTTTACAAGTGAATCTGCCATATCTACACGGAAGCCGTCACAGCCCTTGTCGAGCCAGAAGCGGCATACGTCCTTCATAGCCTCTCTGGTTGCGATACATGCAGGATCGTACATGCTCTTGTGCCATCTCTCAGTTGGATTAAGCACCCCATAGTTGAGAGCCGGCTGGCACTTGAAGAAGTTGAGAATGTAGGTGCCGTTGCGCGGGGTCTCGCCACCGATGAAGGGCATACCGTCGCCGCTGGCAAAGCAGGAATCCGTCCAGATAAAGCGGTCCGAGTATTCGTTGTGCCCGGGCTTGCAGCTGGCCTTGAACCACGGGTGTTCCTCGCTCGTGTGGCCGGGCACCAGGTCGAACAGCACACGGATGCCCTTCTCATGCGCGGCCCTGAACAGCGCGGCGGCGTCCTCGTTCGTGCCGTAGCGCGGGGCGATCTTTTTGTAGTCGCGCACATCATAGCCCGCATCCTTGAACGGCGAATCAAAGCAGGGGTTGATCCACAGGGCATTGCAGCCCAGGTCCCTGATATAGTCGAGCTTGGCAATAATGCCCTGCAAATCACCGATGCCGTCGCCGTTGGTATCATAGAAGCTCTGGGGGTAGATTTCATAGAACACTGCGTCTTTCAGCCACTGTTTCATGAGATGTCTCCTTTACTATAATAGACAGATAGAATATTCACGGCAGCCCGCAGGGCGCATTTCCTGTGCGCTTGGGAGGTTTTCCCCGCCGCGCACGGCCACGGGCGGATAGGAAATCCGCCCCTACGGCGCTCCCTGTCAGTTTGCCGCTTCATGAGTATGGAAACGTTTCATCCGTTTCTACCCCTATACTATCCCCTTCTTCTCCCTTTGTCAACGCAGCAAAACAGACAAAATAAACCACAAATTTTCTACATTTTGCATCAAAAACCGACATATTGCTAAATTGTGAACATTTCATTGACAAATTACGAACATCGCGGTAAAGTAGTAGCCACAAGCGATTGTAAAATTTAATAGGAAAGAGGGATTCATTCAAATGAATACGCTTGTAATCGTTCTGATTGCCGCGGTTGTCCTGGTATGTGCGTACGCCGGATATGGCCGCTGGCTCGCCAAGACCTGGGGTGTCGACCCCAACGCCAAGACTCCTGCTGTGCGGCTGGAGGATGGCAAAGACTACGTTCCCACCAACGGCTGGACGGTGTTCGCCCACCAGTTCTCCTCCATCGCAGGTGCAGGCCCTGTCACCGGTGCCATCCAGGCTGCCGCGTTCGGCTGGCTGCCTGTCCTGCTGTGGGTCCTGATCGGCGGCGTTTTCTTCGGCGCTGTCACCGACTTCGGTGCGCTGTACGCCTCCGTCAAGAATGACGGCAAGTCCATGGGCCTGCTGATCGAGAAGTACATCGGCAAGACGGGCCGCAAGCTGTTCCTGCTGTTCTGCTGGCTGTTCTGCGGCATCGTCATTGCTGCTTTTGCAGACATGGTTGCCGGCACCTTCAACGCCTTTGACGCCGACGGCGCACAGGTCGAGGCCGCCTTCACCAACGGCTCTGCGGGCATGGTCTCCATCATGTTCATGGTGTTCGCCGTCATCTTCGGCCTGATCCAGAAAAAGTTCAACTTCTCCGGCTGGAAAGAGGCCGTCATCGGTATCGCCTTTATCGTGCTGTCCTTCGTGGTCGGCATGAACTGCCCCATCATCCTGGGCAAGGCTGCCTGGAGCTACATCACCTTCATCTACATCTTCTTTGCGGCGGTCCTGCCCATGTGGCTGCTGAAACAGCCCCGTGACTACATGACCACCTTCATGTTCGGCGCTATGATCGCCGGTGCGATTGTCGGCCTGCTGGTCGCCCACCCCACCATGAACCTGCCCGTTTTCACCGGCTTCAACAATGAGAAGCTCGGCACCATGTTCCCCATCCTGTTCGTCACGGTTGCCTGCGGTGCGGTCTCCGGCTTCCACAGCCTGGTTTCCTCCGGTACTTCTTCCAAGACCGTTGAGAACGAGAAGGACATGCTGAAGGTCGGCTACGGTGCCATGGTGCTCGAGAGTCTGCTGGCTGTCCTGGCCCTCTGCGTTGCCGGTGCTGCCGCTGCTGCGGACGGCACCCCCGCCGCCGGTACCCCGTTCCAGATCTTCAGCCGCGGCGTCGCAGGCTTCTTTGAGATGTTCGGCGTGCCCGTTTCCATCGCTACCGTCTTTATGACGATGTGCGTTTCCGCTCTGGCCCTGACCAGTCTGGACGCCGTGGCCCGTATCGGCCGCATGAGCTTCCAGGAGCTGTTCAGCGTGGATGACATGGAGCACGCCGAGGGCTGGCGCAAGCTGTTCTGCAACGTCTACTTCTCCACCTTTGTCACGCTGGCGTTCGGCTTCCTGCTGACCCAGATCGGCTATGCCAATATCTGGCCTCTGTTCGGTTCCGCCAACCAGCTGCTCAGCGCTCTGGTCCTGGCTACCCTGTGCGTCTTCCTCAAGGTCACGGGCCGCAACAACAAGATGCTGTTCCCGCCGCTGGTCATCATGCTCTGCGTCACCTTCACCGCACTGGTGCAGCGCCTGATTGCAATGGTCAAGGCCATCTCTGCCGCTGCCGCCACTGCCATCCCCGCCGGTGAGACCACCTGGGGCGCTGTCTTTATCGCCAACGGTCTGCAGCTGATCCTTGCGATCCTGCTGATCGTCCTGGGCCTGAACATTGTGTTCCACAGTGTCAAGAGCTACAAGTCCAGCGAAAAGAACAGCGAAAAGGCTGCTGTTTAATCCAAACAGCACTTGACAAATATACCGTATTGAGGTAATATTTATTCGGCCGCAATGGCGCGGCATTACACTGCACCATTCGGCAGTCATAAGGCATTTGGCCCCGGTGAACCGCACAGTGGAACACCGGGGCTTTTTGCATGAATATGAGGGAAATTTATAAAGGAGAACACAAACCATGAAGCTTAAAAACACGCTGGCCCTGAGCCTTGCCGCTGTGATGGCCGCCGGTCTGACCGCCTGCGGCTCTAGCGCCGACACCGCCTCCGCCGCCTCCCCTGCTGCGGATTCCACCGCAGCCGAGAGCACCGAGGCCGCCGCTGACACCACCGCCGCCCCGGACGGCGACGGTGACCCCACCACTCTGACCGTTGCCATGGAGTGCGCCTACGCCCCCTACAACTGGACTCAGAACGATGATGCCAACGGCGCTGTGGAGATCCGCGGCTCCAGCGACTATGCCTACGGCTACGACGTCATGATGGCCAAGAAGATCGGCGAGGCGCTGGGCCAGAAGGTCCAGATCGTCAAGCTGGACTGGGACAGCCTGATCCCCGCCGTCATGAGCGGCGACGTGGACTGCGTCATTGCCGGTCAGTCCATCACGGCGGAGCGCGCCGCGCAGGTCGATTTCAGCGACCCGTACTACTATGCCTCCATCGTCACCCTGACGAAGAAGGACAGCGCTTATGCCAATGCTGCAAGCGTGGCTGACCTGGCCGGTGCCACCGCCACGAGCCAGCTGGGCACCATCTGGTATGACACCTGCCTGCCGCAGATCGAGAACGCCAACATCCTGCCCGCGCAGGAGACGGCCCCCGCCATGCTGGTAGCCCTGAACAGCGGTGCGTGCGACATCGTCGTCACCGACCACCCCACCGGCCAGGCTGCTCTGACCGCCTATCCCGACCTGGTCATGTTGGACTTCGGCGGCGGCGACGGTGACTTCCAGGTCAGCGACGAGGACATCAACATCGGCATCTCGATGAAGAAGGGCAACACCGCCCTGAAGGACGCCATCAATAAGGTGCTGGCCACCATGACCACCGACGACTACAACACCATGATGGACGAAGCCATCAGCGTACAGCCCCTGAGCGAGTAATTTTGCCCGCCTGCCCCTGCCGTTTTGCGCGGCAGGGGCCTTGGTGTTGGTGAAGCTGAGGAATCATAAAGGAGAATCTCATGCAAGACTTTTTCGCAAACTGTGCCACAGTGCTGCAAAAGTACGGCTTCTCGTACCTGCGCGGCGCGGGCACGACCCTGCTGCTGGCGCTGGTCGGCACGTTTTTCGGCTGCCTGATCGGCTTTGCGGTGGGCGCTTTGCAGACCATCCCTATTGACAAGCAGCGTGACCCCGTGTGGAAGCGTGTGCTGCTGAAGATCCTGCACATCTTCCTGCGCTGCTATGTGGAGCTGTTCCGCGGCACCCCCATGATCGTGCAGGCCGTGTTCATCTACTACGGCCTTTTGCAGGTATTCGGCATCAAGATGGGCATGTGGCAGGCCGGCTTCTTCATCGTGTCCATCAACACCGGCGCGTACATGGCTGAAACGGTCCGCGGCGGCATTGTCTCCATCGACCCGGGCCAAACCGAGGGCGCGAAGGCCATCGGCATGAACCACTGGCAAACAATGCTGCACGTCATCATGCCGCAGGCGCTGCGCAACATCATCCCGCAGATCGGCAACAACTTCATCATCAACATCAAGGACACGTCTGTTTTGAGCGTTATCTCGATCACCGATCTGTTCTTTGTACACAAGAGCGTTGTCGGTGCGCTGTACACCTACTTTGAGAGTGCGGCCATCGTCATGGTCATCTACCTGACGATGACGCTGTTCGCCAGCTACCTGCTGCGCCTGTGGGAAAAAGCGCTGGACGGCCCGCAGAACTACGACCTGAACACGACTGACTCGCTGGCCTACACCAGCGGCATGTACAATGCCCCGGACCCGAACCATGAGTCCCAGAATCTGGATATGAAGGGAGGCGCAGCCCATGTCTGAGCCTGTTATCGAGGTGCGTCACCTCTCCAAGAGCTTCGGCACCCATGTTGTTTTGCGTGACGTGGACTTTACCGTCAACGCGGGCGACGTGACCTGCATCATCGGCGCATCCGGCAGCGGCAAATCCACGCTGCTGCGCTGCATCAATCTGTTGGAGACGCCCACGAACGGCAAGGTGCTGTTCCACGGCAGTGACATCACGGCCAAGGGGAGCGACCCCTGCGCCTACCGCGCCAAGGTGGGCATGGTGTTCCAGAGCTTCAACCTTTTCAATAACATGACCGTGCTGGACAACTGCACCGCGGGCCTGCGCTACGTGCTGCACCAGGACAAAGAGACCGCCAAAAAGACCGCACTCGAGAATCTGGAGAAGGTCGGCATGGCCCCCTACATCCACGCCAAGCCGCGCCAGCTTTCCGGCGGCCAGAAGCAGCGCGTTGCCATTGCCCGCGCCCTGGCGATGCAGCCCGAGGTGCTGCTGTTCGACGAGCCAACGTCCGCCCTTGACCCGCAGATGGTCGGTGAAGTGTTGGCCGTCATGCGCCAGCTGGCCAAAGAGGGCCTAACGATGATCGTCGTCACCCACGAGATGGCCTTTGCCCGCGACGTTTCGAGCCACGTCGTCTACATGGCCGACGGCGTCATCTGCGAGGAAGGCACCCCCGCCGACATTTTTGAGCACCCGCAGAATGCAAAGACCGTGGAGTTCCTGAGCCGGTTCCGGCAGGCGTAAATTGGTATAATTACTAAAGGTCGTGCTGACGATGGATTGTCGGCACGACCTTTTTTGTTTGTGATATTGGGATACGGCCCGGGAGGGAGGAATCCCACCCCTACGGATGGCGGAAAACTCGTGGCGAAAGATGTAGGGGGCGGCGTCCTCGACGCCCCGCGGAGGTGCGGGGTTGTGAGCGTGGGCCCACGGTTGAGCGGAACGAAATCGGGGAGCGAACAATGTTTGCCCCTGCAGGGCAAACAACCGCATGAGCGGGCCAGCTTTGCTGGCTGACGGCGCTCGTTGTGCGCCGTCAAGCGGTCAAGACCCCTCCCTACGATGCAAAGGATACAGGGTGGTAATGGCGAGGCTGCGGGCCGGGCATGCCCGGCCCCTACAGACTGCCGTAAACGGGTCGCGGACGAGAGGGGCGAGGGAGGGCGGCAGCCCGGCCCCTTTTCGCGTGCGGAGGTTGCCCGGGAATGGGCGGCCACGCACAGCCCGTCGGAATCCCCCAGTCCGCTAACGCGGCCAGCCCCCTTTGACAAGGGGGCCTCCCTCTCCCCCCCTGCGGGGGTTCGGGGGAACACCCGAATTTAAGGTGGAGGAAGGGGCGGGGGCGTTAAGAACGAAAAGTAATACTGCTTTCGTTTAGCCCCCGCCCCTTCCGACCTCCTCTTTGGGGTTCTTAGGGGCGTGCAGCCCCTAAGTCGCGGGTCCGCTGCGTCGAAACAGCGGCAGTTTTCTTTGCGAGCTTTCTTTTGCTGCCAAAAGAAAGCGAGTTCCCGGGAGGCTGCCGTTCCCGGTTCAGCCTCTCTTTTTCTCCGGCAGCTGACTCGCCACAATCGCGCCGAACATCAGCGCACAGCCGCACAGCTCGGTGGCAGAGAGCGTCTCGCCCAGGATCAGCCAACCGGCCAGGGCACTGAACACACTCTCGAGACACATCGCCAAACTGGCAATCGTCGGGTCCAGCGCCTTCTGGCCGACGATCTGCAGCGTGTAGGCCACGCCGCTGGACATGATGCCGCAATAGGCAATCGAGACCGCCGCGGCGCGGAACTGGTCGGGCGACGGGGCCTCAAAGACAAACGCGAAGATCGTGGACAAAACCGAGACCACAAAGAACTGCACAAAGCTCAGCTGGATGCCGTCGAGCTGCGGGCTGAAATGGTTGACCAGCATGATCTGCGCCGTGAACAGGATCGCGCAGACCAAAAGCTGCCACTCGCCGCCGGTCAGGCTCAGCGTGTCGCGCCCGGCCAGACAGAGCAGATACAGCCCCACGACACTGGCCGCGACACAGCACCACAGCTTGACGCCGGGGCGGCTGCCCAGGAAAACCCCCGCCACCGGCACCAGCACAACGTAGAGCGCCGTCATAAAGCCCGCCTTGGCCGTGCTGGTCGTGCCAATGCCCATCTGCTGCGCGGCGGACGCCGCAAACAGCGCCACACCGCAGAAAATACCGCCGCGCAGCAGCACTTTTTTGTTCTGCCAGAAGCCCGGCTCCGCGGCGGGGTTCGTTTTGCCCATCTTGCGCAGCACGGCCATCAGGCCCAGCAGAAACGCACAGGCCAGCCAGCTGCGGCTGGCCAGAAACGTGTACGGGCCCATATAATCGCTGCCGACGCTCTGTGCGACAAAGGCCGTGCCCCAGATGAATGCGCAGGCCATAAGCATCAGCGTGTTGCGCAGCTGTTTTTTATCCATGTTCCAATTCCTCTCTGTGTTGTGCGGTCCCTGCAATACAAACCAAAAAGCCGCCCTGCCGCAAGCGGCACGGGCGGCATCGCTGCCGTTATCAGCCGGTCGTCGTATCGTCGCCGTAGGTGTTCAGCTCGGTGCTGCCCAGACCCTCGACCTTCAGGCCGCCGGTGACATAATACTTGTTGCCGTTGTCATAGCTGATCGTGATTTTGTACTGCTTGCCCGCAGTCAGGCCGGTCACGTTGTACTGGTAATCGGCACCGTCGGCGCAGTAGTAGATCGTCGAGTCCGGCACGTAGCTGGTCATCGTCTTGTCGTCAGACAGCTCCCAGAACGCGATCTTGAAGTACATATATTTCTCGTTGCTGGCCTCGGTGGTGGCGTAGCCGGTCACGGTCATGCTGTCGCCGCCCGCCACGAAATACTCGGTGGAGCGGTTGGCAATGCCGTTAAAAGAGACATACAGCGTGTTCTCTACCGGGTAGGTCACAACGCGGGCCGCGGTGGTGTCCATCTCGGCAGGGAACTCCACGCTGCCGCCGGCGGGCGCCTTTGTGGTGGTGTCGGTGTCATCCTCGTCGGATTCCTCGACCAAGCCCAGCTTGTGGACCAGATGCACGACCATATCCTGGGCGACCTGCTTCGGGGAGCAGGCTGTCAGGCTGACTGCCAGCAGCACGGCCATTGCCAGTGCCGCGAGCTTGCGGGAAAGTTTCATATCGCAGACCTCCGTGGGTGTCATTGCAAAAATACACAGCCTATTATACCGCAATTTTTCGCTATGTACAAGCGTTCCGCGCGTTTTTACACATTTGTTTTCGGCTGCCATTCCTTGATAAAGTCGATGAGCAGCGACGACACCGTGACCGTAACGAGGGAAAACGCGATGCGCCGGAACGGGATGTAGGACAGCGACGCGAACAGGACGGTCAGATCGGTGAACAGGTAGGCGCGGGAGAGCCGCCACCCGGTCAGCTTATGGATGACAAGGGCGAGGGCGTCGTCGCCGCCGCTGGACCCGCCCTGCCGCACGATGAGCCCCACGCCGACACCGACGAACACGCCGCCCAGCAGCGCCGCCGCCAGCGGCCAGGGCGTCAGGTCGGGCAGCATCGGGGGCAGGCATTCCCAGATTCTATAGAACCCGGCCAGGCCCACGCTGGCCACCCCTGCCGAGAGCAAAAAGTCCCACCCGAGAAATTTGAACGCCAGCGCGTAGCTGGCCGCGTCGAGCAGGGGCGACGCCACCGACGCGGGCACGCCGAACCAATGGTTGATGAGCAGCACCAGGCCGATGACGCCGCCCTCGGTGATGGCGGTGCGCTGGTGGATATTATGGATGCCGAACGACAGGATGGCCGTGCCCAGCAGGATCATAGCGATCCGCTTGGCGGTGAACCGGCCCAGCGCGCGGCGGATTTTTTGTTGGAGCGTTTGTTTTTGCATAGTGTACCTCTTGACAGTGATATACCCAGTATACCACATCGCGTCAAGTGGCCGGAAACAGCCCCCGTAGGGGCCGGGCATGCCCGGCCCGCGGCCTTGCCATTGCCGCCCGTTTATCTTTTGCATCGTAGGGAGGGGTCTTGACCCCTCCGCCGCCTCCCGGGTCGTTCGCGCCGCCGCTCACCCCCGCGGGGCGTCGGGGACGCCGCCCCCTACAATGATCTGGCAAGGCTTCTCCTTACCGCAAACGGGCACGGCGGCCTGGGGGCAGGCCGCCCTACATCCCACTTTTCCACAGTCCGTAGGGGCCGGGCATGCCCGGCCCGCGGCCTTGCCATTGCCGCCCGTTTTCGGGTTATTCCGCACAAAAAAGCAGGGGTTCGCACGCTCGCGCTCCCCTGCCGTTCGTCTTACTGCAATGCTCTTATTTTCCCGCCAGCAGCACCGCCAGCACGGCCTTTTCCACGTAGATGCGGTTCTCCGCCTCGTCGAAAATTTCGTCGGCGTGGGCTTCCAGCACATCGGGGGCGATCTCCTCGCCGCGGTGGGCGGGCAGCGGGTGCTGCACCATGCAGTCCGGCTTTGCCAGCGCCATGCGGGCGGCGTCCAGCGTAAAGCCGGTAAAGTCGCGGCGGCGCTGCTCGGCCTCGCGCTCCATGCCCATGCTGACCCACACATCGGTGAACAGCACATCCGCGTCGCGCGCGGCCTCGTCCGGGTCGTTCGTCAGCGTGAACTTATCCCCGTACTGCTTCGCCAGCATCAGCACGTCGGCGGCGGGGCGGTAGCCCTTCGGGCAGGCGATCGTCACCGTCATGCCCACGGCCAGACAGCCCACAATGACGCTGTTTGCCATGTTGTAGCCGTCACCGACAAACCCGGCCTTCAGCCCGGCCAGCGTGCCCTTGCGCTCGCGCACGGTCATCAGGTCTGTCAGCACCTGCAGGGGGTGCGCATAGTCGGTCATGCCGGAAACCACCGGTATACCGCTGTATTTTGCCAGCATGTCCAGCGTCGTCTGCTTGTAGGTGCGGCAGACGATGGCGTCATAGTACCGCCCCAGCACGCGGGCCGTGTCCTGCACAGGCTCACCGCGGGCGGTCTGCAGGTCGCCGGCGCTCAGGTAGGTGCCCAGGCCGCCCATCTGGTAGATGCCGACCTCCAGGCTTGTGCGGGTACGGGTGGAGTTTTTGGCGAAAACCAGCGCCACCGCCTTGCCCTGCAGATCCTTCGGGTCCACGCCGTCCTTGTGCAGCCGCTTGTACTCGTCGGCCACATCCAGAATGTGCAGAATTTCCTCGGGCGTCATGCCGCCCAGCTTCAGCAGATGTTTCATACGCATTTCTCCAGTACGCTGCGCAAAATCGCCAGCGCGTCGTCCACGTCGTCCGCCGTCAGGATCAGCGGCGGCAGCAGACGCAGGCGGGTCTTGGCGGTCAGCACCAGCAGACCCGCCTTCTCGCAGGCGGCGCGGACGTCGGCGGCCTTGATGCCGTCGTCAAACGCGATGCCCACCATCAGGCCGAGGCCGCTGACCTCCCTGACATGGGGCAGCTTTGCCAGCCCGGCGCGCAGCTGGGCCGCGCGCTCGTTGACGTTGGCGAGGAAGTCGTCGTCCATCTCGTCCAGCACGGCCAGCGCACCGGCGCAGCAGACCGGGTTGCCGCCGAACGTCGAGCCGTGGGAGCCGGGCTTCATGTGGTCGGCGACCTTTTTGTTCATCAGCACCGCGCCGATGGGCAGGCCGCCGCCGAGCCCCTTCGCCAGCGTGACGATGTCGGGGTGCAGATCAAAATGCTCGCACGCCAGGAACTTGCCGGTGCGGCCCACGCCGGTCTGCACCTCGTCCACAATGACGAGGATGTCTTTTTCCCTGCAGAACGCCGCGACCCTGGCGACGTAGTCCGCGGCCAGCGCGACGACGCCGCCCTCGCCCTGCACCAGCTCCATCATGACGGCGCAGGTGTCCTTGTCTGCGGCCTTTTCCAGCGCGGCAAAGTCGCCCGCGGGCACGTAGTCAAAATTTCCCGGGAAGGGGCCGAAGTCGTGGTGGAACACGTCCTGGCCGGTGGCAGTCAGGGTCGCCAGCGTGCGGCCATGGAAGGAGTTGACCAGCGTGATGACCTTATTCCGGCTCTCGCCATAGGTATCTACGCTGTATTTGCGGGCGCACTTGATCGCACCCTCGTTGGCCTCGGCGCCCGAGTTGCCGAAGAACACGGCGTCCAGCCCGGTGCGGCGGCAGAGCTTTTTCGCCAGCTTGCCGTCGGGGGCGGTGTAATACAGGTTCGACGTGTGCTGCAGCGTTGCGGCCTGGTCGGCCACAGCCCTGACCCACGCGGGGTGGCAGTAGCCCAGCGAGTTGACGCCGATGCCCGACGTGAAGTCAAGGTAGCTCTTACCGTCGGCGTCCCTGGCCGTCATGCCCTCGCCCTCCGCCAGCACGACCTGGCTGCGGCCATAGGTGTGGAGGATGTAGTCGTTATCACGGGAAATAACTTTTTCGGTATTCAATTGGGTGACCCCCTTTTTATCATACGCAAAAGCCTTCCCCTTCGAGGGAAGGCGGCCCGAAGGGCCGGATGAGGGGCGGGTGTGCCGGAGCCGCCCGCTTTGGAGCCTTCCCCCTTGGGGGAAGGTGGCCGCAGGCCGGATGAGGGGCAAGTGTCCTGCGGCTGCCCGTTTGCGGAACCGCGCCAAACACTTCGCCCTCATCAGTCAGCGGGCGGGGCCGCTGACTGCTTCAGTCTACGCGCTAAGAGCCGCCTTCGGCGGTTGCGCTCCGACACGCGCCTGC
>ERZ1108170.1829-NODE-1829-length-12340-cov-4.197151_pt1 | contig 12340 bp, 9 predicted proteins | sample MGYA00403705_ERZ1108170 | MGnify/ENA primary metagenome ERZ1108170 (study PRJEB35170, sample SAMEA104062422) | human gut metagenome | biome: human gut; feature: human-associated habitat; material: faeces | place: Denmark | collected 2012-06-15 ...
GTCAGCGAGTCGCCTCGCTCTCAGCGACAAGAATTATTATATCAGCGTCTTCCGCATTTGTCAACACAATATTCCGATTTTCTCAAGAAAATTTTGAGACAGGTTTACGGGCAGAGTTTTCACCTCCCCTGCCCGTATCCCCCTGCCGCACTTTACGCCCCAAACCGCATCTGTAAACGCAGTCTGTCGGCAATCATCGAGATAAATTCGCTGTTTGTCGGTTTTCCTTTGACGCCCGATACCGTGTAGCCGAAATAGCTTTGCAGGGTTTCGAGGTCGCCGCGGTCCCACGCGACCTCGATCGCGTGGCGGATGGCGCGCTCAACGCGCGACGAGGTCGTATGGAATTTCTTTGCGATTGACGGGTACAATACCTTGGTGATCGCGCTGACCGACTCGATATCCTCGACCGCCATCATGATCGCCTCCCGCAGATACTGATACCCCTTGATATGTGCCGGGACGCCGACCTGATGGATCACCTCGGTCACACGCACCTCCAGTGCGACCGCGTTCTCCTCGCGCGCTATGCGTTTTCTGCCCGAGCGCCACAGCCGAATGCGCTCACAGACCTTTTCCGCCGCGATCGGCTTGCGCAGGAACACATCCACGCCCAGGCTCGCGCACTCTGCGCAGACCTGCGTACTGCTGAATGCCGAAAGCACAAACACCGCCGGCATGTTCCCTGCCGCGCGCAGCTGTTCGAGCAGCAGCACGCCGTCCATTCCGGGCAGGGACAGCTCCGTGATGAGCAGATCGGGCCGCAGCTCCCCGACTGCGGCGAGCGCCTTCTCGCCGCTCTCCGCAATGCCTACCAGTTCCATATCCTCTGCGTTCTCACACAGCGCCGCCATCTCCGCACAGAAATCTCCATCGCTGTCCGCCAGAAGAATACGAATTTTTCCAACCATGTTATCCATGTTATCAACCACTTTCACACAGAATATTTTTAGACAATACCGTTTTGCCTTTATTTTTCTATGTTCAAGATTTTACCATACTCTCTGACGTTATTCAATTCATTTCAGCAACTTTTTTCGTGTTTTCGTTGACGCTTTTCTGCATTTTCTCGCAATATCCGTCGTTTATTCCCTTATTTCGTGCAATCAGGGTTTTCCTTCCATTTCCCGTTTCATGCCGGGGCAAGCAAAACTTCACATGTGTTTTCGCCCGCCCGCCGCGGCAAGCTAACAGCGGAGGTGACAGCAGTGGGGCATTCAAAAATCAAACGGCTGGCGGTATTTCTGGCGCTCGTTTTCCTGTTCCCTGCACAGGCGGCGGCCGTGCGCGAGGTCGTCCCGATCGGGCACACAGCCGGCATCCGGATGAAAAGCGAGGGCGTGCTCGTGGTGCGGCTCGATACGGTGCAGACAGCGGACGGCGAACGCTGCCCGGCGCGTGACGCCGGTGTGCGCGAGGGCGACATCATCGTTTCCGCGGGCGGCACAGAGGTATCATCGAATGCCGAGCTTCAGTCCGCGCTCAAAGCGGCGCAGGGCGGCGCGGTCGAGCTCAGCATCAAGCGGGGTGATGAAACGCATTCCATGCAGGTCACGGCCTGCACGGACCAGACAGGGGTATACCGTCTCGGCATTCTCGCACGCGACAGCATGGCCGGCATCGGCACGCTGACGTTCGCAGATCCGCAGACCGGCGTGTTCGGCTCGCTCGGCCACGGCATCTGCGACGCAGAAACCGGCGTCCTGCTTCCGCTCAGCGAGGGCGATCTGATCTATTCGACGGTCGAGACTGTGACACGCGGAAAATCCGGCGCTCCGGGTGCGCTTCAGGGCGACTTTTCCGACGCGCGTCCCATCGGCACGGTAACAAAAAACACGGTGCACGGCATTTTCGGTACGCTCTCCGACCTCTCGCTTCTGAGCGGACAGGGCGCTCTTCCTGTGGCGGCGCGCGATGAAATCCAGACCGGCGACGCAGAAATCATCGCGAACATCGACGGCGACAAGGTACAGCGTTATTCTGTGCAGATCGTGCGGCTCTATCCCGAAAATGACGAATACGGCCGCGGCATGATGCTGCACGTGACCGACGAGACGCTGCTCGCGCAGACCGGCGGCATACTTCAGGGTATGTCCGGCTCGCCTGTCGTTCAGAACGGCAGGCTGATCGGCGCGGTGACGCACGTTCTGGTGGATGACCCGGCAAGCGGCTACGCGATCTGCATCGATGATATGCTCAGGGAAGCTGAAAGCGTCGCCTGACCTTCGGTGAACCCGTCAGTCTGCGTGCTGACGAATGCAGAACGCAGAGAGACCGGAGGTCCTTCTCTCTCCGAGTGCTATTCCGTGCGTCAGCGCCGGCATCGCGGCAATGAACCTTAATGACAAATTGAAAAGCGGCAGGCTCTCGCCTGTCGCTTTTCGAAAGGATATTCTAAAAAAATCAGCCCCGGCGGCCGTGCATCATAAGATGGAGCTCGCCGCCACGCGCCATCGAGTAGTAGCTGTCCTGTGCAACGATGCAGTGATCGACCAGCGCGATGTCGAGCGGAGCAAGCCGCGCGATAAGCATCTGTGTAGCGCTAATGTCCTCGCGCGAAGGACGAGCCTCACCGTTCGGATGGTTATGCGCGAGCACAACCCCGGCAGCGTTGCACATAACGGCGCTGCGCGGGATGGCTACCGGATCGAGAAGCACCTTGGAGGTGCTGCCGCGGCTTTGATCGTCGCAGCGGATCAGCCGGCAGCTGCTGTCGACGTAGGCAACGCAGAGCGATTCCGTATGCAGCGCGGCAAAGCGCGGAACGAAGAACGCTCCGATCTTATCCGGGGCGTTCAGCCAGACCACGCTGTTCCGTGCCCGGTTGCGGTCGGCCTGATAGCGGCGCATGCTCGCGCTGATGAGCGACAGATATTCGGCCGTGCGCGGACCGACACCCTCCACCTCGCACAGCTGATCGGCCGTCGCCTCAAGGACGGCATGGAGCGAGCCGAAATGCTGCATCAGAGCATGGGCAACCGGGTTGGTGTCCCCCTGCCGGATGGTATAATACAGCAGAACCTCCAGCAGCTCATGGTCTGCGAACGCATCGACACCGAACCTGCCGAATTTATCAAGCATGCGCCGGCGATGCCCCTGATGTGGATTTCCTTCCACGGGTATCGCCTCCCTTGCCGTGGGTCTGTCCATGTATGAAAAATACAGAAAAAATACATATTTCTACTTCTACTATACATTTTGCAGAACATATAGTCAAACGCATTTATTCACAGCATGTGCAGAAAATTCCGGTTGTTTTTTGGGCAGATTCACCAAACCGCTTTCTCCCCTCGGTCCGCCGTTCGCAAATTGCCGTTGTTCTATGATACGTTATCATCCCGGCATTCCGGTCACGCACTGCTGCAAACCTAACGAAAAAGGTGACGAGTCTGCATCAAAGTGTGCAGACTCGTCATCTTTATGGTGCGACGGCAGCTGTTTTTGCGAAATATTTTCTTCGCACTGATTCTGCCCTTGTCCCTCCATTTTTGATCCGGTCGTGTGCACATTGACCGGGCGTGCGCGATGTAGTAAAATATGGTGTATGAGGTGATTCCCATGAACCGACCGAAAAAGTCCGCCCTCTTCCGAAGGCTCCGCATGACATTTTTCTGCGTGCCGCTTGCGGCGATCTTTCTGCTTCCGCAGCTGTTTTCCGGCTTTCTTCTCCCGAGGCAGGTCGAAACAGCCGTGATCCATACTGCCGCAGGCGACGTGACGCGGCGGGAATTCGAGACGAGCAATTCCTCCTTCACGCAGCACATCCGAACCTGGACAGATGCACAAGACACCGTCGTGCGCAGCGACCGCTTTGCGCCTGTGTCGGGAACGCAGACGCACGAAAGTACGATCCTCACGGTCAAGGGCACGGGCACGATGCGCACCTATGACGTCAAGGCGAACCGCTGGAGCGAAGCGCCGCTCCGTGCCGGCACCTTCCCCAAGGGCATGTACTTCATCCGCGCGGACGGCGGCGACAGCATCATCGTCACGCCCCTCGCCTACCGCGACCGCGGAACCGGCATGATCGAATATCTGCCGTCGAGCGACGGAACGCTCAAGGTCACAAAGACCGCAGACGGCTTTTCCCTCTCGGTGCAGAGCGGCTCGGTGCCTGCCGGCGCGTTCAGCGACTCTCTCTCCCTGACCTCGCGCAGGCAGCTGTTCGACTGGAACGACAGGGACACACTGACCCACTGGCAGAACTACCGCTTCACCGACGACAACCGCTGGTGCTGGAGCGGCTATTACTACACCGCGCCTCCCGAATATTACCCGAACGGTGAAAACTACTTTCATGCGCTTCCCGGCGCTTACATCACCTGCAAGATGGTGCGCAACGCGGAGGACGGCGCCTGCCGGATGCTCGGCATCGCCATGCTGGACGTCATGCGGCAGCAGCAGAACGAGCTCGGTTTTATCCCCTCGACCGCCGGCAGCACCTGGCTGAAAAACGATTACGGCATCGAGCCGGGATATTATGACACGCGCTTCAACACCGACCTCTGGCTCGCTGTGGTGAATGCGGCCGAAAACTACGGCGTGACCGAATGGCTGCCGCAGGCGCGGAAATACGCCGATTTTCTCGTGCAGTACGCACAGGAGCATCATTCCTCCATCACGACCGGAGACGCGCTGCTCGTGCAGGACTACTGGCACCCGAACGGCGAGGGCCTGCCGACGCACACCTCGCTCAACCATCATTCCGTCGAGGCGGTCTTTCTCTATCGTCTTTCCTGCGCCGCAGGAGACGACAGCTATGCCCTTGTCGCGGACCGCATGGTAAAAGGAATCGAGCAGACAGTCTCCCGGTGGGTCCGCCCGGACGGCAATCTGCATTACAGTCTTTCTCCGGCCGGTGTCGGCGGCGGCGCAGATTACCCCTACCTCACCTACAATGATCTTGTCGACCTTCAGACGCAGTACACCGCCCGCTTCCATCATCCGAACGCCGCTATTCGGATGCTCGCTCAGACCAAGCTGAACTGGATGCAGAAAAATCATGTCGTTATCCTGTACTGACTGCCCTCCACCGGGCCGCCGCCCTTCAGAACGCCAAAAAGCACGGAATGCATCGCGCATTCCGTGCTCAGTCTGTCGATAAAGTCTATTTTCACGCCGGAACAACACCCGCGCGGCAGCGCGCATTCAAAAGCGTTTGCTGCGCAAACGCATCAAAACCGGGGGCGTGTACCTCGGTTTTGATACTTTAAGAGGGAGAAAGTTTCCGTATGGGAACTTTTAGACGTCCGTGTTTTGCAAAGGCAAAACACAGATTGTCGGAAATACAGACCCGGTTGCGGTTCATACGCAACCGGGTTTTTGGCATATTCAGAGCAAAAAAGTGCTGCCTTTGTTCTCAGCTGCGCTTCCAGTCATCGATCCCATACCGGGCCAGAAGCTTTTGCGCCTGTTCCATACCGCTTTCGGTAATGTAAACGGATTTTGAGCGTGATGGATGACTGCCCTGTCTGATGTAATCTGCATCAGATAGTTCATTCAGAATATCGAAGTTATACCCTTTCCAGGCGTAAAAATCGGTTGCTTCATCAAATTTCTCTCCCTGTGAAAACCGGGTAAGGTCAGGCGCTGCTGTGCGTGCGCGCTGTCGAGTTTTCCTATCTGTCTGTGGTACGCGACGGTCGACCGTCGGCGGCGGAGAGCGCCTGCGAGAGATGTTCGCTGCGGTACTGCTTTGGAGAACTGCCGACCTTTTTCACGAACAGATTGATGAGACTGCCGCTGGTGGCGTAGCCGACCTCCTCGGCAATCTCACCGATCGGCTTCTGCGTGCGGACGAGCAGCACCTTGGCGCGCTCGATGCGCGAGTTGATGACATAATCAGCGGGGGAAAAGCCGGTGCGGCGCTTGAACATATGGGCAAAGTAGGACGTGCTCAGGCAGACGGACGAGGCGAGATCCTCAACCGAAATGGCCTTGCCGATGTTGGTACGGATATACTGGATGGCCTGCTCGATCGGATCGTCCGCCGACATTTCCTGCGCGCTGGGAGCGAGCAGCAGGTCGAAAATCCGATAGATGCGCGCCGAGCTCTGCATGTCGGTTTCCACGCTGTTGCTGTTGTAGAACTGTACCATGTCATACAGCAGATTGCCGATGAGCGTGTTGTTCTCGCAGCGGATAAGCCAGTCCTGCTGGTCGGTGATGCTGCGGCAGAGCTCGTGCGAGTTGGAGCCGTCAAAGTGCATATAGACAAATTCCAGACCGTCCTCTGCGTGGTAGTAGTGCGGCTCAACGCAGTCGATGAGCAGGACGTCTCCGGCCTCGGCGACACGGAATTCGCCGCGGTACTCTACGCGGAAGCGTCCCCTGCGGATGTAGACGATGAGCAGCGGCGGATAGCTGTCGCGCTTCATATAGTAATTGTCGGTGCAGAAATAGTGACCGCACCAGGTAGGGTAGAACAGCAGGTCTTTCGCTCTTTGAGATGGAGTGAAAGAGAAACATACGGATTTGCTGAGAATACCGGGGTCGACGCTCTGCATGTATTTTCCTCCCTCGCAGAATACATGAATGAAAGAACAGAATTGATGAACGAATTTTCTGCGTTTTCTGCACGAAAGCAGAATCGATGAATTTTACGGCAGAAACGCTTATTGAATGTGCTGTAAAAATATTTTATACTATGCTCAGAAGTTAGGAAATAGATACAATAAACAAAGCTAATGCGAATTTATTGTAGGTATTTCACAAAACTACAAGCATGTCTATTCAAAGCAGTATTCAACTATTTTTAATTTGAAGAAAGAAGGAAAAATTATGTTCATCGGTGAAAAGAAAATCGCTCGTCCGTTCCGCTGGGGCATCGTAGGCGGAGGCCGTACCTCCGGCGTAGGCTACAAGCATCGTCTGGGCGCAATGCGCGACAACACCTCCTTTGAGCTCAAGGCAGCAGCATTCGACCTCGATTTTGCCCGCTGCGTAGACTTCGGCAAGAACCTGAACATGGACGAGGAGCGCCTGTATCCGGATTACAAGACCATGTTCGCAGAGGAGGCAAAGCGCGAGGACGGCATCGAGGCTGTCGACATCGCAACCCCGAACTTCCAGCATTTTGAGGTCTGCAAGGCCGCTCTGGAGGCTGGCCTGCACGTTATCTGCGAGAAGCCGCTGTTCTTCAAGGTAGAAGAGGGCGAGGAGATCAAGGCTCTGGCCGAGAAGATGGGAAAGATCGTCTGCGTAACCTACGGCTTCTCCGGCTTCGACCTGCTCAGCCAGATGCGCTCCATGATCCAGAACGGCGACATCGGCGAGGTAACCATGGTAGATCTCCGCTACGCACACGGCTTTGCCTGCGACCCGACCGGCGACAAGCAGGCCGAGGGTCAGAAGTGGCGCGTAGACCCGGCAAAGTCCGGCCCGTCCTTCGTACTCGGCGACCTGTCTACCCACACCTTCTATATGTCCGAGCTGGTCTGCCCGCAGCTCAAGCTCAAGCAGCTGCTGTGCGACCGCCAGAGCTTCATCAAGTCCCGTGCTCCGCTGGAGGATAACGCTTACGTTCTGATGCGCTACGAGAACGGCGCGGTAGGCCGTATGTGGGCATCCGCTGTTAACGCAGGCGATATGAGCAGCCAGCACATCCGCATCGTCGGCACCAAGGCTTCCCTCGAGTGGAACGATATGCACCCGGATGAGCTGTACTACGAAGTACAGGGCAAGCCGCGTCAGACTCTGGTCCGCGCTATGGATTACCTCAATCCGGAAGCGCTCGAATATGAGCGCCTGGGCGCACTGCACTATACCGGCCTGATCGATTCCTGGAGCAACTTGTACACCCGTTTCGCGATCGCGATGGACGCGAAGAACCGCGGCGACGAGGAGACACTGAACAGCCTGGTTTACCCCGATCTGGAGCACGGCATCGACGGCATCCGTTGGGTACTCAAGTGCGTAGAGTCCGCTGACAAGGGCGGCGTATGGGTAGATTTCAAGTAAGTCTCCCGATTTCCATTTAAACTAAGATACTCTTTCATTTCTTTTTCTCTCTTCCCGCTGCTGCCGGACTCCCCCGGCAGCAGCACTCATTAATATCTTCCAATCTGTTGAAATACAAGAAAAAGTGAGGTAAACTATATGAAACTCGCAATCTGCACTGACGTTTTCGCTGATCTGTCCTACACGGATATGCTCGACAAGGTAAAATCCCTCGGCATCGACGCGGTCGAGATGACCGCAGGCGGCTGGGGTGCCCGCAAACACTGCAACACCGCGGAGCTGCTCGCCGACGAAGGCAAGCGTAAGGAATTCATGGCGGAGCTTGAAAAGCGCGGCATGCGCATCTCCGCGCTGAACACCTCGTGCAATCCGCTCTGGCCGTCTGAGACCGGCGAGGAATACAAGAAATCCATGTACGACTGCGCAACGCTGGCAGGTCTGCTGGGCGTTAAGAAGATCGTCGCGATGGCCGGTCTGCCGGCAGGCAATGAGACCGACACCACCCCGAACTGGATCACCTCTACCGTTTCGTGGCCGGATTTCATGGCTCCGGCTTACGAGTACCAGTGGAAGGTTACGATCGCGTTCTGGAACGAGTTTATCGCGCACTGCAAGAAGTGCGGCATTGAGCATATCGCCATCGAGGAGTTCCCGGGCACCATGGTTTGGTCTGCTTCGACCCTGCTCAAGCTGCGCGAGGCTACCGACCCGATGCTCGGCATCAACCTCGACCCGTCCCACATGATGGTGCTGGGCGCGGACCCGATTGCGGCTGCACGCGCACTCAAGGGCTGCATCTTCCACGTTCACGGCAAGGATGCCCGTATCGAGCGCGGTCTGGCTGACACCGACGGTCTGCTCGAGCCGCGCCCCGTTACCGAGTCCGCTGACCGCGTATGGAACTACGTTGCGGTCGGCTGCGGCAAGGACCTGCAGTGGTGGAAGGAGTTCTTCTCGGTCTGCCACATGATGGGCTATGACGGCGACGTTTCGCTCGAGATGGAGGACCTGACCATGACTGTTGACGCCGGTGTCAACACCTCGATCGACGCACTTCGCCAGACCATCAGCCAGTAAAATTTCACAGCAATCCACATTTTTGCGTACCCCCAAAGGAAGGAAGTCAATCGGTTCAAAAAAGAGAAAGGGTAGTGTTAAAGTATGAGAAGCAAACTGTTGTCCATGGTACTGACAGGCGCACTGTGCGTCGGCATGCTGAGCGGCTGCGGAGGCCGGACGGCATCGAATGAGGGCGGCTCGTCCGCCTCCTCGGACAAGCCGTATCACGTTACCGTGATCGTCAAGCACACAGACGGTCATTTTAACAAGGTCATCGCAGGCGCGCGCGCCTATGATGCGGAGCACGACAACGTGACGGTTGAAATCCAGTCACCGACGGCGGCAACGGCGTATGACGAGCAGGTCAACATGATCGAAACCGCGCTCGGCAATCCGGGCATTGATGCGGTCGTGATCGCGCCGCAGCAGTCTACTTCTACCGCCACCCTTGTTTCGTCTACGGACAAGCCGGTCGTCGCGCTCGATACCGACTTTACGTCGGACAAAAAAGCCTGCTTTGTCGGCACCGGCAACGAGGACGCAGCGCTGAGCGGCGGCAAGGCGGTTGCTGAGGCCTGCAAGGCACTCGGCAAGGACAAACCGACGGCTGTTATCATCGCAGGCGTACAGGGTGACGAGACCCATGAAGCACGTCTGCGCGGCTACCGCGATGCGATCGAAGCCGCAGGCGGTCAGGTGCTCGAAGTGCAGTACACTGACACCATGCCGGACAAAGCAGCCGCCGCTATGGAGGCGATTATCCAGAAGTACCCGAACGGCGTAGACGCAGTTCTGTCCATCGCGGATGACATGGCGCTTGCAGCTGCAAAGGTTATCAAGGATTCCGGCAATACCAATTACGCAGATACCGTTCTGTGCGGCTTTGACGGCAATCAGTCTGCCATCGAGGCAGTTATGGACGGCTCGCTGACCATCGACATTGCGCAGATGGGCTATGATATGGGCTACAAGGCGGTCGAGGCGGCGGTCGAGGTTCTTGACGGCGGCAAGGTTGAGGGTTTCATCGACTCCGGCTCCAAGGTCGTCGACTCGAGCAATATCGACGACTACATCTCGGACATGAAGACCAAGGGCCTTTGGGAGTAATTCAAACCATATTTGACAGCATAAACAGTTTATTGACTGAGCGGACGCAGAGTTCGACACCTGCGTCCGCCTTAGCTATACGCATTTTTAAGCATTAAATAACAAAGATGGGAAATTAAAGCGGTTATAGACCGCGTGAAAGAGGGGATTCCAATGGTTTGGACAATGGCGACGTTTATCGGCTTCACGATACTTGTTGCAGTTATTTCGTATGTAAAAACAAAGGGTGATGACCAGTCGACCGCAGACGGCTACTTTCTGGCCGGGCGCGGTCTGCCGGGCTTCGTTATCGCAGGCTCGCTGCTGCTGACCAATCTGTCGGCAGAGCAGCTGGTCGGCACGAACGGACAGACATGGAGCGTCGGCATGAGCCCGATGGCGTTCGAGATCGTCGCGGCGCCGTGCTGCATCGTTCTGGCGCTGTTCGCCGCGCCGCGCTATCTGAAAAGCGGCATCACCACCATCCCGGAGCTGATCGGTCTGCGGTATGACAGGAGCACCAAGCTGTGGTTCTCCATCGCATATATCCTGCTGTACATCGTGGTTCAGATCCCGGTCATTCTGTACTCCGGTTCGCTGGTATTCGAGAACATTTTTAATGTTTCCGGTATTCTGGGCGTGACCAAGTTCCAGGCGGTCATCATCCTCTGCATCATCATCAGTGTCATCGGCTCGATCTACGCGATCTTCGGCGGCCTGAAGGCTGTTGCGGTGTCGGATACGGTGAACGGTATCGGCCTGCTGATCGGCGGCTTCATGATCCCGTTCTTTGCACTTAGCGTGCTCGGCAGGACGGCGGGCGGCGACGGTCTGTCGGTCATCGACGGCATGCGCTTTCTGATCGAAAACCATTCGGATATGCTCAACTCCATCGCACCGGCGGACTCTCTGCCGCCTGCGGTTCCGTGGCCGACTGTATTTACCGGCCTGTTCTTCCTCGGCCTTCAGTCCTGGTGCACGCATCAGTCGTTCATCCAGCGTGTACTTGCGGCGAAGAACCTCAAGGAGGCACAGAAGGGCGCTCTTTACTGCGCATTTCTCAAGATCATCGGCTTTATGTATCTTGCGCTCCCGGGCGTTATCGCGTATGCGCTGTTTGAGCTGCAGGGCGATCAGGTGTCCATGATGGACGAAGCGTATCCGCAGCTGGTCGCGCAGGTGGTTCCGGCGCCGCTCATGGGATTTTTCGCCGCGGTCATGCTCGGCGCGATCCTGTCCTCGTTCAACTCGGTGCTCAACTCGGTAGATACCATGTTTACCATGGACATCTACGCGGAGTTCGTCGACCGGAACGCTTCCGAGGACAAGCTTGTCAAGGTCGGCAAGAATGTTGGCATCATCTTCGCGGTGCTGACCACCATCGTTGGTCCGCTGATCTACTTCTTCCCGGCGGGTCTCAAGACCTTCCTGGATTCCCTCGTAATGCTGATTGCACTGCCGGTTCTGACGGCCGTATTCGGCGGCTTTTTCTTCAAGCACCTGCCGAAATACAGTGCAAAGGTCATTCTCGTGCTGCACGTGGTCTGCTACGGCTCGTTCCTGCTGTTCCTCGGTAGCGAGTTCCATTATCTGTACGCCGTTTTCGTGCTGCTGCCGCTCGAACTGCTCGTCATGTTCCTCTTCAATCAGCGCAACAGGGCGAAGCACCCGGAGGCATGGGAGCAGAAGGACGTCGGCGCGGTCGACCTTACCCCGTGGAAGTATCGATGGGTCGCGACGGCTCTCATTCTGATCTGCGTCGCGGCGGTCTACATTGCGTTCTCGCCGCTCGGCATCGGTACATGGAATTATCCGCAGCCGTGGTAAAAGCTCTGTAAGCAAAAAACTCGACAGACATTTGAACTGCACCCCATCTATTAGATAGTATATCAACTGTCTAACAAATGGGGTGCAGTTCATTTGGCTGCGGTTTTAATTCGTATATTCACCGAGCATATACCGCAGACGCGGCTGAACATAATTGGCCAGATTCGTGATTGCAGGCACATCGCTCTGGCCTTGTATGCGCAGCACGTTCATCGAATCGGCCATCAGACAATCTGCTTGCTCGAGAAAACGCCGTTTTCCCCCCTGTAAATTCAAAATTCCACCATAAAACTGTGGTTTTTATCATTTTCACCAAAACAAACAAAAACACGGCAAAAAATTCATTGTTTTCAACGCAATATTCCTTGTGGCACGGCATGGGAAATATGGTATTATACATCAGAAAGCC
>ERZ1108170.1830-NODE-1830-length-12340-cov-3.127310_pt1 | contig 12340 bp, 8 predicted proteins | sample MGYA00403705_ERZ1108170 | MGnify/ENA primary metagenome ERZ1108170 (study PRJEB35170, sample SAMEA104062422) | human gut metagenome | biome: human gut; feature: human-associated habitat; material: faeces | place: Denmark | collected 2012-06-15 ...
AATAGAGCAAAGCCGACCGACCCCAGCTAAGATTAAAGGAGCTGATATGTGCGATTGCACAGATCATAAGGACGAGATCCCTGCCTACGACGCGCAGGCCATTGAGTCCAGGTGGATGAAGGCCTGGGAGGACTCCAACCTCTTTGCCGTCGACACCGACGACAGCAAGCCCAAGAAGTACGTGCTAGAGATGTTCCCGTATCCGTCGGGCGACCTGCATATGGGCCACGCGCGCAACTATACCATCGGCGATGCCATGGCCCGTCAGGCCCGCATGCGCGGCTACGACGTGCTGCACCCCATCGGCTTTGACGCCTTTGGCCTGCCTGCCGAGAACGCCGCCATCAAGCACAATACGCAGGCTGCCGCCTGGACGTATAAGAACATGGACCAGGCGCTCGCCACGATGAAGCGCATGGGCTTCTCCTACGATCTGGATCGCATGGTCAAGACCTGCAGCCCCGACTATTACCGCTGGGGTCAGTGGATCTTTGAGAAGCTGTGGGAAAAGGGCCTGGTCTACCGCAAGAAGAACCCGGTCAACTGGTGTCCTAACTGCAAGACCGTTCTGGCCAACGAGCAGGTCACCGAGGGTAAGTGCTGGCGCTGCGGCACCGAGCCCGAGAAGCGCGACCTTGAGCAGTGGTACTTCAAGATCACCGAGTACTCCCAGGAGCTGCTCGACGACCTGGAGAAGCTCCCCGGCTGGCCCGAGCGCGTCAAGCAGATGCAGGCCAACTGGATCGGTCGCTCCGAGGGCGCCGAGGTCGACTTTACCCTGTGCGACCAGGATGGCGAGCCCATCGAGGGCGATGAGGGCAAGATCACCGTCTTCACCACGCGTGCCGATACCCTTTTTGGCGTCTCCTTCTTTGTCCTGGCTCCCGAGTACGCCGGCCTGCACGAGCTCGTCGAGGGCACGGAGTACGAGGAGGCCGTCACCAAGATCGTCGAGGACTCCAAGCATATCTCTGCCGTCGAGCGTGCCCAGGGCACCCTCGAGAAGCACGGCGCCTTCACGGGCCGCTACGTGGTAAACCCCGTCAACGGCGAGAAGGTCCCCGTGTGGGTTGCCGACTATGTCGTTGCCGACTACGGCACCGGCGCCGTCATGGCCGTTCCCTGTGGCGACCAGCGTGACTTTGAGTTTGCCCGTAAGTATGATCTGCCCATCGTGCCGATCATCCTGGACGATGACGATCGCGCTGCCGTCGAGGCCAGCGGCGAGACCATCGATACCTTCCATGCCGAGACCGTCGACTGGGATTGCGCTCACGCTGCCGAGGGCACGCTCGTCCAGTCCGGCAAGTACACCGGCATGCGCGGCGGTAAGCACTCCGAGGGCGAGGCTGCGATCGTGGCCGACCTCGAGGCCATGGGCTGCGGTCGTCGCAAGGTCGAGTTCCGTCTGCGCGACTGGCTCATCAGCCGCCAGCGCTATTGGGGCAACCCCATCCCGGCTATCCACTGCGAGCACTGCGGTATCGTGCCCGTGCCCGAGGATCAGCTGCCGGTGACGCTGCCCGAGAACCTGGACTTGGGCGCCGGCGAGACCCTCGCCGAGTGCAAGGAGTTCTACGAGACCACCTGCCCGGTCTGCGGTCGCCCGGCCAAGCGCGAGACCGATACCATGGACACCTTCACCTGTTCCAGCTGGTATTACCTGCGCTATACCGATCCGCACAACACGGAGCTGCCCTTCTCCCGTGAGGCCGCCGACCGTTGGATGCCCGTCGATAACTACATCGGCGGCATCGAGCACGCCATTCTGCACCTGCTCTACAGCCGTTTCTTTACCAAGGCACTGCGCGACTTGGGCCTGCTGAGCGTGGACGAGCCCTTCACCAACCTGCTGTGCCAGGGCATGGTCAAGGACGAGAACGGCGACACCATGTCCAAGTCTAAGGGCAACGTCGTGCCCCCGAGCTCGGTCATTGAGCCCTACGGCGCCGACACCATGCGTCTGGCGATCCTGTTTATCGCCCCGCCTGAGAAGGATTTCGACTGGGATCCCAAGGCCGTTGAGGGCGCCAACCGCTTCATCAAGCGCGCCTGGCGTATCGTTTGGCAGCTCGTCCAGTCCGGCGACGCCAACGTGGCCTTCGACAAGTCCGCACTCGACGAGGTTGCGATGAAACTCTATCGCGAGCGTCACCGCACCATTGCCAAGTGCACCGAGGACTTCGATCGCGGCCAGTTCAACACCGCCATCTCGGCCGTCATGGAGCTCGTCAACGCGGCAAGCGCCTACCTCAACGCCACTGAGGGCGCTTCCCGTGACAAGGCGCTGTGCTACGGCGTGGCTAAGGATATCGTGAGCGTCCTGGCGCCCATCTGCCCGTTTTGGGCCGACGAGCTGTGGCACGAGGCCCTCGGCTGCGAGGGCAACGCCTACACAGCCGCCTGGCCCGAGTTCGACCTGGCCGAGTCCGTTGAGGACACGGTGCAGATCGTGGTCCAGGTGCTCGGTAAGGTCCGCGGTCGTGTCGACGTTGCCCGCGATGCCTCTAACGAGGATATGCAGGCTGCCGCCGAAGCCGCCGTCGCCAAGTGGCTCGAGGGCAAGACAGTCGTCAAGGCCATCTGCGTGCCCGGCAAGCTGGTCAACCTGGTGGTCAAGTAAGCGCTGCGCGCATAGTTGACATGAAAAGGCGAGGGGGACGATTCCGTATGGAGTCGCCCCCTTTTTGGTTATGTATACTTGCGACAACACCCAATTATCCATTTCTTGTGGAGAAGCTGTGCGCACGCTGACCTGCAGATTCGTACTGTGCTTGCACGTTTCCGCAGCTATTGGTATAGTTTGCTTGCAAATGAAGTTGTAATTGAAAGAAGTGGGGTTTCGGCCCCGCTTCTTTTTTGTATGGATGGAGGTGCCGCAATGGTCAAGACCAAGACCGAGCAGGCGATCATCGACGCGCTCGAGGCCGTCGCTCCCCAGCACGATATCGACATCGTCGACGTCGAGCTCGTGGGTGCCACCAAGGCCCCCTGCGTGCGCGTGCGTATCGAGGGTGCCGAGGGTCAGAGCCTGTCGCTCAACGACGTCACGGCCAACACCAAGTGGGTCGGCGATGTGATTGAGGAGCTCGACCCCATCTCTTCGAGCTATACGCTCGAGGTGTCGAGCCCGGGTATGGCGCGCCCGCTGCGCCGCCCGTGCGACTTTGCCCGCTTTGTGGGCGAGAACTGTGAGCTCACCTCCACCGCCACCGAGGGCCGTCGCAAGTACGCCGGCAAGATTGCCGCCGCCACCGAGACGAACGTGACCCTCGAGCTCGAGGGCGGCGAGTCCGTCACCCTCGATTTCCCTGATGTTAAAAAGTGCAAGTTGAAGCCCACCTACGACTTCAAGCCCGCGAAGGAAGGAAAGTAAGATGGCAGCATCCGACATGATGTCCGCCCTGATGGAGCTTTGCCAGGAGAAGCACATCGACCAGCTCTACCTGATCGACCGCCTGGAGCAGTCGCTCGCCAAGAGCTATGCCGAGATCCTGCATCTTGAGTGGGGCGCCAAGGTGACCATCGACCGCACCACCGGCAAGATCTACGTCTACCGCCTGGAGCCGATCGACGATTCCATGGACGAGGAGGGCAACTTCACCGAGTTCGAGGAGATCGACGTTACCCCCAAGAATACGAGCCGCATCGCTGCCCAGCACGCCAAGGCCGAGATCAACGCCATCGTGCGCAACTCCGCCCGCGAGCAGATCTACGAGGAGTTCTCTGGCCGCATCGGTGACCTCATCAGCGGTACCGTGCTGCAGTCCACTCCCGACTTTACGATCGTCAAGATCCGCGAGGGCGTCGAGGCCGAGCTTCCGCACTTCGACCAGCGCCGTTACGAGAACGAGCGCAACGAGCGTCCGATGGGCGAGCGCTACCTGCACAACCAGCACATCAAGGCCGTGATCATCGACGTTCGCGACCCCAACTCCAACCTGCAGCCGGTTCGTGGCGAGCACAGCCGTCCGCCGATTGTCATTTCCCGTACCCACCCCGAGCTCATGCGTCGTCTGTTTGAGCAGGAGGTTCCCGAGATCTATGAGGGCACCGTCCAGATCAAGTCGATCGCCCGCGAGCCCGGCCAGCGCTCCAAGGTCGCCGTCCACTCGCTCGACGACCGTCTGGATCCCGTGGGCGCCTGCGTCGGCCCCAAGGGCAGCCGTGTTCGCGCTGTCGTGGGCGAGCTCCGCGGCGAGCGCGTCGACGTCATCCTGTGGGATGCCGATCCTGCCGTCTACGTCGCCAACGCCCTGTCGCCCGCTAAGGTCACCCGCGTCCTCATCGACGAGGAGAAGGCCTACGCCGGCGTCATCGTGCCCGACGACCAGCTGTCCCTCGCCATCGGCAAGGAGGGCCAGAACGCCCGCCTCGCCGCGCGCCTGACCGGCTGGCACATCGACATCAAGTCCGAGACGCTTGCTGCCGACATCCTCAAGAACGTTCCCGTTCACGAGGAGCCCGCCGCCGACCTGATCGGTGACGAGGAGGACGAGGACGTCCGCCGCTGCGAGTACGTGTCCGAGGACGGCATCCAGTGCCGCAACCAGGCTCGTCCCGGCTCCCGTTTCTGCGGTGTCCATGACACCGACGCCTTCGATGATGCGGAGGACCTGATCTAGCGCGCGGTCGCGCCGGGCGGGTCCCGGCGCGTCTCCCACGCTCGTTCAGTCTCTAGGCACCCAAGGTGCCAGAAAGGGTAGGTGAAGTCATATGGCAAAAGTCCGTGTGTCCACCCTGGCCAAAGAGTTCGGCATGACCTCCAAGGAACTGATGGGTCATCTCGCCGATATGAAGATTCCCGCTAAGTCCGCTTCCTCCACCTTGGAGGACGCTTATGTCGCCATGGTCCGCAAGCAGCTCGCCTCGGTGATCGAGGCCCGCGCCCAGGAAGTCGAGGCCGCCAAGCAGGCCGAGGAGCAGGCAGCTGCCGCCGAGGAGGCCGCTCGCGCCGCCGAGGCCGAGCGCGAGCGCATCGCCGCCGAGAAGGCCCGCGAGGAGGAGCGTCGCCAGTTTGCCGCAGCCCAGGCTGCCGAGGAGGCTGCCCGCGCCGAGGCCGAGGCCAAGAAGAAGGCCGAGCAGGAGCGCCTTGCCCGCGAGAAGGAGGAGGCTGCCCGCGAGGCCCAGCGCCGCGCCGTTCCCGCTTCCGACTCCGGTTCGCGTTTCCGTTCGCTGCTCGACCAGATCGCCGCACAGGAGACCGTGCTCAAGGAGAAGAAGGACGCCGAGGACAAGGCCAAGGCCGAGCGCGCCGCAGAGCGCGGTAACCGTCGTGGCGGCAACAACGACCGCCGCGGTGGCCGTCGTAACGATCGCAACGCTTCCGACAACAACTCCGAGCGCAACGCCTCCGAGAGCCGTCCGCACAGCCATCGCACCAACGCCAGCAACAACGTTGCTGCCGGCATGGACTTCCCCAACCCCGATAAGCAGGGCAAGGGCAAGAAGCGCAAGGGCGGTCACAACAACGAAGAGGACCACTACAGCCGTATGGCTCGCGAGGCCGAGGAGTACAGCCGCGAGAAGGTGCTCGAGGAGGCCTCTCGCGAGTCCACCGGTCGCCGCAAGAAGCGCAAGGAGAAGCGCGAGCGCGAGGCTGCCAAGGCTCAGGAGGAGCGCAAGATAGAGGAGGCGCTGGCCCAGGGCGTGAACCCCGAGGACCTCGACGCCATCAAGGTCTCCCAGGGCGTTACCGTCCAGGAGCTCGCCGAGGCGCTCGACGTTCCGGCCAATGACATCATCAAGCGCCTGTTCCTGCTGGGTACGCCGCTCACCATGACGCAGTCCATGTCCGACGACCTCGTCGAGCTCGTCGCCGACGACCTGGGCCGCCAGATCAAGATCATCACCCCCGAGGAGGAGAACACCTTCTCGTTCTACGACGATCCCGCCGACCTTAAGCCGCGCGCCCCGGTCGTCACCGTCATGGGCCATGTCGACCACGGCAAGACGTCGCTGCTCGACGCCATCCGTCACACCGGCGTCGCTGCCGGCGAGGCGGGCGGCATTACGCAGGCCATCGGCGCTTCGCAGGTCATGATCAACGACCGCAAGATCACCTTTATCGATACCCCGGGTCACGCCACCTTTACGGCTATGCGTGCCCGTGGCGCCAAGGTGACCGACATCGTCATTCTGATCGTGGCTGCCGACGACGGCGTTATGCCCCAGACCGTCGAGTCGATCAACCACGCCAAGGCCGCCGGCGTACCCATCGTCGTTGCCGTCAACAAGATCGATAAGCCGGGCGCCAACCCCGACCGTGTGCGTCAGGAGCTCACCGAGTACGGAGTCATCCCCGAGGAGTGGGGCGGACAGAACATGTTCGTCAACATCTCGGCTAAGCAGAAGATCGGTATCGACGAACTTCTGGAGACCGTGCTGCTCCAGGCCGACGTACTCGAGCTCAAGGCCAACCCGGATACCTTTGCCTCGGGCAACGTCCTCGAGGCCAAGCTCGACAAGGGCCGCGGCTCGGTCGCTACCGTGCTCGTGACCCGCGGTACCTTGCACGTGGGCGATACGCTGGTCGCCGGCCTTACCTATGGCCGCGTCCGTGCCATGCTCGACCCCAAGGGTCGTGCCGTCACCGAGGCCGGTCCCTCCGACGCCGTCGAGATTTTGGGCCTGCAGTCCGTGCCCAACGCCGGTGATGAGTTCCGCGTGTTCGAGGACGAGCGCGAGGCTCGTGCCCTGGCCGACGAGCGTTCGCTGAAGGCCCGTATCGAGGAGCAGAGCCGCGTCAAGCACGTCACGCTCGAGAACCTCTTCGAGACCATTGCCGACGCCGAGGTCAAGGAGCTCAACCTGATCATCAAGGCAGACGTCCAGGGTTCCATCGAGGCTCTTCAGGACTCGCTCGACAAGATGGATCAGTCCGAGGTTCGCATCAACACGATCCACTCCGCTGTCGGCGCCATCAACGAGACCGACGTCGTCCTGGCCGACGCCTCCAACGCCATCATCATCGGCTTTGGCGTCCGTCCCGACGGTAAGGCCCGCTCCGCTGCCGAGCGCGAGGGCGTCGAGATCCGTTGCTACGACGTTATCTACAAGTGCCTCGAGGAGCTCGACGCCGCCCGTATCGGCATGCTCAAGCCCACCGAGGTCGAGGTCGCCACGGGTACCGCGACCGTCCTGGACACCTTCAAGGTGCCCAAAGTCGGTATCGCCGCCGGTGTCCGCGTCGAGGAGGGCGAGATCGCCGCGACCGATTCCGTGCGCCTGGTGCGCGACGGCATCGTGGTCTTCAACGGCAAGATCGCCTCGATGCGCCACTACAAGGACGAGGCCAAGAGCCTCAAGAGCGGTTCCGAGGGCGGTATTGGCCTGGAGAACTTCCAGGACATCAAGCCCGGCGACCAGATCGAGGGTTACCGTATCGACCAGGTTGCCCGTACCGAGTAGGGGGTAGCGCTATGAAGCAAACGCAGGCAACCCGCCGTCTGGGCGAGCAGCTTCGCGAGAAGCTTGGTTATATCCTGCTCTTTGAGGTTTCCGATCCGCGTCTCGACCTGGTTACTTTGACTGCGGTCGAGGTCGCGGTGGACCGTTCGTTCGCGCGCGTGTATGTGTCGTGCGATGCGAGCCGCTACGACGAGGTCATGGAGGCGCTCGCTAGCGCCAAGGGCCGTATTCGCAGCCTGTTGGCTCGCTCGCTCGATTGGCGTGTCACGCCCGAGCTCGATTTTCGCATCGATCGCTCGACCGATGAGGCCGAGCGCATCACGCGTGCGCTGGAAAACGTTCCCGCCACGCTTGCGATCGAAAAGGACGAGGACGGCTATCCGATAGCGGATGCCGCCCAGGAGGCAGCTTTAGATGACTAATTCCGCCGACCTCGCCTCGTGCGAGTCTGCAGATATTCAGCGACGCATCCTCGAGCTCATCGAGGGTGCGTCCTCCATTGCGATTTCGGGACATACTTCTCCCGATGGCGATGCCTTGGGCTCCGTATTGGGTCTGGGCCTTTCGCTCATGAAGTTTTTCCCCAACAAGGACATTGCGCTGCTGCTGGCAGACGATGACCCGGTTCCTCGCATCTACCGCTTTATGGAAGGCTCCGATCGCCTGGTGCCGGCATCTGCGTACGCCGGCAATCCGGACCTGTTCATCTCGGTGGACGTACCGGTCGTCGAGCGCCTCAATAATTCCGCCGAGGTGCTTCGTCGCTCCAAGCATGTGGTGTGCTTCGATCATCATCCGGCGCGCGAGGAGTTTGCCGAGCTGAGCCTGAGGCGCGTCGATGCCGCGGCCTGCGCCATGATCATCGACCGTTTCTTGGACAATTGTGGCATTGCCGCACGTGATGGCGTTGCGACCTGCCTGCTGTGTGGCTTGGTTACCGATACCGGCCGTTTTCAGTACCAAAACGCCGATGCCGCCGCGTTCCATGCGGCCTCGCGACTGGTTGCCCACGGTGCCGATCCGGCGCGTGTGGCACTCGAGGTCTACCAGAGCATGCGCGTTGAGTTTCTGCACCTCAAGTCCATCGTTATGGGCCGCATCAAGACGGTGGCCCACGGGCGCGTGGCGTATAGCTATGCCTACCAGAGCGACCTTGAGGCCTGCGGTGTCACCTCGGACGAGTGCGACGGCCTGGTCGATGTGGTGCGTTCGGTGATGGGCGTCGAGGTCTGCCTGTTCTTAAAGGGCATTGAGGGCGATACCAAGGTGCGTGGCAACCTGCGCTCCAAGGGCGACCTCAACGTGTCCGAGATCGCTGCTGCCTTTGGCGGAGGCGGACATCCCGCTGCCGCCGGTTTCTCCAACAACGGAACGATTCTCGAGACGCTCACCGTGGCACTTCCCATGCTGGCCGAGCTGGTGGGGGAGGATCCCGCTTCGGTGACCGTCGAGCTCTAACTTATTGGATGGTACATGGCTCGTCGAACGCCTTCTCAATTGAATATGCTGCTCGCCGTCGATAAGCCGGTGGGCTGCACGTCCCACGATGTGGTCTCGCAATGTCGACGCGCCCTCCATGAGCGGCGCGTCGGCCATGCCGGCACGCTCGACCCCATGGCATCTGGCGTCATGGTGGTGGGTGTGGGCCAGGCCACCCGTCTGCTGGGCATGCTCACGCTCGATACCAAAAGCTACGTCGCCGATATTTCGTTTGGCGCCGAGACCAATACCGATGATGCGGAGGGCGAGGCGGTCCGCACGGTGGCTGTTGCCAACGAGCTCCGCGATCCTGCCTATGCTCGTGAGCGCTTGGCCGCCATGCTGGGCCCGCAGATGCAGGTGCCGCCGGCGTTTTCTGCTATCTCGGTCAATGGCGTTCGCGCCTACAAGTCTGCTCGCGAGGGCAATGCGGTGGACCTACCTCCGCGCCCCGTCGAGGTCTATGCCGCCGACCTGATCGCCGTGGGCGGCGAAGGCGATACGTGTGTGTGGACCGTGGCGTTCTCGGTGAGCAAGGGTACCTATATCCGTGCGCTCGCTCGCGACCTGGGCCGCGCTTGCGATAGCGCCGCGCATATTTCCGCGCTGCGCCGCACGGCTTCCGGTGTTGTTTCCATTGGCGCTTGTCATGCGGTCGAGGAGCTTTCTCCCGAGTCCGCGGCTGGCTTTGCCCTGGATCCCATTGCGGCCCTGGGCGCCACACGTGTTGACTTGCCGGGCAATCTTGCCGACGACCTGCTCTGCGGCCGACGCATTCCCGTTGAGCGTGCGCTTGCCGATTTCGATTCCTCGAAGGCGCCGTTTGCGTTGGTGCTCGATGGGGGACTCAAGGCGCTCGCCCGCATTGAGGGCGGCCGCTTTGTCATGGAGCACGTGTTTCCGCAGGCAATCGGCGGTGTTCGATGATGTTGTCCGCTCGCGAGCTCGCGCGTGTCTTTTTCGCGGGCGAGTCGGACGAGGCTCGCATCGTTGCTGCCGATACGTTTGATGAGTGTGAGCACTTGGGTGCCGCTTCAATCGCCATTGGCGTGTTCGACGGCGTTCACCGTGGACACCAGGAACTCATCGAAGCGCTTGTCCGTGATGCCCGTGCCCATGGCTGCAAGGCGGTCGTGGTCACTTTCGATCCCGACCCGGACGTTGTGGTGAGCCCTTCGCCCGCTCAAAAATTGATGACGACGGCCGACCGTCTGCATGCCTTGGCTCAAACCGGGGTCGATGCGGTGGTGGCCGTTCCCTTTACGCCTGAGGTCGCGGCGCTCGACCATGTCGGTTTTCTCGCACTGTTGTCACGCGTGGTCGACATTCGCTCGATTCGCGTTGGCAGCGACTTTAGGCTGGGTCGCGGCGGTGCTTCTGGTGTTGCCGAGATGCGCGCCTGGGGTGCCGAGCGCGGCGTTGACGTATACGGGCACGACTTGCTTTGCGAGGGCGGTGAGGCCATTTGCGCCACCCGCATTCGTCATGAGCTGGGACAGGGCCATGTGGGGCTTGCTGCTGGGTTACTCGGACGCCCGTATATGGTGCGCGGCGGTGTTATTCGCGGCCGTCACGAGGGCTCTGGCATGGGCTTTCCCACGGCAAACCTACAGGTTCCCGACGGCATTCAGGTGCCAGCCGATGGCGTGTATGAGGGTCTGGTGCTGGTCGATGACACCGCGTGGCCCGCTGCCGTGAACGTCGGCCTGCCGCCAACGTATGCTGACGATGCGGCATCTGCGCATCTCGAGGCTAATTTAATTGGTTATACGGGCGACCTGTACGGCGCTTCCGTTTCGCTGGCGTTTACGCGCTGGCTGCGTCCGTCGCGCGTGTTCGATTCGCTGGATGAGTTGATTGCGACCGTCGAGGGTAATATCGAGGACATTCGTCACAACTTGGGTGAGCAGGGGGTGAGCATCCGTGATTAGCGATGAGGAAAAAGACCAGGTACGCGCTGCGTCCGACCTAGTCGCCATCGTGCAGGAAACGGTCGATCTCAAGCCCCGCGGCCATGAGTTTTGGGGATGCTGCCCCTTCCATGGCGAAAAGACGCCGTCCTTCCACATTATTCCCGCCACGCAGGTGTGGCATTGCTTTGGCTGCGGCGAGGGTGGCGATGTCTTCACCTATATCATGAAGCGCGAGAGCCTCAGCTTTCCCGAGTCAATCCGTTATTTGGCCGATCGCGCGGGTATTGAGTTGCATGACACCGGAGATCGCCGCGAGCGCGGTACCAAGCGTGCCCGCATCTACGATCTGTGCGCCGAGACCGCTCAGTTCTACCACACCATGCTTATGCGCGGTAAGGACGGCCGTCCACGTGAGTACTTTGCCAGCCGCGGCATGGGTGGCGACGTCTGCCGCCGCTACTGCCTGGGCTTTGCACCGGGCCGTAACGCGCTGGTGTCGCACCTGTCCCAGGCGGGTTTTACCCCGCAGGAGATGATCGACGCCAACGTTGCCGTGAGTCGCGGGCGCGGGCAGCTTGCCGACCGCTTTTTCGACCGCGTGATGTTCCCCATCTTTGACGAGCAGGGTCACAACATCGCCTTTGGCGGTCGCATCATGGGTGACGGCCAACCCAAGTACCTCAACACCGCCGAGACGAGCGTGTTTCATAAAAAGCGAAACCTCTACGGCTTTAATTGGGCCAAGGAGTTTATCGTCGCGCAGGATACCGCCATCGTGGTAGAGGGCTATACCGATTGCATCGCCTGCTGGGAGGCGGGGATTAAAAACGTTGTCGCCACGCTGGGCACCGCCCTCACGGAGCATCACGTCAAGACGCTCACTCGCTTTGCCAAGCGCATCGTGTATATGTTCGACGGCGATGCAGCGGGCCAGAAGGCCGCCCGTCGCGCGATTCAGTTTATCGAGCAGGATTCCATGGACCTGCGCTGCGTGGTGCTCCCCGACGGCAACGACCCCATGGAGTTCATCACCGCACATGGTGGCGAGGCACTGCAGACGCGCATCGACGCTGCCGAGCCGCTTATGGACTTTGTCTACCGTTCGCTGCAGGAGTCGAGTGACATCACCACGCCGGGCGGTCGCGCTAAGGCGCTGGAAGATGCGCTGACGCTTATCTATCCGTTGCGCAACAGCTATATGATCGACACGTACTTTATCCAGATTGCCGATCTGCTGGGTTTGGATCTGGAGACGGTGCGCGCGAGCTCGGGTCGTGTGTTTCGCGATGTCGCCAAGCGCGAGGATGCGGAACGACGTCGTGAGCAGAACTATGAGCGCCAGCGGGCACAGACTGAGCGGTCCGGTAGCGCGGGCGGTCGGGCGTCGGGTTCTCGCGATGCCGGTCGCGGCGCTTGGGCATCGGGCGCGACGCCGTCGGTGTCCGCGCCGGTCGAGGAAGAGCCGTACGACTACGTCCCACTCGATGCCTACGGTGCCGCGCCCGTGGAGGTCGTCGACGATCTGCCGCCAATCGATG
>ERZ1108170.1839-NODE-1839-length-12293-cov-2.610394_pt1 | contig 12293 bp, 7 predicted proteins | sample MGYA00403705_ERZ1108170 | MGnify/ENA primary metagenome ERZ1108170 (study PRJEB35170, sample SAMEA104062422) | human gut metagenome | biome: human gut; feature: human-associated habitat; material: faeces | place: Denmark | collected 2012-06-15 ...
ATGCAGTAGAAATATCGATGGCATCTTTAAGCAGACCTCATCCATCATTACACTACCTTGTAATATGATAGCCAGCTCCTTATGGTCATTTTCAACCACAATCGTATCATTCTCATATCCTATAAAACTTACTACCAATTTTTTTGCACCAACAGGCTGTTCAATAGTAAATGTCCCATTCTCATCTGTGACAGTTCCATTTGTTGTATTTATCCAAAAGACATTGGCAGCAACAACAGGTTCACCTTGGTTGTCCTTCACCATTCCTTTTACTTGAGCGCTTACAGGCATCAAATGCCACAGAAAAGCACCTAAGAAAACTATAAATTTCATGTTTTTATTTTTCTTTATCTGTTACACACTTATACAAATTTAGCAATTCCTCCCTACTCAAAGAGTTATCTTACTAAATCAAAAGTGTACAAATAAGATTCAAATACCCTCTTGGAGGCTGTCGACACAATGAGGTATCCGTATAGCAGCTCTCCTTTTTTACAGAAGACAACAGATCGAAGTTTATACTGTATGCATTGAATATCAAATGAATAACGGACAGTGTTACGTTGTCCAAATGAAGTGATGTACCTAAAACAGGCAAGTTAATTTTCTGGATTTTCACGCTAGAACAAGGAACATCTGATGACTTCCGCTCCATCATCTTGTCATGATGGCAAGAACATCCCGAACCAGATTTCACGTTTTTATTTCCAACATCACCACATCCGCAAGTACATCCATAATTGGAAATATCCACCACTGTCAATAATGCCGCATCCTTATCAGCGCACTGATAGCAACGGGACTGCACAATAGGTATTCCGACTCCCATATATATAATCATGGAAGAAAGAAAGATTGAGAATAATATGTAATGAAACTCTTTCATTGTTCAAATTGCAGTCCACCAATGTCATATACTACATTCGGGTACAAAGATAACGACTTTTTTCTTTTGCTCCCAAACGGCATTTAGCCAATATTCCCTAAATTCTATCCCTGAAGAAAACAAATATTGTATAAATACTATATAATCCCGTGATTATCCGTATCTTTGTAACGAATTAGATATTTGAAAATAAATGAAGACATTTGAAGAGTTAGGCGTTTCCCCGGAAATACTAAAAGCAATTAAAGAAATGGGGTATGAAAACCCCATGCCGGTACAAGAAGAAGTAATACCGTATTTATTGGGGAACGGCAACGACGTAGTAGCCCTAGCACAAACAGGGACTGGAAAAACAGCCGCATTTGGTCTGCCGCTTATCCAAAAAATTGAAGTAAAAAAACGTGTGCCTCAAGCACTTATATTATGCCCCACACGTGAGTTATGCTTGCAGATCGCAGGTGATCTGAATGATTATTCCAAGTATATTGATGGACTGAAAGTCCTTCCTGTATACGGTGGCTCATCCATCGAAAGCCAGATACGCATGTTGAAGGCAGGTGTACACATTATTGTAGCCACTCCCGGACGACTGATTGACCTGATGGAAAGAAAAGTCGCCAAACTGGAGACCATTGCCGATGTAGTAATGGACGAAGCTGACGAGATGCTGAATATGGGATTTACCGACAGCATCAATGCTATTCTTGAAAAGGTTCCCGAAGACCGGAACACTTTGATGTTCTCAGCTACCATGAGTCCCGAAATCTCGCGTATTGCAAAAAAATACCTGCACGATGCGAAAGAGATTACAATCGGTACTAAGAATGAAGGCAGCAAGAACGTAAACCACATTGCCTATCTGGTACACGCCAAAGATAAATATGCTGCATTGAAGCGTATCGCGGATTATTACCCACAAATTTACGGTATCATTTTCTGCCGTACCCGTAAGGAAACTCAGGAAATAGCTGATAAATTGATTCAAGATGGTTATAATGCAGATTCTCTACACGGCGAGCTTTCACAAGCACAACGTGACTTGGTGATGCAGAAATTCCGTCAACGTCATTTACAGCTTCTGGTTGCTACAGATGTAGCTGCCCGCGGTTTGGATGTAAATGATTTGACACATGTCATTAATTATGGCCTGCCCGATGATATAGAAAGCTATACTCACCGTAGCGGACGTACAGGACGTGCCGGCAAAACCGGTATTTCTATCGCTATCATCAACCTGCGTGAAAAAGGAAAAATGCGCGAGATAGAACGTATCATCAACAAGAAATTTATCATGGGTGAAATGCCTAGCGGTAAACAAATCTGCGAACAACAATTAATCAAACTGATCGATGATATAGAAAAGGTAAAAGTGAACGACGAGGAAATCGAGTCCTTCCTACCCGGTATCTATCGCAAACTGGAATGGCTTTCGAAGGAAGACCTGATAAAGCGTGTAGTATCGATGGAGTTCAACCGCTTCTTGGAATATTACAGCAACGCTCCGGAAATAGAAACTCCCAGCATGAACGACCGCCGTAGCGAACGTGAACCGAAAGGACGCAAAGACCATGGTAGCGCCCGTGAAAAGACAGAACGCAAGGCCGAGAAAGGATATACCCGCCTGTTCCTGAATGTGGGAAAGACAGATGGTTTTTATGCCAATCAAATCATTGAACTGATTAACCGCAACATGAAGAAGCAACGTACCACCATCGGGCGAATAGATCTGATGCAGAATTTCTCTTTCTTCGAAGTAGCAGAAAATCAGGCACAGGATGTTATCAAGGCGTTAAACAAGGTCAATCTGAATGGCGGCCGGAAAATTGTAGTAGAAGTTGCCGGTGACAATAATGGCAAAAACGACAATGGCGAACGCAGGAGCAGTGCGGCAAGGAATGCTTCATTCGGCAAAAAAGGTGACAGGTCCAATAAAAAAACGACCTCAAAAGAAGGAAAAACTAGCCGTGCGGAACGTGGCTACATTGAAGAACGAGGCCCCAAAACGAAAGACGACTGGAAACAATTCTTTAACAGCGATAACAATAAGAAAAAGAAATCCAAGAAATAAGGAATCCAACTTAATGAAAGAGGATTGGACATAGTAGAAATATGCAAATAACATCCACTTCTCTTGAATAATAGCGGAGTATGCGGAATTGAAACAACCTGTCATTTCAAGGATATTCGGCAAATAATATAATAAACCCAACAGATTTATTATATTATTTGCCGAATATCCTTGTTTACATCGAATTAATATTAACAGATTTTTTACTATCTTCCAGATGAAAGATTATATGATAAGCTATCTATCGGAACTTTGACATACTCAGCTCCCTGTCATTTCATACTTTTCCTTTAGTCTTTCAATTTCAGTTCATCGATTAAACAGGAAGCTTTCCCATATTTTTCAATCATGTAAAGAACATAGCGGATATCCACCCCGATACAACGCTGCAAATTAGGTTCAAAAACAATATCTCCACTCATTGCTTCCCAATTCCCGTCAAAAGCAAGACCTATTAATTCCCCTTTTCCATTAAACATTCCACTACCGGAATTCCCTCCCGTAATATCATTATCCGAAATAAAGCAAACATTCATATTACCATCTCCGGTAGCATAACGTCCGAAATCCTTCCTTCTCAAGCATTCGACTACAGAAGGAAGCACATCGAAATCACTATCTCCCTTATACTGCCTTATCTTGTCAAAAATACCTTTTGTCGTCGTAAAGTAAGAATATTCAATAGCATCTTTCGGTGAGTAACCACCCACCATGCCAAAACTCAGACGCATAGTAGAATTAGCATCCGGATAAAACACCCTATCTGCCTCCATCTCACGCATTGCTTCATTCAGCAAACGTTCATTTTTCTCAATATTCATACTAGCTTCTTCCACCGACTGATTGAATTCATAAAATTTCACCAACATATCGATGGCAAAAGAAGCCGCAGGGTCATCAAACAAGACATAAGTGGTATCTCCCTTCACCACCTGTTCAAACCCATGCGGTGTCTTTAAAGAGGAACGAGCATACAAATCATCTACATAAGCTTGGTAATCACCTTTAAAATCTTTCTCTATCAATGGATAAACATCAGGTAAAAATTCCTTGCCTACCTCAGTTGCATATTCTTTCAACATAGCCACAAAGACTTGTTTATCCACACTTATATCCATATTGGCATAAATCTCCAACAATTGCCGCATATTACGCTCCAAATCACTCTCCTCTGCCTCAAAATCAAAATTCAGTACAGCTAAGGCTGCCGTAATCAACTCCGGTCCATTGGCAAATGTTTCTCCAAAATATGCCATAGCCCGTGCCGCATTTCTACGATTACGATAATTTAACTCCAGTTCAGTCAAAACCCTTGCATATTTGCTTCGTTTATCAGGTTCCCGACGAACCCATTCTTGCAATTGGCACTCCAAAGCTTGTTTTTTCTCTATCACTTTCAATTCTTTTACCGCTTGATTCATCCCTATACTATTCTTCCAATAGTTAGAGCTTTGTGCATACTTGGAAGCATATTTAATGCGGATATCATCACTTTTTTCCATTGCATTTTTCCAGATAGCCTGCTTGATGGTACGGACATTAATCATAGCGGCATTATCCGTATTAATCCTTTCGTCTATCCCAAATGAAGATAAATACCTGCTGGTAGAACCGGGATATCCCATAGTCATGCAAAATGATCCCTGTTCATACCCTCCCAAAGAAACAGGAGCAAAATAATCCGGATGATAAGGCACATTCTCCGGAGAATAAGCTGCCGGTTGATTATTCTGATCAGCATAAATACGGAAGACAGAGAAATCCCCGGTATGGCGGGGCCATACCCAATTATCTGTATCTCCGCCAAACTTGCCTACAGAAGAGGGAGGAGCAAATACCAAACGAACATCATAATAATCCTTATACACAGATAGATAAAACTCATTGCCACCATAAAAAGGAGTTATCTCAGCACGCAGCAACGTATCATTCGCCACAGCTTCCTGAGCAATCAATGTGGAAATAGAATCTACAATCAGTGCACGGTCATTTTCCTTTGTTCCGACTGGAATAGCTTGCAACACACGCTCCGTCACATCCTCTGTGCGTATCAGAAAACTGACAAATAAATCCGGATTAGGAAGCTCCTTACTTAAGGAATCGGCTACAAAACCATCTCGCAAATAATCATGCTCCACAGAACTATGCTGCTGAATGGCATCATACCCACAATGGTGGTTAGTAAAAACCAAACCATCCGGAGATACAACAACACCCGAACAAAAACCTCCAAAACTAACAACAGCATTAGCCAATGCTTTTCCACCAGGATTATACAATTGTTCAGATGAAAGTTCCAACCCCATTTCTTTCATCACTTGTTGAGTTTGTTTGCTAAGACAACAAGGAAGCCACATTCCTTCACTACCCCATATATATAAAGGTAGGAAGACTAGCAGCAACAGTAGTTTTTTCATGGTTTTATTCTACAATTAATTTAAGTTTTTTTGCTCCGACACGTGCTTTCAACCATTCGGATATTTTTTCTTGTTCTTTCTCAATGGGTCTTTTACTGAATTTCATCAAGACTATTGTCAATGTATCCGTTTTAGTTGAGTCCACCTGTAATTCCACAGTCTTTGCCATAGCTATGGCTTCTACTGTAGGATAAAGTACTTTAAGTTCGGGAATTATCTTTTTATCTACGGTATTGTATGCGGCATATACATTAAGTTCGTTTTCCAAAGACTTAATCTTTTCCTGCTGCTCCAGCAAACGTTTCTCACTATTCTTATAAAAGTCCTCCATCACTTGCGCCTTTATACTGCCAATATCCATCGCATCATTATTCATTCCTTGAAGAATAACTAGTTTAGTACCTGCCAAATTAAAATGTTTCAAATTATCCCTTGCGGTTGCTATTTCTGTTTCCGAAACCTCATTGCCTATTAGCACAACACGTATTTCCTTCTTCTCAAAAGAAATCTTCCGGTCTATTACTTGAGTATTATTAAAATCCAATTCTTCATTAATAAAATTATTGGCAGAGGCCTCATAAATAGTGCTTTTCACAATACCATAAGTCAAATAAATAGCAGGACACATGGTGGCTAAAGTAATAACAATGATATATTTTTTGACTAATTTTTCGCGCTCCTTATCCACAAATTCCTTACGTTGGAAATGCATGACACGTACCCCGATAAAAGTAGCCAAACTGATAAATACTGAATTAATAAAATACAAATAGAATGCACCTAAAAAATAAAGTAAATTTCCGGTAGCAAGCCCGAATCCAGCAGTACACAAAGGCGGCATCAAAGCCGTAGCAATAGCAACCCCTGGAATTACATTCCCTTTCTCCTTTGTAGACAAAGCGATTATACCGGCTAAACCACCGCACAAAGCTATAAGCACATCATATATGGTAGGAGAAGTACGTGCCAGCAACTCCGATTGTACTTCATCCAACGGAGTCAGCGAAAAATAAAGGGTAGCTGTAATCACACTAAATACAGTTGCCACCAAATAACTTTTTAGAGAACGCTTCAACAATTCAAAATCATTCTGTCCAATAGCTAACCCTACTCCCATTATCGGTCCCATCAGCGGAGATATCAGCATGGCACCAATAATAACTGCCGTAGAATTCACGTTCAAGCCCAATGAGGCTATAAAAATTGCGAAAATAAGAATCCACAAATTAGTTCCTTTGAACTCAACACCATTACGAATACTTTCTACAATCAAGGCTTCATTGTCCTTATCCTTGCGCAAATCAAGATATTCACTAAAGAACTGCTTTATATAGGGCACATTCTTTAAATTATTCTTCAGGTCACTCATTGCTATTTCTTTATGTATCGGTTTATAACAGGTATTTGCTGTAAGGGGAAATCCGTTTTCACAATATATGCCACAAACAATAACAACAGTAATGTACGAACACCCAACAACAAGAATATATTTTGAATAGGAAGATAAACTGAAACAATGTAAAGTACCAGCGCTAACACCACATAGTTACCTATTGCTTTCAAATCATAATTAATAGGATATTTTTTCTGCCCTACAAAATAAGAGAGAAGCATAGCTACTCCATATCCGGCAAAACCTGCCCACGCACACGCCATATAGCCAAACACCGGAATAAGGAAAATATTTATCAGGATAATGATACTGCATCCCACCAGTGAAAAATAAGCTCCCCATTTTGTTTCATCAATCAGTTTATACCAAAAAGAAAGATTGAAATAAATACCCATAAACATCTCGGCAGCCATGACAATAGGTACAACCTTAAGCCCTACCCAGTAATCACGCCCTAAAATATAACGCAGTATATCAAGGTAAAACATAACAGCCAAAAAAGCCAGCAAAGTGAAGATAATGAAAAACTTCATCGCTTTGGCATACATTTCCCGACTATCCTTTTCTTTACTCTTACTAAAAACAAACGGCTCGTATGCAAACCGGAAAGCCTGTGTCAGCATGGCCATGATCATAGCTATCTTACTGGCTGCTCCATAAATACCCAACTGGATAGTCGCCTCCGCCTTATCAGGATAAACAAACGGAAAAATAATTTTATCAGCTACCTGATTTAAGATTCCGGCAATACCCAGAATCAGAATCGGGAAAGAATAATGCAGCATACGCCGCAACAACTCCCTGTCCAGCACATATCTGAAGCCCACCAATTCTTTCCACATACATAGCATCACCAAAGAAGTACAAGCCAAATTTATAGCAAAAGCCACTCCGACATTCTCTCCCTTCATACCTACAAAATAAGCGATATTCAAGACAATGCTGGCAAAAATGAACAACAATTTCAATGCAGCAAACTTAACAGGGCGTTTCTTATACCGCAAATAAGCGAAAGGAATAGCTTGGAAAGCGTCCATTGCAACTACAATCAGCATCATCCCCATATACCACGGATGCTCTCCATATCCCAAGAAACCTGCTATGGGATACAGAAAAGAAAGACAAACAATTAAAAACAAGACCGCAGTCGCCCCCACCGAAAGCAAAGTAGTGGAATAGACACGCATCGGATCATCCACCCCCTTATTGGCAAATCGGAAAAAGCCGGTTTCCATACCATATGTTAAAAGCACCATCAACAAGGCAGTTATAGCATACATATTGGTAATGATACCATAGCCCCCCGATTCCACAGGCAAAGCGTTGGTATATATCGGTACTAACAAATAATTCAGGAACCGCCCGATGATGCTACTCATCCCATATATGGCTGTTTCCTTGGCTAATGCTTTTAATCCTGCCATCTTCTAATCATCAAATAATGTCTTCTGACTATTATAAATGCTCCGTCCCAAGTGTATATAGGCCAGTTCCGTGACCTCACGTCCACGCGGAGTACGTTTTAAGAAACCTTCTTTAATCAAAAAAGGTTCATAAACCTCCTCTATTGTTCCGGCGTCTTCACCCAAAGCGGTTGCAATAGTAGTCAGCCCCACAGGACCTCCCTTAAACTTATCTATAATAGTACATAAAATCTTGTTATCTATCTCATCCAGTCCATATCTGTCAATGTTCAAGGCTTCTAAAGCAAACCGGGCAATTTCCACATCAATCCTTCCGGAACCTTTCACCTGGGCAAAATCACGGACACGCCTCAACAACGCATTTGCAATACGGGGCGTTCCACGGCTGCGCGAAGCAATCTCACCCGCTGCTTTCATGTCACAAGGCACATTCAATATATTAGCAGAGCGACGGATAATGCTTGTCAATACATCATCGTCATAATACTCCAAATGAAGATTAATTCCAAAACGGGCACGCAAAGGCGCAGTCAGCAACCCACTCCTGGTAGTGGCTCCAACCAAAGTAAACGGGCTCAACTCCAACTGGATACTACGCGCCGAAGGTCCCTTGTCTATCATTATATCGATACGATAATCCTCCATGGCAGAATACAGATATTCTTCTACCACAGGGCTCAACCGATGTATTTCATCAATAAAAAGCACATCATTGGGTTCCAGGCTGGTCAGTACTCCCGCCAAATCACCCGGTTTATCCAGCACCGGTCCTGAGGTCACTTTAAAACCTACTCCCAGTTCATTGGCAATGATATTACTTAAGGTCGTCTTGCCCAAGCCGGGAGGTCCGTGCAAAAGAACATGGTCTAACGCCTCGGCCCGCAGACGCGCCGCCTTGACAAAGATGCGCAGATTATCTACCACCTTATCCTGCCCGCTAAAATCTTCAAAATTCAACGGACGTAAGGCATTCTCAAAATCGCGTTCTTTAGTTGTGAGCTGTTGCTCGCGTATATCAAAATTTTCTTCCATTTTTTTGTTTATGACACAAAGGTACAAAAGATATTATTATTATAGAAAGAAAGATGGAGGAATTCATTTTCAGTCCCTCTCTGGTCCTTCTTTTCAACATTATTATTGTATTAATTATTATTCATTATGGGAATTACATTAGGAAAGAAACAATTGAACAAAGGAAGAGTTTCGCTTTATTTGAATTACAGTTATAACGGGAAGCGCCGCAAAGAGTATTTGGGCATCATCCTGGACGCTCCTACCAGTGCAGAGCGAAGAGCGGAAAACAGAAACAAGGTACTAATTGCCAGGCAGATAAGAGCAAAAAAGGAACTAGAATTCTTATCCGTTGAATATCATCTGAACGATATAGAAAATACATTCGATGATATACTTCCAACAGATAAAAGCAATGTTCCCGATTTCTATATTCTGATAGGACAATTCCTGGATACCTATCACAAAAAGGACAAGAAAATGGTTAGGGCATGTATCACCCATCTGCGACTGTTTACAAGAAAGAAAAGCTTACCTGTAACCCTTCTCACAAAAGATTTTTGTATAAACTTTCTTGAGTATCTCAGGGATCATCTCCGAGGCAACACTCCCATCGGATATTTCAAGAAGTTCAGAATGTGCATTAATAAATGTATAGAAAAAAAGTTAATGACATCTAATCCTACAGATGGTATCCGCCTGATGCAGTTTGATGAAGTAACCAAAGCAATCCTCAGTTTAAAAGAGATTCAGAAACTTGCTATCACTCCATGCCCCAACAACGAAGTAAAAAGGGCATTCTTGTTTTCTTGCTATTGCGGGCTGCGCTGGTGTGATGTACACCAACTACAATATAAAGACATAGATTTCTCATCAAACCGCCTTACTATTCTGCAACAGAAAGTACAGTCACACTCCAAAAACGCAATCTTGCATCTAAACTTAAACCACACTGCCATCAAACTCCTACAAAGGCATAAAGGCATTAATGAGGACTTGGTATTCGGGCTCCCCTCCTATTCTTACACACTAAGGATTTTAAACAAATGGGTAAAAAGAGCTAATATACACAAACACATTACCTTCCACTGTGCCCGACACTCATTTATCACCAACATTATGGCAAATGGAGCTAACATCAAAACAGCCGCCAGTCTTGCAGGACATTCTACTACCCGGCACACTGAAAAATATGTTCATATCATAGATGAACTCAAACAAAAAGCAGTAGATAGTTTACCGGATATTATTGTCAATTATAAATAAAAAAGGACCTGAAACGGCCCTTACATCATTAAAGTTGTCACACATACAACTGGTATTCAAACAATTAGTATTACTGTATAGTATCCGGCACGAATACGACCTACCTGAGTAATGCGGTGAACAACTACTTCGGATGCAATTTCAAGCGGTTAATAAATTCCTACAGGGTGGTTCGCGCGAAGGAGTTGCTGGACGGTAAAGATTGCCCGGTGAGCGAGCTTTTCAGCCGTTGCGGGTTTGCCTCCAAGAGCGTGTTCTATGTGGCATTCAGAAAAGTAGTTGGCATGACTCCCCTGCAATATATATCGCAGAGTCGGAATCCTTTTATGATTCAACGCAATTAAGTCCTTTTATAACAATAAACATTTTGAGTTTTTAAATTTATAAATTTAAAGTTTTTCTATTATGAACAAAAAATTTTTAAGTGCAATCCTGTTCGGAGCCTTGATGGTTTCTTCAACAGGAACGTTTGTATCTTGTAAAGACTATGATGACGAAATCGATGAGATCAACGCTACGTTGACCGATTTGAAATCTCAGCTGGCAGCTTTGCAGACAAAAGTAGAGAATGGTGATTATGTAACAGGTATCACCAAGACTGCTGATGGCAAAGGAATGACTTTTACTTTCTCTAAAGGAAGTACTGTAACCGTTACTTTGGATGTAAAAGATGGTGAAGCTGGTGCTCCTGGAACTCCGGGTAAAGATGCTCAGCAAGTTACTGTTGATGAAAAGACTGGTGAATTGAAGATTGATGGTAAAGGTACAGGTATTTTCCCTGCCAAAGATGCTGCAAAAGCTCCTGTCAAAGCAGAAGGTGGATATTGGTACACTTTGAATGAAAAGGGTGAATATGAAAATACAAATATCCCTGTATCTGGTATTACTGTTACTGGAACTGAAGCTACAGGCTATACATTGACAGTATATAGTGCTGATGGTGAAAAGGTTATCAAATTACCGACTGCCTCTTCTACAATTACAGAAATCATGATTGGCGATCTAACATTCGGAGCTGTTACCACCACCTCTTCTGCAACTGGGCTTGATTGGGGCTATAAGAGCAATGGAAAGATTGATTGGAAAGGACCCAAAGGAAATATTGCAGCCAACCAGTTGATGATTGGACAAATAGCACCTGCTGAAGGATTATTATCTGTTACTCCTGCCAGTGTGGATTTATCAGGCATGACACTTGAATTAATTGACACAAAAGGTGATATCGCTCCCGTTAATATCGTTGCCACTCCGAATAGTACTGATGGTGCTGCAACCGCTCCTAGAGCTGCTGCAACTAATGGTAAATGGAATTTAGCTATCACTTTGAAGAGTGATGTTACTAAAGATAATATTACAAAAGTATTTGGTGCATGGGATAATTCCACCTATAATGCAAAATTGTACGCTTTACGTATTAATGGTAAAGTTTATACCGATTATACAATTGCTGTAAAAGTGGCTAAAGATAATGCCATTACAAATGCTACAACAGTTGGAAATGGTATTACTTTGAGTACAACTAACCTGAAATCAATAGGAAACAATCATAACAAAGCACTGGACAACAACAGTAATATTGAAGTACCTGTTGGCTCTTCATCATTAGTTTGCTCAGATTCTAAGTTCTATGATGGTTACATTGCTTTTGAAGGTACTCAGACAGCAAAAGCTGAAAAGTTAGGCGTTTCTGCTAATGGTATGAATCTGTCTATTAAAGAATCTGCAAAAGCAGAAGAAGTGATTGCTACTGTCCATATCATGAGTGTTGACGGAAAGGAAACAACCAAAAACATAACATTGAAGATTGGTGGTGTCAAATCTGATGATA
>ERZ1108170.1845-NODE-1845-length-12272-cov-147.870508_pt1 | contig 12272 bp, 10 predicted proteins | sample MGYA00403705_ERZ1108170 | MGnify/ENA primary metagenome ERZ1108170 (study PRJEB35170, sample SAMEA104062422) | human gut metagenome | biome: human gut; feature: human-associated habitat; material: faeces | place: Denmark | collected 2012-06-15 ...
AGGCACAAAAGGCTGTTCTTTCGATTGCCGGTGCAAAGATACAACATTTTCGGGCGGAATGCAAGCTTTTACCCTAACTTTCTATGCTGAAAATGGCGTAAGTAGCTGATAGATAATACTTTCTATCGTTTTCTATCAGAACTTTATTGCAGAAACATAGTAAAACAGGAAAATACGCATTGAAGGTAGCCGAAGAAACGTGAAAAGCGGTCATTAAGGTCAAGGTCATTAAGGTCATTAAGAAAATGGGAATCGGTCATTTTGAGCTATAGTATATATAAATATTATTTATATATATACTATAGGAAAATGTTTTTTCCCCGAAACCTTAATGACCTTAATGACCTTGACCTTAATGACCGGATAGAATATTTCTGTTTTAAAGACTTGCAGTAAATATGGTAACGCATCGTAATTAGTTGTTTATTACACATTTATACCAGTATATTAAAGTTGCTATTAATGTTTTTATGTATAAGTATAATCTACATTCTCTAGTGCCGGAAATGAGTTCTTGCATTGCTTTTTCTCCTCTCTTTACCTCATTCTACCCCTTATTTACCCCTCGAATTTGTCAAAAATACGTCAAGACTGAGACAGATTTATGTCTGAGGAGGGGCATTTTTCACCCCTAGTAGAGGGGGTAAAACTCCTTCCTAACCCTCTAATTTTTGCTTCTTATCTTTTAAAACTCAAAAAACAGCTGATTTTCATTTCCTGCATATAAGAGTAAGGAAGATTTACATTTTTCAGTTTACAAAGCTTTTGCCCCTACAGGGCGCCTTGCTGATTGCTATTATACCCAGGTCGATGCCCTGGGCTAGGAACTTTGGGACCTTCAGCCCGTAGTATGGTAACCATTATTTACATAATCAGCTTTTTCCCCATCTCGTTGTCTAGAGGTTTAAAATCCCTTTTTACTGAGTTTTCTGCTATTTTCTGTTAATATTTGCAATAAAATATAGATGTTTTCGCAATTATTTTATAATTTTGGGGCAATTTTGCATTTAATGTGCAGGTGTTAGTTATCGTCAAGGCTGGTTGTCAGCCAAGACATTTGTTTAATTAGAATCGAAGTCACTTTAAAAAGTGCCCCCGAGTCTTTAAAATAGAATAATAAGAAACAGATAGTAAAATAGAATATAACATATAGATATTGACGCTGATTATCTGACACTTCTACGGTATTCAGAACCTGCAATTCAGAAATTCGGTAAGAAGACGGTGACAGCAAGGCGTCCACTCCTCTACGGCGTGGGCAGTACTTGTTTGTGCCTTACCGAAGGTTCTTGCAGGTACCCGAATACCGGTACTTACAGGGAACCCCACGCCGCTTATTTAAACAACATAACAATTCAAACCTAGAAAAGTAATATGCAGACAGAGGAAATACCCAATACTGACAATAACTACAATTCTCTTCTGAAGATTTCATCAGAAGAAGATCTTTTTGTGGAAGATGAAGTAACAGGAGTCAAGAAATACACTCCAGTAACAACTACTGATGTGGGTCAGTTTAAGAGAGAGGCAGAACATTTGTATAAGGAGATTCAGCATGCTAAAGATGAATTTAAATGGAATGCAGGAAAGCATAAAGGTCTTACCTGTTATTTTCATATTTACCAGAACCTTGCCAAGCAGTTGACAGATTTTCTTAAATATATTCATACGCTCCATAAGAAAGTCTACATTTCCATCTACAAGAGCTACGATGATGAATTCATGGGGATTTATACTGATGTTTTAGAGAAGGTGCTCCAGGATATTCAGACCATCGCCCGGAAGCATTCAGACTATTTGCTCGATAAGGAAGAGGAGTATGATCAGATTCCCTATGCTAAGGCTATTTACGAGCAATGCGAGAAGCTTAAAGTTCCTGTAGGAGACGATTATCCGCGTTTTGATTCCCATTACAAGAACTTTGTCTCTACTGGTTTGCAGAAGTCTTTGGCAGAAACCATCTCCACAGTAAGTACTATTTGTGCTGATTTCCTAGCCTTATACAGAACCCGCTTTTTCCGCACCGACCGTGAGGCTGTTATTATTTACCATTATATCAAGCGAATTTTCGACGAGGGCACGCTACCTGACCATCTGAAACATGAGGTAAAGGTAAAGAAGCACCGCATGGAAAGCAGGAGAATAGCCATTACCAACGACAGCTTACAGAAAGTGATGGATGGGGTTGAGGATAAATACAACAATTATACGCTTTGTTCTGACTGGTTTGAGCGAGAGGAGGATGAGGAAGAAGAACTTGTCCGTACGTTAGTCAGGGAGCAGGCTTCGCCCGAGGATTTTGAAACGCTGTTCAAGTATCAGGGTGAGCATAAAATGTGGGAGGCTGAAATAGCCAGGGCTGATGATTTTGAGCGTAACAGCGATTCTTTCTTTGCCAAGTGGGTAGATCCTTACAAGTTAGAAAACATGCTGAAGTTCTGGCTCAAGGGCAACATCACCAAGCAGCAGGACTGGTACATAGTGTGGTGTCTGATGAAATATACTTTCCATATAGTGAAGGGTGATCAGGACAAATCAGCCTTCGCCTCCCGCATGAACCTGATGTTTCCCGAAGTAGAAAAGAAGTGTGTGGTTGACTCGTTCCGCAAGCAGGAAACCCAGAAGAACCACAACCACCACTTTTCGGAGTGGCTTGCAGAATCTGATAAAGATTATTCCAAAGCCCAAGAGCTTTATGATAAGCTAAAGAAGGAGGAGGAATATAAGAGAATAGTTTGAGGAGGAAGAGTAGGGAAGGTGCGATGGGAGGGCAGCTTCCCCTTTCTCTCTTCATTTCTCTTTCTTTTCCTTCTTTTGAAAGAAAATTCTAGAATTTCTTGGCAGTTTCAATAAAAAAGTTTATCTTTGCGGCAGATTTACAGAATCTAAATTGATAATTTATGGGTAGATACATCAACCCTTTTACCGACTGGGGCTTCAAGCGTCTCTTCGGTCAAGAGTTCAGCAAGGACTTGCTGGTTAATTTTTTGAACGACTTGTTTGAAGGTGAGTTTCAAATCAAGGACGTAACATTCAAGGATAAGGAACAGCTTGGTGATACTAATGATCTCCGTGGCTGCATCTTTGATATCTATTGTGTTACCGACGATGATAAACATTTCATCGTTGAGATGCAGAACAGATGGGTACCCTTCTTTGTGAATCGTTCCATCTATTATGCTAGTAAGGCTTTTGTTGCCCAACGCAAGAAATTTGATGAAGCTGGTGTCCGCACAGCTATTTTATACCAGTTTGTACCGGTTTATGTGGTTTGCATCATGAATTTTATGCCAAAGGAGCATGAGGTGACAAAGTTTAGGACAGACGTTGCTTTGAGGGAGAAGTCTAGTGACTCGATGTTTTCTGACAAGCTTCGTTTCATCTATCTTTCTCTTCCTTTCTTTGATAAGAGTGAGGAAGAATGCGAGACAGGTTTTGAAAAATGGATTTATGTATTGAAGTATATGGAAGTATTGGAAAGATTGCCTTTTACGGCACAGAAGAAGATATTCAATCATCTTGCTAAATTGGCGGATGTTCGTTGCTTGAGTAGTGAGGAGCAGGAAAAATACGATGAAAGTATTAAGGCTGTTGATGATTACTACTCCGGCCTTTATGGCTCGTATGTTGAAGGCGAGGAAAAGGGAATTGCTAAGGGGCGTGCAGAAGGTGAATTGTCTAAAGGTTTGACTGTAGCGCGCAACTTGTTGGCTATGGGAATGTCTTGGTCTCAAATCATGCAGATAACAGGATTGACAGAAGAAGAATTGAAGCCGCTGCATTCGTAGTGAATGTTATCAGAAATGCAAGAAAGAATTGACTGATTTGCAGAAACTTATGTTGGATATGCTGTCAGAGGATTCTAAAATGATAATATCAGAATTAGCAGGAAAAATGGGGATGTCTGCAAGAAAGGTTTCTCGGGAGCTTAAGTCTTTAAGAGAAGATTTTCAGATTCTAAAACATGAAGGTGGTCGCAAGAATGGTTATTGGGTAGTTTGCAACAACTAACCGGCTTGTTTCCGCAAGCAGGAAACCCAGAAGAACCACAGCCACCATTTTTCGGAGTGGCTTGCAGAATCTGATGCAGATTATTCCAAAGCCCAGGAACTTTATGATAAGCTGAAGAAGGAGGAATATAAGAGAAGAGTTTGAAGGGAAAGAGTAGGGAAGGTGCGATGGGAGGGCAGCTTCCCTATATTTTTTAGCAAAGTATTCAACTTTGTGCTTAAAAATGTTAAGTCGTTACTTTATAGAGCATTTTATTTACTAAAGTAAGTAGATTGTTGAAAAAAAATAGTTACCTTTGTGGTGAGCTTTTTTACAGGTTCACAATAAACAGAATAGACAACTTTAAAATGATGGAATAATGAAAATACTATCTTATAACATTTCGTGGAGCAAGCAGGAAAAGATAGACTGGCTCTTAGGGCAAAAAGGCATAGATGCCTATGTTGTGCCAGAGTGTGGCAATGCTGATAACATCGCAGTTCCTGAAGGCTACTCCTTCTTCTGGACGGGCGACTTCGACTACAAGGGCTTGGGTGTTATCTGCCCTGATAATCACAAGATTGTGTTACCAGACTGGTACAATGAGAATCTGCACTATGCTATTCCGGTTATTTTTGATGATGAGTATCTTCTACTTGCTGTATGGCCAACAGTTCGCAAGGGAATAACTAGTGGTTCTTATATCTCTATCCTTTTGGACATCCTCGAATACTATAAGCCATATATTAGCAAATATAAGACTGTTGTGATAGGTGATTATAATGTAATCTCTAACCCTAATAGTTTCCAAAGAAAAGAATCTCCGAAAGTGTTTGCATGGTTTGAGGAAAATGGGCTGAAATCAGCTCATCATACCTTCCTACATGAAGAGATAGGTAAGGAAAGCCGATTTACCTACGACCATACTGGCAAAGGTAATTGTACCTTCTTCCTGGACTATGCTTTTACAAATACAGAAGTTAAAGACTATAAACTATATTCCTGGGAGGAGTCCAATAGGATGAGTGACCATCTTCCGATCTGTGTTGAGGTCTAGAAATGTGAAATATATTACTTTTTGTACAGCATTTAAACATTAAATATATGAAAGGATATGCTAAGCCATTAAATGAGTTTATCTGTGGACAACAAATTCAATTTGTGATTCCGGTTTACCAGCGTAATTACGACTGGTTACAAGATAATTGCGACCAGTTGTTTAGTGATTTAGTTAAATTGATACACTCAGGTAGAACATCCCATTTTTTCGGTTCTATCGTAACATCAGTAGCAGGAACCGGCTTCAGTCGTCTCGTCATTGATGGGCAGCAGCGTTTGACAACAATATCTCTCCTGCTTCTTGCCGGAATAAAAGCCGTCAATGACGGATTGCTTGAAATCTCTAATGAGAGCCGCAAGGATGAAGCTTATGATTTGTTCTTGAATGCGAAATATTGCAATTCAGAGCGCAAGATAAAACTTGTTCCTATTGAAAACGACAGAATTGCTTATGACAAGATCTTCAATGGTGAAGATGAATTGGATGAGGATTCAAAGATTACCCGTAATTTCCGCCATTTCTATGATAAGCTGACAAGAAAGCCGCAACAACTTACATTTGATAATTTGCTTGATGCAGTTGAGCATCTTCAGATTATTTCTATAGAGTTGGATGCTGATGATGATGCGCAGCTTATCTTTGAAAGTTTAAATTCAACAGGTCTGGCTCTTACAGAAGCAGATAAAATAAGAAATTACCTTCTGATGTCGTTAACAGCAGAAGAGCAACAGTTGTGCTTTAAAAATTATTGGCAAAAGATTGAGTCTGCAACCGAATATAATCCGACAAAATTCCTTCGAGACTATTTAACCATAAAGCAACAGTTACAGCGCCCTGTTCGTCTTTCTAACATCTATTTTGAGTGGAAAAAGTATATGGACGGGCACGATAGGAAACAGGAAATGGTGGAGATGTTGGATTATGCCCGCTATTACCAGCAAGTTACAGAAGCTCAAATGGAAACAAGCAAATTGTCGGCAAAAATGCGTCATATTTGTAATATAGAATCGGATGTAACCAATGTTTTCTTTATTCAGTTCTTGAAGTATGCGGCAACGAATAATTTATCCTATGATGAAATAGATAAGGTGATTGACGTTGTAGAAAATTATTTGGCAAGACGAATCATTTGCAATATGCCTGGTAATGCTTTGACACAGGTTTTCTGTGCACTTCATAAGGATGTTCTGAAAAGTATAGATGAATATCAGTCTGCAGGTGTTCCGTTAACATGTTCTTACTCAGATATTCTTGCCTATCATATCATGCGTCGAGATGGTAATTACCAATTGCCAAGAGATGTGCAGTTTGTAACAGCAATTCAAACCCGTGATGCTTATCACATGTTGAAGCCTTTTCAGATATTCCTTTTTGAACGATTGGAAAATTCTGTACCAGGAGAATACAATGATGTTGCAACTGATATGAAAAAGAAAGACGCAACGATAGAACATATAATGCCGCAAACCCTCAATGGTGAGTGGAAGAATATGCTGGGCGATAACTATGAAGAAATTCAAGAGAAATATCTACATACTTTTGCCAACTTAACTCTTACAGGTATTAATAGTGAATTAAGTAATAAGGCCTTTGAAATTAAACGTGACGGCAAGAACAATGGTGATGTAGTTTGCCCTGGATATAAGGATTCTAAATATCGCCTGACCAAGTGGGTGACGAAATGTGAAAAGTGGAGTGAAGAGGAATTGCAAAAGAGATGTGAAAAAATCGTGAACACATTCCTGCGCCTCTATCCATTGCCAAAGCCGACTTTCAAGCCTTTGGCAAAACCGATAGATGAAGTCTCATTGGATGAAGAAACTTTCTCTCCAACAAATAGAGTTTTGATAGGGTTCCGTTTTTGGGGTCGTGATTATACGGAAACTACATGGAAGGATATGCTCTTGACTGTGGTAAAGGTGGTCATGGGACAATATGCTGATGTTGTTGACAGTCTTTATGATAAAGAAGGCTTTTTCTGGTCTGAGAAGAATGCTGATGATAGATATTGTACAAAAATAGCTCCTCATAAATATTTATGGACTTCAATGGATAATAGAAGCAAACTCCGCTGTTTGCGATACTTGTTCGATAAATGCGACATTGCTGAATCGGAATTAGTTATGTTGCTTGAACCTGTTAAGGAATAAAGTATTCTGAGCTATTATAAACATGACTATTGCAAGTGGTTCTGCCTTTTTTATTGTGTGTCGAATTCACTTGCAAAAGTTCTAGTTATAATAAGTAGAAGTTACAAATCGTAAATTAAGATAAGATTATGAAGGATAGATTAGTTTTTGTCGTAGTTCTCTTATTTGTTGCAGGGCTAACTTGGTTTACACTCACTTTCGTGGATAATCACGATAAGTGGGAAAAGTGCAGTGGGGGACCTCATTATTTTGAATATGAGGGAGAATACCACTCAGAAAAATGGGGAAAGGCGGACTTATATACATGTAGGGATTGCGGCTTTCAGTATATACAATTGCATGGAGTATCGACTAATGAGGAAACAGAGAATGTTATGGCGATAAAGCCAATCTTTTCAAATGAATTTAGCGAATACTACATATTGTATCAAGAAAGTTATTCACTTCCGAAATACATTCATATCAAAGAAGAAGATATAAAACTATTAAAAGTAAAGAATTATGAATAAGAAAGAGACTGGTCTTCCTATAAAGGTGAAAAAGACAGATAGATTCTTTGCCTTCTATAGAAACGAAGGATTCTACCAATTATGGTTACTCTGTTTTATTTTGTCCGTATTTATTTTATGTGAGCTAGATGTTCCTATGTTACTAATAGAATTTGGGGGTATCATAGTTTCAACCATAGCTTCGCTTTTGATTTTTGGAGTAATAATCATGACATCTGATATTTCAGAGGGAGAGTCTTATGGTATGAATAGTCGCAATTCTTCTAGAGTATCTAGCCAAAGTGGTAAAGGACGGTATTCTGCCCAAACAATGCGAATGTTAAAAAGAAATATCAGAAGAAGATGGCTCTAGTATAAACAGCTTTCTTTGCGCTTCATTATGCGTATTTATATTTCCTTATTAACATTGCAAAAATAAGCATTTTTTACGAAATAGAAACATTTGGAGTGTTAAAATGTAGAATGAAAGATGATTTTTAAAGCTTTTGCCCTTACAGGGCGTAAGGCTGATTGCTGGTTTACCCAGGGCGAGTGCCCTGGGCTAGGAGCTTCTGCCCCTTCAGGGCGGGTGGGGGCATTGACCATATTATTTACTAAATTACCATTTTCCCAAGAAACATGGGATTTTTCCCAATAATGCCTCGATTTTTCCCAAGAACCCCCGATTTTTTCCCAAACACCTTTGTTTTTCGGGGAAAGTGTGGGGAAAAGTTTGCAGCAAAATAGGGGCGTTTTATTGGCTTTTTTGTTAATATTTTGCGATTTTTCCTTGGTTTTCCCATGCTGAGAGAATTGCCCTTTTATTTTTCCCAAGAAATGCCCGATTTTTCCCAAATACGTGGGTTTTTCGGGGAAGTTGTGGGAAAGGGATTGTTTTGCCTTTGTTTTCGCAGTACTTTTGCATCGTCGAAGAAACAAGACAACGCTGAAATGGTTTGGTGCTCTTGAAAACCTCTTCGTGCATTATATAACATGTATACTCAGATTATGAGAGTGGTGCAGCAGGGCGAGACTTTCGCTGTGCAGAGTCAGAAAAGTGAGAACGGACAGATGATGAAATGCAACATCGTTCTCCAAGAGATGGGCGGCAAGTATGAGAATCAGTATGCTGCGGCAATGTTGGGTAATATGGCCCAGTGTAAGTATGCTCCGGGCGAGCTGGTGGCGGTAACGCTCCGCTTTACTACCCATGAGCACAATGGTCAGGTTTATCAGGATATTCTGGTTACGGACATTGAAAAGGTAAAAGGGTAAAAAGGCTTTTTAAAGGTAAAAGGGTAAAAAAGTAAAAGGGTAAAAAGAACCTTAACCCTTTGCAACCACGTTACCATAAAGGGTAAAAAGTAAAACTGAGTTGAAACTGAGGAGGATTTTCCATGGTAAAGCGCGCAACAATCCGGATGTTTCTTCTCCTAAAATTCAATTCAGATTATGGTTAAGAAAGTAAACAAGGTTCAGAACAATGCTCAGAATAATGTTCAGAACCAGCAGGTGAATAATAATGACTGCCAGCATGTGCAGTTGGGTGGAATGGCTTACTATGATGCTAAGCAGTATTTCCTCTTCAGTCCTCAGGAATCGGGGGTGAATAAGGTTCCTCGATTCCGTTCGATGGGCGTGGCTCAGCAAATGCCTGACGGAACGTTTGATTTCGTAGTGCAGCACCGCCTCAGAACTCAGTCGGAACTGATTAAGAAACTGGCGCACGGTCGTGTGAGCAAGACCAAGGACGGTGCTATTCAGCTCACCTTGAAGGTGTTTTGCCATGAGGGAATCAACATCGCCCAAACGCTGGCTGTTGAGGCAGAAGAAGGGGCTGAGGCGGTATTGGATTACCAACTGAAACATTAGGATTTTTGTATTCAACTTAAAACGATAAGTAGAAACAGATAGATGAGTTGTTATTTAATAAAGGTGGAGAATGGGCACAAGGTTGCCCGCTCCATCACCTCGGAAGAGGAGTATAAGCAGCTGCGTGGAAGCAACGAGCAGAAGGCGAATCTTCGCCTGGCTCGTGCCGGAAACGATGCTGCGAAACGGAGACTGGTGCAGTTTAATTATTCCGGCCATTATCCGCAAGGCGTGGTGAAGGGAATGAAACTGCCAAGCGGTGCTTTCGGGTTTGATATGGATGAGCCGGAGGCTTTCGCCAAGGCTGCCAAGCTGCTGCTGAAAGAACCGGACAAGTACGGACTGCTGATGCTGGAACGCAGTGCACGACAAGGCGGACATGCGGTGTTTGAGCGCGAAAAGGGCAAGACGGTTCTGGAGAATCAGGTACGAATTGCTACGATGCTCAAGTGCGAAATGGATACTTCGGCTCACGACATTAACAGGGTTTATTTCACTACCACATCGGATGGCGAAGATTTGCTCTTCCTTTCGCCACGGCTCTTCAAGGATGAATACGATGAGGCTGCCGTGGCTGCTGAAGGGAAAGTCCTGGAAGAGCGTGAAAGATACGGAAACGAGGAACTGCCGGAAGGGGCGCACAAAGCGAACAAGCATTATGAGCCTTGGAAGGAAGAAATCAAGAAGAATCCTCAGGGGAGCTTTAAGAGTCAAGAATTAAAGAATTCGAGAATTTCTACTTCTGCTGCTTCTGCCTCTGCTGCGTCAACTTCTTCTACTTCAACTACTTCTGCTGCTCAGGACAATTATCTTGGGATTCCTTATGGGGAAATCATTAAGAAGTGGTGGCAGATGTATAATGATGGGCAGGAGCCGATGCGTTCCAACCGCAATACGCTGACCTTTGAGCTGGCTGTGAACCTGCGCCACATCTGTGGCTTTGACCGCAATCAGCTGGCTCAGATTATTCCCTGCTACGATGGGTTTCCCGAACAGGAAAAGATGGCTTGCATCAACTCGGCATTGAACGAGAAAATCACGCAAATGCCTAAGCGACTGAAGGATGTGCTCTCTGCCATCCGTCAGGAACGAATGAAGCAAGGAAATGCAGGTGGTGGTTCGGCGGCTGACAATGAGGCGCTGGTTAATGCGCTGGACGAGGCTAACGCCAAGGATGATCTGTTCTATTATAATGCGCTGCCTAAGTTGCCGCAAGGCATTCGGGATTCCATCAGCGCAGTGGGTCCGGCACTGGCACTGCCTGTAATCACAGCCATCTGTCCTGCCATCGGAATGCTCGCAACGGGCGTGAAGGTTTCCGTTCACGGCAAGATGAACTCGCTGAACCTCATCTCCTACATCGCCGGTGATTTTGCATCTGGCAAGGGAAGTATTGACCCCGTGATTGACGCATGGACTTCGGAAGTGAAGGAAATGGACAAAATGTATCAGCAGAAGGAGGATGAATGGCGAGCCAAGAAACGTGCAGCCAAGAACAAGAAGGAGCAGCCGGAAGAGCCGAAACTGCATGTAAGATGCTTGACACTGAACAATACGGTGGCAAATCTGGCTGAACGACTGGCTAACACAGAAGGCAAGCACGCCTTCTCGTTTACTCCGGAAGCTGACACCGTAGCACAGAAGTGGAAATCGGCAATGAGCGACTTTTCAGTCATGTTGAGACAGGCTTACGACGGAACAAGCTATGAGCGTGAGGCTAGAAGTGCGGATGCGGTGAATGTTCATATAGACAGACTGTTATGGAACGTGGTGATGTGTGGAACGCCTGATGCGCTCTATCGAGTGGTAAGCAATTATACGGATGGTTTCCAAAGCCGTATCATCGTGGCAAAAACGCCCGATAATACCTTCACTCCGCTTTCTGACAACATGCATGTAATGAACGAACGCCAGCGCGACCGCATCATTCAGATTGCTCATCTACTGCCGCTGATGTCGGGTGAGGTAGTGCTGCCGAAGCTGGAGGAAAAGGGTAGAAAATGGCTGGAACAGATCAGACTGGAGACGATGAAAAATGACGACAAGGTGAAAGCCCGCCAGCGGTTCCGTATCTGTCCAACCACGATGAGAATGATGACCTGCATCATGCTCTGCAAGGTGGCAGAATCGCTGATTCAGAAGCATGGGTTCCAGGGCGCTGAGACACAGTTGAAGCAGAATCCGCAGTTGTGGAAGGAACTGATAGTGAAGATGCAGACGCCAACCATGCTTGCTGTCTTCGACACCCTGGCTGATTATCAGCTGGAGAATGCACTCTACTTCTTCCGCAGTCGCATTGAGGATGCTTTTTCTTCGAAGAACTATTCAGGGCAGTCGCCATACGATCGTTCACGACGTGGTAGAAATGATTCTATTTTTGAATGCTTAGACGTAACCTTCACTTTCGAACAGGCTCAGCAGCAGAGTGTTGCCATCAAGGGCGCTAACGTTACGCACGAGGCTGTAAGACAGATGCTGAAGAACTGGAAGCGACAGGGACTTATCAATATTCTGCCCGATTCGCGTTATCAAAAAGTAGCATCTACGGTTTAAATCCGGTCATTTCCGGTCATTAAGGTCAAGGTCATTAAGGTCATTAAGGTTTTCGGGTCTGAACCCAGCCTTAATGACCACCCTTAAACCAATTATTCATTATTAATTATTAATTGTAAATTATCATGCACATTTGTATATTTCGCCGCCGTTTCACTC
>ERZ1108170.1847-NODE-1847-length-12263-cov-5.354030_pt1 | contig 12263 bp, 10 predicted proteins | sample MGYA00403705_ERZ1108170 | MGnify/ENA primary metagenome ERZ1108170 (study PRJEB35170, sample SAMEA104062422) | human gut metagenome | biome: human gut; feature: human-associated habitat; material: faeces | place: Denmark | collected 2012-06-15 ...
TTTTGTTGCTCAGGCACTTATAAATAATGTTAAATATAGTGTTGCGGAATTAAGGGTTAATTTTTTTGTGAAAAAAGTTGGGAATTTATTTGGTTTTTTGATTACCCCCCCCCTATATTTGCAAAAAAATATCAGAGAAACGACAATGAATGCTATAATTCATAACTTCAACAATGCCGAGAAGCGCACAATTTCGGCTGAAGGACACATTGTGCCTGTCCTTTCTCTTATTACGACATTCCATTCCCAAACAATAATTATAAAAATCACAAGCACCTCGCAACGCAACGCATTGTCGGCGTTCCGCTAAGCGCGGGTGCTTGTGCCAATATTGGGGCACAGCCCCGAAACATCCGACAAACTTGACCAAACAAAACTAAATTATAGACATAACCAAACAAAACCAACCAAAACAATGAAAAGGTATCTACTTTCCACTTTCACGATTGCAGCCGCGGCGCTGCTCGTGACATCATGTAACGATGAGATGGACAACGGCCTGAAGACAGGCGACGAGGGGACCGTGACATTCACAGCGCAACTGCCTTCGGAGATGGGCACCCGTGCGTTTGCCGACGGACTGACGGCGAAACATCTGCAATATGCAGTGTATGAGGCTGGGCAATCAACTCCTCTGCCGGTGTTCGGCGACGAGACAACTGTTGTGGGAGAAGCCGAAATGGTCAACCTCAAGAAATCGGTAACCCTGAAACTGACTTCCGGCAAATCCTACGACGTGATTTTCTGGGCCGCAGACAACTCCGCAAAGAAGCCTTACACATTCGACCCGTTGACTCAGACAGTCAAAATAAAGTATACAAATGTGTATTCCAACAATGACATCTGCGACGCTTTCTTCAAGAAAGAAACAATCACCGTAAGCGGCAACCAAAATGTTGACGTCAAACTTACGCGTCCGTTCGCGCAGGTGAACATAGGAACCGACGACTTTGACGCTGCGACCATAGCTGGTCTCAATCTTACCCAAACACAAGTCAAAGCAACGGCTGGCGACATCTTGAACTTGGCAACAGGCAAGATGGAAGGCACAGAGGCAACACGCACATTCAAAATGAAAGCCATACCTACAGCAGATGACAGTGCATTCCCTGTTGCCGGCTATAAATATCTATTGATGGCATATATTCCCATCAGCGACACCAAGGAAACCGTCGATATGACATTCGGTTACAACGGCAAGTCCTCATTCCGCTCTTTCACAAACGTCCCATTGCAACGCAACTACCGTACAAACATCTACGGCTCGCTGCTCACAAATTCTGTTGACTTCAATGTGGTCATCGAACCGGCATTCAGCGGCGAGTTCGCACACGAAGTGGTAAGTGCGTCTACATTTGCTGCTTTGAAAGCTGCCGTTGCCAACGGTCAGAGCGTTGACGCCGAAAAAACACTTGTCCTTTCAGGCGGACAAAGCGAGACGCTCAATCTCGGAGACCTCTCAATCAGCAACAAAAATGACATTTGGAGCGACTCCGATTGGTCACTGCTTTCTGTAAGAGAAAACAGCTCGCTGACAATTACCAGTGGTGCATACATCGCCAAAGCCAACGACTGCTACGCTGTCGATGTTCAGGACGGAGGGCATCTTGTTATCGAGGACGGACACTTCAACGGCAACATCCACGCAGTCTATGTACTTGAAGGTGTTGCTGAAATAAAAGGCGGAACATTCGAGGTGCAACAGAAATATCCTGACGCAGAGAAAGCCGATGAGTTCGTGCTCAACTGCTATGACGCGAACCGCGAAAACGGAACAGCTAAAATCATCGTTACCGGTGGCACGTTCATTGGATTCAACCCTGGCGACTGCAAGGCTGAAGGCAACGGCACCAACTTCGTAGCCTCTGGCTATGCTTCAATCGCCAACGGCACAACTGCCGACGGCCGCACCATCTGGAAAGTTGTGCCGGCTGCGGAGGCTACAACAGCCGAAGGACTCGAAACCGCACTCACCACAAGAGGCAAGATCGTGGCGTTGGGACAAGATTTAGAATACGCATCATCCATATCTCCAGCCAGCAACACTTCCTTGGTAATGAAAAACGGCGCAGTTTTCAAATCAACCAACGATGATTCAAACAACATCAACACCTTACTGTCAATAAGCGCAATTGGCGTTAAAATCTCCGGAAACGGCACATTGGAAGCAGCACCAAACCGCCCGAACCACCCATCAGCTGTCATAGAAGTGAGAAATGGCGGTTCTGTTGATATCAGCGGCAATTTGACATTTGATGCAAAAGGAGGCAGTCAGGCCAACAATGCCATCAAGATTATCAAGGGCACTGCCAATATCCACAGCGGATATTTCCACACCGTAGGAGGGGCAACAAAGGAATCCACATCAGAGTGCATCTATCTGGAGTCCGGATGGGCGGCTTCTTCAAAAGCAAATCTCAACATTTACGGAGGTGTATTTGAATGTGATGGTGATGCAACATACTTAATCAACTGTAAAGACGAATATCGTAGCAAATGCGCCATTAAAATCATGGGCGGCATATTCGTAGGCTTCAATCCTGCCGACAACACTGCCGATGGCGCACACACCAACTATGTTGCCACTGGCTACAAATCGGTAGAGACCACCTACAATGGCAAGCAGGCTTGGAAGGTTGTTAAAGAATAACGAACAGCAAGCATCTACAGCTTCACAATATGGTCGGCGCCGTGCCTGCACAGGCACGGCGCCGATTTCGTTTCATGTCACCGTCGTGCCTCGCGGCGCTCGTCGGCGCGGCTCTTGCTCGTTGTAACGAGAAACACGCCCACAAAAATCATCGCCACGGCAAGCCCCTTCATCACGTTGAACGAGTCGAGCCCGAGACAAACCGTCACGACACACGCCACTACGGGCTGCACGTAGTTGTACATTCCAGCCACCGTGGGTCGCAGATTCTTCTGCCCGACAATGATAAACATATAGCTCACAAACGTGGCAAACACCACGATAAACGCCACGGCAAGCACATCGTCCCATCCAAGCGCAAGCCAGTCGGTTGCCACAAGGCTCGAATATGAGAACGGAAGCGTGCAGAGAAAAGCATAGGTAAACATCCACTTCATCACCGTCACAAGCGAATAGCGGCATATAAAATTCTTGAACAGGACAAGATAGGTGGCATAACTCAGTTGGGCGAAAAGCACAAGCAGGTCGCCAAGTATGGGATGCGCGCCGGCTGCCGTGGCAGTGGCTCCACTGCCCAGAATGAGCATCAACGCGCCCCCAGCCCCGAAAGCTATGCCTGCCACCTTTTTCCCCGTGACCGGCTCACGAAGGAATACGGCGGCAAGAAGCATTGCCCACAAAGGCATACTCGTGGTGATTATCGACGCGTCGGCAGGCGACGACAGCCCGACTCCAAAGATGAAACTACCCTGATTGAACACGATGGCGAGAAGCGACGCGGCAAACAGACGCAGCATGTCGCGCGGCGGCACGTGCTCCGGTTTTTGAAACAGCGACACTGCCCAGAACAGCACCATCGCGCCGAAAATGCGCAAATCGGTGAGCACAAACGGCGTGACCACACCGCCAGCCATAACAACCTTGGCAAGGGGCGACATCAAGCCCCAACTCGTATTCGCCAGCAGCATCGCGCCGTGGCCTTTCCAACTGAATTTTTCCATAATCGGGCACAAAATTAGACATAAATATATTATTTATACCTACCTTTGCACCAAAATTCAAAAGATGACAGACAAGAGTTATTCTCTCACCATAACAAAAGAACAACTGGCAGAATTGCCCCGAGTGGAGTTTCCCGGTGTAATCAAGGTGGTAAACACCGCCGCCGAGGCACGCAAAGCGGTGTCGATACTGAAAAAATATCCTATCCTCGGCTTCGACACCGAATCAAAGCCCACATTCAGAAAAGGAGTGCCTATCCACGTCTCGCTGATTCAGATTTCAGCCGACGATGTGTGCTTCCTGTTCCGCGTGCGCAAGATTGACGACCTCGAGCCTCTGCACGAAATCATGGACAACCCCGACATTCCAAAAATCGGACTGTCGCTCCACGACGACTTCTCGATGCTCGCCCACAACTACGACTTCCACCCCCAGGGATTCATCGACCTGCAGAAACTTGTGCCCGACTACAATTTCGGCTGCTCAAGCCTGCAGAAAATCTACGCAATCCTGTTTGACATGAAAATCTCAAAGTCGCAACAGCTGTCGAACTGGGACGCCGAGACGCTCACCGAGGCACAGACATCCTACGCCGCCATCGACGCATGGGCGTGCATACGCATCTACCGACGGCTGCTCAGCGAGGCGTTTGTGCCGGAAGAGTCAAAATATAAAGTCATAAAATCAACCGACAATGAAAACTAAAAAATCCACATGGCTGCCGCTGCTGCTGCTTGTTTATCTGATGGTGATGGCCTACGTAGGCCGCGGACAGGTGGCTGCAGGCAAGTATCTGCAATATTTCGGAGTGATGGGCGTGTCGCTGCTCGTAATCGTGCTGCTGCATTTCACGCTCAAACACAAAGAGCGCCTCAAAAAGCTGCGCGAGAACGATGAAGAATTGCCGCAACGGAGCCGAAAAGAAGGCAACGAAGAAAAATGACCCGTTTATTTTTGGTCATTACCTTTTATATCATTAAATTTGTTCACTTTAGAAAAATCTTATAAAACCTAAAAATATTATGGACAACGAACTCCTAAAACAAGTTACGGAAAAAGCCGAGAAATGGCTTTCTCCTGAATACGACGAAGAAACACGCGCTGCCGTAAAGGCTATGCTCGACAGCGAAGACAAGACAGAACTCATCGAGTCGTTCTATAAAGACCTCGAATTCGGCACTGGTGGCTTGCGCGGAATCATGGGCGCCGGCTCAAACCGTATGAACATATACACTGTTGGCGCCGCCACCCAAGGCTTGTCAAACTATCTGAAAGTGGCGTTCAAGGACCTCCCGGAAATCAAGGTTGTGGTGGGTCACGACGTGCGCAACAACAGCCGCAAATTCGCCGAAATCGTTGCCGACATCTTCTCTGCCAACGGCATCAAGGTGTATCTCTTCGACTCTTGCCGCCCTACTCCGGAAATGTCGTTTGCAATCCGCCATTTCGGATGCCAGAGCGGTGTGATCATCACTGCATCTCACAACCCGAAAGAATACAACGGCTACAAAGCCTATTGGGACGACGGCGCGCAGATGATCGCCCCTCACGACGTCAACACAATCAAATATGTCAACGAGGTGACCGACGTTGCCGACATCAAATTCAAAGGCGACCCGTCGAAGATTGAAATCATCGGAGAGGAAGTTGACAAGATTTTCCTTGAAAAAGTAAAAAGCCTGTCGCTCAGTCCAGAGGCAATCAAGAGACATCACGACATGAAGATTGTCTACACGCCAATCCACGGAACCGGCTTGAAACTGATTCCCCGCTCTCTTGCAAACTACGGCTTCACAAACATCATCGGCGTGCCTGAGCAGGAAGTGCTCAGCGGCGACTTCCCTACCGTCGCTTCGCCAAACCCAGAAGAGCCGTCGGCAATGGCAATGGCTATCGAGAAAGCAAAGGAAACCGGCGCAGAGGTAGTGATGGCTTCCGACCCCGACGCTGACCGCATCGGCCTCGTAATCCGCGACAACAACGGCGAGTATGTGCTCATCAACGGAAACCAGATTGTGATGATTTTCCTCAACTATCTGATGACCCGCAACACGGAGCTCGGCACACTCACCGGCAATGAATACATCGTGAAGACAATCGTGACAACCGAGACAATCCGCACAATCGCCGAAGCTCAGCACATAAAGATGTATGACTGCTTCACCGGCTTCAAATGGATTGCCAACGTGATGCGCGAAAACGAAGGCAAAGCCCGCTATCTGGGTGGCGGCGAGGAAAGCTACGGCTTCCTGGCCGAGGATTTCGTCCGCGACAAAGACTCAGTGTCGGCAATCTCGCTCATGGCTGAAATCGCAGCTTGGGCAAAAGACAAGGGCTTGAACATGACCGACATGCTGATCGACATCTATATGAAGTACGGCTTCTCGCGCGAGAAAGGCATCTCTTTGGTGCGCAAAGGCAAATCGGGCGCAGAGGAAATCATCGCCTTGATGAAACAATTCCGCGAGAACCCACCGAAGGAAATCGCCGGATCGCCAGTGGTGACCGTAAAAGACTTCCAATCGCTCGTAGAGACAAACGTGGCGACAGGCGAGACAAAGAAACTCGACATGCCGGCTACGTCAAACGTGCTCCAATACTACACAGCCGACCGCACGAAAGTGTCTGTCCGCCCGTCGGGAACAGAGCCTAAGATCAAATTCTACATCGAGGTTCACGACACTCTCGCTTCCGCCGATGAATATAAAGCAACAGAGGTACGCGCAGACGAGAAAATCAACCGCATCGCGAAAGAATTCGGCATCACTAAGTAAAAATAGTCTGATATTTATCATAAATAATGGGTTGCGCATGTGTGCAACCCATTATTTTTTTGCCTGTTATATAATAATTCGCCACACTGATGCGTTACTGATATGTATGAACTTTAAACAATATTGCCTATGCAGAAAAACTCTACTCATTTGATTACAAAAGAATGCAACGGAACACAACAATCTTCCGTCAAACCAAGAAAATCAACAATCGAGTTTTTGAAGCAGTTTGCAAGAGCCTACACCTATCAGCAGCAAATGCCATACCAGTTAGGCGGATTCATTGCCAATTAAAACTGCCAATTCAGAAACCTGGCACAACGCTTCCTCCACATGGAGGAAGCGTTTTCCATTAAAAATCACACTTTTCCGTCCAACCACCGCATTTTCAAGTTAAAAACAGTTTACAATCGTGCATTTTAATTAAAAAATAAAAAATTAATAAATTTAAGAGTCGGATTTAAGATATGTTTCATATATTTGCAATATCAAAAAAAGTGTAAAAACGATGAAGAAAAGTACGATTTGGATATTGACCATCATAATGGCGCTGACATTTGTCGGCCTGTTGTATATGCAGTTCGTATATATGGAGGAGATGGTGAAGATGCGCGAACAGCACTTCTCGGAAGGCGTGAAGCGCAGCCTCTACTCTTTGTCGACAGCTTTGGAGAAAAACGAGACAAAAAACTATCTCGAGGAAGAGCTGCTGATGTTGGAGCCAGGGATATTTGACTCAAACTCATTCCTGAAGACAGACAACTTCATGAACACATCCCTCTCGCAAGAGTCCGACCTTCCGGCAACAAACCGGCGCACTCCCGTAGAGCAGGACAAGCTGCGCAAATTTCAGGAAAACCTGCGCAAGCAATTCCTTTATCAGAAAGGCCTGCTCAACGAAGTGATACTCACCATACTCAACCAGTCGAGCAACCGCCCCATCACAGAGCGCGCCGACTCAGCTATGGTCAACAACTACCTTCGCACCGAGCTCGGCAACAACGGCATTCCACTCGCATGGGAATATGCCATAGCCGACCGCAAAGGCCACATTGTCTACAAGACCACCGGCTACGACGAAACGGTAGACAAAGAAGACGTATTCATACAGACGCTGTTTCCCAACGACACCGAGTCGCGGCGCAACTATCTATACGTCTACTTCCCAGAGCGCGACAAATACATATTCTCATCCGTACGGTTCATGATTCCGTCGTTCGGATTCACATTCGTGCTGCTTGTAGTGTTCCTGTGTACCATCGTAATCGCATTCCGCCAAAAGAAACTGTCGGAAATGAAAAACGACTTCATCAACAACATGACCCACGAATTCAAGACTCCGATATCAACCATCTCGCTCGCAGCGCAGATGCTCAACGACGACACCATGCGCAAAAGTCCGACGATGATGCAGCACATATCAACCGTAATCAACGACGAGACAAAGCGGCTGCGCTTCCAAGTAGAGAAGGTGCTTCAGATGTCGATGTTCGACCGTCAGAAAGCCACCCTCAAACTGCAGGAAGTAAACGCCAACCAATTGATACAAAACATCGTAAACACCTTCAAGCTCAAAGTTGAGAAATACGGCGGACGCATCGACGCCCGACTCGACGCCGAAATTGCCGACGTGAAAGTCGACGAGATGCACTTCACCAACGTGATTTTCAACCTGCTCGACAACGCTGTCAAATACCGACGCGACGACTGTCCGCTGCAGCTCACCGTGGCGACACGCAGCCTTCCGGGCGACAAAATCGAAATCTCGATAGCCGACAACGGCATCGGAATAAAACGCGACGACTTGAAAAAAGTGTTCGAAAAGTTCTACCGCGTGTCGACCGGCAACCGCCACGACGTGAAAGGATTCGGCCTCGGACTGGCATACGTGCACAAGATGGTGACCGAGCTGAAAGGCGAAATCCGCGTGGAGAGCGAATTCAACAAGGGATCGAAATTTATAATTACATTACCATTAATAAATGAATAATCATGGAAGAAAGATTGCGTATTTTGTTATGTGAAGATGACGAAAACCTCGGCATGCTGCTGAGAGAGTATCTTCAAGCGAAAGGCTACAACGCCGATTTGTTTCCCGACGGTGAAGCCGGCTACAAGGCTTTCTTGAAGGGTAAGTATGACTTGTGCGTGTTCGACGTGATGATGCCAAAGAAAGACGGCTTCACGCTCGCACAGGAAGTAAGAACCGTAAACAGCGAAGTGCCTATCATTTTCCTTACGGCAAAATCACTGAAGGAGGACATCCTCGAAGGCTTCAAAATCGGTGCCGACGACTATATCACAAAGCCGTTCAGCATGGAAGAGCTCGTGTTTAGAATCGAGGCTATCCTGCGCCGCGTGAAAGGCAAGAAAGGCAAGGAAATCACGATGTACAAGATCGGCAAGTTCACTTTCGACACTCAGAAACAAGTGTTGATGATCGAGGATAAAATCACAAAACTCACAACCAAGGAGTCGGAACTGCTGAGCCTGCTCTGCGCTCACGTAAACGAAATCCTCGAACGCAACTTCGCCCTGAAGACAATCTGGATTGACGACAACTACTTCAACGCCCGCAGCATGGACGTGTACATCACCAAACTGCGCAAGCACCTGAAGGACGATCCTTCAATCGAAATCATCAACATCCACGGAAAGGGCTACAAACTCATTGCTCCCGACGTGGAAGCAAAGGCGAAATAAGACAACACCAACTTAAACCCCAACACAGGGCGGAGAGCTGTAAAAGCAGCTGACTCCGCCCTGTTTGCGTATGCGCCGACGGAGAAACCTCCACATCGCGGCAAAGCTGCATATAAGCCGGGAAACGGCGCGGCATGCGTGACGGCAGCACACACCTGTTTGGCGCGGAATCGCGCAGGGCGCATCCAGATTATCGGAGCGCATGCCTGCCAACGTAGCCGATGCGCGAGCACAGCAGAGTGCGTCTAGACTCGACATGCCCCAGCAGCCTGCGTGCCGGAGGTACGCCACTACGGATGAGTCGGCGCACATGCCTATGCCGAGCATATAAAAGATGAGAGACCCACCAAATGGTGAGCCTCTCTTAGTGGCGGGAGCAGGATTCGAACCTACGACCTTTGGGTTATGAGCCCAACGAGCTACCTCTGCTCCATCCCGCGATGTTTCGTTTACGTGTGCAAAGGTAGTAACTTTTTCATCCACTTCCAAATTTTCAGGCATCTTTTTTCACGCATTCCGTTCTCATTTATCATAACCACCTGTTCCACATCATATTACGCATTAAAGTTTTTTCACCATCGTTTTCGCCATGCACCACACACACGGCTGAAAAGCCGGACACGACAGCAATTCACCCCACACTTTTTCTGTTCCAAAACTTGCTGCTGAACAAAAAACGGATGCCCGTCAGCACCAATGCAGACGACAGCCCCGTATAAAAAGGAGCGATAAACCACAGCGGCATCAACTCATAACGCCTTATCGACACACCCAACGTTATCATAAACGCCATAATAATCCAACCACGAGCGTCGAAAAAGCCCATCAGACAGTTCGAGTCACCCTTCTGCGATATCCTACGCTTGTGCTTATGAAACATCCTGCTGAAAACCATATAGTGGAACGCCGCGAACACCACAACCGCCCCCAGCAACATCAGCACAAACCCGCCCGACACCTGCGCCCAGCAGTCTATCCCGATACGCAGAATGTTGACGCCGGCAACTGTCCACACAATTCCGGCCACAACCATCAACGTTTTCCTGCCAACACCAAATCTCATTATCGTGCAATTATATCATGCCACCCCGCGCCAAGCCACAACAAACACGGCAACGCAAGAATCAGCCAATACAAATATACCAATTTTGTCCAACTCGCCGGACGTTATTTGTGAAAAATCGCAATATCGCGCAATCATCGCCCCGGGGAAGTCGCGTTTGCACAGTTTTTTAGCACAACATTCCGTAACATTCAGAAAAATACCGTATTTTTGTGACAAAATATTTTTAAGAAAATGGCAATAGAGCTAAAACAACTTACAAAACGCAGCGAGAACTATTCGCAATGGTACAACGACCTGGTCGTTAAAGCAGACCTCGCCGAGCAGTCGGCAGTCAGAGGATGCATGGTTATCAAACCCTATGGCTATGCCATCTGGGAGAAAATGCAACGCACTCTCGACGATATGTTCAAAGAAACCGGACACGTCAACGCATATTTTCCTCTTCTAATCCCGAAATCATTCCTCAGCCGCGAGGCAGAACACGTGGAGGGATTCGCAAAGGAATGCGCCGTAGTGACACACTACCGTCTTAAAAACGCAGAAGACGGCAGCGGTGTGGTTGTCGACCCCGCAGCCAAACTCGAGGAAGAACTCATCATCCGACCAACCTCGGAAACCATCATTTGGAACACTTATAAAAACTGGATACACTCATATCGCGACCTCCCTATCCTTTGCAACCAATGGGCAAACGTGTTCCGCTGGGAAATGCGCACACGCATGTTCCTGCGCACCGCCGAATTCCTATGGCAGGAAGGACACACCGCACACGCCACTAAGGAAGAGGCCCTCGTGGAGGCTAAGAAGATGCTCGGCGTATATGCCGACTTCGCTGAAAAATATATGGCCGTGCCTGTGATCAAAGGCGTGAAGACAGCTCATGAGCGTTTCGCAGGAGCTCTCGAGACATTTACCATCGAGGCAATGATGCAGGACGGAAAAGCACTGCAATCGGGCACGTCGCACTTCCTCGGACAGAACTTTGCAAAGGCTTTCGATGTGAAGTTCATCAACAAGGAAAACAAACTCGACTACGTTTGGGCAACGTCATGGGGCGTATCGACACGACTCATGGGCGCTCTGATCATGACCCACTCCGACGACAACGGCCTTGTATTGCCACCACATCTGGCTCCTATACAAGTGGTGATTGTCCCTATTTATAGAAAGCAGGAACAACTCGCCATGGTTTCTGAAAAAGTGGCAGGCATCGTGGAAGGCTTGAAGGCAAAAGGCATCAGCGTGAAATACGACGACGCCGACAACAAACGCCCAGGATTCAAATTCGCCGACTACGAGCTGAAGGGTGTGCCTGTGCGCCTCGTCATCGGACCGAAGGACTTGGAGGAAAACACGGCAGAAGTCATGCGCCGCGACACACTCGAGAAAGAGACCGTATCGCTCGACGGAATCGTTGACTACGTTGCAAACCTCCTTGAAGATATCCAAAACAACATCTACACCAAGGCTCGCAACTTCCGCGACTCCCACATCTTCGAGGCGAACTCTTACGACGAGTTCAAAGAGCTTATCGAAAAGGGTGGCTTCGTTCTCGCACACTGGGACGGCACTACCGAAACAGAAGAGCGCGTAAAAGAAGAGACAAAAGCCACAATCCGATGCATTCCTTTGGACGGCGACACAACACCCGGCACCTGCATTTTCACAGGCAAGCCTTCTGAGCGCCGAGTAATCTTCGCAAGAAACTACTAATCGGCAGAAAAATTTCAAAGCGGAGGAGCAAATTTATAACAGTTTGTTCCTCCGCTTTTTATCCCTCAAAACACCCGTCAACAAAAGGATTCCGGTGATTTTTTTCTAATTTTTTTACCGAAAAATTTGCGGGAATAAAAAATCTGTTCTATCTTTGCACTCGCAAAAGCGAAACAACAGCGACTGCGAAAATAGCTCAGTTGGTAGAGCACGACCTTGCCAAGGTCGGGGTCGCGGGTTCGAGTCCCGTTTTTCGCTCAGAGTTTTTTGAATTAGAAAAGTCGGGAACAACGACGCAACGCGAAAATAGCTCAGTTGGTAGAGCACGACCTTGCCAAGGTCGGGGTCGCGGGTT
>ERZ1108170.1856-NODE-1856-length-12207-cov-4.213957_pt1 | contig 12207 bp, 5 predicted proteins | sample MGYA00403705_ERZ1108170 | MGnify/ENA primary metagenome ERZ1108170 (study PRJEB35170, sample SAMEA104062422) | human gut metagenome | biome: human gut; feature: human-associated habitat; material: faeces | place: Denmark | collected 2012-06-15 ...
CTCCCTTCGTCCGTATCAATCATGACGGACGTCATGCGTCCCAGGTCAGAGCGCGTGCGCCTCGCGGCGCTTCCTCGACTGCACGGTCAGGTACGCGACGCCGCCGGCCATGGCGATGACGAATGCCATAAGCAGAGCGGCGGCCTGCTGGTCACCCGTGGTGGGCAGGAAACCCTTGACCGTCTTGACGATATTCGTCACGGTCTTGGGCGTGCCGGGATCGGGCGTCGGCACGGGCGTCTCGGGCTTCTTGTACGTGTTGTTGAACACGATACCCTCGACGCTCTTGTCGCCCTTGGTAAAGGCGACGTTCGCCTTGAGGTTGCCCTCGCCGTCATCGACCACGTTGACGGTCACGGTAAAGACGGACTTGTCGTAGGTCATACCGACCTCGTCGCCCTTGACCTCGCTGATGGTGTAGACGTGCGTACCGGGCTCGTCGTACTCGAACTTGTCGAAGCTGATCTTACCGTCGGCATCGTTGGTGACGGTGGACTCGATGCCCTCGCCAACGAGCTTAAAGATAAACTCGTCCTTCTTGAGCTCGCGTCCCCCGAGCACCTTGATGGCGCCGATGGAGACCTGCGTGGGCATGGCGTGATACTTGTTGGTAAAGCCAGCCGACTCGGTGGTTCCCTCGAGCTTGTGCGTCGCGGTCAGCGTGCCGTCGCCGTTGTCGGAAACGGTGGTCACGACGGTGTAGGTCGTGCCGTCATAGGTGACGCCCTTGTACAGGCCGAGCGCGTTGGGGCAAGCCTCGCGCAGCGTGTACGTGTGCGTGCCGGGTGCCTCGTAGCGGATCGGGCTCAGCGTAACGTTGCCGTTGACGTCATTGGTGCCGCTAGCGACAACCACGCCGTCCTCGAGCAGATCAAACGTGAACTCGCCGGCTGCAAGGTCGCGTCCGGTCAGACGCTTGACCGTCTTGACCTGATCGGTCACGACAGAATCGGTGGGCGTTACGCTGTAGGTGTTGGTGAATGTGAAGGCCGCACCGTCGTCGCCGTTGCGCACGACGCTCAGGTGTCCGGCACCGTCGTCAGTCACAGTGTAGGAAACCTTGCGCGTGGCGCTGGCGTCGTTAGTCACGCCAGGAGCGCTACCGGACTCGGTCACCGTGTAGATAAAGGTGTGCGAGCGCGGGGCGGTGGGTGCTGCGGGCTCGGACTCGTCGCTGGACTCGTCGGCGCTGGCATCAGCGTCGGCGTCGGCCTCTTCAGCCTCTGCCTCGTCAGCTTCGTCCACCTCGGCCTTATCGGTCGCATCGTCCGTCACGCCCAGAGCGCGGTTGAGGTCCTCGAGCGTAAAGTGGATCTTGCCAAAGTCCACGTTACCGGCTGCGTCGTTGGTTACGGTCGTGCGCTCGGGCATCGGGGCACCTGCCTCGTCGGCGGTCACGGTAAAGGTGAACTTACCCGTGATGTCGGCCGGGGTCAGGCCCTCGGCAACCTGGAGCTTCTTAGTACCGGTGAGCGCGGCATCCACGGCGTCGGCGCCGTAGACGTTCTCGAACAAGGGCTCGACGCCGCCGTAGTCGACCGTCGCCGTCAGGGTACCGTCACCGTTGTCGACGACGATAACCTTAAAGCCAAAGCTCCACGTTGTAGCGGAAACGCCATTCGGCAGCCCGAATAAATCTTCGTAGGCCGTGTAGTTAATGGTCCAGGCAAGCTTGCCGTCCTTATCGGTACGATAAGCAAGCCCAGCAGCCTCAAGATTAGCAAGCATCTTGGTGTCGTAGTGCAGCGTATCAAAGCTCACGTGCCCGCCGATATTGGGCTTGAGGTTTTCGTATGCCACAAGCTCACCCTGATAGGCGATGCCGAACCAGAACTCGCCGTCGGCCATCGGGCGACCGGTCAGAGTCTTGGTGGCAACGACCTGAGCAGCGGTGCCACCAGGCGTGTTGGTCGTAGCGCTGTAACTGTTGTGGAACGGCACCAGGGCCTTCTCGACCTTGTTCTCGCCACTCTTGTGGACCGTCTCATGCGTGCCCTCGGGACCACCGGAAACGGTCGTCGTAGCAGTGAGCGTACCGGCGGTGTCGTCGACGATGGCGATCGTCACCGTGCGTACGGCGTCATCGTAGGTGTAACCGGGCTGGCCGTCGTTCTTTTCGGCCACGGTGTACTTGAAGGTCTTGCCGGCGTCAGCTTGCGTAAATTTAACCTCATGACCAGCCAGAATGTCGATCAGTCCGACCGTTGCCTCTGCCGCTTCGGGGGACTTGAAGCTGTTGGCCCCGGGCAGCAGACCGAGCGCGCGAGCCGAAGCGTCGTCAGCAGGTGTCACGGTAAAGGTGAACTGGCCCTCGGTCATGGGGCGGCCGTCCAGATACTTGCTGAGCCACAGACCGCCGGTCGCGGTGTAGTTAAGCTCAGTGCGGTACGTGTTGGCAAAGCGTCCGTTTTCCTTCTTGGTGACGTTGGCGGTCAGGTTGCCATCGCCGTCCTCGGTCACGGTTACTTCGGCGGTCGCGACATGTGCGTCATACGTCATACCGACCGTGCTGCCCGCGTTCTCGCGAATCTCGTACTTATAGGTTCCGGCGGCAGCGTAGTGAATCTTGCCGAACTTGATGGCGGCGATGCCGCCCTTCGCGTCCTTCTTGCTCACGGTTACGGTTGCGGGATCGGGCAGCGGGGCGCCTTCGGGGGCGGTGATGGTAAAGCTGAACTCGTCCCCATCCGTCCAGTCGCGGCCGCTGATGACCTTGCTCAGGTCAAAGTCGAGCTCTGCATCGAGCGGGGTCACGCTGTAGGTGTTCTTGAACTCGGCGGGCTCGGCGTCCTTCAGGACATGCTCGGCCTTGAGGGTACCGTCGCCGTTGTCCGTGATGGTGGTCTCGATAGTGTACTTGGCGTCACTGTAGGTGATGCCCTTGCTGGTGGTTCCGCCCTTGAGCTCGCGCAGCGTGTAGGTGTGCTTACCAGGCTTGGTGTACTTCACGGCGCCCATCGTGATCTTGCCTTCGGCATTGTTGGTACCGGTAGCGATGACCTTATCGCCCTCGACGAGCTCGAAGGAGAACTCGCCTTCCTTGAGCTCACGCCCGGTCAGGATCTTGTTCGCGGTGATCTGGTCGGTGACGCTCGTCTCGACAGGCGTCACGTTATAGGTATTGGTGAACGTAAATGCCACATCGCCGTCCGGCTTGCGGGATACGATCAGATTACCCTTGCCGTCATCGGTCACGGTGAAGAAAACCTCGCGCGACAGCTTGGCGTCGTTGGTCACGCCAGCGACCTCGCCGGACTCGGTCACGGTGTAGGTAAAGGTGTGCTCGCGCTTCTCGGGCTTCTCGCCCAGAGCCTTGTTAAGGTCGTCGAGCGTAAAGGTGATCTTGCCAAAGTCGACCTTGCCCTTGGCATCATTGGTCACGCTCGCGTTCGCGGGCATGGGTGCACCCTCTTCACCGGTCACGGTAAAGGTGAACTTGCCGGCAATGTCAGCCGGGGTCAAGCCGTCGGCGACCTGCAGGTTCTTGATGCCCGCAAGCGAGGCCTCGGCAGCATTCGCGGTGTAGGCGTTCTTGAACTCGATACTCTTGACGTCCTCGGCGCCCTTCAGCTCGTGCGTGGCCACCAGCTGGCCCTTGCCGTTATCGCTGATGGTCGTCACGATGGTGTAGGTCGTATCGTCATAGGTGATGCCGCCGGCGTCGCCCTTGACCTCGCGCAGCATGTAGGTGTGCTGGCCGATCTCGGTGTACTTGATGGCGCTGAACGTCACCTTGCCGTCGGCGCCGTTTGTAACAGTCTCGACAGGCTTAACTTCCTTGTCCGCGATCTCGAGCAGCTCAAAACTGAACTCGCCTTCCGCCAAGTCGCGCCCGGTCAGAGACTTGGTCACGGCAATCTGACTGGTTACGCTGGACTCAACAGGATTCGTAGCGTAGGCGTTCTTGAACTCGGTCTCACCCGAGGTCGCCTTCACGTCAGCGCTCAGTTCGCCCTTCTTATTGGGCTTCACCGTCACGGTGATCTCCGCGACGTTACCGCTGTAGGCGATGCCGTCAATCGTGGTCCCGGCGTGCTTTTCACTGACCTTGTAGACGTACGTGCCAGGTTCGGTGTATTCGACCGTGCCGAAGTCGATGACAGCCTTGCCCTTGTCGTCCAGGTCAGCCTTGCGCACGATCGCAGTCGTAGTCGCAGGCATCGGGGCGCCGTTCTCGGACGTCAGCTCAAACTCAAACGCATCCGTATCCGCCCACTTGCGGCCCTCGAGCACCTTGGTCAGACCAAAGTCAGTCTTGGTATCCACCGTTGTCGGCTTGGTTGCAAGGCTAAAGATAATCTTGCCGTTGTTGCCCAGGTGCGAATGCACGTGCGTGGAAGTCGCAACGGAGGAAAGGTCATTCCACCTGGGGTTAAGCACGTCGCGCGCGGTCTCGGTCTTGTTACCATTCACCTCCACATCGTCCTTGGTGGTATGCAGCTGGTCGATATAGGCCAAGCGCGCGGTTCCCTTATTAAAGGACCAATAGCCGTCATCTTTGACCAGAGCGCCGTCGTAGCTGGCGATCTCGTGCCCCTCAAACTCCACAACGGCATAGTCGTCCTTCGGCTTGCCGTTTGCGCCCATCGCCACAAACTCGTCCTTGTAGTAATAGACGTCGTTGCCCTGCGGCTTTACCGTCGCGCGCTGGGTGCATTCCTTGTCCGTGTAGATAGGCGTGATTTTTTGGAAGTAATAGTAGCTGTTGGTATCGGCGGGCTCAAACTCGGCGACAACATCGCCCAGCTCGCCGCCCGACCACTTGTTGGCCAGGAAGTAGACCGTCTGGTTGTCGGCGTCCTTGTGGTCATCGATATACTTCTTGAGCACCTTATCGGGCGTAAACAGGTTGTTGCGTGCTTCGTCCTTGACGCTCGAGGTGTATTTAATCTGAATAGGCTTGATGTCATTGAGCGACGTGCGCTCAAAGATCCCGTTTTCCATGTCCACGTGATAGCGGATCAGCGGAATCAGCGATGCGGGGATCTTAACCGTCACGATATCGCCCTGCTGCGCATTGGCAGAGCGCTCGACGGTGATGACCAGGTCCTTGGCCACGCCCGAAAACTCGTACGTGTCCGTATTGCCCTTGGTTGTCTTGGTCACTTCATCAAAGGGGACGCCATTAATCTGAGCGCTGACAAACGTATCGACCTGCATAAAGTCGCCCAGCTCATCACTGAAGGTGATGTAGCCGGACTTGCTCTCGTCGTAACCATCCTCGATCTGAGTGGGAGAGCCCTTGCCCGAGGTGATAGAGCTCGAGATATCATCAAACACCTTCTTGAGCTCATCGGCATTCGACGCAGCCTTGTAGAAATCGGAATTCTCGGTGCGCTTACCAAGCTCATTGGTTGTGTAGGACGTGGCGTTTGGATAGTTGCTCGACACGGCGTGCATGAACTTGTTTTCGTCGCTCGTCCAGTAGTTCGTAGGCTCGTCAGCGGGATTCGCATCATCAAAGATGCCGATGGTGTAGACCGTAGCGCCTTTCCCCTTCATTTTCTTGGCGGCGACTATGGCATTATTGGCAACCGTAGGGTTAAAGTTCCTGACGTCTGTGGGCGTGCCGTCCGTAAAGAACACAACTACCTTCTGGGCATCCTCGCGGCCCGACATGTCGCGAGCAAGTTCAAGGCCGTAATCAGCCCGCGTGGCACCGGCAGGTTCGATCTGGCCGACCGTATTCTTAAGTTCCGTCGCAGCGCTATCAACACACGGCGTCAGGCTCTTCATGGTCTGCGAGTAGTTGTGCGTGTATCCCTGACGATCGCGATACGTATCGTTGCCGATCTCGTTTTTCTTTGCACCCGAAAACTTAACGATGGCAACCTGATGCCGCTTATTCGTATCTTTAATGCTCTTGTTTTGCTCGGCGATGGTGTCGATAAAGGAACTGGCAGCTGCCTTGAGTGCGTCGATGCGTTTGGTCGAATCGCTGTCACCCATGTCATTATCCATCGACCCGGAGGCATCAAGCACCATCACGATATCGAGCGGTTTAGTGACCAGCGACGTTGTGTCAGAAGTCGAAGACATCGTGGAGAGCGTCGTCACAAAGTCGGACTTTTCGTCCTGCGCTGGCTCGACCGTCTTGTCCGTCCAGATTCGGCCTACATAACGTGTCGTCAGGTCCTGCTCGCCGCCCGACGCCCAGTACTGCCAGCGGCCGGTGGTGTCAGGGTCGACTATCTTTCCGCTCACCGTCGGTCCGTCCATTCCGGTGCTGGACCTGGCGTTGGCCTCGGGCAGCATGGCAAATGCTGCAGCCGGCAACACCAGCACCACGGCCAGTATCACCGCCAAGAGACCCCTCGTGTACTTACTCATCGCGTCTCCCTTCTCGCGGTCTCAGACCTTGCAACAGCCTAAAGTTACGAAATGAGACACAATTTGGGCAGGTGACACATGTTCCAGATTCGGTTTTTGGCGTGAGACAAATGTCTCACCAAAGTTGAGACACGGCGTTTTCGCAGGAAAACGGGTGCGACTCAAGATGGACGGGGCAAAAGGGCCCGTTTTCCTCCATCCCCGAGGGAGCAGTCGACGGCGCTCGCCACGAAATGAGCCTATCTACTACGTTTAGTCCGGTACCCCCGACCACAATCGCGTTTCATGCAAAATCGCAGGCGTTCTACCTGCGGTTTTCTTTTCGCGTTTTTCGCCGTGGTTGAGGGTAGCCACCCAAACGTAGTAGATGGGCCTATTTCGTGGCAGACGGGTCACGCGGCAGCCCTCACAAGGCAAAAATGATCCGTTTCCCTCTGTCCACGGGAGATCAAGGGCTGCTACGGATATGGTGCTATTTCAAAACTATGCCGGATTACGGGGCTAAAGTCGGAGTCCTCATCCATACAGCCTTTTTTTGAAAAACGGCAAGCAGTCTACCTGCGGTTTTGTTTTTGCGATTTTCCGTATGGTCGGAGGTTCGCTGTCCAGCCCCGTAATCCGGCATAGTTTTTGTTCGCAGAGGCTTAACCGCGCGTTCACGCGCGGGGCATTTTTGCCCCACCGGCCCCTATTCCAGCGCTATGCCGGCTTGGTTTCTATCGTGAGAGTCTTGTCCGCCGCAACCGGAGTACGGGCGGTATCCATGCTCAGGCAGTGCTTGGGGCAGCTCTCGATACACTCACCGCACACCACGCAGGCATACGGGTCAATCGACCACGTTCCGCCCTTGCGATCGACCGCGAGTGCGCCCGCCGGGCAACGGCGCGCGCACATGCCGCAGCAAATGCACACGTCCATGTCGTTGACGATATGCCCGCGCAGGCGCTCGGGTGCCGCGAGCTTCTCCTGCGGATAGCACACCGTTACCGGATGCTTGACCATAGAACCCAAGGCCGTCTTGGCAAATGTCAGCAAACTCATGCCGTGCCTACCTTTCCGTGCAGCTAATACAGGGGTCGATGGTCAGGATGATCATGGGCACGTTGGCAATGAGCACACCCTGCAGCGCATGCGTCAGACCCGCCAGGTTTTGCGACGTCGGCGTGCGCACGCGAAAACGGTCCAGATTCTTGGTGCCGTTGCCGCGCACATAGTAATACGCCTCGCCGCGCGGCTGCTCAATCACAACCTCGCCGCGCGCGCCGTCGGCCGGCGTGAGCTTGGTGCGCCCGCCGATACCGTCGTGCGGGATCTTGCCGACAAGCTCCTTGATGATGTCCATGGCCTGCGTGACCTCGGCACAACGCACCTGGCAGCGAGCATAGCAGTCGCCGTCGGTAGCGACAATCGGCTCGAACGCAGCCAGGTCCGCATAGGCGCCATCGCCAAACATGCGCACGTCGTAGTCCACGCCCGAGGCGCGCCCAAACGGGCCGACCATCGACAGATCCAGCGCGTCCTTCTTGCTGATCACGCCCACGCCATGCAGGCGCTCGCCGCAGCTGTCGTCGTCCAAAAACGTATGCACCAGGGCCTCGTAGTCAGGACGCATGGCATCGAGCGTCTGGACAATGCCCGCCAGCTCGGAGTCCTCAATGTCGTGCTTAAGGCCGCCGATCTCGTTAATCGACAGAATCACGCGGCCGCCGCAAGTGCTCTCAAAGATCTTGAGAATCTGCTCGCGCAGGGTCCACGAACGATAGAACAGCGCTTCGAAGCCAAAGGCATCGGCGAGCAGGCCCAGCCACAGCAGATGCGAGTGGATGCGCGAAAGCTCGTGCAAAATGGTGCGGATATACTGCACGCGGCCGGGCACCTCGATGTCGAGCATGCGCTCGCAGGCGCTGGCATAGCCGCAGCTATGGCCCACGGCGCAGATGCCGCAGATGCGCTCGGCGATGTAGCCAAACTGATGCATGTCGCGCTTTTCGGTGAGCTTCTCGAGTCCGCGGTGCACAAAGCCGATCTGCGGAATTGCCTCGATGACGCGGTCGTCCTCGATCACCAGGTCAAGATGAAGCGGCTCGGGCAGCACCGGGTGCTGCGGGCCAAACGGAATAACGGAGCGATGTGCCATGGACCTTACGCCTCCTTTTTCTGCTTGTCGCGGGCGGCCTTGGCGGCAAGCGCCGCGCGGACCTTGGCCGCTTTCTCGGGATCCATGGCGGCGAGCTTTGCCTCCATCTCGGCAGCCTTGAGCGCGGCCTTGGCAGCGGCATCGTCATGCTGAGTATCGGAGCCGGCAGCCGCAGCGGGCTGAGCAGCGGCGCCCGCGGCGTCGCCGGCGCTCGCAGCACCCTCCCCTGCAGCAGCCGCAGCCGCGGCGGCCTTTTCGGCCGCGGCTTTGCGCGCCTTGGCCTCGGCGGCGGCACGGACCTTCATGGCCTTCTCGCGTGCGGCCTTCACCTCGGGCGTGATAACGCTCATGGGTTCGGCAGTCGAGACCTGGTAGAAAAAGCCCTTAAAGTCAATCTGCATGTCAGTGATGGCAAGACCAAACAGGTCGTGCGCTTCGTTTTCAAACGGAAATACCGCCGGATAGTACGAGCTGATGGACGGAATCTCCTGGTACTGATCAATTCCCTCAACCACCAGGTTCTCGATCGCATAGCTGCCGTCCTGTGCAATATGCTCCTGAGCGGCACGAACGTTGATAAACGTATAGACCAGGCGATACGATCCGTCGTCCACACAGCGCTCGGCGTGCATTTGCACAAAGCGCGCGCCGACGCCCTTGAGCGCCTGCACATGCGGCAGGAGCTCGTCGAGCCCGACGGTGGTATAGATAGCCTTTTGCATTACTCGGCCTCCTTTGCAGCGACGGGCGTCTCAGCAGGTGCGTCACCAGCGGCAGGCGCTGCGGGTTTCTCGGCAGGCGCGTCACCGGCACCGTCAGCCCCGGCCTCCGCAACAGCCACAAACCCGTCCTCGCCCAGCTCAACGCCGCCATCCCAGGTAGCAGCGCCGCCCACGGTAAGCGGGTCACCGCCGGCGCGCATCACGGCCTCCTTCTGGTCCAGGATGCCGCACGCCTCAACGATGGCGTCGATCACGGTCTCGGGACGAATGGCGCACCCGGGCGCGTACACGTCCACGGGAATTGCGCGGTCCACGCCGCCGATCACGTTATAGGCATCGCGGAATACGCCGCCCGAACACGCGCAAATGCCGCACGCCACCACGCACTTGGGCTCGAGCATCTGGCTGTAGATCTGGCGCACGACGGGCAGGTTCTGGACATTGACCGACCCCGTCACCAAAAAGATGTCCGCATGCTTGGGGTTGCCGGTGTTGACCACACCAAAACGCTCCGCATCAAACAGTGGGGTAAGCGAGGCCAGCACCTCGATATCGCATCCGTTGCAGCTCGAGCCGTCATAATGAATAACCCACGGCGAGCGCGACATTTTATGATCCATGGATGCCGCCTCCTAAATAAACACGTCGACGAGGATGGGCATAAGGTTGAGCAGGCCAAACACCAGCGCCACGCCCCATCCGAGCCTAAAGCAGCTGCGCCAGGTGCTGCGTGCGAAGGTGTTGTCGATCAGGACCTCGACAAAATACGTCGCAGCCATCACGACCAGGGCGACCACCCAGCTCACCGGGTTGTCCCAAACAAAGAACATGCCCACCCACATCAAAAACAGCACGGTCTCGCACCAGTGCATAAGGGTCATCTTGGCCAGCGTGCCGCCGCTCATCTCGGTGGCGACGCCCTGGACGATCTCCTGATGCGCGTGATGCGAGTACGAAAGGTCAAACGGCGACTTGCGCAGCTTGATGGTAAGCACCGCGAGCAGCGCGAGGAAAATGGGCGCGCTGTACACGACGATGGGGGCCGACTGCCCCGTCACGGCAATGGAATCGAAGCTGTCGGTGGCAAGGTACAGGCCCACGCTCATCAGCAGAACGGCGGGCTCGTAACTCATGACCTGCAGCAGCTCACGGTCGGCGCCGACCTGGGCAAACGGACTTTGCGTCGAGGCGGACGCCAGCACCACAAAGATCGCGGCGAGCGTCACCATAAAAGCGCACAGCAGCGTGTTGGAGCCCGACACAAAGATGCCGCCGCCCACGACGGTAAAGATGAGCGCGCACGCCATGTAGGTATCGTCCATGGTGTTTACGCTGGCGGGGGCTTTGCGCAGGAGCTTGGCAACGTCGTAGAAGGGCTGCAGCAGGCGCGGGCCCACGCGGCCCTGCATGCGGGCCGAAAGCTTACGGTCAACGCCGTCGATCAGGCCACCCACAAACGGCGCCAGCAAGGCAAACGCCACGGTGCCAATAAAAATGCCCACGACGCCCGAACCCTCGAAATACTTGCCGCGCAGCACCGAGGGCGCGCTCATGGCAAGCCGCTCGGGCCCAATCCACGCGCAACACAGAAGCGCAAACAAGATAATGCTGCAGCACACGACGCTACCTGCGGGGCCAATGCGCTTCTCGCCAAGGGCGTCCTCCGAATACCAATTGCGCTTTTCGGCCTTCACCTCGTGTCCCATCGAGCCGCGGAAATGGCGGTAATTGTCGGTTCCCACACCCGAAAGATATACGTTTACGTGCGGCTTATTGCTCACGCGGAACGACGTCAGCAGCACCACGGCAATAAACGCCACGATAACCACCATCAGATACATGGCGTCCTTGCCGATAACGTACGGCACGCGGCCAAACACCATGGCCAAGTAAGGCGACACCAGACCGCTCGAGATAACCGGAAACGCCACGCAGCACAGAATCAGCAGCGCGGCGATGGTGTTGAGGGCCATCCATTCGGTCTTATGGACATTGACCTCAACGTTTTGAGCCGTGGGGTCGACGCCCGAAAGCTTGGCAAGCCACTTGCCCCAGAAGAAGAACGTCGCGGCCGAGCCAAAGGCCAGCACCATGATCATGAGCACGTTGCCGGTCTGCGCAAACGCCACCAGGGCGCCCCACTTGGACACGAGCATGCCAAACGGCGCCACAAACATGCCCATGATGCCCAGCATCATCAGGCGCGTCAGGTGCGGCATGCGGCTGAACATACCGTCCATGTCCTCGATATTGCGGCTGCCGATATGATGCTCGGCCGTGCCCACGCACAGGAACAGCAGCGACTTGGCCACCGTGTGGAACAGGATCAGGAAGATGGCCGCCCATACGGCCTCGGGCGCGCCGACACCCAAGCAGGCACTGATGAGGCCCAAGTTGGAAATGGTGGAGTACGCGAGCACGCGTTTGGCGTTGCTCTGCGAGATGGCCATGAGGGCAGCGAGCAAAAACGTGATGGCACCCACACTCGTGACCATAAAGCCGGTCACGGGATAGATGGCATAGAGCGGGCTGAGCTTGACCATCAGGAACACGCCGGCCTTGACCATGGTGGACGAGTGCAGCAGGGCGCTCGTGGGCGTGGGGGCAACCATGGCACCGAGCAGCCAGGTGTGGAACGGCATCTGCGCGGCCTTGGTGAGGGCGGCGAGGGACAGCAGGACGACCGGCATCACCAGCAGCGCGGACTGCGCGGTGCCGGCACCGGAAAGCTCGATCATGCCCGAGATGGTCAGCGGCATGCCGTTAACGTGCAGAAACATAAGGCCCGCCAAAAACGCGATGCCGCCCAGCATGTTAAGGATGATCTGGGTAAAGGCGTTCTTGATGGCCTCGGGCGTGCGCGTGTAGCCAATCATAAGGAACGAGCACACGGTGGTAATTTCCCAGCCGCAGAACAGCCACTCAAGGTTATCGCTCGTCACGATGACGAACATGGCCGAGAGGAACAGGAACATAAGCGCCAGGAACTGCGGGCGACGGTCGGGAGCGGTCTGTCCG
>ERZ1108170.1857-NODE-1857-length-12204-cov-4.394353_pt1 | contig 12204 bp, 8 predicted proteins | sample MGYA00403705_ERZ1108170 | MGnify/ENA primary metagenome ERZ1108170 (study PRJEB35170, sample SAMEA104062422) | human gut metagenome | biome: human gut; feature: human-associated habitat; material: faeces | place: Denmark | collected 2012-06-15 ...
TCAGACGGTGGTGGCGTATCTGTTCGTTTGCCTGTGCGGAGTAATTGTGTTAAAATTTGTCCGAAATAAGACAGTCCAAAATATATATCTTTTGATGTGGAGTTCCTTTCATGGGATTATTATACTTGGATTCCTGACACAGGGAACGTGTTATCTTACATTAACGCAGATCAATAAAGTTCAGATTGTAAATCTGTTTCTTGGTTTTTTATTATATTGGATTTTCTATCTGATCAGCGGAAAAGGACAAACAACAGTGGCTGTCGGTAATCTGGTGATCGCAGTGATGGGGATTACGAATCACTATCTGATGAGATTCCGTGGAGCACCGTTTCAGATATCAGATCTTAAGGCAGCTAAGACAGTAGGAAATGTCTTTTTGAATTTCGGAGATCACCAGCCAAAGTTAGAAGAGGAGTTTTATTCTTATGTAACAGGAAACACCAGAGATTAATGGGATCTGACACAGCAGAGAAAACAGTATAAGACGCCGCTGTTGATATGGCATAACTATGTGGCAGATTCAGAGAATATCGGGGATATCAGCCTGAATTATCTTGCACCTTTTTTGTTGCAGGACACTGGACTTAATATGAGTGATTATCAACACTATGTATTAGGGCAGTACGAAGAACTTCCGGTAATTAATAGTGTTGGGATTGTAGATGTAAATGGAAATGTGTATGTTCGTGGCAGTGAGGAGTTTACAGAGAGAACAAGGGAAATGCAGATGTTGGTGTATGCGCATACGGTGGAGAAAGTTTGGTGAAGTACAGGTATAATCTTGATATTCCATCCCAAATATGGTATATTTTTTTAGATTATGGATATTATGCAAAAGGAGAATGTCATGATACAAAGAATACGTAATATTTATGCATATAAAGATATGATATATAGTTTGGTAAGACGAGAATTACGAGGCAGATATAAGGGATCTGTTCTTGGATTTTTATGGACTTATATTAATCCATTATGTCAGGTAATTGTTTATTCGATGGTTTTCTCTATAATTTTCAGGGTAAGTATTGATAAGTTTTATTTATATCTGATTATTGGTATGATGCCATGGACTTTTTTTAATACATCGGTTCAAGGTGGTTCAACCTGTATTAGAGCGCAGTCGGATATGGTTAAAAAGATTTATTTCCCAAGAGAAGTAATTCCGATTTCGTATGTTACCAGTGCTTTTGTTAATATGCTTTTAAGCTTTATTATTGTTTTTTTCGCAGTGTTGATATCTGGATATTGGTTTAATTTTAAAGCATTGATATTCCTTCCGTTGATTATTATTTTTGAATATATGTTAGCTCTTGGAATAGCATTTATTGTTTCTGCAATTACGGTTTATTTTAGAGATCTAGAGCAAATTATGGGCGTAGTGATGATGGCGTGGATATATGTCACTCCTATTATGTATAATATGGATTTTGTGCCGGAACAATATCGAAAATTAGTAGTTTTGAATCCGATGACACCGATTGTGGAAGTGTATCATCAGATTTTATATTATAGAATTATTCCAACAACCAATTATTTGTTACTTGCATTTATTGAAAGTATAATAGTTTTGATTTTAGGTTTTGTGATATTTGCAAAAATGGATAGAAATTTTGCGGAGGAAATGTAGTGAAAGAAAATAATGAAATAGATACACGGGAAGTTGTTATTCGTGTGGACAATGTAAAAAAAAGTTTTAAATCATATAAAGACAAGGCAACTTCATTTAAGGAGAGGTTTGTGAATCCATCACGTGGAAAACATGAGGATGTGATGGTATTAAAAGGAATCAGTTTTGAGGTACACAAGGGGGAAGCAATTGGAATTATAGGAAAAAATGGATGCGGTAAGAGTACCACATTAAAAATGCTTACCCGTATTTTATATCCAAATGAAGGAAAGATTGAAATTAAAGGACGAGTATCCAGCCTTATTGAATTAGGGGCTGGATTTCATCCAGATATGACAGGACGCGAGAATATTTATACGAACGCGTCTATTTTTGGTATTACGAGAAAAGAAGTAGATAGGCGATTAAATGATATTATTCGATTTTCTGAACTGGAAGAATATATTGACAATCCAGTAAGAACGTATTCTTCTGGTATGTATATGCGTTTGGCTTTTGCCGTGGCAATAAATGTGGATGCAGATGTATTGCTAATTGATGAAATTCTGGCAGTGGGAGATTCAGCATTTCAGAAAAAATGTTTTGATAAGTTAAAAGAAATAAAAGCAAATGGAACAACAATCGTTATTGTATCTCATTCCATGGATCAGATGTATAAAATCTGCGATAAACTGATCTGGATTGAGAATGGTTTAATAAAAGATGAAGGAACTCCTAAATTTATCGGCGAAGCATACCTTGCTGCAATGGAGGGGCGCAGATTAGATCGTATTGAATTTGAGAATCAACAGAAAAAAGAAGAATTAGAAAGAAAAATTAAAGAAGAACAGGAACGTCTTAGAATAGAACAGGAAAAAGAAGAGAAAAAGAGACAGGAAGCAGAAAAGAAAAAGGAAGCAGAGAGACAAAAAGAGGAAGAAAGACGAAGAAAGCAAGAAGAATTATTAGAATTAGAACGGAAGCAACAAGAACTTGCATTAAATGAAACGCTAAAGACAGTATGTCGTTGTTGCTATCCGACGGCACGACGATTGGGCGGAAAAGATGTATTTTATACAAAAGTAAAAATAGAAGATATGGATGGAAATGAAGTATCAAAAATTTGGACAAATAAAGAATATCAGATTGTGCTAAATTATGATGGTTGTGGTAGAAGAAACGAAGAAATAAAATTTGTAGTCGGAATAACAAGAGCAGATGGAACATATTGTTATGGAACATCAATGAAATTGACACAACAAGAAACCGAAAATATGAAACCGGGATGTGTAAAATTTATTTTTAAAAATAAATTATTAAAGGGAAAATATATGCTTGACTTGTGGATCGAAAATACAGTTGGAGTGCAATATGATAGTATATTTAGTTTAATGCAGATAGAAGTAGATACAGATCCGTATAATGAGAGAGGCATTTTGACAATGGAACATAGCTGGGAAAGAATAGAAAATTAGATTTGGGAGAAAGTTGAGAGATGAATGAAAATAAAAAAGTTTATTCGGATGGTGATATTGAGAAAAGTATTATAGATGCATTGAATGAAGGAAAAAGTGATAAAAGTATTTGTGACATGGGAGGTGCTGCTTTTCATAATTTTACAGATGCCAGAGAAAATTTAATTAATTGGTATCCTTTTGAAAAATCATCATCTATATTAGAAATAGGTGCTGGAATGGGAGCGTTAACTGGTTTATTATGCCAAAATGCTGAGAAGGTTATTGCTTTGGAACAGTCTCCTAAAAGAGCAGAGATTATTCGGATAAGACATCTGGCAAAACATAATTTGGAAGTGGTTTGTGATGATGTTTATACATATAATTTTGCACAAAAATTTGATTATATTCTGTTGATCGGTGTGTTGGAATATGTTGGAATTAATTCAGAGTTTGATAGACCGTACCATACATTACTGAAAAGAATATATGAACTGTTGAAACCGACAGGTAAATTATTATTAGCAATTGAGAACAGATTTGGATTAAAATATTGGTGTGGGGCATCAGAGGATCATACAGGTGTTTCATTTGATGGCATTTCGGGCTATAAAAGTAATAGTTATACAACCAGATATAACAATAGTGGAGTATGTACATTTAGTAAAGATGAATTAAATACTTTTTTTTCGACATGTGGATTTAAAAAAGCCAAATGGTACTATCCGTTACCGGATTATAAATTTCCAATGGCTATTTTTTCTGATGAATATTTGCCTACAGATAGTGATATAGATGCAATAAAGTTTACCTATCCTGTTGAATCAGAACTTATTGCCAATGAAAAAGAGTTATATAAAGATGTTATATCAAATGGGGTTTTTCCTTTTTTTGCAAATTCATTTTTTGTTGAAGTAAGTAAAAATTCTGATGAAAGTGCAATTAATAATATTTTGTATGCTTCTTTGAAAAGAGATTATAAAAAAGAATATAGGATTGCAACGTTGATAGATGATTCTAATCAAGTGATAAAAAAGGGATTGAGTGCATCGGCTGAGAATCATTTGAGAGAATATCAGGCTAATACTGTAATTTTACAAAAAAGAGGAATTAAGATGGTGCCAATAGAGGCACAAGAGCAGGGAATTGTTCATCAATGGCAATCGCTTGTGAGAGCAGATAAAGTATTTCAAAAGTTATTAGAAGATGGAAATTGGACTGGATTATGTGATTTAGTGGAAAAATTAAAATATAGTATAGTGCAATCATCTGAAAATTATCAGGATATTAGATGTAGTCTTTTTGATGAAGATATCCTTTTTGAAAAAGAGGAATTGATTATGAAAAATGGCTATACTGATATGACATTTGTAAATAGTTTCTGGGATGGGAAGGATCTAGTCTTTTTTGATCAAGAATGGAATTATAGTGACATCCCTTTAAAATATATATTATATAGGGCGGTAAAATATTCATATCAGGAAAGTAAAAGTATATCATTAGAAAAAATATATACATTTATTGGAATTGATAATAGTATGGTAAATATATTTGATAAGGCAGAAAATAAAATGCTACTGTCAATGATGGATAAGCAGAAATGTGATATGTTTGATCCAAATATGTATCATGATGCATTAACTTTGCGATTTAAACAAAATTTATTAAGTGATGGATACGCAAAGGTAGAAAATGATTTGGAAAATGAAAAACAAAAATTAGAAAATGATTTGGAAAATGAAAAACAAAAATTAGAAGAAATAAGTCGAAAATTAAGAAATATAGAATTGATAAATGAAAAACAGAAGGGCAGTTTAAAAAATCAAGAACAAGAAATTGCAAAACAGAAAACAGAGATTGATTTACAAAAAGATAAGCTTATGCAAATGGAGAGAGAAATAGAAAATTCAAGACAAACTATTTGCAATAAAGAAGGTCACATAGAACAGCTTCTTGAAGTAGAACGTGAATATGAAAGAGAAAAACATTCCCGCACATATCGCATGGCACTTGGATTTCGCAAGATAAGTACATTTTTTTTCCCGGTTGATAGCAAGAGAAGATTTTTTGCGCGTTTGATTGGAAAGGGATTGCGTCATCCAATTTTAATGATAAAAATGATAAATGTAAGACGTATAAAAAACTGCTTTACTATTTTAAGAACAGAAGATGCTGCCAGTGCACTGAATCATTTTCGACTTGTTGAGGAGTATGAAAGATCCAGAGATATTCCTGTAGAAGGTGTTGATATTGTTCCAATTACAGAAGCTAAAAAGACGATTGAAGCGTATGAGGTTCTTCTCTTTGAGCAGTATGAAAAGCCAATGGTGTCAATTGTGATACCGGTATATAATCAGTTTGAGTATACATACAATTGTTTGAAGTCAATTCTGATGAATAGCGGAGAATGTACATATGAGATAATTATTGCAAATGATTGCTCGACAGATTTGACGATACAGCTTGGTGATGTTGTAAAAGGAATTAATATTATTAATAACACAGATAATTTAAGATTCCTTTTGAATTGTAATAATGCTGCAAAATATGCAAAAGGGGAGTATATTTTATTCCTGAATAATGATACACAGGTACAGCAAAACTGGTTACAACCATTGATTGATTTGATGAAGAAAGATGCTACTATTGGAATGGTTGGTTCCAAGCTGATTTATGCAGATGGATATTTACAGGAAGCAGGTGGAATCCTCTGGGATGATGCGTCTGCATGGAATTATGGAAATAGGCAGAATCCAAATGATTCAGAATTTAATTTTGTTCATGAAGTCGATTATATTTCTGGAGCAGCAATTATGATACGGACAAAACTGTGGAAAGAAATTGGCGGGTTTGACGAGCGATTTGTTCCGGCTTATTGTGAAGATTCAGATTTAGCATTTGAAGTAAGAAAACATGGATATAAGGTGGTTTATCAGCCAAAGTCCGTTGTGGTACATTTTGAAGGTATTTCTAATGGAACGGATGTTACGACAGGTCAGAAGAAATATCAGGTGGAAAATCAAAAAAAGTTTTATGAAAAATGGAAAGATGAACTGAAACAAAATCATTTTCCAAATGGTCAGGATGTTTTCCTTGCCAGAGAGCGTGGAAAAGGTAAGAAACATATTTTGGTAATTGATCACTATGTTCCACAGTATGATAAAGATGCGGGTAGTAAGACGACGTTTATGTATCTGAAAATGTTAGTCGGCAAAGGATATCGAATAACGTTTTTGGGAGATAATTTTTATCAGCATGAACCATATACGACCGAATTACAGCAAATGGGTATTTTTGTTTTATATGGTCCGAAATATGCGGAACATTGGAAAGAATGGTTGATGGAAAATATGCAGTATTTTGATATTTTCTATTTAAATAGACCACACATAACCATTAAATATATTGATTTTATTAAAGAGCATGCGCGTGGAAAAATTATTTATTATGGACATGATCTACATTTTCTGAGAATTCAAAGGGAGTACGAACTGGATGGACGGGAAGAAAAACTGGAAGAATCAGAAAAGTGGAAAAAGCAGGAACTGTATATTATGCGTCAATCGGATATGAATTACTATCCATCAATAGTTGAAGAAGAGGCCATACATGAAATTGACAGTAAGATTCCTGTCAAAGCTATTACAGCGTATGTATATGAAAAATTTATGAATGTTACATATGAGCCTGAAAAACGCGAAGGAATCCTCTTTGTCGGTGGATTTGGACATGCACCAAATTTAGATGCAGTACAGTGGTTTTTAGATAAAATCTATCCGGACGTATATAAAAATATCAAAGCCAATTTTTATATTGTGGGTTCGAAAGCACCAGATGAGATTACACATATTACGACAGAAGGAGTTATTGTAAAAGGCTTCGTTTCAGAAGAAGAGTTGAAACAATTGTATAATTCCTGCAGGTTGGTTGTAGTACCGTTGCGGTATGGTGCAGGAGTGAAAGGAAAAGTTGTAGAGGCGTTATATTATGGAATCCCGGTTGTTACTACTTCCGTTGGTGCTGAGGGCATTGGAGGAATTGAGAATATAGCAATAGTAGAAGATCAGGAACAGAAGCTGGTGAATGCAATTTGCGAAGTTTATCAAAATGATGATAAGCTGATAGAAATGTCGGAAAAGAGTCAACGTTATGTGAGAGAAAAATTTAGTACAGAGGCTGTATGGGATATTGTAAAAGAGGACTTTGAGTGAGAAAATGGAGGAATAAAGAATGATTATTACACAAACACCTTTTCGTATGTCTTTCTTTGGAGGGGGAACGGACTTCCCAGGATTTTACAGGGAACATGGAGGAGCAGTTTTATCAACTACATTTGATAAGTATTGCTATGTCAATGTAAGACATTTGCCACGTTTTTTTGATTATACGACGGAATTATCTTATGCGAAAACAGAACGTGTAACAGATGTTGAGTCAATAGAGCATCCGGCCATTCGTGAAGCTATGAAAATGTTGGATATGCATGAAATACGATTGACATATGAGGCAGATCTGCCTGCAAGATCAGGATTAGGCACAAGCAGTTCGTTTGCAGTTGGAATGCTAAATGCATTTTATGCTTTAAAAGGAAAATATGCTGATAAAAGAAAACTTGCGGATGATGCCATTTATCTGGAACGTGTATTGTGCAAAGAAAGTGGTGGGATTCAGGATCAGATTGCAGCTTCATTTGGTGGATTTAATAAGATATCATTTAATGCAGATGGTTACACGGTAAGTCCTGTCATTATTTCACCGGAAAGAAAATTAAGATTAAATGATAATTTAATGTTGTTTTTTACTGGATTTTCAAGGTTTTCATCGGATATTCAGGTGGAAGCTGAGAAGAGTCTTAAAAGTAAGGAGGCACAGCTTTTGGAGATGCTTCAGTTGGTAGACGAAGCAGAACAGGTTTTGACGTCAAAGACAGATTTGACAGAGTTTGGAAAATTGTTAGACTATACATGGAAACTGAAAAGAGGAATTACAAGTAAAGTATCAACAGATTCCATTGATGCAATTTACGATAAAGCAATCAAAGCAGGAGCGACAGGTGGAAAATTGCTTGGTGCGGGTGGTGGAGGATTTTTGCTGTTTTATGTTGAGGCAGACAAACAGAAAAATGTACATGAGGCACTGGAGGATTTGTTATACGTTCCGTTTGAGTTTGAGACGGCTGGAACACAGGTAATTCATTACACGCCGGAAAGTTATGAACCGAGATAAGAGTGGAGATATATGTATGAAAGTTGTGATAATGGCAGGTGGTAAAGGTACACGAATTGCTCAGGTAAATGCAACTGTACCCAAACCGATGATTCCTATAGAAGGAAAACCAATTTTAGAGTATCAGATTGAAACGTTAAAAAAACAAGGGTATACAGATATTATATTAATTGTTGGACATATGGGAAATGTGATTCAGAAGTATTTTGGTGATGGATCAGCTTTTGGTGTACAGATTTCTTATATTGTAGAGGAACAACCATTAGGAACAGCAGGAGCATTGTATTTTTTAAAGGATGAGATTCAGAATGACTTTTTGTTGCTGAATGGTGATATTATATTTGACGTTGATATTCAGAAATTTTTAGAATATCACTGTAACCAGAGAACAGCTGCAACCATTTTGACACATCCAAATAGCCATCCATATGATAGCGGAATTATTATAGCAGATGATAAGAATCGAGTGACAAACTGGCTGCATAAAGAGGATGAGCGGTTATGGTATAAAAATCGTGTCAATGCCGGATTACATATGTTTTCACCTAGAATATTTGAATCCTTCCATGAGGCCAAAAAATGTGATTTGGATAGAGATGTTTTGAAACCATTGATTAAAGAAGGTGAATTAAGTGTATATGATTCACCAGAGTATATTAAGGATATGGGAACACCTGATCGTTATTATGCTGTTATTGAAGATATAAAGAGTGGAAAAGTAAGTGCAAAGAATTTAAAAAATAAACAGAAAGCTATTTTTTTGGATCGGGATGGTACAATCAATAAATATGTTGGATTTTTGACAGATATTAATGAATTCGAATTATTAGATGGTGTGACAGAAGCAATTAAAATGATCAATGAAAGCGGATATCTTGCAATAGTTGTGACAAATCAGCCGGTCATTGCAAGAGGAGAAGTTTCGGTAGAAGAATTGCAGGAAATTCATAATAAAATGGAAACTTTATTGGGGCAAGCGGGAGCATATATTGATGATATTTTTTATTGTCCACATCACCCTCATAAGGGATATGAAGGAGAAAGACCGGAATATAAGATTGAATGTGAGTGTAGGAAACCTAAACCAGGTATGCTGTTGGCAGCAGCAGAAAAGTATAACATAGATCTGAGTGAGTCATGGATGATCGGTGATGGAGAAAATGACATTGAAGCTGGAAAGAATGCCGGGTGTAAGGTGTGCGCAGTCGGCGATGTTGAAATCAACAATGTACCTAGATATAATAGTCTATTAGAGTGTATAAAGGCTGTGTTTGAGCAGAGATAATACAGGAGGTTTGTTGTGCAGGAGAAAAATGTAGAAAATTTTGTAAGTGAACTTGTGGAAAGATATCCGAAATTAATTGTTGTTAGGAAAGAGATAGAAGAGAGCTACGAAGTGCTTAAAAACGCCTATCGAAACGGTGGAAAACTTTTGATTGCAGGGAATGGTGGAAGCTGTGCGGATTCAGAACATATCGTCGGTGAACTGATGAAAGGCTTTTGCTTGGAGAGAAAAGTTTCAGAAGAATTTTCAGATGTATTAAAAGAGATAGATCAGGAAATGGGTGCTAATTTGGCTGCAAAATTACAGGGGGCTTTACCAGCGATTGCATTAGATAATCATAATGCATTGAATACAGCATATTTGAATGATGTGGATGGATTATTATGTTATGCGCAGCAAGTATATGGTTATGGAACGGCAGAAGATGTTTTCTTAGGAATTTCTACATCGGGAAATTCAAAAAATATTTTGAATGCTGCCATTGTTGCAAAAGCAAAAGGAATGAAAGTGATTGGCTTGACTGGAGAAGGCGGTGGAAAATTAGCAGATCTTTCTGATGTTGTGATTAAGGTTCCTGAAAAAGAAACATTTAAGATACAGGAATTACACTTGCCAGTGTATCATTGTTTGTGTTTGATGTTGGAGAAAGAATTTTTTGATTAGGAGAAGATATTGTGAAAATAAATAAGGTATGTGCAGAAGTGAAAAAGAGGAAAGCATACTTAGTAGATTTCTTTATTTTATTTATTTTGATTATGTTTTCTGCTTTATGGGATAATGATGCATTTGGTTTGTATTTGGATTCTGTAAACCCTGATTATCTTGCAGTGCAATTATTACATCCTAATAATATAAACCCTAATATGTTGTTGCCACATGTTGGAGTCCCTTTATTAGGGCAGTTATATCATGGAACTGTTACAATGTTTGTACAGTATATTGCGTTATTATTTGTTAGACAGCCATCTATTACATTATTGAGAGTTCTAAATGGCATATATGCATTTTGCAGTTGTATGATGATTTATTTAATCTTAAAAAAATTAAATATTAAAAGAAATATTATTATGTTTTCTGAAATCTGTCTTACAACAAGTATATCATTATTTACAATAATGAAAGTTCAGTTTTATATTAAACTTCCAGGAACAGCTTTGATTTTATTGGCGATTTTGATTTTACTTTATGGTACGGAGAAGGAAAAACAGTATCGGTACATTTTGTTTGCAGGAATTTTTGCAGGACTGGCATTTTATAGTTATTTTATTTATCTTTTTTTTATGCCGATGTTTTTATACTGCGTTTATATTTTATTTGAAAAAAAGGATGCAATTTATAATTTCTTTTGCTATATAGGAGGTTATATTGTTGGAGCAACAGGATATTTTATTGGATATTTTGCATTAATAACAAAAATTATTATAAATGATCAAGTTGAAATCAAAGAGCAACAAATAATTTTGGGGAATAGGCTGCTTGCAATTTTTTGTTGCGTATTTATGCTGATGGAAATTATATATTTATACAATACATATCGTAAGTCATGGTTTAGAGGAATCATTGGAAAAATAAGCAGTATATTATTTGCTTTAACAATACTTATAATAAGTGTTTTATTAGGAAAAATACTGATAAAAAATGGCGGTATTATTATAGAGTGGTTTCATAATTCCTTAGATGATTTAAATGTAAAAGGAGAAAAAATAGGGGTAATAGGTAGGATTGTACAACTTGGTGGATATTTGTATTCAATTTTTGGAAATTTAGTTGAAAATAATATATTTGGAGTAACGGTTAGTAAATTTAGAATATTTTATTTGGGACTGTATATTTTAGAAATTTTAGTGGCTGTTTGTTGCTGCATAGTTAGTAAAAATGTGAGAGAAAAGTATATAACAATTATAAAAATTTATTGTGGATTTGTAATTAGTTTTTTTGTTTGTGCGATTTTCTTTGCCTCTCGAATGGGAGTTCAACACTTTGTGCCTATATATATATCATCATTTTTTATGTTTGCAGTTGCCATTCAGGTAGTTTATGAGGTAGTAGTCTGTATAAAAAATAAGAGAAGAGTATTTGTGGGTGGGATGGTATGCGTAGCTGTTTTATGTCTTGGGGTTAATAGTGTAAATGCTATGTCGATGCATAGACGACTTAAGACGGTTGGCTGTGAGGGACTATATACGAATCAGATTAATAAAGTGGCATTGGAAGCAATGCAAAACAAAAAAGAAGGAAGTAGGGAAATGTATGTATTCCCTGAATGGGGAATGCTATCGGGGTTTGAATACCTTACTAATAATGAAATTTATTGTATAGAAGATTACAATCTTGATATGCTTAAATGGTATTATGATAATAGTTATTCCTTAAAAATATGTTATTTTAATTCAGAAAACGAAAATAAATATAGGAGTATTCTGGAGAAAATAAATTCAAAAAATATAAAATTAGAAGAAGAGTTTAAAAAATTAAAGTTTGAAATGTGGAAAGAAGCAAAAAAGATTCTTGAAACTGAATATCCAAGAAGAGATGGACAGTTAGATGGAGAATGCACGGTTCAAATGGCAAAACTTCAAAAGAAATTTAATAAAAAAATAAATGAATTAAGAGAAAAATATAAATAATAT
>ERZ1108170.1859-NODE-1859-length-12198-cov-4.237091_pt1 | contig 12198 bp, 7 predicted proteins | sample MGYA00403705_ERZ1108170 | MGnify/ENA primary metagenome ERZ1108170 (study PRJEB35170, sample SAMEA104062422) | human gut metagenome | biome: human gut; feature: human-associated habitat; material: faeces | place: Denmark | collected 2012-06-15 ...
TCAGTGAATTTATTACTCCACTTATCAATATGCCGGATTTTGATAGATGTAAGCTTCCGCAGAGTGTTAATACAGCTGTCAAAACCAATAATATATAACATGTTTTTTTCATTAAAATTCCTCCGTTCAAACATTAAAAGTATCTTCCAATAACATCAAAATGTCAACTATCTCTTCATATTTTTTAGAATTATTTTATCTTCTTTGCTGACTCTGTAAGATTCACACATCTTACGGATTGCCATATTATATGTTAAGCTGTCGGTTTTCCAGTTACGCATAAATTCCATAGTCTTATCCGGAAATTTGGCAAAAGCTGTTGCAACCGCCCATGCCACACCCATTTTTGCATAATATGCTTCGTGGGAAAATTCAGAAAATACTTTGAGAACCCTGTCGACATACTCCGGAATGAGATAATAAGACATCAGCATTATATTTGCAAAACGGTTTTCATATTCTTTTTGTGAATTAAAATACTGCTCAAGAAATTCATACCCGGCACTTCTGTTATTTTTAAATTCTTTCAGTGAATTACAGAAGCTGTCATTTACGGACCAATTGTCGATTTTATCAACAAACTTTTTGACAAATTCAAGTTTCGAGGAAAAATCAATTTTCATATATGATATTACAAATCCCTCCAACATATATTCTTCAAAAAAGTCATGTCCCACGTTATTGAGAAAACTTTTATAATCATTTTGAACAATTTCTTTTGCAAAAACTCTTAAATAAGGAATTCTTACTCCTATCAGAGGCTTGCTTCCCGGTATAAGTGATGAGGAAAATTTACAATATCCGGGATCTGCCATATCATAAAAACGTTTTATTATTTCTGAATGTGTGTACATTTTTTATTCCTTTCGCGGTAACTTCTAAGAATTATAACATAAATAGAGGTTTTTCGACAATAAAAAACATTGCCATAAAAATAATGTTGTGATAGAATACAATTAATAAGGATATATATCGTTGAAGGAGGTTACTAATATGATTTGCCCAAGATGTGGAACTCAGTTAATCACAGGATCCCGTGTATGTATGGCATGTGGTCAGAATGTATCTTATATTTCAAATCCAACTCAGGCTCCGGCAAGTTCGGCAGGTACTTTTCCTACTGCTCCTACTGCTCCTAAATTTTTTTTTCATACTCTAGGTAAAGCAAGAGAGGCTGCTGCGCAGACACCATCTCCTGCTTCAATACCATTTGTAGCACCAACCCAGACTAAGGCAACGCCGGTTACACCGGAAGCTTCTGCTCCTGTTAAGCCTGTAACTCCTGTTACACCCGTTACACCTGTAACTCCTGTAACTCCTGTAACTCCTGTTAAGCCTGTTACACCTGTGGCTTCTATTACACCGGCAGGTTCTGTAATTACAGAATTTCCTACAGCCAAGGTTGAAGAAGTTAATAATTCTAAAGAACCTGAGAAATTTGTTAATACTATTCCCGTTGCTGAGCCGGAAGTTGTTAATACTGCTCCTGCTGCTGAACCGGAAGTTGTTAATACTGCTCCTGCTGCTGAACCGGAAGTTGTTGAAGAACCTGAGATTGTTGAGACAGCACGAACAACAGATGAAATTGAATCCATTGCTAAAGCAAAGACAGGGTATTCGGATAAATTCATCAAAAAATATGCTAACTATTGGGGACAGCTGGCAACTAAACTTTTTGATAATGAAGCTTATGAATTTGTATTTGGTGGTGTATTGAACCTTGATGGTGATGATGACAGAGTTGCCGGATGTGGTATTACACAGAAGCGAATTATTGTTACAACTACACAAGGTACCGTATCTTATCCATATGATAAGACAAAGAGTGTTTCAGGAAGTAAAGGTCTTGTAGGTGCAGCGGTTAATATTGAAATTCCAAGAAGTAAAGTCAAAATATCCGTTGACAAACCTTATCTTGATAATATTATTAAGGCAATTGATGCAGCGATTAAGAAATATCACGTCGCTTAATTCTTAACTTTTATAAAATACTCCTAATGAAAAAAAAGGATTCCAATTCATTTTGGAATCCTTTTTTAGTGTTACATATAATCAAACAATGAAAGCTGGTTGTTAGCCGACATTCCCTTCAGAATACCAAGTTCCACCATTACTGCCGCACTTGTTTTAGGAACTTTTGCTTTATCGATAAAATCCTCTACAGACAGGAATTTTCCACATTTGGCTGCTTCGTAAATACTGTCTGCCGCTGTTTCTCCAAGTCCGTCTATTGATTTAAATGGTGGCAGAAGCCTGCCATCCACTATCTGAAAATTTCTCGAATGGGATTTGTACAGGTCAATAGGCATAAAATCAAAGCCTCTTGCATACATCTCCTGAACAATTCTCATATCCTTTAACTGTCCCTGCTCCTTGTTTGTAAGTGAATCATTTCGCCTTTTATAATCTTCTATATATTCGTCAAGTTTATCTTTACCGAAACACATTATTCTATATGAAAAATCATCAGCTCTTATACTAAAATATGAAGCATAATATTCCAGAGGATAAAACACTTTACAATATGCTATTCTCCATGCCATCATAACATAAGCTGCCGCATGGGCTTTTGGGAACATGTACTTGATTTTTTTACATGACCAGATATACCAGTCAGGCACTCCTGCATTAACCATAAGTTCTTCCCATTCCGGCTTCAGTCCCTTACCTTTTCTGACCGATTCCATTATTTTGAAAGAGGTTCCCGCTTCAATTCCCATGTTGATAAGATATATCATAATATCATCTCTGGTACAAATTGCAGTAGAAATGGTTGCTTTTCCCTCTTCAATGAGAGTCTGTGCATTGCCAAGCCATACATCAGTTCCATGGGAAAGTCCGGCAATTCTAACAAGATCGGAAAAATGCTGTGGGTTAGTATCAATTAACATCTGCATAGCAAAATCTGTTCCGAATTCTGGAATGCCAAGACATCCAAGCTTCGTTCCGCCAATATCTTCAGGATTAATTTTTAGTGCTTCAGTACTTTGGAAAAGTGACATAACCTCAGGACTGTCAAGAGGTATATGTGTAGGATCAAGTTTGGTTAAATCCTGTAACATCCTTATCATTGTAGGGTCATCATGACCGAGAATATCAAGTTTCAAAAGGTTATGGTCAATACTGTGGTAATCGAAATGTGTTGTAACGATATTGGTTGTCATATCATTTGCAGGATGCTGTATCGGGGTAAAAGAATGTATCTCTTCTCCGTATGGCAATACAATAATTCCGCCGGGATGCTGTCCCGTTGAACGTTTAACGCCTACGCCTCCGTTTACAATTCTGTTGATTTCACAACTTCTTTTACGTTCGCCCTTTTCTTCGTAATATTTTTTTACATAACCATATACCGTTTTATCTGCAAGTGTTCCTACGGTTCCTGCCTTATATGTCTGTCCTTCTCCGAAAATTACTTCAACATAGGCATGTGCTTTCGCCTGATACTCTCCTGAGAAGTTCAAGTCAATATCCGGCTCTTTATCACCGTTAAAACCGAGGAAGGTCTCAAATGGAATATCAAATCCTTCTTTTTTAAGCTTTGCACCGCATTTAGGGCATATCTTATCAGGCATATCACAGCCTGCACCGCCCGCAAATTTTCTTACCTCATCTGAATCAAAATCAACATAATAACATTCAGGGCATAAGTAATGCGGGCTTAACGGATTAACCTCCGTAACGCCTGACATCGTAGCTACAAACGAAGAACCTACGGAACCTCTTGAACCTACCAGATAACCATCTTCATTGGATTTCCATACCAGCTTCTGGGCAATAATATACATAACGGAATATCCGTTTGAAATAATGGAGTTAAGCTCTTTTTCCAGTCTTGATTCTACAATTTCCGGAAGTTTGGGTCCATACATCTCATGTGCCCTGTTATAACATATATCCCTTAAGGTCTGGTCACAGTTAGGAATAACAGGAGGACATTTATCCGGTCTTACAGGCTCAATGTATTCACACAAATCAGCTATAAGCCTTGTATTGGTAACTACTACTTCGTATGCCTTATCTTCACCAAGATATTTGAATTCTTCAAGCATTTCCTCCGTTGTCCTCAAAAACAGCGGTGCCTGGTTATCCGCATCATCAAAACCTTGTCCCTTCATTATGATTCGTCTGTAGACTTCATCTTCAGGATTAAGGAAATGAACGTCGCAGGTGGCAACTACCGGTTTATTAAACTTTTCTCCAAGAGCCACTATTTTTTTATTAATATCAATAATATCCTGCTCTGATTTAATCTGAGGTAATCTTTGGGATTCTATCATAAACCTGTTGTTTCCCACAGGCTGTATTTCAAGATAATCATAATAATTGGCTAATCTTGCTATTTCTTCTTCGGTATTTCCGTTAAGTATTGCCTGATACAACTCGCCCGCTTCACATGCAGAACCAAGAATCAGACCGTCACGGTATTTTTCAACTTCACTCTTAGGTATTCGTGGTCTTCTGTTAAAATAGGTAAGATGTGACAGGGATATAAGCCTGTAAAGATTAACTCTTCCCACTTCCGAATCTGCAAGAATAATCGCATGATATGTTTTAGCTTTTTTTATCGCATTTATATTAAATTCTTCAATTTCGTTGATTTCGTCAAGATTAAAAATATTACGCATTTCAAGACGTGCTACCAACGCAAGAAAAATATCCGCACAACATTCCGCATCATCAACAGCTCTATGGTGATGTAACAATGATACGTTGAGTGCTTTTGCCACATGGTCCAACGTAAATTTACCGAGGTTAGGAATAAGTGCCCTGGCAAGGGATACGGTATCAACTACCGTACACTCAAAGGCCTTTCCTAAAATTGTTTTTGTCTTTTCCCTTATAAAGGTAACGTCAAATTCCGCATTGTGGGCAACCATTACCGCACCATCACAGAACTTAAGAAATTCAGGAAGGATATTTTCTATGGTATCCGCATCCACAACCATGGAATCGTCAATTCCCGTAAGCTGTTCAATATTGTATGGAATAGGTATCTTAGGGTTGACAAAAGTTGAGAACCTGTCCACTACTTTTTTATTCTGTATTTTAACGGCACCAATTTCTATGATACTGTCATTAACAGGTGAAAGACCTGTTGTTTCCAAATCGAATACCACATATGTATCATCAAATTTCTGACCCTTGGAATCAAAAATTATCTTTCTCAAATCATCTACTATATACGCCTCTACACCGTATATAACCTTGAAATCCTTATTGCCGGAGTCTCTTAACATATGATATGCATCCGTAAATGCCTGCACATCCCCGTGGTCGGTTATTGCAATGGCATTATGTCCCCAGCTCATTGCCTGTCTGATTATGTCTTTTATATCAGATACGCCGTCAAGATCACTCATCTTTGTATGGAGATGTAATTCCACTCTCTTCTCCATTGCATAATCCATTCTTTTTTTACGGAAATCGTCAATTTTAATGATTCCCACCACAGAACCGATTGTCAGTTCCCCGGAGAATTTATCAACAGTTGTTACACCTTTTATTTTGATGAATTTACCTTTTTTAAGTTCATCCTCCACTTCCGAAAGTTGTTCAGGCTGGATAAAAAGTTTTACGGAAATAGTATCTGTAAAATCGGTTACATCAAATATAAGAATAATCTTACCGTTTCTTAATTCCTTTTTGTCGGTAAAAATAATCTGTCCCCTGAATGTAATTTCACCCATTTCATGGATTACCGTATCAAGGGTTATCGGCTCATCGTTAAAGTCTCTTCCGTATATAACATCAGGATTATCGGAATGTTTAACAGGACGTATGTACTCTTTCTTAAATTCTTTTTTCTCCTGTTTGGTTTCTGCCTCTTTTTCATTCTTTTCAGCAGGAGTTTCTGCAGGCACTGCTTCGGTTTTCTCTGTTTTCGCAGCTCCTCTTGCTGCTATTTCATCAATAATCCGCTGGACTTTATATTCGGCTTCCCTGCTGTGCCTGCTTTCCTCACGTTCCTCATATACTACATTATAGGTAATATTTTTACCAAACCTGCATTCCATCATTTCAGTAAGAATTTCAACAAGCTCAGGTGTTTTCTTTCGTGATACAAAATTATCTGCAACTATCAGTTTAATATTGTCCTCACCATCAAATGACCACCTGGCATCCCTGAAAATCTGTTCATATAACTTATTGTTTTTTCCAAGTTCGTATATAATACTGTCTTTGTAATCGTTAAAAATAATTTCAGAAGTATATAACTCCGATAACCGGAATTTTTCAAGGATTACAACTTTTGTAGCTAAAAAAGGCTTCATCTGACGTGATATCTCATCCTCCACCTGAGCCACAATATCCCGTCCAACAAGCCTGTTAAAAATCAGATATATCTTAATAACGGTTTTTGATGAATTCATGGATATATGTGTTACCATTGCATCATCAAAAGCCGTCTTTAGTTCTTTTTTTAATTTTAATGACGGGAAAACTTCAAAAAAATTCTTTTCGTCCATCATTATTCCACTCTTTCTTATACTAATTTGTCAAGTTCTTCCTTAAGTGCCTGTAAAAGCATATTTTCAGGCACTTTCTTAATAACCTCGCCTTTTTTTATGAGAAGTCCTTCTCCTATACCGCCGGCAATTCCCAGGTCAGCTTCTCTTGCTTCGCCCGGACCATTTACAACGCATCCCATTACCGCAACTTTAATATCAAGCGGATATGTGCTTACAAGATTTTCAACCTTTGATGCAAGATCTATAAGATTAATTTTGGTTCTTCCGCAAGTAGGGCATGATACGACTTCAACACCGCCCTTTCTCAACCCAAGAGTTCTGAGAATGAGCTTTGCTGATTTAATTTCTTCCTCCGGATCTCCTGTAAGAGATACCCTGATTGTATCACCGATACCTTGATTAAGAATTATGCCAAGGCCTATTGCTGACTTAATATTTCCTGAATATACGGTACCTGACTCTGTAATTCCCACATGAAGCGGATACCTGCATTCTTTTGCAATAAGTTCATGTGCCTTGACGCACATAAGAACATCCGATGATTTTATGCTTACAACAATATTATCATAATTCTGTTCTTCTATTATTCTTACTTTATCCATGGCACTTTCAACAATACCTTCAGCACATACATGTCCGCCATACTTTTCAATTATATTTTTTTCAAGTGATCCGCTGTTTACGCCGACTCTTATAGGAATATTTCGTTCTCTTGCACAATCTACAACCGCTTTAATCCTGTCGGTACTTCCTATATTGCCGGGATTAATCCTTATCTTGTCGGCACCGTTTTCCATTGCCAGAATAGCCATTTTGTAGTCAAAATGAATATCCGCAACGAGAGGAATGTGAATTTCTTTTTTGATTTCCTTAAGTGCTTTTGCCGCTGCTTCATCCGGTACAGTGCATCTGATTATCTCGCATCCTGCTTTTTCAAGGCGTGATATCTGGTCTACAGTGCTTTTTACATCTTCTGTAGGCGTATTGGTCATTGATTGTATAAGTACGGGATTACCTCCTCCGATAACTCTGTTGCCTATTTTTATAACTTTCGTATTGTCTCTATACATATAATCTGTCCTTATCTGAATAATTTCGATATATCATTAAAAAGTACAACTACCATCAATACCATTAACAGAATAATTCCAACAAAATGAACCATTCCTTCTTTTTCCCTTGGTACAGGCTTTCCTCTTACTGCTTCAATTAAAAGGAATACAAGTTTACCGCCGTCAAGTGCAGGCAACGGCAATAGATTCATTACACCAAGGTTGGCACTTATCATGATGCACATATTAAGAAGATTAATAAATACATAGAATGCACCGTCTGATTTAGCCTCATCCACCACTTCTCCGATAAACGATACAATTCCCACAGGACCGGACACATCGTCAAGTCCCAGCTTACCAGTAACTAGCAATCTAAGACTTACAAATACGGATTTAATCTGGTATCCTATATTCTTGAATGCATATTTCAAGGTACCCGCAGGGGAACATTTAACTCTCAAATTGGCAAAATAAATACCATAATCATAGTAATCCTGCTGTACTTCTTTAGGTGTAAGTTTAAGTTCAACATTTCTGCCGTCACGTTCAACTGTAATTGTAATCTCTTTTCCTTCTGACTGTTGTACTAAGGGAGTTATTTCCGGCTGTTCGCTGACTGCTGTTCCGTTAATGCTTTTAATAATATCTCCGGCTTTAATACCCGCACTGTCCGCAGGTGTTCCTTTTTCCACAGCTGCTATCTTAGTGGAATTCACATCAATCTGGACACCCATCTGATATACCGAACCCGTGATATGCTCCGGAATAATTGTTGTCTTATATTTTTCACCGTCTCTTATATATTCAACGTTAAGGTCAATTCCCTTTTTATCATACATGTAAAGGTAATAATCATCATAAAAGTTCATCTTTTTACCATTAACTCTTATGATTCTGTCGCCTTCTTTAAGTCCCGCATAATAGGCAGGCGAATTATCATCAACAGAATATACCTGCACAGGATTATATCCCATCTTACCTATGAGAATTACGGCAAATACAAAAGCGAGAATAAAATTAAATAAAGGTCCTGCAATAATTATTGCAATTCTTTTCCATACAGACACGCTGTTAAAGGAAACTCCGTCCGATTCATCCGGTACAATATTTTCCTGACTTTTATCCGTGGGATTATCCTCTTTAACTTTTGCGACAGCATCCGTGGATTCATAAAGATCTTCGCCTAACATCTGGCAGGAGCCGCCGAATAAAAAAAGCTTAATACTGTACAAAGTTCCTTTGATTTTAAACTTAACAAGTCTCGGTCCCATACCCACCGAAAACTCAACTACTTTAACACCGCTTGCCTTAGCTATTATAAAATGTCCTAATTCATGGACAATAATTACAATACTAATTATAAGAAATGCGTAAACAAATTTCATAAAATCACCTCATAGCCCTCAACAGCTCATACACTTCCTGCTCCGTTGTTAAAATCTCATTAACATCAGGATTATCTATATATTCTATGCTGTTCATGGCATGTTCTATCATATCTGTTATGCCTAAAAAACTGATATTCTTCTTTAAAAACTGTGCAACTGCATATTCGTTGGCAGCATTAAATATTGTAGGCATATTGCCACCTTTGACACCTGCTTCATAAGCAAGTCTGAGGCCTGCAAAATTTTCCCTATCAGGTGCTTCAAAATCTATTTTTCCCAGTTTATAAAAGTCAAGTCTGTCACCGGGCATATATCTTCTCTCAGGATAGTAAAGTGCATACTGTATAGGAAGTCTCATATCAGGGCAGCCAAGCTGTGCTATTATTCCGCCGTCTACGAACTGCACCATAGAATGTATTATGCTCTGTGGCTGTACTATAATCTGGACATCGTCCATGCCCACATCAAAAAGCCATCTTGCTTCCATAACCTCAAGGCCTTTATTAACCATGGTAGCCGAATCAATGGTTATCTTATGTCCCATTGACCAGTTTGGATGTTTCAGGGCATCCTCAAGCTTTACGTCCTGCATCTGTTCTCTTGTGTATCCTCTGAATGGTCCACCGGATGCCGTAAGTAAAATCTTATCAATAGTTCTTCTGTCTTCGCCGTTCAAAGACTGGAATATGGCACTGTGTTCACTGTCAACAGGTAAAATTCTCACATTATATTCCTTTGCAAGGGGCATAATAATATGTCCGGCAGTTACAAGAGTTTCTTTGTTGGCAAGGGCAATATCATGTCCTGTCTTTATAGCTTCAATAGTAGGTATTATACCAATCATGCCAACTATTGCTGTCACAACTATTTCAGCTTTATCATAAGTCGCGACTCTGATAAGTCCTTCCATTCCATAGCACACTTCGTAATCAATATCAGGTGTCAGAAGCCTTAATTCATTTATGCTTTTTTCCTCTGCTACGCAAACAAGCTTTGGCCTGAACTCCCTTACCTGTTCTGCCAAAGCTTTGATATTGTGTCCTGCTGCAATAGCATGGACCTTAATGTCATTATTATCACGAACTACCTGAAGGGTCTGGGTTCCGATAGAACCCGTTGACCCTAAAATAGCAATATTTTTCATACTAATCATCCTTTTAATAGTGGAAGTAAAATAACCGCACTTATATATACAACCGGAGCCACAAAAATCATACTGTCAAATCTGTCAAGTATTCCTCCATGTCCCGGAATAAGATTGCTGTAATCTTTAACGTCATAATTTCGTTTAATTGCGGATGCAGCCAGATCGCCGAATATTGAAATAAAAGAACCTAATACGCAGATTACCGCAAATGCCGGCCACAGTCTTTCATTGTAATAGTTACCCAGAACAAGTCCGTATACCACACCTACGATAGTTGCCCCAAGGATTCCTCCTATAGCACCTTCGACTGATTTTTTAGGACTTAAGTGGGGAACAAGTTTATGTTTACCAAGATTAACTCCTGTAAAGTAAGCGAATGTATCTGCAATCCATGAACATACAAATACCAATATAAATATAAATATTCCCTTTTCCATTATTCTTATTCTGTATATATAAGAAATAGGAATGGCCACATAATAAATTCCAAGGAGTGAAAATGCTGCTTGTTTGGCTCTTGTTGTTTTAAAGCTGCATACATATACGAACATAGTAAGAATACCGCTGGCAACACAAAAATACTCAAGATACTGTAACTTATCAAACCAGAGCATTGTATAAAAAGATGCTGCTAAAATATATCCGCATATTCCCAATGCTTTTTTTTCAATTCCAACAACTTTATAGAGTTCATAGAGTCCGAGAGCAGTTATTATTGCAGCAAGGATAAACATCGTAGTTCCACCGCCTAAAACAGCACCAACTAAAATAACGGTAAGTACTGCACCGCTGATTATTCTTGTTTTCATACGTTATTCCTCCTTCACTCCACCAAATCGTCTGTCTCTTTTGTTATATCTTTCAACTGCTTCGATAAGGCGCTTCTTATTAAAGTCAGGCCACAACACTTCAGGAAAATCAAATTCTGAATATGCACACTGCCACAACAGGAAATTTGATATACGCTTTTCCCCGCTTGTCCTGATTATTAAGTCAGGGTCGGGAGCATCTGCGGTATCAAGATATGATGCAAACATATCTTCCGTAATCATCTCCGGAGCAATTCCCTTGTCAATCATATCTTTTGTCATCTTTCTCATTGCTCTTACCATTTCATCCCTTGCACCATAGTTAAGTGCAATCTGAAATACAAGTCCGGTATTATTTTTACTTGATTCCTCAAGTTCGTTAATACTCCGGATTATATCCTCGTCCAGCATATCCTGCTTTCCGAGAATGACAACCTTCATATTCTTTTCCCTGGCTCTTTTTATGCAGGTTTTGAGATAATTTCTGAGTATTTTCATAAGTCCCTGCACTTCGCTTTCAGAACGTTTCCAGTTTTCTGTTGAGAAAACATAAAAAGATGCATTTCGCAGACCAATATCCCGACAATACAGGGACAGGTCTTTGAAATTTTTTGCTCCTTCCCGATGTCCAAACTTTCGTGGCATACCACGTTTGGTTGCCCACCGTCCGTTTCCGTCCATGATGAAGCCGACATGCTGCGGCAGCTGTTCCGGAAGAACAATTGTTCCTGTTTCATCTTTTGGTGCATTTTTTTTGTTGAAAAATGGCAGAGCCATATCGTTCATCTCCTATTCTGCTGCAGGTTTTCGAGTCAATGCAATCAGATGCTCATGATCTCCTGATCCTTTGCAGTTACCATTTTGTCGATTTCTGCAACATACTTATCTGTCAGATCCTGAACCTGCTTTTCGCCGTCCTTGACCTCGTCCTCTGTCAGTTCAGAAGCCTTTTTCTTTGCTTTCAGCTTTTCAATTGCTTCACGACGAACATTCCGGACAGCGACCTTGGTTTCTTCGCCCAATTTCTTAATGTCTTTGCACAGCTCCTTACGGCGGTCTTCCGTCAGCTGCGGAAATACCAAACGCAGAACTTTGCCGTCGTTGGTCGGTGTGATTCCTATATCAGAAGACAGAATAGCCTTTTCAATTGCCTTCAGAGAAGTAACATCCCACGGCTGAATTACCAGAATTCGGGCCTCGGAAACAGATACGGCAGCCATTTGCTGAATCGGAGTCGGCACACCATAATAGTCTACCTGTACCTTATCCAGAACAGCCGGATTTGCACGACCAGCACGAATGGTTGTAAATTCATGTGCCAGTCTG
>ERZ1108170.1864-NODE-1864-length-12175-cov-2.457013_pt1 | contig 12175 bp, 8 predicted proteins | sample MGYA00403705_ERZ1108170 | MGnify/ENA primary metagenome ERZ1108170 (study PRJEB35170, sample SAMEA104062422) | human gut metagenome | biome: human gut; feature: human-associated habitat; material: faeces | place: Denmark | collected 2012-06-15 ...
AACGATCTGGCTGCCTTCTTTTACATATACCACAAAATAACGCTTGCGTAATACGATCCTGGCATCAATACCAAATGACGCCATAAGTCCCTGAAGCTGCTTTGCCTTCCCCATAGACGCACAGGTGATCTCAAAGTGATAAAACTTCTCCGGATCACTGATAGAACCTGCTGCAAGAAAAGCTCCCCGGATGAACGCCCGTCTGCAACAGGTGTTCTGCACGATCACGTTGTGGACTAAAGACAGGTCTTCTGCGATCTCACCATTTGCATCCAGTAATTTCGCTGCCTGTAAAACACGAAGGGCATCTTCATGTTCTCTCACTGCTACAACGTAAGTCCTGCTCCGGGCCGGTAACAGGCCCCGACGGATTAAAACATCAGTATTTATATTAAATGTTTTTTTCAATAATGTAAAGTATTTTCTTGCAACTGCCAGATTTTCCGTATGAATCTTAAGTGCTGCATGACCTCTGCTGTCGATCATGACAGCCCCGCACATGCTGATGATCGCTGCAAGTTCTGCAATCTGGCAATGTCTTGCAGGACTTAGCTGACGCGATATTTCTTCTTTAATATTTCCAGAAAAAGACATACTATCACCTATTTTGCTTTCGTAATTGCATCTTTCTCGATATCACGATGCTCTTTTCTTACACCGTACTCTTTCTCTGCCACAGACAGCCGTTCATACAACTCATTGGCAAGTGTCACGGAGCGGTGTTTTCCACCGGTACAGCCTATCGCAATAACTAAGCTGTTTTTTCCCTCCTGCACATAGTTGGGCAGTAAAAATGCCACTAAGTCCGTAATTTTATCCAAAAAATCCCTTGCCGCCTTAAATCCCATGACATAATCCTGAATCGCCTTATCATTTCCCGTCAGCGGCTTTAATTCACTGACGTAGTAGGGATTTGGCAGAAAACGGACATCAAAAACAAGGTCGGCATCCGACGGAATCCCGTATTTAAATCCAAAGGATAACACGGTTACAAACAGGTTGTTGTAATGCTCTCCCTGAATAAAAATCTTTTCAAGCTCCTGCTTAAATTCCCTTGTCAGAAGCTGGCTGGTATCAATAATGTAATCCGCGCGCTTCTTTAAAAACTCCAGCTTTTTGCGCTCTCTTGCAATGCCTTTATCAACACGGTCATCTTTTGCAAGCGGATGCGTTCTGCGCGTTTCTTTATAGCGTTTGACAAGCACCTCATCGCTTGAGTCCAGATACAGGATTTTATACCGGTAGTGCCTGCGGGAAAGCTCATCTAAAACCTCATCGAATTCCCCGAGTGCGTTGCCGCTGCGGATATCAATTCCCAGCGCAATGTCTGAATATCCTTCTTCCTGACCTGCCGCCAGCTCCGCAAATTTTACGACTAAGGAAATCGGCATATTATCGACGCAATAATAGCCTTCGTCTTCCAATACATTGAGTGCCGTTGATTTGCCCGCACCCGACATTCCTGTAACAATAACCATTTTCATAACGATGAGCCGTCCTTTCACTGAAAGCCTATCCTAACTGCTTTATCTCTAATTCCAGTTTTACACCGTATTTTTCAAATACTTTATCGCGCACGGCATCAGTCAGTGCAATGACATCTGCCGCCGTTGCATTGCCGGTATTAATCACAAATCCGGCATGTTTTTCGGAAACCTGTGCGCCGCCGACAGAAAATCCTTTTAATCCGGCATCGGAAATTAACTTGCCTGCAAAATATCCTTCCGGTCGTTTAAACGTACTTCCGGCGCTCGGATATTCCAGCGGCTGTTTTAATCTGCGCTGTGCGGAAAGCTCTGCCATTTTTGCAAGCACTTCTTCTTTCGATGATACGTGCAGCGCCAGATCGGCTTCCAGTACAATATAATTTTTCTCTGCCGCAATGCTTTTGCGGTATCCGAACTGCATCTGCTGATTCGTAAATTCAAACAGGCTGCCGTCCATATCCATAAGGGTTGCACGCACTAAAATGTCTTTGATTTCTCCGCCGTAAGCCCCGGCATTCATATAAACCGCACCGCCGAGTGTTCCCGGAATTCCCGAAGCAAATTCAAATCCCGAAAGGCTGTATTCCGCAAATTCTTTACCCAGTCTGCCAAGCAGGGAACCCGCCTTTGCACGCACCATGACAATCTGATTCTTGTCAACCGCCGTGCCTGACTGTGCCACACTGCCGGGCGTTTCGTGCAGAAATTCATAACCGCTGAAACGCTCCCCCAGCTGCAATACAACACCGCGCACACCCTCATCACGCACTAAAAGATTGCTTCCGTTTCCGACAATATAAAATGGAATCTGCTCTTTTTTTAAATAGCGCATGGCTTCCTGAAGCTGCGATATTGTCTGTACTTTAACAAAGAAATCTGCCGCTCCCCCGATACGAAATGTCGTATGTCTGCTCATCGGTTCATCTTTGAGTACATTTTCTTTTCCAAATATTTCTACCAGCCTATCCATTTCTTTATTCTGCTCCATTCTTTATATTGTCTGCCGCCAGCTTTGCCGCGCCATACATGCCTGCATCGTTACCAAGCTGTGCCGTCACAATCTTCGTACCGCGGCTTGGGTGAAATGCATGCTTTTGATAATATTTCCCAATTAAATCCGTAAAATATTTACCTGCCTTGGATACCCCGCCGCCGATTAAAAAGCACTCCGGATCTACAACTGCCGCCACGCACGCAAGCCCCCTGCCTAAATATTCACAGACCGTTTCTGCCGTCTGCACAGCAAGCGCATCTCCCGCCTGTGCCGTAAGATTGTCTATATTTCTAAGAACCGATTCTGTTTCTGCTGCTGCCAGAATCCGCTTTGCAACACGTACAATGCCTGTCGCGGAAGCTGCCTGCTCCAGACAGCCTTTTTTCCCGCAGTTGCAGGCTTCCTGTTCGCCTTCCACAATCGGCAGATGCCCGATTTCCGCCGCCGCACCATGTACACCGGCAACCGGCTTTCCGTCTATAATCAGCCCGCCGCCGACACCGGTTCCTACCGTTACCAGCATAACGCTCTGATAGCCTTTCGCACTTCCCTTCCAGAATTCACCGAGTGCCGCCATGTTGGCATCATTTCCCACTTTTACAAAGACCGGCAGAAATGTCTGCATTTCTTTTGCAACATCTTTGATATCCCAGCCTAAATTAACACATTTATTAACAATGCCGTCCGGTGTCACCGCACCCGGCACACCGATACCGACACCCGCCACATCTGAAACTGTCAGGCACCTTTTTTCCAATATATTCCGTATATGTGCTGCCACATCAGACAGAATCCGGCTTCCGTTATCCTGCTTATCCGTTGGAATTTCTGACTTTTCAAGCAGTTCCCCATTCAGTGTAAATAATCCACATTTTACAGTTGTACCGCCGATATCAATGCCAAAAAGAACTTTATTCATCATCATCATCTCCCCGCATGAGATTTTCCTGTACTCTGCGGTATAATTCCTTCGCCGCATTATAACCCATTTTTTTCTGTCTGTGGTTGACCGCAGCCGCTTCTACAATAACCGCAAGATTTCGTCCCGGACGTACCGGCAGTGCGTGGCATACCACTTTATTGCCAAGGTATTCTGTATATTCTTCCTCCAGACCCAGTCTGTCGTATTCCCTGTCTTTATTCCAGTCTTCTAACTGCATAACCATATCAATCTGCTGGGTTTCTTTAACGCTTTCTACACCAAACAGGGTCTTAACATCAATAATGCCGATACCACGCAGTTCAATAAAATACTTTGTGACACCCGGCGCAGAACCGACCAGCGTTTCGTTGCTGACTTTGCGGATTTCTACTGCATCATCGGTTACAAGACGGTGTCCTCTTTTAATGAGTTCCAATGCCGCTTCACTCTTACCGATACCACTTTCACCGGTAATTAACACACCGACACCATATACATCAACCAACACCCCGTGAATAACAATACACGGTGCAAGCTGTACCTTTAACCAGCCGATAACCTCTGCCATAAAGGAAGAGGTCGCTTCCTGTGATTTAAAAATCGGTATCTGGCATTTCACCGCAAGCTCTAAAATTTTCGGTTCCGGCTCTAATCCGCGGCAGAATACCAGACACGGAATATTGCTTGAAAGCAGCTGCATATACCGCTCATACCGCTCTGTTTCCGAAAGGCTTTTTAAATATGAATATTCTACATTCCCGATAATCTGTAACCGGTCATTATCAAACTGGTTATAAAACCCGGTCAACTGCAATGCCGGTCTGTTGACCTCCGGAATATGAAGCCATGTTCCTGAAATATCAATCTGTGGTGTCATGTTCTCAAGCTGCATCTTCTCAACGACTTTAGACAGCTTCACTCTTTCGCTTCCATTCATACTACTCCTCTTTCCGCAGGCATTTTTAATGCCAGAGGAATCGCGGACTGATTATTCAGTCCTGCGATATAAACAGAATTCGTGACGCCTGCGGCACAAATTCTGTTGTGTGAAAAATCTTTGATTTAAGGATTTTTCACACTATCCTCTTATTTCTGGGCGACTTTGTCGCACTCTTTACGCTGACTTTTTAGTATTTTTATTTTATCACACCGTATAGTACGCGGTCAATTATGGGTTTTTAATGGAAAAACGCATAAATATTTTCTGCCACCTTTTCCGTAATGCCGTCCACCTTCATCAGCTCCTCCACCGGTGCCCTGCGGATTTTTTCAATGTCTAAGAAATGCTTCATCAGTGCCTTTCTTCTTGCCGGACCAATACCGTCAATACCGTCTAATACCGAATGAACCTGTGCCTTGCTTCGCAGGCTTCTGTGATACGTAATGGCAAAACGGTGTGCTTCGTCCTGAATCCTTGTAATCAGCTTAAACCCTTCACTGTTCCTATCAATTGGAATTTCTATATTATTATAGTAGAGTCCGCGGGTTCTGTGATTGTCGTCTTTGACCATGCCGCACACCGGAATGTGTAAATCCAGCTCCTTTAAAACCTCCAGTGCAATATTGACCTGTCCTCTGCCGCCATCCATCATGATAATATCCGGGTATACCGCAAATCCTTCCGACTGCTCTTTTCCGCGCAGAAAACGCCTTGTCAGTACTTCGCGCATACTTTTATAATCGTCCGGTCCTTTCACCGTTTTTATCTTAAATTTTCTGTAATCATTTTTCTTTGGCCGTCCGTTTTCAAAAACAACCATTGAACCAACGGATTCAATACCGCTGGTGTTGGAAATATCATAAGCTTCCGCGCGTACCAGATGCGGCAGGGAAAGCCAGTCTGCGATTTCCTGCATTGCACCGACCGTCCGCTGTTCTTCCCGTTTAATCTTTTCCGTATCCTGAAGCAGCACCATCTGTGCATTTTTATATGCCAGCTCCACGAGTTTTTCCTTTGTGCCTTTTTTCGGTGTCACAACAGACACCTTGCGCTTTTTCATACTGCCGAGCCACTCGCTGATAATCTGCGCATCTTCAATTTCTTCCTGTAGCATTACTACATTTGGAATATAGGGTGTCCCGCCGTAATACTGCTTTAAAAATCCGCTGATAATATCACTTCTGGTATCACCTTCCGCCACGCTCATATGAAAATGATCCCTGCCGAGAAGCTTTCCGCTGCGGATATAAAAAATCTGTACCACCGCATCCGTGCCGTCACTTGCACACGCCACCACGTCACGGTCAGTTTCGTCATCTGCCGTAATTTTCTGCTTCTGTGCCACCTGCTTAACACTTTGGATTAAATCCCGGAAGCGCGCCGCTTCTTCATATTCGAGTTTTTCCGCGCAGTCATTCATCTGCGCCGTCAGCTGTTTTAAAATTTTATCATAATTGCCGTTTAAAAATTCCAGCACACTATCTACGTTTTTTCTGTATTCGATTTCAGAAATGTATCCCTGGCACGGCGCACTGCACTGCCCGATATGGTAATTCAGGCATGGGCGCTGTTTCCCCTCATCTTTTGGCAGATTGCGGCTGCACGTTCTGATTTTATAGAGCTTGCAGAGCAGTTCAATCGTGTCCTTGACCGCTCCTGCCGAAGTATACGGGCCAAAGTATCTGCCCGCGCCATGCTTCATATCCCTTGAAAATAAAACTCTCGGATACGCTTCACCTGTCGTGACTTTGATAAACGGATAGGTTTTATCGTCCTTTAACATCGTATTATACTTCGGGCGGTGTTCCTTAATCAGGTTGCACTCCAAAACCAGCGCTTCCAGTTCGGAATCTGTAATAATATACTCAAAATAAGCGATGTGCGAAACCATTTTCTTTATTTTGGACGAATGATTCCGGCTGCTTTGAAAATACTGCCGCACCCTGTTTTTCAGGCTCACAGCTTTTCCCACATAAATAATCGTATCCGTATTGTCATGCATAATATAAACTCCCGGCTTTGCCGGGAGTTTCTTTAACTCATCTTCTAAATCAAACATACCTCTCCTTATTTAAAACAACCGTATATACTTAAAATACAGTCTTTCCCAAAATCCAAGCTTTTGTTCTATGGCATTGCGGATATTCTGCATATCCCTGCGGTATCCGCGGTACTCCTGCTCACTGACCGGTATTTCGGAAAATGAACACCGCAGTACCAGATCAAAAATCCGTTTGATATGATTTTCCTTAAAAATTTCCGACGCCTCGGTCAGATAGCCCGCATACGCTTCGTACTCCAGACCGCTTGTTCTGCCATATCCCGCTGCCGCAAGCATTTTTTCAAAACTACGGTAAGCCTCCATCACCATTTCCCGCCGTTCTTCCTGTACCATACTCTTAATATCTGTCTTTCTTTTCTTTGCTGTACGCATCTGTCTGACAGTAAAATACCGTATCAGAATTATAGCAGACATTACTGTAAACAGCAATATCAGTCCGATTGGAATCCAAAGCAGCGGATACTGTTTTACAAGCCGTGTAAAAGCAGATTCTGTCTGCGCCTTCCCCACATGCGTACTACCTGCACTGCTGTCATCCTGTGCCGTGTTATCTGCCTCTCCGGCTGCACCCTGTGAAATTTCCGGAACTGAATCTGTCTGCTGTTCCAACGGCTGTACGGCTGCATCCTGTGTCAGTTCCTGTCCGTCTGTGGAAACTTCTGACGGGCTTTCTGTCTGTAATTCCTGCTGTATATTCTGTCCTTCCCCGGATGATGCGCCTGCTTCTGTGGCTGCACCGGTACTGCCCTGCGCCGATGCCTGCGGTGTCACTTCCACCGTAACCCAGCCGTAACCGTCCATATAGACTTCTGCCCATGCATGTGCCGCATTGTCCTTTAAATCCACCTGATATTCAACAACATTTTCTTCCGTCTGCACATTGTCCGATGTCTTTCTTGTCTGTGTCGTCTGTATCGGAACTCCCGACTTTATAGTATCATCTGCCGCCACATATCCTTCGACATATCTTGCCGGAATTCCTGCACAGCGGTACATCAGTACTGCCGCCGTTGCAAAATATGTACAATATCCCTCTTTGCTTTCTGTCAGAAAATATTTTACAAAATCTTCATTTTCCGGCACTTTCCCCGGAAACATATTGTAAGTATAGTTTTGTGAAAGATAATCTTTTACATATTTAATATAATTTTCTTTTTGTTCCGTCGTTGTAACGCTGGTTTCTCCGAGCAGATTTTCAATCACTTCCCGTACATCATACGGCACATCAAGATAATTATTTTTTACCAGATTCTGATAAGAAACCATATTTTTATACAAAGGCGCACCACCGCCAAGATACTCATACCGCAGATACTCCAAAAGATTATTAAAAGCACTGTAACTATTCACACCGGCAATGACATTGGTTCCGTTCTGTGTCGTTCCATCCGTATACCGGAGAATATATGGTACTTTTTTTATCATCTGGTAATAACTGCCCACTGTATTTTCAATATACTGCTGCGCCTGCGCCTGTGTATCCATATAATCCACAAGATTTTCCTTCTGATCGTTTTTTAGTGTACTGCTTAGCAGCTCTGACCACCGGCCTGTATCATAATCCAACCCGATAAACCTCGGAAAATACTGATTTTTCCCAGTACTTTGCGTGGTTACTGTCAGCAGGGTCTGGTTGCTGTAGCGGATACCATCAATTTTCCCCAGTTCCCCGTTATTAATTCCACCGTTTGCAAGGTCAACATCTGTTTCTAAATCTCCGCCGACCCATGAAAAACAGTTTTTCGCTTCTTCATTTAACACCTGAAATACCTGAAACCGTTCATAGTTTACCGGCGGGCGCACAATAACCGAAACCGTCAGTGCAATCAGACATAAAAACAAAACCATCAGTGACTGCTGTTCCCCGCCTTTTTGCCCCTGCAAAGCCGAAACACCAAGCACGTAGCTGATACACAGAAAAAATGTACAGCTGTCCGGGACTGCTCCCAGCGATACGAATAAAATAAGCAGCGGCAGAATAGAAAGCAGTGTCCCCAGCATACTGTGCAGGTAAATGACAATGACTGCTGCTGCAAATGTCACAAGAACTGCAATAAACAACACCGCTATTGTTTCCTGCATCGGCCGCGCTGCCGTTTCCTTTACGGCAATTCTGCCAAGACTCAGTCCGTATGGCTTTTCAAGGGCTGTCATACAGTCATTATAAATGTGGCAGAATCCGGCTCTTAAAATGCCAAAACTCAAAACGGACAATCCGGCAAATACAATCCCCGTCACGGTTAAAAAATGCTTTTTCCTGCCGTACAGTCCGTACACACAAATAACAGCAGCCGCCAAAATTCCAAAAATCACTGCCATATCCGATACCTGAAAAAGGGCGCATGAAGTCAGCACCCTTATAATTCCATATGATCCGATTGTTGTAAGAAGCATTCTTACGATGTAACTGATTTCACGATTTTCTTCCATGCTGTCTTACCCCTTGTTTCTAATTTCTGTCCCTTATATCTTTTCCCAAAGTTCATCGATCAGTTCCTGTAACTGTATCTTTTCCACATTGACAATTCTTACTTTGTTATTCTCATAGCTTCCTGCTGTCACAAATAATGCCTGCTGTCCCTGTGCTTCAATGTCCTTTAAATATACCGCCGCTGCATGCTCTCCTGCCCTGCTGCTGCATGGAATCTGCATCAGCCGTATCATGGCACGGTTTAATTCTGTCCGGTCATGGACTTCCAGATACTCTGCACTTTGTTTCTGTCCGTTCCATGCAAGAATCAGCGTATTCACCTCATTTTCAACGTATAAATTGGCAATGGAAGCCACTGCTGTATAGACTGCATCCATCCGGCTCCTGTACTGCGCTGTGTTCAAAATGCTTAAATCCACAAGAATCACTTTTTTTACATCAATCTGTTCTCCATACTGCCGCACAATCAAATCATCTGTACGAAGGCTTAAATTCCAGTGGATATGGTTTAAATTATCACCCGGACGAAACGCCCGCAAATCCAGAATATCCGAATCGTCATCTGCTACCGCTGAATAGCGGTATTCCTGCTGTTTTTCCATCCCCGTCCTGACCCGCGTGGATAAAACCGGCTCCGGCAGTACGGCAAGCTGGCAGCTTCCGCGAAAATTCTTTTGTGTACCAATCAGCCCCAGATAATCCTGCAAAAATACTTTTTCAATGTCAATTTGTGCGATGCCGCAGTGCTTTGGACTAAATTCCGCCATTGTCTGCTGTACTTTTTCCGTAACTCCGTCACATTGCAGCATTTCCTTTTCATTTCCCGGAGTATTCAGATAGGCCACGCCAATCTGAAACTGCTGTTTCCCTAAAAATATCACATGGCGGTTTACGGCCTTAATGCACACTGTCACCAGCTGTCCGGGATGCACTTCCTTCTGTGGAATGTTCAGATACAGCTTTAATCCGTTTGCCGCCAGTTCAAACAGCACCCCGGAAATCGCCGGAACAACAATCAGCAGTACCAGCAGCAGAAAGAACTGGTATTCGACATAGATGACATTCAGCCAGAATACCCCCAGCAGACAGACGATATACAAAAGTCTTCTTTTTCTCATTTAAACGACCCTTTTCACATCCAGTTTCGGCACGGAAACGGTTTCAAGCACATTTTTTAATGCCGTTTCTGCCGTCACATTTCCATTTCTCAATCCGTTATCCACAATAATACGGTGTGCCGCAGCATCCATTAATACATACTGGATATCCGACGGCAGCACATAAGTATGTCCGCGTAAGAACGCTTCCGCCTTGGCAATCGCAAGCACCGCGATACTTCCTCTCGGACTGATGCCCTGTAAAATCTCCGGGCTGTTTCTCGTTGCCTTTGCAATCCGCGCCACATAATCATAAACCCTGTCATCGACATAGATTTGTTCCACATAAGCCTGCATTGCCATTAATTCTTCTGCTGTCAGCACCTTTTCCGAAATAATTTTCGGACTGCCGTTTGTCTTATTTTTTAAAATGGCAATTTCATCTTCCACGGTCGGATATCCCAGTGATATCTGAATCATAAAACGGTCAAGCTGGGATTCCGGAAGTTTCTGTGTTCCGATTGAACCAAATGGATTCTGTGTTGCCATGACCATAAACGGCTTTGGCAGCTCAATGCTCTGGCTGTCCACCGTCACCCTGCGCTCCTCCATCACCTCTAACAGCGCAGACTGGGTCTTTGGCGAGGTTCTGTTAATTTCATCTGCCAGTAAAATATTGCACAGCACAGCTCCCGGCTTGTACTCAAACTGCCCTGTCTGACGGTTGTATAAGTTAAATCCCGTCAGATCCGACGGCATAATATCCGGTGTAAACTGCAGCCGGTTACATTCCAATCCCAGTGCCTTTGAAAATGCCAGCGCCATCGTTGTCTTTCCGACCCCCGGAATATCTTCAATCAGAATATGTCCCTTTGCTAAGATTGCCATCAGCAGTTTGCAGATAGCCTCATCTTTGCCGACAACTGTCTTTTTGACTTCATATACAACCTGTTTTGCCTTTTTTAAATAAAATTCTAATTCTTCCATCTCGTTTGGCATACTCTCCTCACATTCTGCCGTATCTTCCTGTATTCATTCTGCCTGTGGATTTTTAGCCTTTCTTTAATCCGGAAAGCGTGTCATAAGCCACGACATTTGTTTTGCATGAAACATTGTGATACCGCAGCTTTCCTGCGTTATTCTCATAATCGTTTTCACAGCCGTTGATACACAGTGCCAGTCCGTCCTGCGATAAATACCATGCGTCCGTATCTGCAATCGTCTGTAATTCCTGTTCTGTCTGTCCGATACCGATCCATTCTTTTTCCAGCCCTGACAAGTCATTTTCTTCAAAAAGTTCATTTAAAGAGAGCTTCTTTCCTGTCTTTGCATTAAAATTTCCACCATAAACAGCATTGGTCATTACCGTAACATACGCCCCATCTTTATCGTATGCTGTATAACTCTCCGAATAATTTTCATAAATTGACACCAGATTATTTTCCGGTGCGGTCACATCGTTTAATGCCGAACAATGATATGAAATCTTTACCGGAATATCCAAATCCTTTACAAAGGCAACATTCTTAAACTGTGTCTGCGCCTGTGTTTTTAACTGTTCGATTCTGTCCTCGTAATAGCGCGTAACAGACTCCACCTCTGTTTCCTGATAATAAATTTTCGGATACGTATAACTAAACTGTATCTGTCTGTCCGATACGCTGTCTGACCCGGATGCTTTTAATGGCAGATAAGAACAGTCTGTACAAATCTGAACCGTAATATCGTCGCTTAGCTGTGTTTTTGATACTGATCTTATTGTATCATCCGTCAGCACATTTGTCATCGGTTCGACCCTGGAATTTGTCTGCTGCGGTATCAGTCCTGCCGCAGTGACAACAAGAAACATTACCGCCGCGGCTGCCAGGGGAAATAAAATCGCCGTCTTTACCGCCGGACGTTTCTTCACCTGCACACACTCTGTATAACCCTGACTTTTTTCGTCATCTTCAAACATGCCGGACTCATCCAAAATCACCTGAATCTGGCGCTTCATTTCCTGTTCACCCGGATATTTAATCCTACTCATAATCACTCAGCTCCTTTCTCATCTTTCTCACCATGGAGTAATAGCGGTTTTTTACAGCAGTTTTTGTTATTTCATTAAACTCAATTCTACATTTGCTCCCATCTTCTATTTCAAGTACATTTTTAATATGCCAAGCTATTGCTTCTCCCTCACGATCAGGGTCGGTTGCAAGATATACTTTTGATGCTTTTTTTGCTTTCGTTTTTATTTCAT
>ERZ1108170.1866-NODE-1866-length-12169-cov-4.629354_pt1 | contig 12169 bp, 11 predicted proteins | sample MGYA00403705_ERZ1108170 | MGnify/ENA primary metagenome ERZ1108170 (study PRJEB35170, sample SAMEA104062422) | human gut metagenome | biome: human gut; feature: human-associated habitat; material: faeces | place: Denmark | collected 2012-06-15 ...
TGTATAAAATTTTCAATGTTCTTTAATTTAGCCTTGACTTTTTATTTGCAGGCTACTACCATTCTTTTTTATTCTAAAATTTTTCCGTCGATTGAGATCGTCACAACATTCCATGGAATGAATTTTCCGCTGTTCTTTAATGCAGTCACTGCTGCATGTTCAAGTCCACCACAGCAAGGTACTTCCATTCTCACCACCGTCACGCTCTTAATATCATTATTTTTAATGATCTCTGTCAGCTTTTCACTGTAATCCACATCATCTAATTTCGGGCAGCCGATCAGCGTCACTTTTCCACGGATAAAGTCCTGATGAAAACTGCCATATGCATATGCGGTACAGTCTGCTGCGATTAAAAGTTTTGCCCCGTCAAAGTATGGTGCATTGATTGGTGCAAGTTTGATCTGTACTGGCCACTGCCGCAATTCGGAGCTGACCGGTAAACCTGCATTCTGATTTTCTTCTGCAGGTTTTCTTTCAAGCTGACGCATTCTTGAACCCGGACATCCGCCGGAAAGTGCCTGTCCCATCGCCTGCATTTTTTTCTTTTTATTTTCCTGTACGGCCGCTTCATCATAGGCTGCCGCCTCACGCTCGATAAAAGAGATGGCTCCGACCGGACAGTTTGGCAGACAATCTCCAAGTCCGTCACAGTAATCGTCACGGAGCAGTTTTGCCTTTCCGTCCACAATACCGATTGCCCCCTCGTGACATGCTTGGGCACAAATACCACATCCATTACATTTTTCTTCGTCTATCTGGATCACTCTGCGTACCATATAAATTCCTCCTGTTTTCCGCTTCCATTTTCTTTTTCTTTTGTTTTATTTACAGATTACAGGCTACTCTTCCTGTCATCTGTGTTCTTGACATTACTCGTACACTATACTAAAATTTTTTTCAAAAGTATGTTGTCATAACAACATTTTTAAAAATTTTTAAAAAAGAAGGTTTCTCTTTTATGGATTATCAGTTTTTAAGTCAGACAATGCTGTTTTCGGGCGAATCGCCGGAAGAAATTAAAGAAATGCTCTCCTGTCTTGGAGCAGTCACAAGAAGTTACGGAAAAGGCGAGATCATCTATCACGCCGGGGAATGTGTTCATTCCATGGGACTTGTACTGTCCGGAAATGTTCAGATTGAAAATGATGATGTATGGGGAAATCACAGTGTATTAGATGACATAGCCCCCGGCTTTTTCTTCGCCGAAACTTATGCGAGTCTGTCAAAAGAACCTCTGATGGTCAATGTGGTCTCTGCGGCTGCAAAGACCGAAGTGTTATTTTTAAATATAGGACGGCTGCTTACCACCTGCACAAACAGTTGCACACATCACAACCGCCTGATCCACAATTTGTTTTTTATTTCGGCACGGAAAAATCTGCTTCTCTCCCGCAGGATCTTCCACACCACGCCAAAATCGATCCGCGGACGGCTTCTCTCTTACCTGTCTGCACAATCTGCCGCCGCGAAAAGCCTTGATTTTACGATACCATTTAACAGACAGCAGCTTGCCGACTACTTAAACGTAGACCGCAGTGCCCTGTCTGCAGAACTATCAAAAATGCAGCGGGAGGGACTCCTTAAAACGGAGCGCAATCATTTTATTCTGCATGAAGATTCCCTCGACTCTGATCTATGATCATGCTGCAAGTGAATCCACTGCATGATAGGACATCACGATTCTTATGCCATATGCACACAGTACCAGTCTTCGTCTACCTGTCTTGCTTCTTCTCCGACGGAGACGATCGGATGATCCATATCGTTTAATGGAATATATTCAACGCATCCTTCCCTGCCGTCCGACATGATAACCTGCTGGTGTCTATATACTTTTACCATATTTTTTATAAATATATTGAGCAGATTCCAGTCAAGTCCTTTGTATCCCTCATCCACAAACCACTGCAGCACATCAAATGGAATTTTTTCTTTTTTGTAACTGCGTGCAGAAAGCATCGCATCATAAATATCAGAAATTGACGTGATCCTTGCAAAATAAGAGATGGACTCTCCCTTTAATCCATCCGGATAACCTTTTCCGTCTAATTTTTCATGATGCCAGCGCACCGCATATCGCACATCTTCGTTGATATCCTCCCCAAGCAGTTCAAAAGAATAAAGAGGATGTCTTTTCATAACCTCAAATTCTTCCGGAGTCAGTTTTCTCGGTGCATTTAAAATTTCTTCCGGAATCTTCGTCTTTCCAATATCATGAAGCACACCTGTTAAAATCAGACTCCGGATGTCTTTTTCATCGAGTCCTAACCATTGTCCCATGATTCCGTTTAAAAGTGCAACATTTAAGGAATGTCTCTGCAATGCCTCGTCAACCGGTCTTGGCACGGTAATACACTGGAAAATCTCTCCGGCATCCACGGATACCATTCTGCTGTATACTTTCTCCATCATACCTTCCACTTCAGCATGATTGACAAACATCACATTTTTGCTCATCTGAAGCACATGGTCGACGCCTTTGCGCAGTTCTGTATACCCGGTTCTGTTTTCCAACATTTTCTGCTGTATTTCAGCCGGACGGTCTTTTCCCTTCATGATATACTCGTAAGATCCGCGGAATGTTGTAATATAATTATTGCCATCGCTGAAATTGATCAGTTTATCAAGTTTGCTTTTCGTGATAACTTCTCCGCTCGGCACTAAAAGTACACTTCCATTATAATTGTAAAGATTATCTGATAAAACAAGTCCTTCCCACAAGTACTCCATCGGTATTTTTTCGAGACGTTCTGTTTTTTCGTATTTTGCCATAACCGGTCCTAGACCTCCTTGTCAACCTTGATTCCTTTTAAATCTGCCTCTAAAACCTTCAGGCTGCTTTTAATATCGTCAAGTCCCTGCTCCACACCGCTCATCTGTTTATTTTCTGTCGTAAGAGCCAGCATCTCGTCTAACTCCATATCCGGCGCCTCATGTCCCTGCTGTTTTTCCTTTGCACGATCCACAGCCTCTTTGGTACCCTCGATCAGAGCTTCTTCTACCGCACGCTTCTCCTCTAGGGCATCTAATCGTTCCTGACGCTTTTCTTTTTCGTCTGCAGCATCCTTTGCATCTTCTTTTGCATCTTCCATCTTCTCATCAATGCCATCTTTCACGTCCGATACAAGCATGGAGATCGCATCATCATTCGCAGCATCCATAATATCATCTGCAGCATTCTTCGCATCCACCATTCCATGGGACTTTAACTGCTCAATCCTGATACGCTTTATATTGCCGACGGCTGCCTGCATTCCACTGTTTGCATCGCGGATCTTCATTTTTTCTTCCACTGCCTGGGCATTGATCTCAAGCGCACGTTTCTGGTACTCCGTGAGCGGCTGTTTGTCGATCTCTCCTAACTTTTTCCACTCGTCCTCAGTCAGCTCCTCACCCACGCCACGCCTGTAATCCTGTCTTTTTTTCAACAGGTTTAAATCCTGCTGCTCCTTCGAATCATCCGCTACGTCATACTGTTCCTGCAATGTCTTTGCCTGATCTTTGTAGCCGGAAAGTGCCTTCTTTGCCTCCGTCCGCTGTGTATCTAATTCCGCATAACGCTGCCTCTGTGATGCGATCGTCTTTTCCACAGCCTGGTCATTATCCCAGGCATCTTTCACCAGCTTTAAAGCACTTTTCTGCGCCATCTTTTTTCGCTGTTCGATCTGATTTTGTGTTGTCAGTACCGGATTCCCCGCAAAAAATACGCCCTTTCCCTGTTTATTTGTCTGGTCTGCTTTGTGCCCTGCTGTTACATTCTGTGCGTTAGAAAATCCATTTGCATTGATTGAAAGATTCATACCCCTGCCCCCATTTATCCTATTGTTCAAAAGTGCTCCATATTATATATAAATGTATCGGCATTTTCCTCTGTCACATTAATCGGAAAGCAGCATCTCTCTTACTTTTGCCAGATCCATCTGCATCAGTACATAATCTGCGTCCGGTTTCTTTTTTATGTCCGGTGAAATATTTGAATGGATGTAAAATGTATGCAGTCCGACCTCTTTTGCTCCCTTGATATCACTGACTGCATCATTTCCGATCATAATGCTCTCTTCCGGTACTATGTGATGTTTGTCGAGTAATAAATGAAAGAAACGCGCATCCGGTTTTTTTACTTTGCACGAAGATGACAGAAAAATATCATCAAAATAAGGCTCTAACCCCAAAAGTCTCATCTCGTACGCTGTAAAAATACGCTGTGCATTCGAAAGCAGATATACTTTTTTTTCTCTTTCACGCAATGCCGCAAGAAGCTCCTTCGCCCCGTCATAAAGTCTGATATATTCTGTGGAAAGGATCCGGAAAAACTGACCTGCATGAACGGCAAGTTCCATATCCGCCTGTACCCCTTTTTCCTGAAACAAGGCAAAAAAAACCTCCTCAATCTCAATCTCCGGATGTGCCTCATGTGCATCATCTTTTTTCAGAGCTGCATCCGTCCCCATCTTCTGCCGCAATGTTTCCTCTTTCTGTCCGGTAAGATGCGCATATGCATTTTTCAGTTCCTGCGGTGTATAAGCTGCGCCATAATAGCCATAAAACTGCGTCATTTTCTCCCAAAGTTCCATTTTTTCTTCATCTGTGTGAATATCCACCAGCGTTCCATATAAATCAAATATATAATTTTCGTATTTCATGCCAATTCTCCCACTTCTGCATAAAAGTTTTTTGCACAGCCCTGTCACGCTATCTACTTTGCATTTTTATAAAATTTAACATATTTATATGGGAAAATCAACTATATGTGTCACGGATCACACTATCCTAAATTTTTTCTGAGGCACAACAGGATCTTTTTTTCCATCCGGCTGACCTGCACCTGTGTCATTCCAAGTTCTTTTGCCGTCTCGCTCTGCGTCCTGTTTTCAAAATAACGGCACCGGATAAGATTTTTCTCCCGCTCATCAAGCAATTCTAACAGCTGTTCAATTACCATCCGGTTTAATACCGCTTCTTTTTCCGGTTCATCCATGCCGTTTTCTTCTCTTTCACACAACTGATCGACCATTAAAAGCTCGTCCCCGTCTTTCTCATAGACCGGCTGATAAATAGATTCCACATCTCTTGCCGATTCCATTGCCATAATGATCTCACCACAGCTTAATCCTGTCCGCTCTGCAATTTCAAACAGTCCCGGTTCTCTTCCAAGTTCCCCCCACAGTTCTTCCTTGGCCCGTCCTGCCTTATAAGCATTTTCTTTTAATGTCCGGCTCACTTTTACCATGCCGTCATCTCTTAAAAATCTGCGGATCTCTCCCATGATCACCGGAACAGCATAAGTGGAAAATGCAAGATTCAATGAAAGATCAAATTTATCCACCGCTTTCATCAATCCAATGCACCCAATCTGAAATAATTCCTCCCTGTCGTGCCCCCGGTGTTCAAACCGGTTTACGATTGTATGTACCAGTCCAAGATTTCCTGCGATCAGCATATCCCTTGCACCTTTATCTCCCTCATGTGCCTGCTGCATCAGTTCTTTAAACCGCTCCATATCAGACGCCCATCCCTGTGCCGATCTTTTTTTTCATCGTAACGGTTGTCCCTTTTCCAGGTGCCGACTGTACCTCCACTTCATCCATAAACGCTTCCATAAAAGCAAAACCCATGCCGGAACGTTCCAGTTCCGGTCTGGTTGTAAAAAAAGGCTCCATGGCTTTTGGCACATCCGCAATTCCGTGACCATGATCCCTCACCGTGATCTCCGTGCAGTTTCCACACAATTTACAAAATACCTCCACTTTTTCCTCCGGGCTGTCATACCCATGAATAATTGCATTTGTCACTGCCTCTGAAACAGCTGTCTTAATGTCAGAAATCTCATCTAATGTCGGATTTAATTCTGCCACAAACGCAGCCACCGCCATTCTTGCAAATCCTTCATTTACGGACCGTGCATCAAATTCCAGTTTCATTTCGTTTTCATTGATCTGATCTGCCTGCATATCTATTCTCCATTTCCTTTTCTTATTCTTAATTCTCTTACAAAATCCCGCATATTCCATCTTTTCTTACCGGCATCTTCTGCCTGATTTATTTCCACTGTTTGTGTAAATCCGCTGATTCCATCTTTTCCTTCCGGGTATTCCCTTCCTGGTCTGTTTTCCAATAAATTACATGTCTCTATTTTCATACCGTATCCATCCGAATCAGCTTTTGCAGTCCTGACACCATAAAAATTTTCTTCACACGCTCGTTCATATTGACCGCTGTCACTTCACCACCGGAAAATCCCATACTCTTACATCTCCCAATAATCACGCCGATCCCGGAACTGTCCATAAACTCTGTTTCACGAAAATCAAACACAAGCCGCCTGACATGATATGCCCCGATCAGAAAATCTGCCTCCATCTTAAGCCTGCCAGCCTCATGATGATCGAGTTCCTTTGGCATCTGTACCGTCAGACACCCCTCTTTTAATTGATACTTTTCTTCCATAAATACTCCCTTCCTGTTACTTTTTATTTGGTTTAAGAGCCACCTTTCGACACAAAAATCCTATAAAAAAAGACGCCTAATATCACTTAGACGTCTTTTGTATCATCTTTATTCAGTTATATTCTTATTTTATTCTTCAATATTGATATAATTCTGTGCATTTGCTGCACGCTCTGTACCCGGATAGAGTTCTACGATCTTCTGATAGTAAATCTTTGCAGTATCAAGATCATTGTTCTTACGATAAGCCTGTGCCAGATAATACAGTGCATATCCATCTTTGTAGGTTTCCTCCATATCCACAACTTTTTGTAAGCTCGTGGTAGCTTCCTCAAACTTCTGGCTGTTATAATCGCTGAATCCCTGATTATATAATGATTCAAGATAATCTGCGTTGACCTGTGCATTGATCGTCTCATAAACACTCTTCGCACTGTCACTTAAATATTCTTCGTTGACATTACCAAGTGCATTTCCGGCTGCCTCAATATCTCCATCCGAATAGGATGCATAGGCAGACAACAACTGATCATATGTGCTGATCTTATTTTCAGAACCTTCTGCACTATCCTTGACCTCAGTGATCTGGCGCGTCAGATCATCAATCTGCTTCTGCAGTGTACTGATTTCCTGATTCTTTGATGAGACGGTGTTATTCGCATCAAGCACCTGTGCCTTGGCATCATTCTGAACCTGCCGGCGCACACCCGGAACAACCAGAAATCCGGTAATTGCCGCACCGATTGCAATACCAATGACCATATTAAGGATGGTTCCCATCGCAGAATTGTCTTTTAAATACTTCGGCTGGATGATCGTCTCATTGCCACTCTGGTAGGAGATCTGTTCCTCTTTCTGCTTCTTACCCGAAGTATTCTCCTTTAATCCTGCATTCACTTCTTTTAGATAGCGGAGTGTGATCGTGTTGTTTGCATCAATCTTGCCTGCATTGCGCAACGACTTCTTGGCAAGATCATACTTCCCTTCCTGAATATAGAGCAATGCTAAAAGCTGATGTCCGCTGACTAATTTCGGGTTCAGAGACAGCACCTTTTTCAACTGGATAATAGCCAGATCACGACTGTCCTGTCTGCAGTACAATAATGCCTGATTGTACTTTTTAATAGTCTGATTGATCGTTTCAAGTCTTGATCTGTTATTCTGTATCTCATCTAAATAACGGCTTGCCGCATTCTCCGAAGGCTGATAGTTCTTACTGATCACCCACTCCGTCAACGCCTCCACCACTTCGCCCATCTCAAAATAGATCAGCCCAAGCAGATTTCTCGCATCTATATTTAATTTATTGAATTTCAGGCTTGTTTTCAGGCTTTCAATCGCCCCTGAAAGATCACGTACACCCGCCTTTGCCAGCGCATCATTGTAATATTCATTGGATGCCATGACGATTTTTTTATATATTTTTACATTTACACCGCAATTAGGGCAGATATTTTCCCTTCCAAGCTTTGCTCCACAATTATAGCACTTCATTCTTTCCCTCACTTCATGAATTTACATTTGGCTTTTCCAAAAGATGTCTTACATATTATGCTTTAATTCCTGCATCATCTCTTTTAAAACGTCTGTCATATCTGTTAATTCATGATTATATATCGCTTGTTCTGCCTCTTCTACTTCTAAGCTCGGTTTAAAATTTTTTAATTCTTCTTCAAAATTAATCATAATCGACCTGTCCTTTTCTGCCATATTCTCATGGCAAACATCTATTTTAAGATTCCTCCCTCCATCGCATCATTTAGGGGCAAAAAGAATCACCACTATATTATAATATAGTGGTGACAATAATCAAGTAAATTTATATTAAGTTTTTCGTAAAACTTCTGCCATATTCGACATCCGTTTTAGGAACATTCTCTTGTCTTGATCTTATCCTGCATTTTGTAAAACTCGGCTGATTTCACATAGTTCTGTACCAGCAGCTTTGTATCCTCGATCTGGATCGCTACTCCCGGATAAGTCTCGTGCAAAACAGTAACACACGCTCCGCTTGCACTCTCGATCAGATTGCGCAGCTGCTTTGCCTCCTCTTTGCTGTTTGCCAGTGTTGCAGTATCACGGATCTTGACACGAAGCAGTGTCACTCTTCTTGGATCATCCTTGTAGCTGACTCCACGTGCTTTTTCCAGTTCTTCAAACTTGCGCAGCCCCTCTTCAATCTGTACCAATCCCTGACTCAACTCCTGAATCGTCTTTTCTAACTGTCTGAGTTTTGCATATCCTTCCGGACTTGCACCAGCCATAATAACGGTCTTTTTCTCAGCATCGTTACCCAATGTTGTAACTTCGATTCCACGAACTCCATGGATCTGACCACCGATAATGCTTCCACGTTTTCCATTCATGATGATCTTTCCAAAGCACTGTACCTGACAATCCATCAGCACATCGGCACGGATATCGCCTGCACACTCAATGTGGGTAAATTCAAAAAACTTCGCCGTAATATTGCCTTTTGTCTTTACAGATGCTTTATTTCCGCCAAGCATTCCACTTCTTAAGATGATATCTTTCCCTGCCTCTAAAGTACATGCTTCAACGATTCCATCCACAGTGATCGTACCACTTGCTTTTACGATAACACCGCTCTCTACACCTCCGTGGATGACAACATCACCATGAAAATCAATATTGCCACTGGAAAGATCTGCATTGCCGGATAACTCATGTACCGGCAGAATCACAATCCTTTCATTCTGTGTCTCAATCTTGCCACTCATCAGTGCAACGTAAGTATTATCGTCCCTGCGTTCAAACCCTTTTCCTTTGAGTGGCAGCTGTTCTCTTCCAGGCTTTGCAGGTATCGTTTTTCCTGTAACTGTCTTACCATCGGTTCCTTCTACACAAGGATGATACTCCGCAATAACCTGATCCTGCACTACGGACTCTATCGACTTTACAGACCAGTAATCAACGGTTCCATCCGGACGTATCAGCGGTTTTTTATCAAAGTTGCAGTTAAAATTGTAATCATAATAACCGTCTTTTCCGTCTACCGGCTCTGTTCCCTGCGCAACTAACGTCTCCACACCATATTTTTTTTCATCAATCAGCTCCGTCAACGCTGCTTCATCTATTCCGTACTTGACACCTCTGTCATCCAATGCTTTCTGCAATGATTCAATTGTATATTCTCCCCCATCGTCTGGTGTTATAAGCATAACATACGCTTCCATGCTATCTGCCGTCATCCGTACGATTGGTTTTTCTTCTGTTACCATAGGCGTGCTCCCCAATTCTTTCTGATGTATGTATATATAGTAACGTAGAATACTCCTTATCTTATATAATACTCGTACTATTTTGCTTTTTCAAGTATATTCTTTAACAAATTCGTTCACTTTTCACATTATTTCCAAAAAAGGAGCCATGTGAGACAGTCACTCCTTTACCGATAAATCCGTAAAAATAGTGCTTATCGCACATAACTCCTTTTTATTGTATCACGAAATCTTAATTATTTTGTCATCTGAGCAAGACGTTCTTTGACCTGTGCCATCATCTGCTCATATCCGGCAAGTTTATCTTTCTCTTCCTGTACTTTTGTTTCCGGTGCTTTGCTTAAGAATTTTTCATTTGAAAGCATTCCCTTAGAACGTGCAAGTTCTTTCTCTAAACGTGCCTGCTCTTTTAACAGACGCTCTTTTTCTTTCTCAAAATCAACCAGATCCTCCAGTGGCAGATACAATGTAGCACCAGAGATCACAACAGATACGGCATCCTCTCCGATTCCTGTCTTATCCTGCTGTACCATTACTTCACTTGCTCCGGCAAGGTTTGCATAAGCCTCTTTGGTCAGTTCAAAGGAATCACGCAGTGCAGCATCCTCTGCAACGATAAAGATCTTTGCTTTTCTTGATGGCGGAACATCCATCTCTGTACGCACGTTGCGAACGCCTTTTACAAGATCCTTGCAGTGTTCTAACATTTCTTCTTCTGCAGGGAAATTCCAGTCAGCGCGGTACTCCGGCCATTTTGCCAGCATAATCGTGTCTTCTTCCGGATGCAGTGTACAGAAAATCTCTTCTGTAATAAACGGCATAAACGGATGAAGAAGTTTTAATGCCTCTGTCAATACGGTCTTTAAAGTCCAGAATGCTGCGTTCGCAGATGCAGGATCATTTTCTTTATTATAAGTACGTGTCTTTGTGATCTCAATGTACCAGTCACAGAATTCATCCCAGATGAAATCATAGACTTTCTGTACAGCAATTCCCATCTCGTACTTATCCATATTTTCTGTCACATCTTTAGCAAGTGTATTCACTTTCGATAAGATCCACTTATCTGCCGGTTTTAACTCATCCAGTGACGGCTCTTTGATCTCGCTTCCCTCAAGATTCATCATAATGAAACGTGATGCATTCCATACTTTATTGGCAAAGTTTCTCGATGCCTCAACACGCTCCCAGTAGAAACGCATATCATTTCCCGGTGCATTTCCGGTGATCAGTGTCAGACGGAGTGCATCTGCGCCGTATTTATCGATAACTTCCAATGGATCGATACCGTTTCCTAATGATTTACTCATCTTGCGTCCCTGGGAATCACGAACCAGTCCGTGGAACAATACGGTATGGAACGGTGCTTTACCCATCTGCTCATATCCAGAGAAAATCATACGGATTACCCAGAAAAAGATAATATCATATCCGGTTACAAGCACATCGGTCGGATAGAAGTAATCCAGATCTTCTGTCTTTTCCGGCCAGCCTAACGTGGAGAACGGCCAGAGTGCAGATGAGAACCATGTATCTAAGGTATCCGGATCCTGTTCCATGTGATCACAACCGCATTTCGGACATTTCTCCGGTGCAGCCTTTGCTACGACCATCTCACCACAGTCCGGACAATAATATGCCGGTATGCGGTGTCCCCACCAGAGCTGTCTGGAAATACACCAGTCACGGATATTGTCGGTCCAGTTAAAATATGTTTTCTCCATACGTTTTGGAAGGAGCTGGATATCTCCGTTTTTCACTGCCTCAACTGCAGGTTTGATCAGTTCATCCATCTTTACAAACCACTGTTGTTTTACCATCGGCTCAACAGTCGTGCCACAGCGGTCATGTGTTCCTACATTGTGGGAATGAGGCTCTACTTTTACAAGCAGTCCCTGTTTTTCCAGATCCTCAACCAATGCTTTTCTGCACTCGTAACGATCCATACCCTCATATTTTCCGGCATAATGGTTCATGGTTGCATCATCATTGATAACGGTGATTTCTTCTAAGTTGTGACGTTTTCCAACCTCAAAGTCGTTCGGGTCATGTGCCGGTGTGATCTTTACGCAACCGGTACCGAACTCTTTATCTACATACTCATCCGCGATGACCGGAATCTCTCGGTCGGTCAGCGGCAGTTTTAACATCTTTCCTACGATATCCTTGTAGCGCTCATCCTCTGGATTGACAGCTACCGCAGTATCGCCTAACAGCGTCTCCGGACGGGTGGTTGCGATCTCGACGAAACGTCCCTCTTCGCCGACGATCGGGTAATTGATGTGCCAGAAAAAGCCGTCCTGCTCCTCATGCTCTACCTCGGCATCCGAAATGGAAGTCTGGCAGACCGGGCACCAGTTGATGATACGGGATCCCTTGTAAATATAACCTTTTTCATACAGTCTGGTAAATACTTCCAGAACCGCCTCGGAACAGCCCTCATCCATCGTGAAACGCTCGCGGTCCCAGTCAGCGGA
>ERZ1108170.1869-NODE-1869-length-12155-cov-6.458430_pt1 | contig 12155 bp, 9 predicted proteins | sample MGYA00403705_ERZ1108170 | MGnify/ENA primary metagenome ERZ1108170 (study PRJEB35170, sample SAMEA104062422) | human gut metagenome | biome: human gut; feature: human-associated habitat; material: faeces | place: Denmark | collected 2012-06-15 ...
GTGGGGTGTGCAACCAGCAGGCCAACCACAGCGCCCACGATCATGGCCACGAACATAAAGGTGGTCATGTGGTCACGGGGCTGCTTCAGCAGCCACATGGGCAGGACAGCGGCAAAGAAGATGTACACAAAGGTGATGTAGCTCCATGCAGCCTTGCCCAGAATGATGGGGAAGTTTGCACCCACCACAAAGGACAGCACAATGAATACGATGCTGATCACATTCTCTTTCCAGCCGGTGAAGTGCAGGTTCTTCTGCAGCAGGCCAAAGACCACGGCGAACACCATGAACATGATGGAGACCATGCCGGCAGCACCGTTGGTCTGGGCAGCCTCCACCAGAGCACCGTCAGCACCGTAGGCATTGAAGGTGCCGGCCACCATGTCGGCAAAGGCGGCAATGACGATGCCGCAGAACAGCCAGCAGAACAGCAGGAACAGCTTGCGGCCGGTCTTGCCGATGTACTTCTCGATCAGCATACCCATGGACTTGCCGTCGTTCTTGACGGAAGCATACAGCGCGCCGAAGTCAGTCACAGCACCAAAGAAGATGCCGCCGATCAGGACCCACAGCAGAACGGGCAGCCAGCCGAATGCGGCAGCCTGGATGGCACCGGTGACAGGGCCGGCACCTGCGATGGAGCTGAACTGATGGGCAAAAACGGTCCAGCCGTTGGTGGGGACGTAGTCGCGGCCGTCCTCGTGGACGACTGCGGGGGTCTTAGCCTTGGGGTCGATGCCCCACTTGTTTGCCAGCCAGCGTCCGTAGAAGGTGTAAGCTCCCAACAGACACACGGCTGCAATCAAAACGATGACCAGCGTGTTCATTTCTTTTACCTCTTTCCTTTCTTTCCAAACGGCAAAGCGGCCAGGGTCCATCTGGCGGCTGCACTCAAAAACCACAAGCGCCGGGCGGCAGGGGATGAAAAAAGCCCCCATCTTCGTTCTGGATGCAGACCGCATCCACCCGAAGACGAAGGCCTGACAACCGGTCTCCCGGCTGCAATTCTCCGCGGTACCACTTCGCTTGCTGCTTTTGAGGGCAGCCACTTTCTGCCCGCTTCGGGAAAACCTCACCGGAGCGGGACGCCCTGTAACGGGGGCAGATCGGCCAGGTGCTACTGAAAACGCAGCATGCGTTCGGTTCGCACCGGCTGCTCGCAGGGGATAACCTTTCTCTCTTTGCTGCCGTCTTACACCAAAACCGACAGCTCTCTGGGAGCAGGTGTGGGAAAAGGTCGTGTCCTGTTCACTGCATTTGCCGAATGATTGTGTATACTTTAGTCCCGATTTCATAATTTGTCAATATATTTTGGGCAAGTTAGGAGGATGTGCCAATTCGAGAAAAATGCTGGTAAAAATTTTTAGGTGATTTTTGTTCATGTGTGAAGAGAAGAAAACTATGCACATTAAGATGTGAAAATCACTCACGTTGCGAAAAGACTTGACTTTCGCGCTTTCGTGTGCTAAAGTGATAATACGAAATCACCAAATCTTCCAAATACCCGGCGCTTGCCGCAAAGGAGGCCGCTATGGCTGAGAAAAACCCCAGAAAGAACCCGACCACGGACGCACTGTTCGATGCGATCCTGAGCCTTGAAACACGGGAAGAATGCTACAATTTCTTTGAGGACCTGTGCACCGTAAAGGAGATCTCCGATATGGCGCAGCGCCTGGAAGCGGCCAAGCTGCTTTTGGGCGGCAGCACCTATGACCAGATCGTCAAAGCCGTGGAGATCAGCACGGCCACCATCAGCCGGATCAACCGCTGCATCCAGTACGGCTCCGGCGGCTACCGCGACGTCATCGAAAAAGTCTCTGCGAAGGAAGCAGCCGATTCCGCCGAGTGACACAGGCAGCGGCCCGGACATACAATGGGGCATACCTTATATAAGAAAGGATGACCCGATTTATGATCACGGAAACCAACTGCACGCCTACGCTGGAATGTCCCGCACTGCCTCGCGTCACCCTCGATCAGGCCGTCATCGACCTGCTGGAGAGCATTGCGCTGCAGGAATCTGCCCTTAGCCACATCCTCTGCGCGGAGAGCCAGAAGATGAAGACCGCGATGGCCATGAAGGAAGTCGACCTGTGCAAGCTGCTGGAGATCAACGACTCGGCCACCAACATGGTCCATGCCGTGGCCAATCTGGAGCTGGCGCTCAAAGATAAGCTGGAATTCATCTCCAACAATCTCTATTACCCCTCGACGGAAAACACCACCACCGCGCAATAACCGGCGGTTGCCCCTGCCTGCCCGCACTTTGCCGGGCAGGCTTTTTGTGTTTGTGGCTATTCTATGAACAATCTAGCCAAAAGATGAAAAAACGTTTTGTGCGGAATTGCTGAATACAGAAAACTGTGCTATACTATACACTGTATATGTGTGAAAGAGAGGAAATGAACCTTGCAGCACTATGACGTGATCTTATTCGACGTGGACGGAACGCTCATTGATTCCGCACCCGGCATCCTGAATACACTGGAAGAGGTCTTCCGCAAGATGGACGTAGATATCACCGGTGTGGACCTGCGCCGCTATCTCGGCCCGCCGCTGCGCAAGACGTTCGCAGAGCACTTCACCGACCCGGCCAAGGTCGAGGAAGCCGCCGGGCTCTACCGTGCCAGCTATGCCGTCAAGGGCAGCCACGAGTGCCGCGTATTCCCCGGTGCGGCTGAGATGCTCCGCCGCCTGAAGGAAGCGGGCTTTGTGCTCTGCACGGCGACCTCCAAGCCCACCCAGGTGGTGACGCCCATTCTCAAGGAGCAGGGCCTTGCCCCATACTTCGATTTCATCGGCGGGGCTTCCATGGATGAGAGCCGCGACACCAAGACCGAGGTCGTCCGCTACGTGCTGGAGCAGCCCTGCGCCAAGGGTAAACGGGTCCTGATGGTCGGGGACCGCAACGACGATATGCGCGGTGCGGCAGACTGTGGTCTGGATGCTGCCGGTGCGCTGTACGGCTATGGCAGCCGGGAAGAGCTGGAACCGTTCCACCCGGTCTTTCTGGCCGAGAGCTGCGCCGCCCTCGCGGACGCCCTTGTGAACGCCTGACCGGACCGCTGATTGAGAATAAAAATGGTGAATCATTATGAATCGTAGGACACAATCGGACAAGCAATCTATGACTCCTTTGCAGCGGCAGGCTGTTCTGGTCTGCGTTGTGTGTGCGCTGGCGGCGCTGCTGACCATCGGCATCACCCTGACCCTGCTCAGGCGGGGCAAGGTGGACGCCCCGAATGTACCCGATGCAGACTCCGTCTCCTCGGAAACGCCCGCGGATGGCGATGATCTGGCAGAGCACTACCAGATCGACAATTCATCGGCTTCTCTGCTGGCGGAAACGGCCGATGCGGGGCAGTCCTATCAGGACGAGACCCTCTTCATCGGCGACTCCAACACGGTGCGCCTGTACAACAACGGCCTGATCTCCCTGCAGCAGTTCTGCGCCAAGGAGGGCATCGGCACACAGGTGGCCCTGAATGAGGGCATCGTCACCTTTAAGAAGGACAGCAATGCCTATCCCATTGCCCAGGCCGTCGCCATGATGAAACCCCGCCGCGTGGTCATCACCCTCGGCACCAACGACAACGGCATGGAAGTGGCCGACTTTATCGCGAATTATACCGCTCTGGTCCAGGCCATCCAGGCCAGCTATCCCTATACCGATATCATCGTCAACACCATCCCGCCCATCCCGGCGGATCACTCGACCTACCCTCACATGGATCAGGCCAGGATCGACGATATGAACATGGCACTGCTCAACCTGTGCGAGCAGCTGGGCCTCAAGTTTCTGAACACTGCCGAGATCCTCAAGGGGGAGGATGGCTACGGCAAGCCGGACTACTACACAAACGGCGACATCCACCTGAAGAGTGCGGGCCTCAAGGCAGCGCTGAGCTATCTGCGCACCCACGCCTACACCACCGATGACCGCCGCCCGGATACCGCCAACATCCCGACCCGCACACTGGAGTATATTTCCAACCCCAGTTCTGCGGTCCAGGCTCCCAGCTCGGAGTCTGCCAGCGAGAGCGCCAGCAGTTCCACCGCTGAGCCTGTTCACTATGAAGCGCACTATCGGGTCGAAAAGAAGGGCGGCGGTACGCTGACCTCCGGCGGTGAGTCCGACAAGACCTCCCTGAGCTACACCGTGACCGATGCATCTCAGACCATCAGCGTGACGGCAGTTCCCGCCGAGGGCTATGTCTTCGTCAAGTGGAGCGACGGTGTCACTACCCGCACCCGCACCGACGACAAGTTCCAACAGAACATTGACGTCACGGCTGTGTTTGCCGCAGTGTCCGTCGAGATCTCCAACGAGGGCAAGGGTCTGTTCGGCAGCTCCTATATCTTCAAGGCAAAGCTCGGCGGCAAGTATGCCAGCAGCGACAATCTCCGCTGGTACGCCAATGGGGAAGAGGTCAAGGCCGCTGCAGGCCAGACGACCGTGACCGTTCCGGTCTCCTCCATGGCCGTCGGCAGCTATAAGATCTACGCCGTCGTCACCTACAACGACTGCACCGTGAAGAGCAACACGCTAACCTTGACCGTCAACAGTGAATCGTCCAGTTCGAGCACGTCAAGCAGCAGTTCGTCTTCGTCCGGAGCTTCCTCCGGCAGTACATCCGGTTCCTCCGCTTCGTCCAAAGAAGAAGCCGCTTCTTCCGGCAGTTCCAGCTCGTCCCACAGCACCTCCGGCAGCAGCTCGGAGCACTCCTCCAGCTCTGCTTCCAGTGCATCGGCGTCCACGAGCGAGTCGAAAGCTGAGTCCAAGGCAGAGTCAGCCAGCGCTTCGCAGAGTGAGTCGAAGAGCGAATCAAAGAGTGAATCCAAAGAGGAAAGCGCTTCTTCCCACAGCGAGTCGAAGGCAGAATCAAAAACCGAATCGAAGACCGAAGCTTCGGAAAGCAAGGCAGAGAACGATCTGCCCGCTTCCAGCGAGACGAGCGCAGAGAACACCGAGGCCGCAGCAAGCCGCTGACACTTTTCCACTCCGCTGCATAGGCTGTTCCGAAGGGAGCGTGAGTGGATGTTCTGCGAGAAGATCCGTGTTCCGGGGCTTCCCGGTGAGGAAAATGTGACCGACGGCAGTGTGGACTGGTATGAGATGGACTGGGAGAATGTGGACAATGGCGTTTTGGAATCTGAGATGCCCAAATGCCCGGAAACACCCTGTTCCGCCGCTTCCCGCTGCGAGGACAACACCCCGGAACAAACCGACGATGAAACGTATGAAGTAGTCGAGGAATAAGGCGAAGCCAGCTCTGCCGGGGCGGGGCTGGCTTCTCGCTGTTCTTACGATCCGGCAAATCCGGCGATCCGGAAGAGACCGGCTCCGGCCGGGGAGGACAAGCTCCCCGGAACATGCAACAAGAGAGGGGAAACTGAACCATGGCAAAATACTATTGCATCCTGTTCGATGCAGACAATACGCTGCTGGATTTTGATGCAGCCGAAAGCAAGGCGCTGGCCGATACGCTCCGCAACTACGGCATCGAGCCGGACGCCGAGACGGTGCAGACTTACCGCACCATCAATGAGGAGCTGTGGCGTCAGCTGGAAAAAGGCCAGATCCGCCGTGACAAGCTGATGGCGGAGCGCTTCACCCGTTTCCTGAAAGCCGTGAATGCCGTAGGCAGCGGTGCCGAGATGAATCAATATTATCTCGACCAGCTCTCCACCCACCCGGACCTCGCCGCGCCCAATGTGCTGGACGTGATGAAGGAGCTGGCCGAGGTGGCAACGCTGGCCGTTGTGACAAACGGCTTCGACCGGGTGCAGTCCCGCCGTGTGGCCGAGTCCGGCCTGAAGGAGTTCGTCGAGGAAATCTTCGTCTCCGAGAAACTCGACAGCGAAAAGCCGAACCGCAAGATCTTTGACACGGCGCTCCGTTCGCTGGGGGTGGAGAACCGCGAGCGTGTTCTGATGGTGGGCGACAGCCTCACCAGCGACATCCAGGGCGGCATCAACGCCGGGCTGGATACCTGCTGGTACAACCCGAACCACGCCGAAAATCCGGGCAAGGTCTGCCCGACCTACGAGATCTCGAATCTCGAAGAGCTGTATCAGCTGGTCATGGAGCCGGAAGAGCTGGCCAATGTCGGGCTGAAGAACCGCCGCCATCAGCTCTAAGCTCCTGTGCTGTGCGGCAAGTGGGAACAAAAAGATTGGATGAACAACAATGCTGATACATTTGGAAAAACTGGGCAAGACCTTCGGCGAGAAGATCGTCCTGCATGATGTCACGGCCAGCGTCGAGCGGGAGGACCGCATCGGCATCGTGGGCCAGAACGGTGCAGGCAAGACCACCCTTCTGAAGATCCTGACCGGGGAATATACCGACTATGAGGGCGAGTTCAGTGTGACCCATGGCGTCACCCTTGGGTATCTGGAACAGAACGCGAAGCTGGACCCCACGCTGGATATCTACGGCGAGATGCGCTCCTGCTTCGCCCATGTGCTGGATGCCATGGCACAGATGCAGATCCTGGAGCGCCGGATGGCGGCTTCGCCGGAGGATGCCTCTCTGCTGGAGCAGCACGATGCACTGCAGAACATCATCGACGCAACCGATGGATACAATATGGACGTCAACATCAAAAAGGTGTTGTCCGGCATGGGCTTCGCGCAGGATACCTGGACCAAGAACGTCGCAGTCCTGTCCGGCGGCGAGCTGACCCGCCTGCGGCTGGCAAAGCTGCTGCTGCAAAAGCCGGACGTCCTCATTCTGGACGAGCCCACCAACCACCTCGATTTTGCGACGATGGAATGGCTGGAAACCTACCTCAAGGGCTATTCCGGCGCGGTCCTCGTCGTCAGCCATGACCGCTACTTCCTCGATAACGTCTGTACGAAGATCTGGGAAGTTTCGTTCCAGACCATGACGACCTACAAGGGCAATTTCTCGGCCTATCTGCCCCAGAAGGAAGCCGCCGATGCCCTGCGCCAGAAGCAGCACGACGCCGATGTGGCACTGGCCGAAAAATTGCAGGACTACGTGGACCGCAATCTGGTCCGCGCTTCCACGACCAAAATGGCCCAGAGCCGCCGCAGGCAGCTGGAAAAGCTGGAGATCACCGAGGCCCCAAAAGATGAGACGAACCAGCTCAAATTCCGCTTCGAATACGACGTGGAGCCGTGGAACGAGCTGGTGCTGATGAAGAATCTGACCATCCGCATCGGGGAGCGCACCCTGCTGGAGCCGTTCACCTACACAGTCTGCCGCGGGCAGCGGCTTGTCATCGCAGGCCCCAACGGTGCCGGCAAATCGACCCTGATGCAGGTGCTGGACGGCAAGCGCCGCCCCTCCGGCGGCATGGTCCGGCTGGGCACCGGTGCCCGGCCCAGCATCTTTGCCCAGCAGCAGAACCGCCTGGGGCAGGGCAGGGTCATCGACGTCATCTGGAACAAATACCCCCGGATGACGGAGCTGGAAGTCCGCAGCCATCTGGCCAAGCTGGGCTTCCGGGGCGAGACGGTCTTCAAACCCTGCGAGGCGCTGTCCGGCGGCGAGCTGGCCCGCCTGCGCTTTGCCGAGATCGTGCTGGAACGCCCGAACCTGCTCTTCCTGGACGAGCCGACGAACCATCTGGATATCTACACCCGCGAGAACCTGACCGAGGCGCTGATGGCCTACACCGGGACCCTGCTCATGGTCACCCACGACCGGCACCTGATGAACAGCCTTGGATGCCCCATCCTCTATCTGGAGGACGGCAAGGCGACGCTCTACCCCAGCTACGATGCCCTGATGGGCCGCAGCGCACCCGCCGCCGCACAGTCGGCCAAAGCCGCCGAGCCTGCCAAGGCCGGTTACGGCAAGGAGCAGCGCCGCCGCCGCGCCGAGCTGCGGGCTAAGATCAAGGCCTGCGAGGACGAGATGGAAGCCTGCGGTGCCCGCGAAGTCGAGCTTGACAACGAGATCAACTCGCCGGAAGTCTACAACGACCCGCAGCTGCTGCGGGAAAAAAGCGATGAGCTTGCCGATCTGCGCTTCCATCAGGAAGAACTGTTCGCCGCCTGGGAAAAGGCCATGGAGGAACAGGAGCAGTACGAGCAGAGCAGCACCGAAGAATGACCACCCGAAGGAGGCCCTTTCATGCCGAACCACCGCCGCAACGATTCCAAGACCCACAGCATCGCCCTTTCGGGGCTGCTGTTTGCGCTGGCCATGGCGCTCTCATTCGTTGAGGGCACACTGGTGCTTCCCGGCCTTTTGCCGGGCATGAAGCTGGGGCTGGCGAATATTGTGGTGATGTACGCATTGTTCTTTATGGGGCCGAAGCAGGCGCTCGTGCTGGATCTCCTGAAAGCGCTGTTCGTCTTTCTGGTCTCCGGCTGGACGGCAGGGTTCCTCTCGCTGTGCGGCGGTCTGCTCTCGCTGCTGGTGATGTGGCTGCTGTATTACCACGCACCGGTGCGCCCCACCTGGTACATCCTCTCGGTATGCGGTGCGCTGTTCCACAACATCGGCCAGCTTCTGGGTGCCAGTGTGATCTTATCCTCGGCGGTCTCCCTCTATTATGCGCCGGTGATGCTGGTGCTCGGCCTCGTGATGGGCGCACTGACGTCCATCACACTCCGGGCGCTGCTGCCGGCTCTGGGCCGCCTGGGCTACAATATAAAAGAAAAATAAGAGGTTTTGCATATGTCTGAAAAAGTCACGGTCCGGGTGGAGCGGAACATCCTCCATCTGCCCGCCATCGCTCTGCGGGGGCTTGTCGTCTTTCCCAACAACCTGCTTCATTTTGAGGTAGGCCGCGAAAAGAGCATTGCCGCTGTGGAGTGGGCGGTCAGCAATCACTCCAACGTTTTCCTGATCGCACAAAAGGATATGAAGGCCGACGACCCCGGTGCCGACGGCCTGTACAATTACGGCGTCGTGGCCGAGATCAAGCAGGTCATGCGGGTGTCGGACGACCTCGTCCGCATCCTGGTGGAGGGCAAATACCGCGCCCGGCTCACCGAGATGGACACCGACGGCAGCTTCCTGCTTGCTTCGGTCCGTCCAACTCCGGTGCGCCCCGTCAAGCCCGACGAGGAGGCCGAGGCCGACGCGCTGCTCCGCAATGTGAAGAAGAGCTTTGATGAGCTGCTGAGCCTGAACCCCCGCATCGGCAAGGATGTGGTGTTCGCGGTCAACTCCAACAACGACCCGGCGTTTCTCTGCGAGTATATCCCGGCCAACCTCCTGTTCCGCTTTGAGGATAAGCAGGCCGTGCTGGAAGAGGGAACGCTTCTGGGCCGTCTGCGCCTGCTCGTGGAGCGGATGCACCGCGAGCGCCGGATGCTGGAGATCGACAAGGAGATCGCGCAGAAGGTCGATGAAGCCATGGACAAGAACCAGCGCGACTACTACCTGCATGAGCAGATGCACATGATCAGCGAGGAACTGGGCGAGGACGATGACACTACCGCCGAAGCCGAGGAATACCGCCGCAAGATTACGGCCCTGCACCTCGACGCCGAGCGGGAGAAGAAGCTCCTCAAGGAAGTGGACCGTCTGGCCAAAATGCAGAGCAGCAACCAGGAGGGGACGGTCATCCGCACCTATCTGGATACCTGCCTGGAACTGCCCTGGAACACCTTCACCGAGGACGATCTCGACATCGCCAAGGCACAGCACATCCTGGACCGTGACCACTACGGCCTGAAAAAGGTCAAAGACCGCATCCTCGAAGTGCTGGCGGTCCGCAAGCTGGCCCCGGACGTCAAGGGCCAGATCATCTGCCTGGTCGGCCCTCCGGGTGTCGGCAAGACCAGCATCGCGCGTTCCATCGCCGAGAGCCTGGGCCGCAAGTATGTCCGCCTGAGCCTGGGCGGTGTGCGGGATGAGGCCGAGATCCGCGGCCACCGCCGCACCTATATCGGTGCCATGCCCGGCAAGATCATCAGCGCGATGATCACCGCAAAAAGCTCCAACCCCCTCATGCTTCTCGACGAGATCGACAAGCTGGCGGGCGATTTCCGGGGTGACCCGGCGGCTGCTCTGCTCGAAGCTCTGGACCCGGAGCAGAACGCCACCTTCAACGATCACTTCATCGATATGCCGTTCGATCTGAGCCACGTGCTCTTTATCACCACGGCCAACGACCTGAGCGCCATCCCCGGCCCGCTGCGCGACCGAATGGACGTCATCGAGCTGCCCAGCTATACCCGCGTGGAAAAGTACAACATCGCCCGCAAGCATCTGGTGCCCAAGCAGCTCAAGGCCTGCGGTCTGGTCGGCAAAGTCACCTTCTCCCAGAGCGCCCTGTACGGCATCATCGACGGCTATGTCCGCGAGGCCGGCGTCCGCAATCTGGAGCGCACCATCACCAGTGTGCTGCGCAAATGCGCCCGCAAGATCGCATCCGGTGAGGTGGAGAACTTCTCCGTGACCGGCTCCAATCTGGAAGAGCTGCTGGGTCCCAAAATGGTCAAGCCCGATTTCCTCAACCGCACCAACGCCATCGGCATCGCCAACGGTCTGGCCTGGACCAGCATCGGCGGCGAGACCCTGCCCATCGAGGTGCAGGTCATGGACAACGGCAGCGGCAAGATCACCGTCACCGGTTCGCTCGGCGACGTGATGAAGGAGAGCGCGCAGCTGGCCGTGACCTACGTCCGCGTCCACGCCAATGAATACGGCATCGACCCGGAGCGGCTGAAGAAGTGTGACCTGCACATCCACGCCCCCGAAGGGGCCGTGCCCAAGGACGGCCCCTCTGCCGGTGTCACCCTGACCACGGCGCTGGTGTCCTGCCTGTCCGGCATTCCGGTGCGCGGCGATGTCGCCATGACCGGCGAGATCACCCTGCACGGCAATGTGCTGCCCATCGGCGGCCTGCGCGAGAAGAGCATGGCCGCATACCGCGAGGGGATGAAGACCGTCCTCATCCCGAAGGACAATGTCTCCGACCTGTACGAGGTGGACGACGAGGTCAAGAAGAACATCCAGTTCCTGCCCATGTCCAACCTGGCGCAGGTGCTCAACGCCGCGCTGCTCAAACCCAAGACCGTTTCCGCCCGCCACTCGCACCCCGGCAAAAAAGCCAAGAAGCCTGCGGACGCTGCGGCCATTCCGCAGACGACCGAGCAGCCCAAGCCGGGTGCCGTCTGCTGAAAAAGGAGTGCAGCTATGAACTACAACAAAGCGGATTTTATCGCCAGCTATGGCATTTCCAGCCAGCTGCCGGACAGTGACCGCCCGGAGCTGAGCTTCTCCGGCCGCTCCAACGTGGGCAAGTCCAGCCTCATCAACAAGCTGTGCAACCGCAAAAATCTGGCCCGTGTGTCCAGCACACCGGGCAAAACGGCCACCATCAATTTCTATTCGGTGGACGACTGCTATTTTGTGGACCTGCCCGGCTATGGCTACGCCAAGGTCAGCAACGCCGACCGCGAGCGATGGGACGACCTCATCAACAGCTACTTCGAGGCGCCCCGCCACCACACCCTGCTGGTGCAGCTCATCGACTGCCGCCACGCCCCCAGCGCAGACGATCTGCAGATGCTGAAGTATCTGCACTACCATGAGATTCCGTTCATCGTGGCGCTGACCAAGGCGGACAAGCTCAAAAAGAGCCAGCTGGCCAAGACGCAGGCGGAGTTCGAAACGCTCTGCCTGCCCTACGGCTGCCGGAAGGTCGTGCTGACCAGCGGCGAAAATGGCTACGGCATCCCGGAGCTGCAGGCCGTTCTGAACGAGGCCGTTGCCGAAGAGGATGCGGAGTAACGCCATGGCTTACAATGAATTTGCCTACTTCTACGATGAATTCAACGGGGAAGCCGACTACGATGCCCTCTATGCCCACATCCACAAGGAGCTGACCGCCCACGGCATCGCAGACGGCATCCTGGCAGACCTGGGCTGCGGCACGGGCGAGCTGACCCTGATGCTGACCCAGGCGGGCTATGATATGATCGGCATCGACCAGTCGGAGGAGATGCTCTGTGTTGTGCGGGATAAGGCGGAACAGCTGGGCCTTTCCGGCAAGTTGCTGCTTTTGCAGCAGGATCTGCTCAAGCTTGACCTCTACGGCACCATCCGGGGGGCAGTGTCTACCTTTGACACCTTCAATCATATCCCTGATCTGGACAAGGCCATCGCCAACGCCGGTTTCTTTATGGAAAAGGGCGGTGTTCTCCTGTTCGATATGAATACG
>ERZ1108170.1871-NODE-1871-length-12140-cov-7.527762_pt1 | contig 12140 bp, 9 predicted proteins | sample MGYA00403705_ERZ1108170 | MGnify/ENA primary metagenome ERZ1108170 (study PRJEB35170, sample SAMEA104062422) | human gut metagenome | biome: human gut; feature: human-associated habitat; material: faeces | place: Denmark | collected 2012-06-15 ...
AGACCGACGTAGACCTGACGGTCAAAGCGGCCCGGGCGCAGCAGCGCCTTGTCCAAAATGTCCGCGCGGTTCGTGGCAGCCATGACGATGACGCCGTCGTTTGCGTCGAAGCCGTCCATCTCGACCAGCAGCTGGTTCAGGGTCTGCTCGCGCTCATCGTGACCGCCGCCGAGACCTGCGCCGCGCTGACGGCCCACCGCGTCGATCTCATCGATGAAGATGATGGAAGGCATCGTCTTTTTGGCTTTTTCAAACAGGTCGCGCACACGGGAGGCACCGACGCCGACGTACATCTCGACGAAATCGGAACCGGAAATCGCGTAGAACGGCACACCGGCCTCACCGGCACAGGCACGGGCCAGCAGCGTTTTGCCGGTACCCGGAGGGCCGACAAGCAGTACGCCGTGCGGAATGCGTGCGCCGAGGGAGTTGAACTTGTTCGGGGCCTTCAGGAACTCAACAACCTCCTGCAGCTCGGCCTTTTCCTCATCGGCACCGGCCACATCGGCAAAGGTTGCCTTGCGCTGGTTCTCCTGCTGATCCTTGACCTTGGCGCGGCCCACATTCATGATGCCGCCGCCCGCGCCGCCGCGGTACATCGACATGAACAGCATACCGATGCTGCCGATCATTGCGACGTAGAAGATGATTTCCAGCCAGGGAATGCTCGTCTTGGCGGCGACGTAGTCAAACACCATCGGCGCATCCGGGTTGGCCGCGTTGTACTCATCAACAAAATCGGAGATTTTGCCGGTGTTGAAGTCGCCGCCGTAGGGCAGCTTGTAGGTCATATAGACGGTGCCGCCGTTGGCGGGCAGGGCGTTGTCGTCCGAGCTGTACACGCCGGTCAGCAGACCGCCGGTGGGCAGGCTGGCTGCAGCGTTGGACTCCGGCAGAGCAGCCTTACCCTCCTTGAGCCACAGCTCCAGGCTGCCGGTGCCAAGGTCCAGACGGAACGATGTCACCTGCTGATTTTCAAAGTAATAGTAAATCTCGGAGTAGGTCGTGTCCTTGCTGCCGGACGCTGCCAGCAGCGGCGAAAGGCTGACGATGAACAGGACCAACACCATCAGGACGGCTACCACGAGGATGCCGCTGAATTTCGGTTGTTTTTGCTTCAAGAAATCAACTCCTATCCGGTGTGCACACCGGGCATTTTATCATTCGCCGGAATATACTTCCGGCTTAAGAACACCCACATAGGGCAGGTTGCGGTACTTTTCGTCGTAGTCCAGACCATAGCCGACCACGAACTCATCCGGCACTTCAAAGCCGCAATAGTCCGGCTCGATGTCGGCCATGCGGCGGCTGGGCTTGCTGAGGATGGTGCAGATCTTCACGCTGCCGGGGTTGCGCATTTTCAGCACCGGAACCAGCTTGGACAGCGTGATGCCGGTGTCCAGAATATCCTCAACGATCAGCACGTCCCTGCCGGTCAGGTCGGCGTCCAGGTCCTTGATGATCTTGACAAGGCCCGTGGAGGACGTGTTGGCACCGCCGTAGCTGGAAACAACCATAAAGTCGATGGCGCAGGGAATCTGAACCGCGCGCATCAGGTCCGCCATAAAGACGACGGAACCCTTCAGGATTGAGACCAGAAGTAGGTCTTTGCCCGCGTAATCGCGGCTGATCTGTGCGCCTAGCTCGTTGACCTTGGCCTTCAGCGCATCTTCCGATACAAGAATGTGGTCAATATCATTGTCCATGCTGTACATCAGAGTTATGCCTCCCCTGTTTTTTCTGTCCGCACCGTCAGTACCTCGTGGGTGTACTCATCGGGGGCACATCCCTCGGCAAAGCCGCAGCCCCACAGCCACAGCACCTCACTGCCGTCAGCCAGCAGCGGCAGCAGCGGCCTTTCGGCCTGCGGTATGCCAAGTTCATTATAATATTTTTTGAGTGTTTTTCGCAGATGGCGTCCTGCCGGGCGGAAGAAGTCCCCCGGCTGCCGTGTGCGCAGAATAGCATTCCCCTGTATTTTAGCACAATCTGCGCAACAGTTTAAGTCTTTTTTGAAAATTGGTTGATTTTTTAGAAAATCTTCATACTTTACGACCTGAAATTTCACAAAATAACCACCCGGAAGGTAAAAATCACCCGGTTCAAAGGGCTGCGGCGGCGCGGGAAGGGTTTGAGAACCCTCCCGCGTCAGGCAGACGAGCAGGCCGTCCTGTATTTTATAGTTTACGTCCGGGGTCAGCTGAACAGCACCCTCCCCCTTTAAAACAAGGAAGTGCAGCAGGCTGATATACTTTTCCTCGGCGTCGCGCACGGGGCTGACCAGCGCGTGCAGCGCGGCGTCCAGCACAGGTCCCTCGGCGCGGCGCAGGACCGTGACATCATAGCCGCCCGGCACAGTGGCCGCCTGCAGAAGGGCGGCGGCCTCGCCGGTCAGCCAGTCGTCCAGCGCGCGCATCTGGCGGCAGAGCCGCGCAATGCTGCGCTCGGCGGCGGGGTTGGCGTATTGCAGCGCCGGGATGGCATCATGCCGGATGCGGTTGCGCGCATAGACGTCCTGGTCGTTCGTCTCATCCCGGATATAGTGTTGCCCCAGCGCGGCACAGTATGCCTCGGTGTCGGCGCGGGTCAGGCAGAGGCAGGGCCGCACATAGCAGCCGCGGCGCGGCGGGATGCCGGTCAGTCCGTGCAGACCCGTGCCGCGCGCCATGCGGAAAAGCACCGTCTCAGCCTGGTCGGACATCGTGTGGGCCGTGGCAATGACGGCCTCCTCCCGCGCGGCCAGCTCATCGAACCAGCCGTAGCGCAGACCGCGGGCCCAATCCTCGCTCGGGTGGGGCGGCACCTCTATGCCTTCCTGCACGGCGTCATACAGGAACAGCTCCACGCCGTTCCGGCGGCAGAAGTCCGCCACAAAGTCGGCATCGCGGCGGGCGGTCTCGCCCCGGATGCCGTGGTTGACGTGGGTCGCCAGCACCTCGATCTCCAGCGTGCGGCGATGGCGCAGTAAAAAAAGCAACAAAGCCATCGAGTCTGCCCCACCGGAGCAGGCCGCAATGACTCTGTCGCCAGACTTGAACAGACCCTGTCGGCGGCAGTTGTCCAACAGAGCCTCATCCATACGCTGTACAGTTTTTTCCGCGTCAGAACTCATGGGTCACATCCAGATTGCTGAAGCGCGTGTGCGCGCCGTCCCAGCCCAGACGGACAACGCTCGTCTCGCCGTGGCGGTTTTTGGCTACGATGCACTCGGCCTCATTCTCATTGGCCTGGTTTTCCTCGCCGTTCTGGGCATTGTAGTAGGCCGCGCGGTAGAGGAACAGCACGATGTCGGCATCCTGCTCGATAGAGCCGGAGTCGCGCAGGTCGGAAAGCTGGGGCCGGTGATCCGAGCGGCCCGTCGTCTTTTCCGCTGCACGGGACAGCTGGGAAAGCGCGATGACCGGTACGTTCAGCTCTTTGGCCATGATCTTGAGGTTCCGGGTAATGTCACTGATCTCCTGCACGCGGCTCTCGGTGCGCTTGGCACTCTGCATCAACTGCAGGTAGTCGATGATAACAAGCCCGATTTTTTCCTTCTTGGGATCCTGGTTGATCGTGCGGATCTTTGCCTTGATCTCCGGCACCGAGATACCGGAGGAATCGTCCATGTAAATCGGAGCGTTGTAGAGCAGCGACGTGGCCTGGGCAAAATCGTTCCAGTCGGAGTTGTTCAGACGGCCCGTGCGGAATGCCTGGCTGTCGATGTTCGCCGTGCTGGAAAGAATGCGGTCCGTCAGCTGCTCGCAGGTCATTTCCAGACTGAAAATGATCGTCGGAACCTTCTGCTGGCGGGCAACGTTTGTTGCAATGTTCAGCGCAAACGAGGTCTTGCCCATACCGGGGCGGGCGGCCAGAATAATCAGGTCCGAGCGGCCCAGCCCGGTCAGGACCGTGTCCAGATAGTTGAAGCCCGTGGGGATACCGGCGAACTTGTCGCGGTCCGCGCCGCTCAGCTTCTGCATCGTGTCGATGACCTCGAGAATGGACTCGCGGATCGTCTTGACGCCCGACTTGTCGCGCCCGGAACGGATGTCGTAGATCTTCTGCTCCGCGCTTTCGAGCAGAAGATCGGCGTCCTCGCCGGAGGCGGTCTCGTTCAGGATGGACCGGGCGGCGTCGATCAGGCGGCGGCCCTGGTACTTCTCCTTGACGATCTTAAAATAGGAATCAACGTTCGAGACCGAGGGCAGCGTCTCGGCGATGCGGGCCAGATAGACCTTGGCGTCGTCGGCGCTGGCAAACGTCTTGTTGCTGGCAAGCGCATTGACAAGCGTGACAATGTCGACGGCCTCGCTCTCGGTGTAGAGCGAACGCATCGTCTCATAGATGGCGCGGTTCTGGTCCGAGTAGAACATCTCGGGCTCCATGTCGGTGATGAGGCGGTTCAGCACCGTTTCATCCACCAGCGCCGCGCCCAGCACGCTCTGCTCGGCCTGCATGCTGTAGGGCATCTGGATGCCCAGGCTGGCAAGGCTTACTTCTTCATTTTTCGGCATAGCGGACATCCTCCTTCCCTGCCAGACGGCAAATTACAGCTCCTCGACCTTCAGCTTGAAGGGTGCGACGACACCGGCGTACAGGCGCACGGAGGCGTCATAGCTGCCGAACTCCTTGATGGCGGAAGGCAGCTCGACCTTCTTCTTGTCGATTTCGGTGCCGGTCAGGGCGGTCAGCAGCTCGGCGACCTCCTTGCCGGTGACCTTGCCATACAGCTTGCCGGATGCACCGCCCTTGACCTTGGCGGTCACGACCTGGCCCTTGATCTTAGCGGCCAGCTCCTCTGCGGCGGCGCGTGCCTCGGCCTCGTGGTGGGCCTTGGCCTCACTCTTGGTGCGGGCCTGGTTCAGCGCTGCGGCATCCGCGGGGGCTGCCAGGTTGCGCGGGAACAAGAAGTTGCGGGCGTAGCCGTCCGAAACCTCGTGGATCTCGTCTTTTTTGCCGATGGTCTTGACGTCCTGTTTGAGAATGATCTTCATAAGGGTTTCCCTCCCAAAATTTTTATCACAATTACCGCGCAGTATTTTCCTTTTGCGCCGCGCGGTAAAGGTCGATTTGTTCACGGATGCGGTGCTCCGCATCCTGCAGCGTGCAGTTCTGGAGCTGAGCACCCGCCATCATCAGATGGCCGCCGCCGCCCAGCGGCTCCAGAATAACCTGCACGTTCAGCGCGCCCATGCTGCGCGCCGAGATATTGACGCCGTCGTTTTTGGCGACTGCCACAAAGCTGGCGTCGACGCCGTTGATGGTCAGCAGATCGTTGGCCGCCATCGGCAGCACAACGTTCATACCGGCCTCAAGCTCGTCCGACAGGGCAATGGCACAGCCCTTGTATATGTAGGCCGCCTCCACAATATGGGCGCGGGCCTCATACTCCTCTTTTGAGGTGTTGAACAGCAGCTTGGTGTCAGCGGTCTGGGCACCGCGGCTGCGCAGCCAGGCGGCAGCCTCAAAGGTGCGCACGCCGACATGCAGCGCAAAGCTGCGGGTGTCCAGCATGATGCCGGCCAAAAGTGCCTGGGCCTCCAATGGGGTGATGTTGTTTTCCTTCGGCATGAACTGCAGAAGCTCACACACCAGCTCGCTGGCGCTGGACGCATAGGGCTCATGGTAGATCAGCGTCGGGTTGTCGATGTGGCCCACCGCCATGCGGTGGTGGTCGATGACGACGACGCGCTTGCACTTTTCGTAGATCTGCTGGCTTTCCAGCAGGCGCTTCTGGTAGGTATCGACGACGATCAGCAGCGTATTCGGTGTGATGACGTCGAGCGTCTGATCGGGTGCGATAAAGTCGTGGCCCTCGCCTGCATCAAGAAAAGTCTTGAGCAGCGGCCCGGCGAGCGTAGCCTCGCTGTTGATGGCGATGACCGCGGGCACATCGCACATTTTGCAGATGCGCAGCACGCCGATGGCGGAGCCGACGGCGTCGAGGTCACTCATGCGGTGCCCCATGATGATAACGCTGTCGCTGCGCTTGATGAGGTCGCACAGCGCGTTGGCAATAATGCGGCTGCGGACGTGGCTGCGCTTCTCGACGCCGTGGGAGATACCGCCGTAGAACTCAAAGCCGTCAACGGTCTTAACGGCGGCCTGGTCACCGCCGCGGCCCAAAGCAATGTCGATGCTCTCGCGTGCCATCTGGTGGCATTCCTGCAGGGTCTTTCCGCCGTGGCCGACACCGATGGACAGCGTCGTCAGCCCGCCGGGATGCAGCGCACGGACCTTATCGAGGATGTCAAAGCGCTCCGCCAGCATCCAGCGGACGTCACGCTCCTCCACCACTGCGATGTAGCGGCTGTTCGTGACCTTGCGCAAAAAGCCGGTGCTGCGTCCGATGTATTTCTCCAGCAGGCTGTTGATAGCCTCCAGCTCCTTGGCCTGCTCACTGTCCTTCATATCGTCAAACAGCTCGTCATAGCTGTCGATGACGATGATGAGACAGGCCGGGCGGCTCTCGTTGTACTCGTCGAGCGTTTCTTTATAAAGCGTATCATTGATGAGATACACAAGGCTGGCCCCGCGGCTGCCCTTGGCTGAGCCTGCATAGGCCGTAAAGCGGCGCTCCCCCACTTTCAGGTCCTGCCCGTGCGGGCGGGAGCAGACAGCCAGATCCAGCTCCGGCAGAACGCGATTCACCGGGCGGGTCACCGCGTCGTAATCGTTCAGCACATCCTGCTTGAAATACTGGTTGTACCACAAAATGCGCCCGTCGTTGACAAGCACCGTGGGGATGGGCAGATTTGCCAGGCTGTACTGGATACGGCTGTTCTCAAAATCGGTGCTGCAAAGCTGCCTGGCCAGAAACGCGCGCAGGCGGCGGCGCTGGTAGAGCACTACACAGAGCGCGATCAGTACCAGCACCGCAGGCACGGCCAGCAGGGCAGGCTGCGTCAGGGCCACCGGCACGACCATCGCGGCGATGGCGACCAGCAGCAAAAGCAGCAGAGCGGCAATATCCAATCCATCCTTGTGTTTCATCGTACACTCCCCTGTTTAGGAAAACAATTACACTTCCAACAGAATTGGCAGGATCATGGGGCTGCGCTTGGTGCGGCGGTAGATATAGCTCGACAGCGCCTCGCGCACGCGGGCTTTGACGCTGGCCCAGTCGTGCAGGTTGTCGGCCAGGCTGCGGTCCAGGGCCATCTCCACCTGGGTGCGGGCTCCCTCCATCAGCTCCTCGCTCTCACGCACGTAGACAAAGCCGCGGCTGACAAGATCGGGACCGGAGAGAACCTGTCCGTTGCTGCCGTCGATGGCGGCGGTCACAATGATGATGCCGTCCTCCGACAGGTGGTGGCGGTCCCGCAGGACCACGTTGCCTACATCGCCGACGCCGTAGCCATCGACCATCACAGCGCCCGCCGTAACAGTGTTCTCAACGGTCATGCCATCCGCGGAAAGGCGGATGTTCTGGCCGTTCTCGGCGATATAAATATTCTGCTTCGGGATATAGCCCAGATGCTCCGCGGTCTCGGCGTGGCGCTTGAGCTGCTTGAACTCACCGTGCACGGGCAGGAAGAACTGCGGGTGGGCCAGCGTCAGCATGAGCTTCTGCTCCTCCTGGCAGGCATGGCCGGACACGTGGGTGTCGTACATATTTTCGTAAATGACCTCGGCCCCGAGAGTCAGCAGGCCGTTGACGACCTTGGTGACGGTCTTTTCATTGCCGGGGATCGGGCGGGCCGAAATGATGATGAAGTCATTGGAGCCCACGCGCACCTGACGGTGGCTGGCCTGCGCCATGCGGGACAGCGCGCTCAGCGGCTCGCCCTGGCTGCCGGTGGTGATGAGCACGACCTTCTCCGGCGGGTATTTGTTGATTTCGTCAATCGTGATAAGCACATTATCCGGCGCGTGCAGGTAGCCCAGCTCGCGGGCCATCTCGGTGTTGGAGACCATGCTGCGCCCACTGACGGCGACCTTGCGGCCCGACTCAATCGCCAGGTCGATGATCTGCTGCACGCGGTAGATGTTGGAGGCGAACGTTGCCACGATGATGCGGCGCTTACCGGCCTTGGCGAACAGGCGGCGCACGCCTTCGGCGACGGTCTGTTCAGTGGCGGTGAAGCCCGGGCGCTCTGCGTTGGTGGAATCTGCCAGCAGCGCCAGCACACCCTTGCGGCCATACTCGGCAATCGTGGGCAGGTCGGTCACGGCGTCGCCGGACAGCGGCGTGTAATCGACCTTGAAGTCGCCGGTGTGGATGACCACGCCCGCCGGGCAGTCGATGGCGAAGGCCAGCGAGTCCGGGATGGAGTGGTTGACGTGGATCGGCTCAACGGTGAAGCAGCCGAGCGTGACCTTTTGGCGCGGGCGGATCTCATGGAAGATCGCGCTGGACGCAAGGCCGTGCTCCTCGAGCTTGTTCTTGATAAGACCAATCGTCAGCTTGGCGGCGTAGATCGGCACATTGAATTTTTTGAGCAGGTACGGCAGACTGCCGATGTGGTCCTCGTGACCGTGGGTGATGAACAGGCCCTTGATGCGGTCCCTGTTCTCAAGCACGTAGGTGAAGTCCGGGATGACCAGATCAACACCGAACATATCGGCATCCGGGAACACAAGGCCGCAGTCAATGAGGATCATGTCGCCCTGGCACTCATACAGCGTGATGTTCTTGCCGACCTCGCCGAGGCCGCCCAGCGGGCAGATGTGCATCGGGATGGCCGGGGTCATCTCAAGATGCTCCGGGTTCTTAGGACGGCGTCCGCGGCGCTGGCCCTGGGGGCGCGGTGCGGCAGCCTGACCATTCTGGGGTGCAGCGCTGTTCTGATTCTGGCGCGGGCGGCGCGGACGCGGAGCCGGGATGCTCTGCGCGGCGGCGTTCTGCTCGGCAGTGGCCGGGGCCGCGGGGCGCGGGCGGCGGGGGCGGGGCTTGTGCTGCGCGTTGGCAGCATTCTCACCCTGGGGCTTGGGTGTGCGCGGCTTGCGGGTATGGGGCGCACTCTGGCCGTTCTGGGCAGACTGTGCGGTATTTTTACGTTTTGGCTTGAACTCTTCCATCGAAAACCTCCGAATCGTCGTATTTCCGGGCTGGTGCCTGCCATCTGCAGGTACCGGAATCCCTCAAAAGCGGTTGCGATCTATGTATTTTAAGAGCGGATGCTCCTATGCCTAATGGAATGGGCGCGGAAAGCCCGCCTGAAAAGACGCGGCCAGGCCCGATAAAACACACAATGCAATTACACTCTATTATAATCGGAAATGGCGTCTATGTCAAATATCTTGCCTTATGAAGCCCGGCTTGCTATAATAGTAGTATTATAGACCAGAATACGGAGTACAACGCATGAAGCATATTGAAATTTATACCGACGGTGCCTGCAGCGGCAACCCCGGCCCGGGCGGCTGGGGCGCGATCCTGCGGTTCCGCACGGCGCAGAAGGTGTACGAGAAGGAGCTTTCCGGCGGCGAGGCCAACACGACCAACAACCGCATGGAGATGACCGCCCTGCTGGAGGCGCTGCGCCAGCTCAAGGAGCCCTGCGCCATTGACCTGTACAGCGACAGCAAGTACGTCATTGACAGCCTGCAAAAGGGCTGGGCCAGGGGGTGGCGTGCCCGCGGCTGGAAGAAAGCAGACAAATCCCCCGCCCTGAACCCGGATCTGTGGGCCCCGCTGCTGGCCGAGAGCGAGAAGCATGAAATCACCTACCACTGGCTGAAGGGCCACGCCGGCCATCCCGAAAACGAACGCTGTGACCGCATGGCTGTGGAGCAAAGCAAGAAATACGGCGGGCGTCAGGCCTGACCTTGGCATTAGGAGAGAAACATGGACGGTTTTAACACATTTGAAAAGCAGGATAAGGTCCTGCTGGGATTGAACAGCGGCAGTGACGCCGCCGCAGCCATGCGCATTTTGCAGCAGCAGGGCTTTGCGGTGCAGACATTCACGGCTGAACACGAAGTCACACCTGCCGCGCTTTTGCAGCTGCTGGCCGACAAGGCTGCCGAGTTGGACTGCGCGTTCATTGCCACCGGGCACTATGCCCGCATCGAGGTGGACAGCGAGGGGCTTTCTCATCTGCTGCCCGCCGCGGACGCCGAGGCAGACCAGAGTGCCGCGCTGGCAGGTCTGCCGCAGGAAGTGCTGGCTAAGCTGGTACTGCCGCTGGGCGAGTTTACCAGGGCAGAAGTGGCGGAGATGCTGGCGGATACGGCGGAATAAATCTTACGACAGCAAAAATGCCTGTGCAGGTTTGAAGCCTGCACAGGCATTTTTGTTTGCGTTGGCTTCCCCCACGGGGGAAGCTGTCAGTGGCTCCGACCACTGGCTGATGAGGGCAAAGCTTGTGGCAATGACCCGTTTTTGAGTAGTCAGATACACCTTGCCCTCATCCGGCCCTGCTGGGCCACCTTCCCCCGAGGGGGGAAGGCTTTTGAGAGTTTCACTTTTTCTTTTTATGCTTCGGCCAGGGCCACCATTTGCCCTCTTTTTCGTGCATCCAATGGGCGAGCGGATAGAAGATCATGGCCAGACCGCCCAGCAGGATCAGGATGTACAGCCAGCCCGCAAAGTCAAAAATCACATCCAGTGCGGCCAGCGCAGCCAGAAAGAACCCGGCGTACATCATGAACTGGCCGTTGTGCACCACATAGCCGTTCCAGTTTTCTGGTTTGATCTCGTCGCGGCCCTGGTCGCCCCAGACATTGGGGTTCTTCATTGCGGAGTAGCCGTAAAACGCCAGCACGATGCCGATAACAAAAAGGAATTCAAACAATGGGGTGTCCTCCCGGAATTATTTTTTGAAGAAGGGGCTGAAATCAAACGTTGCAAAGTAGTCCTCCGGCGTCTCGGCGCGGCGGATGAGCTGGTGGGAGCCATCCTCCTTCAGCAGGACCTCGGCACTGCGCAGCTTGCCGTTGTAGTTGTAGCCCATCGAGAAGCCGTGTGCGCCGGTGTCATGGATGTAGACAATGTCGCCGATGTCGATTTTCGGCAGCATACGGTCAATGGCGAACTTGTCATTGTTCTCACACAGACCGCCGGTGACGTCGTACTTGTGGTCGCAGGGGGTGTCCTCCTTGCCCAGCACCGTGATGTGATGGTAGGAGCCGTACATGGCAGGGCGCATCAGGTTGGCCGCGCAGGCGTCAACGCCGATGTACTCCTTGTAAATATGCTTCTGGTGCAGCACGGTGGTGACAAGTGCGCCGTAGGGTGCCAGCATGAAGCGGCCCATCTCGGTGAAGATGGCGACATCACCCATGCCGGCGGGCACCAGAATCTCCTCAAACTTCTTGCGCACGCCCTCACCGATGGCGGCAATGTCGTTGCTGCGCTGGTCGGGGCGGTAGGCAATGCCGACGCCGCCCGAAAGGTTGATGAACTTGATTTTTGCGCCGGTGCGCTTGTGCAGGCGGACGGCCAGCTCAAACAGGATACCGGCCAGCTTCGGGTAATAGTCGTCAGTCACGGTGTTGCTGGCCAGGAAGGAGTGGATGCCAAACTGCTCGGCACCGGCAGCCATCAGCCTGGTGTAAGCCTCGGCCATCTGATCCTCGCTCATGCCGTACTTGGCATCACCGGGGTTGTCCATGATACCGTTGCCCAACTCAAACACACCGCCCGGATTGTAGCGGCAGCATACGGTCTTGGGCACACCAGCAACCTTCTCGAGAAATTCGACATGGGTCAGATCATCCAGATTGATGTACGCGCCGAGGTCGTAGGCTTTCTTCATGTCCTGCGCGGGCGTGTCGTTGGAGGAAAACATGATGTCGCTGCCCTTGAAGCCGCAGGCCTCGCTCATGAGCAGCTCAGTATAGCTGGAGCAGTCAACGCCGCAGCCCTCCTCCTGCAGAATCTTCAGCAGGTAGGGGTTGGGCGTGGCCTTGACGGCAAAGTATTCCTTGAAGCCCTTGTTCCAGCTGAACGCGGCGATGACCCTGCGGGCGTTCTCGCGGATCCCCTTTTCATCGTAAAGGTGGAACGGGGTGGGAATATCGGCGGCGATCTCCTTCGCCTGGGCAAGGGTGATAAACGGCTTTTTCTGCGGCATGATTGTCTTTCCTTTCCCTTTATATGCTTCGTATAGGCTTATTATATACGGTTTGTAAGGCGACGGCAAGAGTCTTTGGGAAAAATAGCGCTGTAGGGGCCGGACATGTCCGGCCCGCAGGATTCCCTTTTGCGGGTA
>ERZ1108170.1873-NODE-1873-length-12108-cov-13.951132_pt1 | contig 12108 bp, 14 predicted proteins | sample MGYA00403705_ERZ1108170 | MGnify/ENA primary metagenome ERZ1108170 (study PRJEB35170, sample SAMEA104062422) | human gut metagenome | biome: human gut; feature: human-associated habitat; material: faeces | place: Denmark | collected 2012-06-15 ...
TGATTTTTCAGCGTTTATGCTATCTGTTGTACTGGTGGGTATAGAATTAAAAAAACAAAAAAATGACATGTAAACAACAGCCCTATGTGAAAACATTCTTTTTCCGCCGTTAAGTAATCAAGAAGCAAAAACTTAAAAACCGTTGCGATAAATTTTATAAATTTAGTAGGATAATATTTAGAAGTAAGGATTGAGAAAAATATGGAAACTATAAAATGAGTTCTATGTCCTACCTGTGGAAATAAAACCCGAACGATAATGCAAGAAGATACCGAATTAAAGAACTTTCCACTCTACTGTCCGAAGTGTAAACAGCAAACACTTGTGAATGTCAAGCACTTTGTTGTTTCGGTTAGCATAGATAGTGCAAATTAAGATGGTATCTGAATAGAAAAATACAGTATGCTAAATATTTTACAAGGCTTGATTTTCTAAGCAAACTCGCTTATGATTTAAGCCATAGCATATAGCTATTATCCACAGCTACTGAGCAAGTGTTATCAATACCGATAACAAAATGATAACATTATTTATTAAGTATTTGCTTGATATTTTTAGTCAATGATAGTTAAGAGTTTAGTTGAGTGCAAAACATTGGTAAGATTAATGTCACAAGTAAGATGGTATATTATCAATCTATGTTAATGCTTCGAGTTTCTATCGAGTTTTTTCAAAAAACTCGATAGAAACTTGGAAAACAATTTAAGATATAACCTGTTATGCAGACTTAATTAAATTCATTCATAGCATCCACATATTCCTGTAATCCATTAGGCTAATATACTAATTTGGAGTTGTTGAAGCAAAATGATAAAGAATAGTGAAATAGATACTATTAAAAATTTAGTGTTTGTGTTTAAAAAGACAGATATTATGGAAGAAAAAGCAAAGTTTTAGCTTAAACGGGTTTCATTCAACCTGAATTGCAAAAGATTTTATGATGGTTGGATGAGACAGATTGTGAAAGGAAACTAAGTGTATGAACAAAGAATGGTTTTCAGATTATAAAGAGCAGATTTCATTAAATAATATGCAAGAAGCAAGAAATGTGATATTAGATAATATTGATAAGACTCAAATGATTTATCGGTATAGCAGAGGTTTGAATAGGGATTTGTGAAATTTGGAAAATCATCAATTATGGTTAAGTAGTGCATTTAATTTCAACGATCCATATGATTGTTTAGTTACAGTTGATTGCGGATTAAAAGCCAGTTATCCGAAGAGCCAGAGAAAAGAAGCTATGGAAACATATATGAGACAGGAAACTGAAAATAGGAAAACAGAAGCATTGAGAAGTTCATTATTTGTTGTTTGTTTTTCTGAAGTTAATAATTCATTTCCTATGTGGGGATATTATGCGGCAGATCACAAGGGAATATATTTAGGATATAACCTTTATGAGCTTGTTAAGAAATACCAATGTATGCCGGTAATCTATAGTGATAAATTAATATTTTACCGAGAAGAGAGTTCTGAAAGAAACATATTGGCTAATACATTAACCAAGTCAGATGAGTGGATTCATGAAAAAGAATGGCGGATAGTAATTAAAGATGATATTAATATGGGAAAATCAGGAATAATAAAAGATTTTGTTTTGCCGCAAGAAATATATATTGGATGTAGACAGCAGGAAACAGTTGCTGAGAATAACAATAATCGTATGTTACATAATAAAAAAGAGAATGAGATGTATGCTGATCTAGATGAGATACTTCAATGGGCGGGGAATAACTATATTGATGTATATATGCCAATAATAAGTAGAAAAGAATATAAAATGATGGATAGAGCGTTGAAATTAAATTATTAAGATATTTACAGAGGAAACTATGGATAATTGGAAAAACATTTTAGATAAGGATATTTTGAAATTTAATGTGAATTTTGCTGCTATATTTGTTTTAAATTATGAATGCTTAAAAGATTATGTAATAAATCAGATTAGAGATTTTTATTCTGATGAAAAGTGGGATGGAGATAACTATATATTTGAAGAAACTGTAAAATACAAAAAAGAAGTAAGAGCGTTAGATAAAAACATTGAGGATGCTTCATTAAAGTGGTTTATTCAATCTGAAGCAATAACAGCAGATGATTTTGAAAAATATCAAATAATACGAAAAAGAAGAAACGACATTACACATGAATTACTAAAAAATCTAAATGATGGATTTACAGAGAAGGATGCTAAATTATTTGCTGATATGCTGGAAATCTATAATAAAATTGATAAATGGTGGATTAATGAAGTAGAGATTCCAATTGCGGGAGATGAAATACCTGATGACTATGATCAGAATTCGGTATGTGGTGGACAAGCAATGATATTGTCAATTATTAATTCTATAGTTTTAGGGAATCAAGGTGCAGAGTATAAAGATATATTAGATAAACTAACTAAAAATTTTGGTTATGGAACACCGAAAGATGACAGCTAAGTGATACCCAAGATGATACTGAAATGATACTCAAGGTGATTCCTAAGATAATATATGAAGATAGAATTAGCTCAAGATTTAAGCCAATAAAAGGAAAATTTAAGGAAGGTGAATGCAATGACGATTGAAGAAATTTTATCAAAGGAAGAAAATCAGACATTTGATAGAAAAAGTTCCCTGTATCGATGAAAAGGGAAGAGAGAATCATGTGCTTGTAATGCATATTGACGCAAGTCTACAGGTGCATGCAAATCAGGCAGATGATGTATCCTTAAGAGTTGGTGATAAATCTAAATTACAGACTTTTGAAGAATAGACTGTAAGAATTGCAAATATTGTTTGTATACAAGATTAGATTTATCAACTATATTGATGCATTTGAGGGGAAATTCTTATGCTGCAAAAGATGTAATTGGTGTGTATCCATTATTTAGTGATAGAACATGTAGATTTCTGGTGTTTGACTTTGATAATCATGAGAAGGATGCAGAAAAAAGGGACTTTGCAAATATAGATGATTTCTCTTATTATTCGTGCAACTGGTATATGTTGGAATCAGGTGGCATGTAAAAGGCTGGCGGGAAAACAGAGGTTATGTTTAAAATGAAAAACTTGTCTGAGACGCAGCGAAGTAAATAAAATGAGTAGTATAGGAAGTCAGTAGTGTGTGAATAAACTGCTGGCTTCTTTTTTGATAGATACAGTCACGCCAAGAGGCGTGTCGGATAGTAAAGTAATAATATCAATAGGACAATATAGAAAATGCGGGGAAGCATGGTATTTCAATGAGTTTGAGATACAGTGTTTTTGCGTATTAACAGGAAGCAAATAACGCGTTATATGTGATATTCTATTTCACAACAAAAAAAGGTCGGTTCACAACATGGCGGCTAGCTATTAAAAGACTTTTTCCGATATAATAAATATAATTGTATGTAAGCAAGGAAGTGACAAGATGCAAATTGCAATCTGTGATGATGATAAGTCTATAGGATTGATATTAGAAGAAAAAATAAAGAAATTATTACCGGATGCAGTAATAGAAAAATATTTATCTGGTGATGAATTGATTGCAAGTGGTTGTGAGCCGGATATTCTATTTTTGGATATTCAGATGCCAGGAATGGATGGAATGGAAACGGCAAGGATTCTGCGTCAGAAAAATGAAAGAATGGTATTGATATTTGTAACTGCTGTGGAGGAGTATGTTTTTCAGGCATTTGATGTTGCAGCATTTTATTATCTGGTGAAACCATTTTCAGATGAAAAATTTGAGGAAGTTGTGAAACGTGCAGTCAGAAGCATTGAAAAATATTCTGAAAATCAATCGGATGAAAAATACATGATGGTGCAGTCCGGAGGAAGCCATATGAAAGTGTTTTTGAAGGATATTGTGTATGCCGAGGTATATAATCGAAAAGTCATTATCCATACACGGGATACGAATATTGAATATTATGGAAAATTGCAGGAACTGAGTGAAATTGCGGGAGCAGATTTTTTTCGTACACACAGAGCCTACCTCGTACATTTCAAATATGTTCAGAAATATGATGCAAATTGTGTGACGATGGAAAATGGAACTGCATTGATTGCAAAACAGAATTATTCTGAGTTTGTAAAACAATATTTGAAATATAATCAGAGGAAAGGAAAAGAAATCGGATGAGTTTGGTAGAAAAATGCTGGATGGTTACATCGAAGATTTCTGTTATTGCACTCCTTATGATTACAGGAATCTATTTTGGAAAATTTGTTTGTCCCTATATAAAAAAGAAAAAAGGGGCTGTGGCAGTCAGTATTGTTTATATTACGATTATGCTTGTTTTATATATGATTCCGCCACAGATTGATAATTTTTCCGCATATCTGATTGGAGTTATGGCAGCGTTTCTTGCAATGTATGTAGAGGACAGAAGAAATATATATCAGAAAATATTTCTTGCAATTACGTTCTTTTCTATCCGATGGTTAACGGTTGCAATGGCAGCCAGACTTGATGATCTTGTTACAAAAGCACTTGTATTTCGGAATATGAGTGCAGAAAAAGTGTGGTTGCAATACGGACTATATGTTGGAACCAGAGTTTTGGATATTGTACTTTGTATTGCTTTTATTGCGGTTGCAATAGGACTGATCAATAAAGCGTATATATACAAAAAAGATGAAATGAGCGTCAAAGAGATGGTAATGCTTATTATACCTTCACTTGTAGGCGTCACTGGGTATGGCATTTTACAATATTATCTCATGATATACGAAAGAGATACTGGAAAGAACTTGATTGATACATATGGATTTTATGGAGCTTTAAGCTTTTTACACTATCTGATTTCCATAGTTGCTATTCTTGTTGTGATTGTAATGTTTCAAAACTGGAAAGAGATGCAGGAAGAACAGCGGGGACAAGAGCTGGTATTAAATCAGATCAGTGATATGAAAAAGCATATCGAGGAAGTCGAAAAGTTGTATCGGGATATCCGCTCCATGCGCCATGATATGGGAAATCATATACAGACACTGGAACATCTGGTGGCACATAATAACATGGATGATGCTACAGAATACTTGGAACATCTGAAAAATGAATGGGACGAGGTATCTCCGGAAATAAAGACAGGAAGTCCGGTAATTGATGTTATTTTGATGGAAAAGCTGAGAGAAGCAAAAGAAAGGCAGATTCGGTTTCTGTCGGATTTTCATTATCCGCAGAATACGAAGTTAAATGCATTTGATCTGAGTGTGATCATGAATAATGCCTTGAATAACTGCATGGAAAATGTAAGTGGAGATGATCCGTATATCAGCATTTCTTCTTTTAGGAAAAACAGTATCTTTATGATAACCATAAAAAACAGTTTTGGGGGTCAGCTTAATTTTGGTGATAGCGATTTGCCAGAAACAACCAAATCTGGGAGGGAACATGGAATGGGTCTGAATAACATTCGCCGGGTTGCCAGAATGTATATGGGAGATATATCTTTGGAGCAGGGAAATGAGGAAGTAATCCTTAGCATTATGATGCAGGTAGAATAAAGAAATAAATTGGCACTATGTATTTTGTAAATTACAGAAATTACAGAAATATGTAGTGCTTTTTTTGCGCAGGTAGCGATGAAAATATGTTGCTTGCAACAATATTTGAGGAGCACTGCGACAGTCTGAAAAGCATTTTCAGACTGCTTCACAACGAAAAAAGGGCGGTTCACAACATCACAGTTTATTGTGAAGAAAGATATGCCGAAAGAAAAAATAAAGAGAAATCATGTTATACAGATTTTCAGGAAACGGATTTCAGAGTATTAGCTCAAGGAGGACAACGAAATGATGAAAATTAATGGATTTAACGGAACGAATACGCAGACAGGAGCAATGGGAATGGCACAGGCGAATGATTCTGTGAGTAAAAATATTCAGAATCAGATTGCAAATGCACAGCAGAAATTGCAGGACTTATCATCAAATGAAGAACTGTCATTAGAGGATAAGATGAAGAAACGTCAGGAGATACAACAGGAAATTACAAATCTCAATCAACAGTTAAGACAGCACCAGATTGAACAGAGAAAGGAACAGCAGAGTAAAAAATCATCTATGGATGATATGGTGGCTGGTACAAAAAATACATCTGCAAAGAAAGGAACAGGCTTGTCACAGGCAGGTATGCGGGCAATGATTTCCGCAGATTCATCTATGAAGCAAGCAAAAGTGCAGGGTAGTATGGCAACACAGATGGAAGGAAGAGCCGGTGTGCTTGAGTCTGAAATCAAGCAGGATGCTGGAAAAGGCAATACCGAAAAGAAAGAAGAAGAACTGGCAGATTTGCAGGCAAAAGCGCAGTCTGCAACAGCATCACAGATGTCTTCACTTTCAGATGCAAATAAATCTATGGAAGAAGCAGTAAAGGCAGACAACAGTACAGATGCATCAGATAATGCAGATGTCAAAACAGAAACAGCAGAAACAATAAAAAATCCAGCATCAGAAAGTGGACAGTCGGTAGTATATACACCGATAGATATACGTTTATAGTTCGGAAGGAGGCTGGTGTCATGTCAGAAATCAAAAGTTTTAGTGATTATACAAGTAAATATAACAGCAATGTAGATTTTTCAGCTTTGTTTAGTGGAACGTCAGATAGTTCATCAGTAGGCAATACAAATATGCTTTCTGATTATGCTGCAATCAAAAATGGAAGCTATGGAAAACTTATGAAAGCATATTATGCAAAACAGGATGCTGAAAAATTATCGGGAAAAGGTGATACTTCACAAAAACTTACCTTGATGAAAACAAGTGCAGATTCTCTGAAAAAATCAGCAGATGCTTTGAATGACTCTTCTCTTTGGGAAAAAAAGAAAATAAAAAAGAAAGATGAAAAAACGGGGGAAGAGATTGAGGTAGAGGATTATGACTGGGATGCAATTACCAAAAAAGTGAAATCTTTTATTGATGATTATAATGATGTTGTTAAGGAGGCAGGAGAATCCAATACAAAAGATGTCCTTAGAAATGCTTCATGGATGACTGGAATGACAGACAAAAACAGTAATATGCTTGCCAAAATAGGTATTACCATAGGAAAAGGAAACAAGTTGGAATTAGATGAGGATGCTTTAAAGCAGGCAGATATCAGTTCGCTGAAAACGGTCTTTACAGGATATAATTCTTTTGTAAGCAAAATATCGCAGAAAGCAACTGGTATATCGAATGCTGCAAACCGGGCGAGTGCAACCTATACAAATAATGGTACATACTCTAAGACGGATTCTTCTTTGACATCGAGCAAGATAGATAAAGAAGTATAGAAATATTACACAAGTGGTTCGATATATAAAATAGTTATCATTAATTACTGAACATAAAACGAAATGGGAGAGATGTATTATGAATATTGATTACGGTCAGTTTTACAGAGGAACAACGAATATTCCTTCATATGGGAACGGTACATATAAGAAAGATACCCTTGTAAAGTATGAATTTAACACTACGGATGAACATGGCAATAAGGTTATGGACAAGATGTCAAGGGAAGAAACTCTGCAGGCGATGAAGGATATTGGTTCGCAGTATGGAGATGCGGTTATTGTTGAGTTTTCGGGAGACGGAATGGCTGCACTTGTGGAAAACAAGAAAGGTATAGTGGATGCCAATGTAACGAAAGAGCAGCGGGAAGCAATGGATGCGAGAAATGCAGTGTTTCAAAAAGAAATCACGCAGGTTGATAAGTCATTAGAACTTCCAGCATATTCCGGGATGTACGGTGCAGACAAGGCGGTTGTATCTGCGGTGGAGAACTGTAGCAAAGAGGAGCAGGGATTTGTGTATGATATCATCCGTCAGAATTTCCTTGTCGGAAACACTGGTTTTATGACAGAGGAAGAACGGCAGGCAAATATTTCACTTGGTATGAAAAAAGCGGAATATGCGGCAGAGAATTTTATCTCGGAAGATAGCAGAAAATCATTTTTGGAAGCAATGGAGTCTATCGCAAAGCTTGCGAGCGCAGGAAAAGCTGACAATAACGGAAATATGGACTATGGAGTAGGGAAAGGTACATATCTTGGACATGGCAGCAATCTTGTAAAGACTACAAATGCGCTTGATATGATGAGGACGATGGACGGCAGTGCATACACGGAATATCAGAAGATTAGTAAAGAAAGCAGCAATGAGGACAGACAGCTTAATGCATTAAAATATCTTACAAATTGGTATGAAGGGGCAGTGAAAAAGAATCCTTCGATGGTTGATAATTACGAAAAGCAGTCGGAGGAATATGTGGAGAAAAATGTAAAAGATCAGAAGCTGGATGCAACTTTTTCAGATATAAAGACAGAGAATAAAGCGGCTTTTTTTGAAAGTCTGAAAGTGTTCCAGAATAATAATCCTAATTTTCTCTCATCTATCATAAATCGGGAGCTGGCATCTAAATTTTGGAGCATTTGATAAACGTAGATTGGAAAAGTTATAATTGCTCGGGAAATGGAAGATAACAACAATAAAGTGTAGAGTGTGCCTTTCACATAGGGACACTTGTTACAAGCAATATTGTAAATGATACAAGTGGAGATTAAGGCACAAATATGATAAAAAAAATATATTTCAGAAATGTTGACTTCTTTAATTGAGGAGTATCGTTTTAATAAAAATACTCTTTCAAAATATTTAGAGATAACTGAAGAAACAATAGATGGAGTAGTAATGGGCAATGTGGAATGTTTGCTAGATGATCCTGCATTGCGTCTTAAAATACTTAGTAAAGCAGGATTTCTGTATTTTGGAGCGATTGAAGATAAGGATAGGCAATTAAGCGGTTTTTTGGAAGTGCTTGTTTCCTATCATGGCATATCCAAGCTAACGATAGCAAAAATGGCTGGTGTTGAGGAAAATGATATTGACAGGCTTTTAGTCAATCCACCAGAAAAAGTTGAAATCGAAGTAAAGTATAAAATTGATGTGACGGTTATGGAGGGAGTATCCCAAACAATATTAAAAAAGGTAATCTTAGTGCTGTTGAAAATAAGCCGGATGATCAAGAGTAAATGTACGTTCAGATTTTCTGGGGGTTCTTGACATACCGGCTTATTTTTGCTATTAAATAAACAACGGCTTAACAACAGAAAACTGCTGTTAAGCCGCATCAATTATCATAGAAGATCTGAATTTACAGAAAAAATTTCACACCGTCGAAAAATCACCATAGTTCTAATGAATCTTCTGCATCTACCCACATCTGCATATTCCCGTCCAAATATAATCGTACATATTCAAGTGGTTCATCAATAGCAAGTGCGTTTAATGCACAGTCTGATGCGGGTGTAGTTTTTAAATTCTTTTCAGCTTCCCAGCAATCAATGCGGAGCATATAGCCAGCAGAGGTGTAAACATCAATACTATTGCGCTGTGGATTGTATTCTGCAAATATTGTTCTCATCGTATCTTATCTCTCCTTATCATTCAATCAATTATCAGTTACAAAAATCAGAAGCATTTCAATCAGTTCACCATGTCACTTTTATTTTGTGTTATACTGTTTTATAGATTTTTCTTGCCCTTGTATTTGCCCTTATCAGAGTTCGTAAACACTGACGGGACGATATAACACAAGGGAAACAATAAGGGAAAGCTCACCTGCGATAAATCCAGTGTTTTCAAGGGTTTGCAGAGAATTTAATAACAAAATATAACAGTTATTAAATTCCCTAAAACAGGTGAAATCTCAATCGGAATTTGTGGAGCTTGTAAGTTCTTATATACTTAACATAGGAGGATGGTCGAATATGGATGATATAGAATTTGTTAGATGTTCTGGCATAAATGAAGACTTTATTATGAACTGTCAGTTACTAGATATGGATTTAAATAGGCGAGTAGGAAGGGTAATTAAGAGAGACAAGTACAAACAGTACAACCAACTTGATGAAATTAAAGAGGCTATAGTTGTATATGTTGATGGCAAAGCCGCTGGTGCAGGAGCAATTAGAGAATATCATTATGGTGATATCGATGATGCAACCGAATTGAAAAGAGTATTTGTCAGAGATGAGTTTCAGGGGAAAGGAATAGAAACCAAGCTGGTTCTTGAATTGATTGAGTGGGCAAAAGAGCTGGGATACAAGAGGTTGATTCTTGAAACTGGAGAACTGCTACAAGAATCATGTCATGTATATCGGAAAGTAGGATTTGAAAAAATAGATAATTATGGTCCTTACATTTCGATGCCAGAATCATTGTGTATGATGAAAGAATTGTAGCTGGCAACTTCAAGTTTCTAAGGATAATACAAAAATTATTTTTGCATGAAAAAAGGTGCGAAGCACCATAGCCCGTCAGAGAGACTGCCTTAGTCCGCAACCTATAATGAATGGTCGCAAAGAGAACAGGGGTATTTGAAAGTCTTGACCCGAAGGTCTAATTTGCGTTGCTGCTGATTCCCTTTGCTTTACTGGATCTGGCTGTCTATATCGCTGATATTGTCCGGGATTTATTTGGTTTTAAAAAATCTATAGAGAAAAATAGTGAAAAAATAGTGAAATATTAATGGAAAAAAGCTTACCTTTTGTATATAATAATATTTGAAAGGGAGGCTTTTCTTATATGATAAAAGTGACTTTAACGAATGAAATTTTAAGATATATAACAGAGATTGAACAGAACAGATATAAAGTATCATCGATAAAGCTGTCCAAAACTGTCATGAATAAGCTTCGCAAAAATTCGAAGAAAAAAAGTTCTTATGCTTCGAATAAAATTGAAGGTAATCCATTGTCAGAAAAACAGGTGGATGAAGTAATAGAAAGCGACGGAAGAAAACATTATCTGAAACCGGAGCAGGAGGTACGGAATTATTTTCTGGCACTGAATTATCTTGAAGAAAAGGTAAGTAAAAAAGAGAAATTATCCATGAAACTTATTTTAGATGTACAGAAATTGGTAGAAAAGGGGGCTTCCAAGGAGAAAATCGGACTCAGAGGACCTATGCCACCGGGAGTGTTATTTGCGGTATATGATTCTAAGACAGGAAACCCTGATTATATTCCGCCGGAATATTGCGACATTCCGGGACTTTTGAATGAGTTGGTGGAGTATGTAAATACAACCGATGACCACCCTCTGATTGTAGCAGCAGTTGTACACTATCAATTAGTGACAATACACCCGTTTGAAGATGGAAATGGCAGAACTGCAAGACTGTTATCCGGTTATATTATGGACTTGAATGGATACGGCTTTAATGGAATCGGTTCATTGGAAGAATATTTTGCTTATGATATTGATGAATATTATGAATCCATTCAGATGGGACTCCCTGCGCTGTACTATTCTGGCAGAGATAACCCGCCACATCCGGAGATCTGGATCAACTATTTCCTCAGAATGGTGAAATTGTATTCCGGAAAAGTCTGTGATTTGCAGTTGGCTTCTGAAGAGGAAGATATTACCGGAAGTCTGTCGTTTTTGAAAGGAAAAGAAAAAGAGCTATTGCAATTTCTGATAAAAAACTATAAAGGAGAGTTTACTCCGATTGAAGTCAGCAGGAAATTGTCGGTAACAAATAAAACGATTATTAACAGACTGATGGTTTTGGTAAAAAATGGATTTGTGATTCCTATATTAGTCAATAAGAGAATTCGATTCTATGAATTAAGTGAATTTACCAGAGATCATGAAAAAGAGATTATGAAAGCTATCGGTTAAAATTTTTCATCTTCCAGGTTGTTGATGAGAAGTAACAAGGACACCGTAAGAAATAATATTGAAGATATATGCGGAGGTGAATAGTATGATGACATTAAAAGAATCAATAAGACCGTCTGCTGATTTACGAAATCATTATGCTGAAATATCAAAGCAGTGTAAGGAAGATAAAGAAGCAGTAATTATTACAGTAAATGGCAGGGTTGCTCTGATATCTGAGACATTCGATGATTTGAGAAAAATGCTTCAGGAGGAGTGATTATGAAGTATGAAGTAATAAGAACCGATACAGCCGATGAGGGCATCAGAAAATAATATTGTATGCTGCCCAAAATTTTGGAAATACAGTTGCATTGGAGGAACTTAATCAGATTGAAAAACAGATTCTTGAAATAGGGCTACCGCAATCCCACTGGTTTTAGACGGTGGGTTAAGGTAGCCGGAAGCGGAGGGTTGTGCT
>ERZ1108170.1874-NODE-1874-length-12105-cov-6.657344_pt1 | contig 12105 bp, 9 predicted proteins | sample MGYA00403705_ERZ1108170 | MGnify/ENA primary metagenome ERZ1108170 (study PRJEB35170, sample SAMEA104062422) | human gut metagenome | biome: human gut; feature: human-associated habitat; material: faeces | place: Denmark | collected 2012-06-15 ...
GGTTTTAATCCAAGTGCTATGTTGGGTATAGAATTTTTTCTTTCCACTACTCTTCAAGGCATATACATGGGTATTATTTAAATATTCCACATATATCCGTTCGCGGAGCAGCAGGGATTCGATGACTTTTTCATCGTCATCGTCTTTTAAATGACGGATGTTTTCTTTGAACCAAGTGAAGTCTATTGCGGTTCCGGAGCCGTTCAGCGAAGCTGAAAGTCCCAAATTGACATGTCCCGCACGAAGAATGGAATTATTGATCTCGTCGGTGATGGCATTCAATATGCTGACATTATTGGGTCTTTCTTGATAGATGCGATGGGTTTGGATGGCATTGGAGCCGCTGGCATACGTATTGTTGACAACTTCAAGAAAGTTGGTGTCCACTACATTGTCCGCATTCATGATTAAAACGATATCGTATTGTCCTTCTTGTAATTGTGACATAGCTGCTTTGACAGATTTCATTTTTGAACTTTTCTTGAACCTGGCTTGCAACAGGGTGATGGGATATTGTGCCAGCTGTCTGTTTGTTTCCGGCTTCAGGTGGTCTGAAATGACGATAATGTCATAGCAGTCTATAGGATATTCTTGTTGTAGAAATGATTTGACGGTATAGGGTATGTAGTCATCGTCCTGATAGGCCGGTATCAGAATGGCGAAACGGTGTTTTACTCTTGATTCGGAATATTTGTCGGTGCGGTTGCCTGTTGCCGCTATGGCGTATACCAGCAGGTAAAAAACAGTAAAGGCGCATATCGCGAAAAGTAATAGTTCTATGTATGCTAGAAATATCATGGCTGTTTGTCTTTGTTTCTAAGTTTGAAAAATGCTTTTGTTCCCTCCCAATGTGCTTTGGCTATGGCTTTCTTTCCTTTCCCCAAGGCGGTCAGTATGTTTTTGGGACATACGATCATTGTCTGGTATAAAATGGAAACCGGAAGTTTCCAGTCAAAGAGATTGCGGTAGGCATATAATAATCTGTTTCTGCTCAGGTAATAGTATTTCAACGGACTTTCTTTTCCGGTGGAGCTGCTGTCCTTGTGCCATATTTCGCAAGCGGGATCGTACCATAGTTCGTAGCCTTCCCTATTGATATAGGTGCACCAGTCCAGTTCCTCATAATATAGAAAATATTCTTCGGGCATCAGGCTAAGCTTGTCTATTATTGTTTTTTTCAGTAACATGGCGGCACCATGCAGATAAGGCGTTTTTTGGGCGGGGTAGTGGCCTTTATTTATTTTCCCTTTGCCTATGGCTCTGTTTCTTAAGGTAATGGGCGAAAGTTGGGTGTATCCTGCAAATTGTATGGCGTGCGGTTCTGCATAATCACGGATTAACGGGGAGACACCTGCTATCTTGTCGGAGGACAGAAGGCGTTTTATCAACAAGGGTATGGCATCTTTGACCATACAAACATCATTGTTCAGCAAGAACAGGTATTTTCCTTTTGCAAGGTTTATACCCAGATTGTTACCTCCGGCGAATCCTAAGTTCTGCTCACTGCGTACGGCTTGGATAAAAGGATATGTTTTTTGTAGCAAGGCGGCTTCATTGGCAGTGGAACCATTGTCAATGACTATCATTTCATAACTGACAGAGAATACAGTGGCTGCCCACGAGTCAATGAATTCGCAGGTGTCGTGAAAACCGTTATAGTTCACGGTGATGACGGATAGGTCAGGCTGCCGGTAGTCCATGTATTTCTGAGTATTGTTTATCTAAATAAGGTCCTAAAAAAACAAAGGTGAAACAAGAATAAATCAAGATTCCGTTAGGAAACTGGAAATAAACCATATTGGCGTAAGAAGCTACCAGTATGCCTGCACAACCGCATAACATACCTGTCAGCGGTCCCCGGATTTCCGGATTTCGGATTTTGAATAAAAGAATGTAGGAGCCCGATAGAAATAGAATGGCATGCATACCCAAAAACACACACAGTCCCACTATTCCCATCTGTTTCCATACATCTACCAGACTGGAGTCTGAAGGACAGATGGAAACGAAATAATATTTGTTATGGGGAGGAACTACTCCGTCTATGGCTCCCATGCCTATGCCGAAGGGCATTTCATCCATGTAGGCATTCAGTGCTTTCTGGTTCTCGAAACGAGCCATCATCGATTGATCCTCTGTGTCAAAGACAGTACGCATACGGCGGATCAATTTATTGCTCTCTCCGATCTTGGTGTATTTCAGCATTCCTACTCCTCCAACAAGCAGGATAAAGGAGATGATGCCTATTTTCCAACTTTTAGACAGGAACAGAAAGAGCCCCAGCCCTGCAATGGGTACTGCTATGGCCGATCGGGTTCCCGATATTAACAGACCATAAAATCCTGCCATACCCACTATTAAATAGAAGAGTCTGAGAAATAGGTTCTTTGTATAGAAAAAAGTAAGCGTGAAAACAGTGCAGGATAATCCCATGCTGGCACCGAAAAGACCCGCGTCAGTGAAAAATGAGAAATAGCGGATACCGGAATGGATAAAATGGGTACGTGCTCCGTAGGCCCACAACCAGCTTAGCTCGGTACTGTCAAAACCTTTGTTCTTTTGCCAATATCCTTTTGCGGCAGCCAGTAGGGTCATGATACCCCATAGTATTAAAAAGTAATGGATAAAAGTGTAGCGATTGCAGTGTATGGATAGAATAATACAGGTCAGAATAGGGTATAAGGCCCAGGGTCTTAAAATACGAAGCCATGCTTCCATGTAAAATTCACCGGTAATACCATTACCTATGTTGATGATACAATATAGCAGCCAGACCAATGTGATGCAGGTATAGACGTTCAGTATTCTTCTGAAATGATGATTGCTTTGCAACTGTTTCAGAAGAATAAGGGCCAACATGATGCCGTAGAGCAAGTCAAAGATATTGGTAATGGCAATAGGGATGGAATGATATCTGTTAATTCCCATTATCAGGTAATTCAGCATAAAGGTGATGGCCAGCAGAATGGCGGGTTTGTTTATGCATATAAAAATAAAAAGCGTGGCAAAAGGTATGAACCCTATTGCAACTCCTATGGCAGGTTTCATGTTGAGGGCTGTCCATAGGCATAAGCACAGCCCGATAATAAAGCTGGCTAGAATTTGACCTGTATGGGTTATATTTATTTCTTTTGCTATCATTATCTATTTTCCTTTGTATTCAATGGCGGTCAGTCCGAGTTGAAACAGCCTGTATTCCATATTCTTAAAGTTCGTGTAAGGAGGTAATTGTCCTGTAAAATCTTCCACTGTATTTCTGTCTGCTTGTGTCAGATAGAAAAGGAGGGGTACTTCTTTTTGTTTAACTTGTAACAAATGTTCATACAGTGCCTGATCCGTATTTTTCCAAGTACGGTTGGCACGGACAACCAGCAGATTGATGGATGCTTCATTTAACAAAGCCGGAGGCAGAGGATTGCTTTTCAGGACCGGGTGTTCGATTAGAAGAATTTCATCCTTTTCCAGATCGGGACATAGTTCTTTCAAATTGTTTGCCTGTACATATTGGCTATCTTCGCTTAGAAAATCTTCATCGTATGTAATGCGGCGGACGTTTAAGCCGATGTTGCTCCAATATTCCTCTATCAGGCGGGCGACATGGGTCTTTCCGTCTTTCTCTTCTGTACTTAACAAATTGATAACTCGCTGTTCCTGTGTATTTAGATGAGGCAATAAAGCGGTGCTGAGTTGCTTGACGGCCATCTTGTTTATGGCTTTATTATAACGACTGTATCTTAACTTGCTTTCTTTAGGATATGCGCCGATAACTGTTCCTCCGGTGATTCGTTCTGTACGTATTTTGTCTCTGAGGGTACGGTCCAGTATTTCGATAATCAGAAAATAACCAATGATGAAAAGTAAAGTACCCAGTATGGATGCAAGTATAATCATGCGTGCATTGGTGGGGGAGGAGGTCAATGGAAACAGGGGCGGATTCATGATTTTTAATGAAGCCGAGGTCATTTCCAGGTTCTTTTGTCGCAAGATGGCTGCATTTAAGGCCCCCATGGTAGACATATAGTTGCTTTCCACAAAGCCGATATGCCTTTCTTTCCGGCCCAGGGTGGCGCCGATGGGGGAGAAATAAAGGAAATCTTCATTTAAATTCTCTCTCATTATATCTCGTGCTTCCATTTGGGCTTTAGTCTTTTCGGCAAGGACTATTTGGTCAAGCCACTGGCTGATGAGTGTTTCATAAGATACATTGTTTGTACTTGCAGCTTCAGCACTTAGTTTCAGGGCGAGATTGTTGATGTTTTGTTCGGCGTTACTTAACATATTTTTTTGTTCCTCCAGTTTCTTCCGGTTCTTTTCGTCCGGAGTGATTTCCATGGTTGAGATCTGAGTGTTCAATTGGGACATTTGATGAAGTTTGTCCATAAACTCATTGTTGGTACGGATCAATTTGGCCACATCACCTAATTTATATTCATAGAAATCGATCAACGCCTTACTGGTAGAGTAATTGACAAGTAAATCATTGTCCATCATCCGGTAAGCAGCGTCCATGCTTGCCACTTGTTTGGTTTGTTCTCCGTAGTTGATGATGCGGTTTTCTATATTGTACTCGATTAAAGAATCCTCGGCGGCAGTCAGCATTTTGCCTAATCTGGCCAGTTCTTCTTGAAAGAACTTGATAACATTGTCTGTTTCTCCATAGCGTAGTTCATGGTATTGTTTGACAAATTCTTCATTCAGTATCTCAAGTGTGTTATAAGCTATTCCCGGATCGTTGGCACTATAAGCAATCTCGATCATATCGCTGTTTCCCAACCTGGCTACTTTTATATGTTGTGAGAGTAGAGGTACGCTGAAATAAGGGTGGGTATAATTGAGTAGTTGGTAGATAAAATTATTGATGGACGGGCGTTCAAAAGCTACCAGATTATGATAGGTTTTCTCTTCGTTTTGCTTGTCTATCAATGCCTGTAACTCTCGTGGAATACCGGAAACTAGCTGCTGGTAATGTATGGCTGAAATATAACTGGTGTTTCTTTCGGCATCTCCATAAACCAAACAGCGGGCAAGCAGTTTCAGAGATACTATTTTCAGTGTGCGTTCCGTCGTAATGATATTCATTAAATTACTCATGTGCACAGTGGCATTTCTGGTATCGGTGGCATCTACGTTGTATCCGGAGATGATTCCTGTAAAGATGGTGGTTTTCACATCATACGTTTTTTCCAGACTTCTGGTAAGGAACCACGCTATGATACCGGCTATACATGGAAATATAACCATCCACCAACGGATACGGTAGATAAACTTGACTATGTATTTAAATAATTCCATGCTTCTTATTCCTTTTTGTCTTTTTTCTTACTTTGCCTCTTGTTTTCTTCCTGTTCCTGTATCGTTGTTTCTTGAACGTCCTTTTCTCCTTGTATGGTCAAGATGGGGGTGTGGGAGATTATTTCAAGGGTCAGCAGTTGGTCGTTAATAGTAGAGCGTAGTAAGGCAAAGTCTTGATTAGCGGCAAATTCCTGCTCTTTAGTCTTGGCCACATCATGAATAGAGGTACGTCTGTTTCTATATTCCTGTTCTGCAACAGCCGATGCACCTTTATATAAAGCTATATTTTCAGCTGATCTTTGCAATGTTTCTATATTAGATAAAATCTGAACATATAAATGAGCTATTTGTATTTTAAGAGTTTCGTATGCTTCCTGTTTTCTTAACTCGGCAATATCCACTTGGATTCGCTGGCGCTTGATTCCTCCCCGGAGGTCGAACAGCTTTTCAAAAGGAATACTGATGCCGCCTCCCACGTTCCACGAAGTTTGTTCTGTACCTACATACCTGTAAATAAGTGGGGTGTTGACATCCGTATTGCTGGCCACATTGTCTGCTATACCGTAAGAAGCACTTCCGCCGGCTTGGATAAACCCCAGCCAGTTCCTTTTCTCTTTCGATAGTAACTTTTTCTGTAACAGTTTCTCTTTCTCTAAAATCTGTAAGCTTGGAGTGCTGCGTGCATTCTCATAAAGGACACTTAACGGAGGCAGCTTTATCTTCGCATAATCCACATTCATATTCCCCAATATATCATCTTGTGTCACAAGAGGTTGCTGTACCGGTTGTGTTTGTTGTTCTTCCTGTTGTGCGCTTAAGTGATGGATAGAACAATACATACAGATGACAAAAAGACATACTTTATCCATATAATAAATCCCCTTTTTATTCCTAAAACAAATTATTTAAACATCTCCTTTTTGGACAAAAGCTGTCAAAGTCTTGAACAGGATTTTCATATCCAGAAAAAAGGAGAATTCTTTACCGTATTTCAAATCTAATTCTTTGCGTTCTTTAGCGGATAATTTTCCGGCATCCCCCCGCTTTTCTACCTGCCACAAACCGGTCAGCCCGGCAGGCGCCATGAAGCGTTCGATACTTTCATCGTTTGTCAGACGTTCGGCTTCATAGAGTGGAAGAGGACGGTTACCCACCACAGACATATCGCCTTTCAATATGTTGACCAGTTGAGGTAGCTCATCCAGGCTGTATTTTCGTAAAACGCGTCCTACCTTGGTAACCCGCGGGTCTTTTTCTATTTTTATGAAAAATATTTTTGTATAACGAGAAAATGATGGTTTGGGACAAAAAACAAGCAAATATGTCCACTTCTATTGACTTAAATATAACAAATGTTATATATTATGTAGTATAATAATAGGAGGAGTGTATGTTTGCGAACCAGGTTAAAAATGTAAGAACACAATTAGAAATGAGTCAGAAAAAATTAGCGAATGCTTTGGGTGTAAGTTTTGCTACCATTAATAGGTGGGAAAATTCAAGAAATGAACCGAGTCAACTAGCTAAAAATTCTTTCTATGAATTTTGTGAAAGCAATTTTATTGATGTTAATGAATTGAAAAAGCTATGACGATTTTCTTGTTTATTTATAAAACTCGATTGGAGGATGTAAAATGGCCAGAGCAGATTTACTATGTGAATTAATTAAGGCAGGATTGCGAAAAGATGATATGACTTTCCGGAGAGCAACGCAGGCAATTTGTGCCGAAGAACGAACAAAACAACATGAGATATTAGCGAATAAAATAGAGCAGCTTCTAAAGGAAAACCCAGAACAGACAACTTATACGTCGAGAAATCCGAGTATGCATACTATAAATAGTATTAATAGTATTCCAAAGCATTTGTTTGAAGAAAAAATGCCAGAAAAAAGATTAGAGCAATTATTACTTCCGGATAATGTTGTTGAAACATGTAGAGCAATTATTGAAGAACAGATAAGAGCAGATTTGCTTAGATCTTATGGGTTGGAACCAAGAAATAAAATTTTGCTTATAGGTCCACCAGGAAATGGCAAGACATCCTTAGCGGAGGCAATTGCGGAAGCTCTTATGGTGCCACTTATTACGGTAAGATATGATACAATTATTGGAGCATATTTGGGGGAAACAGCCTCAAGGCTTTCAAAACTATTTGAATATGCTAGTACGAGGCAATGTGTGTTGTTTTTTGATGAGTTTGATACAATTGGAAAAGAACGAGGAGATCAACATGAGACAGGTGAAATAAAAAGAGTCGTTAGCTCGCTTCTTTTACAAATCGATTCATTGCCAAGTTATGTTGTTGCAATAGCAGCAACTAATCATGATGCTTTATTAGACCAAGCTGTTTGGAGAAGGTTCCAAATGAAATTGGAATTACCAAAACCGACACGAGCCAATCTAGAAAAGTGGTTTGTGTTATTTGAAAAACGTATGAACTTTTCCTTTGGACTTGCACCAAGTACCTTGGCAAAAAAATTATATGGAAAAAGCTATGCGGAGGCGGAGGAGTTTGCATTCTCTGTTTTTCGTCAATATATTTTGAATGGACCAAGTGTTAAAACAAAAAATATTACCAATACGCAACTTCGCCTTTGTGGATATCAGACGGAAGAAAAATAAGGAGGGATAAGTAATGCCAGAAAGACCATTAGTGTTGTTTGCAGCTCCAACGGTTGCTGATAAGGAAAGAAGATATGGTGGTGCACCCAAATATTATTTTCCATCACATTCACGACAGGTATCAAGACTAACACCTCAGTTTAACGTGCTACAGAATACAATGAATAGTGGAAGTATATATTTTACTAATTATGCTACAGGCGTTGATCCAGAATATACATTAGTATTTGAGACAGTAGGAGATCCACATGATTTTTACAAAGCGGTTGATAAATTAAAAGAGACCTACCCGACCGTTGAATGGTTAATGGAGTTATCGGATTCTAATTTGGATAATTCTGATGATTTTTATGTTATGAATAGTCAGTCAGTTCGTGATGATTCAAAAAAACTAACGACAAAATTATTTTGTATCATGACGAATCAAGTGGCATTGAGTGAAATCATATCGTTGTGGAAGCATTATCAAACTGATGAAAATTTTAAGTTTCCTAGAGGAATGACTGGTTTCAAGCAATTGTTCAGAACATTGTATGATGTGCATAAATGGGGAATTCAGGAAAGGTTAGAGGATACGGGACTAACAGAAATATGGAAAGAAGAATTGCAAGATGCATCGCTGGAAAAGGTAAAGGTTCAGATTGAATTATTTTTTCGTTCATCAATTTCAAAGCGTCAAGAAGTAGAAGATAATATTAAAAATATTGTTATTCAAGTGGGAGGAGAAATTTTTAGTTGTTCGGTCATACCAGAGATTGAGTATCATGCCATTTTAGCTGCTGTTCCTCGTGAATATGCTCAAAAAATTATAGATAGAGAAGAAGTGGCACTTGTAATAGCTGAACCAATTATGTTCTTAAAACCATGTGTTCAAGCAATATTTTCAAGTGATAATAATAACTTTTCGGATTCAAATAGTTTTAGTGTTCCAACCAATGTAATTGAGGATCCTATCATTGCTATGTTTGATGGCGCGCCTCAAGCCAACCATCCTCTGCTAAAAGGAATGTTGACGGTCGATGATCCAGATGGATTTGAAAGTTTTTATGAGGTACGTGAGCGTGTTCACGGGACTTCTATGGCATCACTTATATTGAGAGGACAGGATATGTCTACTATTGAGGAAAAAATAAGAAAAGTATATGTTCGTCCTATTATGAAACCGGAAACTTGGAATAATAAAGTTATGGAATATATTCCAGACGATTTTTTATTAGTAGATAAAATCCATGAAGCTGTTCGTAGATTATTCGAACCAGAAGCTGGACAAGTGGCTTCGAATGTTCGAATTATTAATTTATCAATTGGGATACGGTATAGAGAATTTTACAATATTATTAGTCCTTTGGCACGATTATTGGATTGGTTGAGTTATAAATATAGAGTTTTATTTATAGTGAGTGCTGGGAATCATCCAGACGAAATTGAGACAGGGATTGATTTTAATAATTTTAAAAATTTAAGTGGTGAAGAAAAAGATTCAATAATTATTAAATTCATAGATCAGGATATTCGTAATAAGCGTTTGTTATCTCCGGCAGAAAGTATGAATGCTTTGACGGTAGGAGCAATATTTGCTGATAATAATGATGAAAATCCAATTGGTTCTTTAGCAAAGTTGTGTTCTGATAATATACCTGCTGTTTATAGTTCATTTGGAAGTGGAATTAATAATGCAATTAAACCTGATATTTTCTTCCCGGGAGGAAGAAATTTTGTCCATGAAGATTATATGCATAGAGGTATGGTTAAATGGAGGGAAAGTTCAACAAGGGCACCTGGCATTTCTTCAGCAGCACCAGGATTAACGATGGGAGCAATTGTAAACAAAGCGTTTTCTTTTGGAACAAGTGATGCGACCGCACTTGTTACTAATAAAGCTCAGGAATGTTATGCTGTGCTGGATGAGATTTTCATGAAAGAGACAGGAATGGGAGTTCCTAATGAATATGTTGCTGTGTTAATAAAGGCAATGCTTGCCCATGGAGCATCTTGGAATGGCTGGGATAAAATGTTTCAGGGTGTCTTAAATATATCTGGTACTAATGCAAAGAATGCATTACATAGATATTTGGGATATGGAGAACCCGATGTTGATAAAGTTAAGGAATGCACAAAAGAGCAGGTAACCTTGATTGGATTTGGAGATATTGCCCAAGATAAAGCATTTATTTATTCAATACCTATACCTATTGAGTTTCACGAGAAAAGATTAAAAAGAAAATTGACAGTAACTCTTGCATATTTATCTCCTATACATCCTTCATCCATTAAATACAGAGAGAAACAAGTTTGGATGACAATAAATAATGGAAATAGTTTAATTGGTTCTAGAGTGGAATATGATTATCATGCTGTACAGAGAGGTACTCTTCAACATGAAATATTTGAAAATAATAGTATAGAGGTATGGGACATTGATGAGTCTATTGAATTAAAAATAAATTGTCGAGGATGTGCATCGGAGAATAACCCTGAAATGCTAATACCATACGCACTATTTGCAACATTTGAAATGGCACCAGATTGTGGAGTTGAGGTATATCAAAAAGTTGTTACTAAAGTTCAGACCAAGAATGCGATTAAAACTATGTAAGAGTATTTTTGAAGGTTTTTTTGGCAGAAATAGTATTGAGGAGAGAAAGAAAATTCTAATAATTAGTACAATAATAGCTTTTCAGTATATGATTATGAATAATGGTGTAGAAGAAATTATGTATACTAAAGTAATTTGAAAAATAGTGAAAGTTGAATAGACCTAAGATCTATTCAACTTTCATTACGTTATTGAAAGATATCTTTCTATAAAGAATCCAGTTTTTGGGTTATATCTCTAAATTATGCGATTTTTTCTTAGTTCGAGCAGGCTGATTTCGCCGCATTTCCTGTTCTCTCTGATATTTAAGTTCCCATGAACGATGGGAGAAAACATCAGGATCCTCCACATTGAGATAATCCACCTCATTGGCTGCAATATCACGGCGGTGATAGTCATAATACTTACCAAAAGTACCTTTGAGCTGCTCGATCAGCTTATCCCGGAAATCAGGACGTATCTGGATTCTGGTGTCCAGCAATTTTGTATACTGTTCAGGTTCAGGACGAAATTTTTCTTCCCGGAAAGCGGCGGCGTCTTTTTCAAGCTGTTTTTGGAGCGAGATGTCCTGAGAATCCAGAATATCAAGATTGTTATTCATCTGGTCATATTTCTTGGATAGATTTGTCATATCTTTATCGGTAGAGCATTGTGCCTGGAAGATTAGCTGCTCTTTCCTTGATTTCAGTTCTTCAATTTCTTCGGTAACAGTGGTAAGCTGCTGATTCAATTTTATATGCTGAATGGGATTCAAAATACTAGTTTTCTCTTTTTTTACATTCAGCTCTTTCCGTTCTGTAACTTTAGCTTTGAGTTTCTTTTTAACGGTGTTGTATTTATTCAGTATTGGATTAAAATGATTCATCCAGTCATGGATCACTTCTTTTTGCATCTCATTGTGGAGCAAATGATATTGTGTAAAAATCATGTGACTTCGGATTGCTTCCAATGTTTCTGCAATTATCGGAACAGATTTTTCTACAGCTTCAGCCAGTTTTGCTACATTTGCTTTTAATTCTTGGAGCATTTTGTTATCCGCACGAATCTGTCGGTTGATTTCACAGCGGTCTGCTATTATGCCTTTCTTTTCCATATTCTGGGCAATGTAGCCTTCATGGATGGTTGGCTGTTCGGTGATTCCCTGATCTGCAAAGCTGCGGTGATCAATGGTAGCATTTATCTGATTACGTGCAAGCATTTTATTTACGGCATCTGCCCAGTTTGCCCGCCAGATGCAAAGTTGTTCATCACTGTTCCATTGTTCGGAAATAGGATTCTGTCTGCCATATCGGCTGCTCTTGGGGTGTTTATCAATCCGTTCATATCCTTTTTCCTGTGCAACAGAGGAAGTCAGATATTCTTTCTTTTTCCCAACTTTATAGCGATATTGCTTTTCCCATCCCTGTTTCTGAGCAGTTTTAAATTCAGAAGCAGTAAAGCCTTTTTCTTGCCCGTCTTTTATACAGAGATATTCTTTTTCAGTTTTATACTGCCATGTTCCATTTTCATTTAATGATCGGACAGTAAGAAGAATGTGTGCATGGGGATTGTGACCATCTGTATCGTGAATGGCAAAATCAGCACACATCCCCA
>ERZ1108170.1876-NODE-1876-length-12100-cov-2.538481_pt1 | contig 12100 bp, 10 predicted proteins | sample MGYA00403705_ERZ1108170 | MGnify/ENA primary metagenome ERZ1108170 (study PRJEB35170, sample SAMEA104062422) | human gut metagenome | biome: human gut; feature: human-associated habitat; material: faeces | place: Denmark | collected 2012-06-15 ...
TTGATTTTTGTAATTTTTTTCTATAAACTTAACTTAAGTAAACATATACATAAATCAGGAGGATAATATGGAAAAAGAAACACAACTTGATTCTGAAATATCAATTAAAGAAAAATTCAAAGCTTTATCTCCCAAAGAAAAATATAGATATATATGGGAATATTATAAAATTCATATAATTATTACATTACTTTCTATAGTAGGACTAGCTTCTTTCATTCATACAATGATGACTAAAAAATCTACTTACTGTACCATAACTTATTATAATTCTTATATAGATGAAAATCAGTTATACTCCCTTAGGGCTACACTTAATGATCTACTTATTGAAAATCCTGAAAAGTCAACAATACTTATTAATCCTATCTGGAGTGACTCAAATACTGGATATAGATTAACCCCTACTGAAGAAATCGCTATAAAAATAGCTGCTAAAGAATTAAATGTATTAACGAAATAAACAGCCTGTCGCTTTAAATACAACAGGCTGTTTTTAATTAAAATATATCTATTTTTTAAAGATGTTTTTAAATCCTTTTTTGTGTGGAACTTCAACATTGTCTGGTTCTTCTCCACAAGCTTCCATAAATGCTTTTAATGCTTCCACTTGCTTTTCATTTAAATTCTTAGGAATTTCAACTACAACTTTTACGTACTGATCTCCTCTTCCCGAACCATTTACTCTTGGAACTCCTTTTCCTTTTAATCTGAAAAGTGTACCTGATTGTGTTCCTGCTGGAACAGTATATTTAACATCACCATCTACTGTAGGTACTGTTATTTCACATCCTAGTGCAGCTCTAGACATAGATATATGAGTATCTATATAGATATCATTTCCACGTCTATCAAACTTGCTAGATCTAGCAACATTGATTCTTACATATATATCTCCTGGAGGCCCTCCGTTAGCACCGTGCTCACCTTGCCCTCTAAGTGGTAGTACATTTCCTGTATCAACACCTGCTGGTATCTTAACATTTATCTTTCTACTCTTTCTTACTTTACCTTTTCCTGCACATGAATGACATGGTTCTTCAACTACAGTTCCTCTACCTCCACATCTATCACATGTAGATGTAGTTACGAAGTTTCCTAATGGAGTTTGTCTTTGAACCCTTACTTGCCCTGAACCATTACATGTTGGACATGTTTTTGGAGATGTTCCAGGTTTAGCTCCTGATCCATGGCATTCTTCACAGTTTTCACTTCTATTAATTGTAATTTCTTTTTCAACACCAAATATAGCTTCTTCGAATGTTAAATTTATAGTGTACTCTAAATCTGCACCTTTAACTGGTCCATTTCTTCTTCTTGATGAACTTCCGCCACCACCAAAGAAACTTTCAAAAATATCTCCAAAACCACCCATATCATTGAAGTCAAAACCACCAAACCCACCTGCGCCAAATCCACTTCCATCAAAGTCAGCTGATCCAAATTGATCATATCTTGCTTTCTTTTCAGGATCAGAAAGTACTTGATAAGCTTCATTTATCTCTTTAAACTTAGCTTCTGCTTCTGTATTTCCTTGATTCTTATCAGGATGGTATTTAATAGCTAGCTTTCTAAAGGCTCTTTTTATTTCATCTTCACTTGCCCCTTTTTGAAGGCCAAGCACTTCATAATAGTCTTTACTTGCCATCTACAAATGTCACCACCTTATTACAAATTTACCTTTATATAATAACATCATTATAATAATAATTGAATACTGTACTTTTAAAAAGGGAAGACGACTTTTGTCTTCCCTCTAAAATTAATTTAATTATTTGTCATCTTTAACTTCAAAATCAGCATCTACTACATTGTCATCGTGAGCTGTACCAGCATCTGCATTTGCTCCACCCATATTGTTTGGATCAAATCCTTCAGCACCTTGTTGTCCTCCAGCTTGTGCATACATCTTAGAAGATATAGCATAGAATTCTTGATTTAATTCATCCATAGCCTTCTTAATTGCTTCTAAGTCTTCACCATCTTTAATAGCCTTTAATGCATCTAATTTAGCTGTAACCTTAGCTTTATCATCAGCAGATACTTTATCTCCTAATTCTTCTAAAGTTTTTTCAGTTTGATATACTATTTGATCAGCATTATTCTTAACTTCTATGCCCTCTTTTCTCTTCTTATCTTCTTCAGCAAATCTTTCTGCTTCTTTTACTGCCTTTTCTACTTCTTCATCTGAAAGGTTAGTTGAAGCTGTAATTGTGATGTTTGCTTCTTTTCCTGTTCCTTTATCTAAAGCTGAAACTTTAACTATACCATTTGCATCTATATCAAATGTTACTTCGATTTGTGGAATTCCTCTTGGAGCTGGAGCAATTCCTGATAGAGTAAATCTTCCTAAAGTCTTGTTATCAGCTGCCATTTGTCTTTCACCTTGAACTACGTGAATTTCCACTGATGTTTGACCATCTGCTGCAGTTGAGAAAACTTGACTCTTCTTAGCTGGAATAGTTGTATTTCTTTCAATTAATGGTGTAGCTATACCACCCATTGTTTCAATTCCTAATGTTAATGGTGTAACGTCTAATAATAATACGTCTTTAACTTCTCCAGTTAATACACCTGCTTGTATTGCAGCACCTACAGCAACACATTCATCTGGATTAACTCCCTTAGATGGTTCTTTTCCTGTAAAGTTCTTAACTGCTTCTTGAACAGCTGGTATTCTTGTTGATCCACCAACTAATATAACCTTGTCTATTTGACTAATTGAAAGTCCTGCATCTGCTAAAGCTTTCTTCATTGGTTCGATACTTCTTTGAACTAAATCATGAGTTAATTCATTGAATTTAGCTCTAGTTAAATCTAAATTTATGTGCTTTGGACCTGTTGCATCAGCAGTGATGAATGGTAAGTTAATATTTGTTTGCATTGAAGATGATAATTCAATCTTAGCTTTTTCAGCAGCTTCTTTTAATCTTTGAAGAGCCATCTTATCATTTCTTAAATCAATACCATTTTCTGCTTTGAATGTTTCAGCTATATAATCCATAACTTTGTTATCAAAGTCATCTCCACCAAGCTTAGTATCTCCATTTGTTGATAATACTTCGAATACACCATCACCTAATTCTAGTATAGATACGTCGAATGTACCACCACCTAAGTCATATACGAATATCTTTTCGCTGTGATCTGTTTTATCTAATCCATAAGCAAGTGAAGCTGCTGTTGGTTCGTTTATTATTCTTAATACTTCTAATCCAGCTATTCTACCAGCATCTTTAGTTGCTTGTCTTTCAGCATCATTGAAGTAAGCTGGTACTGTGATAACTGCTTGAGTTACTGGCTCACCTAAATAAGCTTCTGCATCAGCTTTTATCTTTTGAAGAATCATTGCTGATATTTCTTGTGGTGAATATTCTTTATCATCAATATGAGTTTTATGGTCTGTACCCATCTCTCTCTTTATTGAAATTATTGTATGATCTGGATTAGTAATCGCTTGTCTTTTAGCTACTTGACCAACTAATCTTTCTCCGTTAGCTTGGAATGAAACTACTGATGGAGTAGTTCTAGCTCCTTCTGAGTTAGTAATTACAACTGGTTCTCCACCTTCCATAACTGCTACACATGAATTTGTTGTACCTAAGTCAATACCTATAATTTTTCCCATAATTATTTCCTCCTAAATTTCTATCTATTAAAATTAAACTAATTTGCTACTTTTACCATTGAATATCTTATTACTTTGTCACCTTTCTTATATCCTTTCAGGAATACTTCAGCAACAACGTTTTTATCTAAATTTTCATCTTGAATATGCATTACTGCTTGATGCATATTAGGATCAAATCCCTCTTCAACACTTATTTCTTCAACACCAAGTTTTTCAAGTGAAGTTTGGAATCCCTTAATAGTCATCTCAATTCCTTTTTTCAAATCTTCAACGCTTCCATCAACTGCTAAAGCTCTTTCAAGATTATCTATTGTTGGAATAACTTCTTTTAATACATCTGCACATGCATCTGCATATATTCCTTCCTTTTCCTTGGCAGTTCTCTTTCTGAAGTTTTCATATTCAGCTGTAATTCTTAACAATCTATCTTTAAATGCTTCAACTTCTTTTGAAAGTTTATCATTTTCTTCTTTTAACTTTTTAACTAAAGCTAAATCAGTTTCTTCATTGTTTTCAGCCTCATTAACCTCTTCAGTACTTTCTGTTGTAGCTTCTGCTTCATCAATGATTTCTTCATTTAAATCTTTATTTTCTTCCATTCAATACACCTCTTCTCACACTACTCAAGACTCTGATTTCTTAAACTTTTATTTAGTTCTTTTATTACTTGAGCCATTATTGAAATTACTTTTGAATAATTAATTCTCTGTGGTCCAATTAAACCTATATTACCAATTGGTCTTCCACCTAAACAATATTCTGCTGTTATTACAGAACAATCTTTTGCTTCTGGAATATAATTTTCATCACCAATCTTTATGGTAATATCACCACTTGGCTCTAATAATTCAATAACACAATCTTTATTACTTATAAGTTGAAGCATATCTTTGACTTTTTCAATATCGTTATATTCTGCATAATTGAAAAGATTGGTAGTTCCTTCAACTAATAAATCTGATTTTGTACTTTCATTTAAACTCTTATATAGAGCTGGAAGTATTGCATTAAATAAATCATCAAATCCCTTAAGTTCTTCCTTTATTTCATTAATCACCTGTAGATTTATTGCATCTATTGTTAGGTTTTTTAACTTAATATTAAGAACTTCATTGATTCTATCTAATTCACTTTCCATAGGCATATGTGATACTCTTATTCTATGGTTTTTTATAACTCCACTATCTGTAACTATTACAGCTACTATATTGGACTTATCGATACCTATAAGCTGTATCGATACTATCCTGCTTCTTTTCATGGAAGGAGTTTCCACTATACATGTTAAATTAGTTAACTCTGATAATAGCACACATGCTTCTTTTAATACCTTATCCACTTCATACATAGCTGAATTAATGATATATTCCTTAATTCTAAGCTCTTCTTCTCTTGTAAGCTGTTCCCTCTGCATCAATTGATCTACATATAATCTATAGCCTTTACTGGAAGGGATTCTGCCTGCAGATGTATGAGGCTGCTCTAAATATCCCATCTCCTCTAAGTCGGCCATTTCATTCCTAATAGTGGCAGATCCTATACCTAAGTCGTATTTTTTAGCTATTGTTCTTGATCCAACAGGTTCACCTGTCACAATATAGTCGTTTATAATGGCTTGGAGTATTCTAATTTTTCTATCATCAATAGCCAATCTCATCACCCCTATTGTTAGCACTCACTAACACCGAGTGCTAATGACTACAATATCAATATATTCTTATTCGCTTTTTTTGTCAATTTCATATTTTCTCATATTCTGCCACCTATTATTTACTATTTAAAATAGTGTGATTTTTCTCTTTTTTTCTTTAAATTACTCTTATTTTCTATTCAATCTATTTTTCTAATATAAAGTCTGACATAGCCTCATTTGCTAAGCTTATTCCTTTTACCGTCAAAGATAATTTATCATCTTTTAGCTCAAGAAGATCTCTTTTAATATTCTTCTCTATTATATTTCCATATATACTGTCTATATCAGTGTTAAACTTTTGCTTAAATTCCATTTTACTTATACCTTCATTAAGTCTTAATCCCATAAACATATATTCTTCCATTTCATCTTTAATGGTGTTTTTATATCTATCAACTTCAACACTTTCATTATTTTGCATTTTTTCTATATAATTTTTTACATTTGAATCATTAACAATTCTGAATCCATCTATATATGAACTAGATGATGAACCTACTCCTATATATTCTTTAAGTTTCCAATAAACTTTATTATGTTCACATTCTCTTCCTTCTAAGCTATAGTTAGATATTTCATACTGATTATAACCACCACTACCAAGTATATCTTTTGTTAGTTTATCCATTTCTCTTTCCTCTTCTTCAGATGGTAAATTTAATTTACCCTTCATATGCAATGTATAAAAAGCAGTTCCTTCTTCTATGATAAGGCTATATGCTGATATATGCTCTGGCTTTAAACTACATATCTTTGCAAGAGTATCCTTCCATAAATCCACTGTCAAATTTGGCAGACCATACATAAGATCTACGTTTATATTATTAAAACCTAGCTTCCTAGCTAATTTATAATTTTCTACAAATTCTTCATAAGTATGTATTCTTCCTATTACTTTAAGGAGCTCATTATTACATGACTGCAAACCAAAGCTTATTCTATTTATTCCACCATCCTTCATGGCAATAAGCTTTTCCTCATTAACTGTACCTGGATTACATTCCATGGTAAACTCCATATTATCTGCAAACTGAAGCTTATTTACTGTTTCAAGGAGCTTTTTAATTTCATGTACTTCTAAATATGAAGGAGTTCCTCCACCAATAAATATACTTTTTATTTTGTATTTCTGACACTTATCTAATATCTCCTTACATAAAGCTTCTATATAATCTTCCCTATACTTCTCCTTTCCTGCAAAAGATGGAAAATCACAATAAAAACACTTCTGTTTGCAAAATGGTATATGTATATATAAACTTGTTTCCTTCATTCTTATTCCTCCAAATTTTTATAGCACTATAATTTTCTTTTTAACGCATTAGTAACGACGTATATAAGAAGTGGCTAATTTATTAGTATCCCATATGCTAAAAATTTTATAATTTTCTAAGCGTAAAAAAAATAATAGCCACTTACACTATGGCTATTATTATATATTACTTTATGAAACTATACTATTTTAAATTAACACTGACTTTTTATATCCTCTTCTCATCACATAGCTTCATTTTGCTATTTTCTCTTGCTAAATAGTAATTCATTGCTATCAAAGCTATAACACACAGCATACTACAAAGCAAAAAAGAAGTTCTTAATGAATAATCAGCACCTAATCCTATCAGCGGATTAATAACTGCAGAAACCACACTACCTATTACAGAATATATGGACAAAATCGTTGCCCTATCTCCGGTGGTTACAGACTTATTTTCTATCTCCATCACTATTGGTGCAAACAATGCATCACTTAGTGAAATACTCATTACCGAAATAACACTTACCACTGCTGATGTTGTTCTCCACAATATCAACGTTGCTACTAAAATAATTAAATATAATATATTTATATATTTTCTTTCACCTAAGATTCTTTTAAAGTAATATGATTTCCCTGTAATCAAAGATATTATTTGAGAAAGAGCTAATATAATACCAAATTTTTTTACGTCTATACCACAACTAATATATTTATTTTGATTTAAATATACGGTTATGCCTTGTACGATTTCCGAAAATAAGGTAATTGAAATAATAAATACGATAATATTCTTATTATTAAACGTTTCTTTAAAATTCATTTTTATACTTGCATTTTTTTCATCCTTAGGAACTTCATCTAAGAACAGTGACAGTATAAATGCAATTCCATAAGCCACTATGGTAAATAACACTGTACTTTCCATAGAAATTTCAATTATAAAAACACTACTAAGTGAAGCTAGTAAAAATCCTAAAGTTGTATAAAAATTGTATTTTGAAAAAACCTTATCGCATAACGATTTATCATATATAGAATTATATAAATATGCCGAGTCACAGCCAGACAGTCCCGCTAAAGCTGCCGCTAAAAATATTCGTTCTATTAAAAAGCCTAAAAATGAACCTGAATTATAAAAAACTATCTTTGATAAAAAGTAAATAAAATTAGCAATGACCACTATCTTCTTGTAACCTATTTTATCAGCAAGCTTCCCCCATGGCACTTCTAAGATTATAACTATTATAAAGTACGCCGACTCAATAATAAAAATTTCCGTCATAGAAAGCCCTCTTTTTTGCCTATATAAAGTTGCTATAGAACCATAAAAAACTAAACTTTGTAAAAAAATTATTAAATACATTAAATATATGTTCTTCTTATTCAATTTTAATCCCTCCATTTTCAGTAGCACAAATAAACCTATAAAAAATATAGGTATTTTTCCTTAATGAAGTTTTTAAATTGGTCTAAACATATATTTATCTCTCCTTTATATTTCAACCTAATTTTACTATTTTTATAAAAAAGATGCAACAATCATATATTATAAGCATAAAAAGCCATACCAAGGAACTTTTCTTGATATGGCTCTTCATTGCCGCAAATAAATTTTTCAAAATAATGCAAAACTCAATAATTAAATCTTTATATTATTATATTTCTATAAAGTCCATATTAATAACATTATTCTTAGTAAAATGTCTTTGAGCTTCTTTTATATGCACATGTATTATTTCATTTTCAAATTTAACATCTAAGTCTTTGCAATAATCAGTAATAACAATATATTGTTCTAATAGATTACTTGAAAGAAAGATAGGTATTATCTGTCCATCTTTTCTTCTAAGTGTTCCAGTTACTAACCCCTTATTCCTCAGTTTCTTACCTTTAATTCCTACATCCCTAATACTTAATTCCAGCATAAAGTTTTCTACCTATAAAAATAATTTTCTATATAATATACTTGTTCCAATGATGAATTGTGAATTATCAATGATGAATTATAGATAACACTCATAATTTTTTCTAAATTCTCTGAGTTTATTCCTTAATTCATCATTAATCACTCATCATTCATCATTTAAAAAAAAGCTAGAGATTTTAAAATCTCCAGCTTTTTTACTAGTCTACTTTTAGTACTGCCATGAATGCTTCTTGTGGTACTTCTACAGATCCAACTTGTCTCATTCTCTTCTTTCCTTCTTTTTGCTTTTCTAAAAGTTTCTTCTTTCTTGAAATATCTCCACCATAACATTTAGCAAGAACGTCTTTTCTCATAGCTTTAACGGTTTCTCTGGCTATAACTTTAGATCCAACTGCTGCTTGTATTGGAACTTCAAACATTTGTCTTGGAATTATTTCTTTTAGCTTTTCAGCAATTCCTCTACCTTTATGGTAAGCTCTTTCTTTAGGAACTATCATTGATAATGCATCAACAACATCTCCATTTAATAATATATCAAGCTTAACAAGTTCAGTAGTAGTATATCCTTTAAATTCATAATCAAATGAAGCATATCCTCTTGTTCTTGATTTTAATGTATCGAAGAAATCATATACTATTTCATTTAAAGGAATTTCATAGTTAATAGCAACTCTTGTTGTTTCAAGATATTCCATATCTATATAAATTCCTCTTCTTTCTTGACATAAATCCATTATAGCACCTACATAATCTGTTGGCGCAATAATTGATGCCTTAACAATTGGCTCTTCCATATAATCTATCTCTGTCGGTTCAGGAAGATTAGTTGGGTTAGTAAGCTCAATTGTTTCTCCATTAGTTTTAGTAACCTTATAAACAACTGATGGAGCTGTTGTAATAATATCTAAATTAAATTCTCTTTCAATTCTTTCTTGGATTATTTCCATATGAAGAAGTCCTAAAAATCCACATCTAAATCCAAAACCTAATGCTATAGATGTTTCAGGTTCAAAATCTAAAGCAGCATCATTAATTTGTAACTTTTCTAATGCTTCCTTTAATTCATCATACTTAGCACCATCTACTGGATATATACCAGAGTAAACCATTGGTACAGCTTTCTTATATCCCGGAAGAGCTTCTGCTGTTGGACGATTTGCTTCTGTTACTGTATCCCCAACTCTGGCATCTGCTACATTTTTTATAGATGCTGTTATATATCCTACATCTCCTGCACTTAATTCACTTATAGGCATTAACTTAGGTGTAAATACTCCTACTTCAGTTATATCATATACCTTATTTGTTGCCATAAGCTTTACTTTTGTTCCTGGTTTAACTTTACCATCTATTATTCTTACATAACATACAACACCTTTATAACTATCATAGTATGAATCAAAAATAAGTGCCTTTAATGGAGCATCTTCATCACCATTTGGTGCTGGAATTTTTTCTACAATTGTTTCCAAAACATCTTCTACATTTAATCCTGTCTTAGCAGAAATCATCGGAGCATCCTCTGCTTCAATTCCAATAACATCTTCAATTTCTTGCTTAACTTCATCAGGTCTAGCTGATGGTAAATCAATCTTATTTATTACCGGTGCTATTTCTAAATCATTATCTAATGCTAAATAGCAGTTAGCTAATGTTTGAGCTTCTATACCTTGAGCTGCATCAACAACTAAGATAGCTCCTTCACAAGCTGCTAAGCTTCTTGAAACTTCATATGTGAAGTCTACGTGCCCTGGAGTATCTATTAGATTTAAGATATATTCTTCTCCATCTTCTCTTTTATAGATAAGTCTTGCAGCTTGAGATTTTATAGTAATTCCTCTTTCCCTTTCAAGCTCCATATTGTCAAGAACTTGTTCTTCCATTTCCCTTTGAGTAAGAGTTCCTGTCTTTTCTAATAATCTATCTGCTAATGTTGACTTACCATGGTCAATATGTGCTACAATTGAAAAATTTCTAATTTTTGATTGTCTATTGCTTGCCATATATAATAACTACTAAAATTAGTAGTTTCTTCACCCCCATTATATTAAATCAGAGTAAATTATATCATAAATTATCCTGTCAGTGTCAAGATTCTTGGTTAATTAACAAATTAATCTATATTTTTAATTTTGTTGTTCTAACCATTCTATGAAATCATCAACAATTATGTCAATTTTACTTTTAGTTTTTTCATTCTCTTTTGTATTTTTTGTTATTTTCCCTAAAGTATTCTCTATTTTAGAAATTTGCTTAATAAAAAAATTTCCTATGGATTTAATTTTTGTTATAAATATATTATTTTTGGTGAACTTTATTTCATTTTTTCCAATTTGAACTTGTGCAGTATCCTCTTCTTTATTAAGATATATTTTTATATTGGCCTTATCTTTTATAAACTCTGAAAAATCTTCACCAAATTCCTCATTGATTATTTGATAATTATTAAGTGTATTGCCAAATGGAGATAATGCTTCTGTATTTTTGATATTGACTATAATACATCCTACTATAACCATACTAAAAAGAATTATATGAACAATTCCCTTCTTAAGCATAAAAATGCACCCCTTATTTTTTACGCAATTATAGCGTTTTAACATTGTAAAGGATGCACATATTTTAAATTCTTTATTCAATTAAGTATAATTTTTTATATACTCTGCTATTACCCTAGCTATATATTTAGCTGATAACTTTGCTTCTATAGCAGTATTTGCTATTGATCCATCCTCTAAAAGCAATATATTATTGCTTAAATTCAAATTAAAAGCGTTTATACCAGAATCATAAACAAAAATATTAGTACTTCTAAGAAGGCTTGGAAATAATCTATTAATAATTTCTATGAGCTTATTATCAAGCTCAGTATTGCTAGAATAATTTCTGCTGTTTCCAGCTACCACAAACATCACCTTGGCAACTGTTTCACCATTAATCTCTGTTGTAACAGCCTGCCTATTACTATTTGAATCTCTATGTAGATCTATAATAAGTTTAAAATCACCATACTGGTTTAAATAAGAACTTACTGTTTCATTAGACCTACCATAGCAATCATTATATGAAGTATCGTGTATTGTCTTATCATGAATTACCGCTATGCCATAGCCATCTTGTAATTCCTTAGCAAGAACATCTCCAACACCAACTACATTATAATCATTATTATCTGTATTATAATTATATCCTTCGTCTACATTTCCACCATCATAATAACTTTCATGGGTGTGAGTATGATATATAAGCACCTCTGGATTAGCTTCGTCTAATGTTTTCTTTAAACTTTCATCATATGCAGGACTTTCTTTAGCTATAGCTTCATTTTCTTCTTCTGTAATCATGGCAACACTATTGGAGTTAATTTCATATGGCTGTATACCACTGTTATTATTAGCCACTGCTCCTGTAATAGTTCTATTTATTTGTGCAAACACTGTCAATTCATTACTTACAATATCCTCAAATCTTAGATTATATAGTCCTAATGATTGTAAGATAACATTTTTTATACTTAAATTATTTTCCGCATAATCACTGGCATCATAATTTAACTCCTCCACCACTGGCATGCAGTAATTCAATAAC